>ERZ772908.33-NODE-33-length-46640-cov-35.7334_pt1 | contig 46640 bp, 38 predicted proteins | sample MGYA00512121_ERZ772908 | MGnify/ENA primary metagenome ERZ772908 (study PRJEB29015, sample SAMEA2738084) | human oral metagenome | biome: human oral; feature: human-associated habitat; material: saliva | place: China | collected 2264 ... | reverse complement strand
TTCCTCGGTGTACACGGAAGTATCCTTGTAGCCGCGCTGTTCGTTGCGGGAGTTCCTCCGTGCATCCGTGCGGCGGGTCGTCTTGTACTGCTGCGCGACCGCTTCTTCAGCCCGTCGGTTAGCTTCCTTCTCTTCCCGACGTGTCTGCTCTTCTTCCAGGCGAGCACGCATTTCTGCGTCCTGATGCCTAACGACCCGACCATCGCCGGCGTTCACCTGTTCGCGTGCGTTCAGGCGCGCCAACCGCGTAGCAGCCATATACGACCTGGTGGAACGGCTCAAGAGCAACACAACAATCAGGGTGGAGAGGAGCGTAATCAAGGTGTCAGCAACATTTCTAGACAGCACGTATGCAGCGTATTGCTGAGAACTCCACATCTGCGTGCCGTCCAGCAACCGGGAAAGATAACCCGTCGTCAGGAAAGTATCCACAAAATCTATCAGACCCTTGATAGCTATAAAAGCGAAGCTAATAAAGATGACGACATATGCCCAGAATCGGCCCCTCCACAGTCGCCAAAGGACAAACATCGGTATGGCATGGACAACGAGAATGAACAACGTCTCAGAGAGAATATATCCAGCCCATACACCAACGTCGTCAAGCGAGCGCTCATAAATCATGGTTTGGAAGATGCCATGAGTTGCTTCCACAACCATCAAGGCGACAAAGCAGCGCATGACGATACGCAGCGACTTCGGGCGGGGCGGGAGCACCACCTGAGGGGCGGCAGGCGCGGTGGAGGCGGCGGTCGCCTCCGCACCCTCGTGCGCTTCCTGTTGGGGCTTAGCCGACCCGCCAGACGTGCCTCCGAAGTTAGGCTTTACACCCGTCTTCTGGGCGCGCTGAATCTGCTGTATCTCAGCCAGCAGGCGGTTCTTCTCCACCGGATCATTCGAGAGCGCATAATCGGCAGAAAGCTCACGCAACAGCTGCTCGGTAGAGTCCTTGACCGGGCCTTCTTCCTTCTCAAGCTGACGAAGAACATCCTCACGGGTCGGCTCTTCCTCATCATCCGCCATGCTGTCCTTGATGATCTGCATCTGCTCCCGAATCGCCGCGGGGCTCGGGACCACGCCCACAGCCGGGCGAGTCAGCAAAAACAGGAGAACGGCGCTACCCGCCGTAATCACCCCGACCAGAGCCTGCGACACCATAGACGAAGCAGCGGCAGGATGCGACACCGGATCCAGTGCGGTAAACGCAGGGAAAAGCACCTGAGCCAGACCAAAGACACCCGCAAAAGAGAGCACACCGCTCAAGGAACACAGCAGAAGGTACAGCATCAGCAGGCGGCGCGGATTAACGTACCCTGACTTGGTATAGTCCAGAACGAACCAGAGGAACGGCACCACCAAGACAGCGTCAGACAGAACCTTCGGCAGGGCATAGCTAAGGAACGAGCCGATGTTCACACTCCGGCCCGCGGTAACGATAATCTGGTACGCATCCAGGAGGAAATACACCAGAATGAGCATCATCGCGATGGAATACGCTTTACCGAGAATCGCCATTCCCCGGTCGAATTGCTGCTCCTTATCGCCGACTATGCCGAGGTTTCTTTTCGCCTCTTCAAACGCCGCCCGCTCATCATATGTGCGCTTGGCGGCGCCGGGGCTAGTCTGCGATGAGGATTCGTGCGCAGGTTCGGAAGTAGGGTGCACGAGTCATCCTAACTGTGGTTGGGTGAATAAAATTATCGGTGAGCCGCTGACCTGTGTCTCACAGTGCCCGCGGCCAGAAATGAGGCTAAATCAGGTAATCCTCGCTGCGGCGCAAACGCCAATCACGGCGCGCCTCCATATAAGAACGCGACTGACGCGACCACACCAACGCCAACGCCACCACGCACACCAGCATGTACGGACCCGCAATATACACCGGCGTGTACAGCGGCGAAGCGCTACTGAGCAGCAGCTCAACATCCTGGCTCGGCGCACCATTCAACGTGCCCAGAAGAGCCGCCACAGTCAGCATAATCAGCAGGGACGCCAAAACACCCAACGCCAACGCCACCGACAGCACCAACGCCGCCCACCGGTAACCACGCAGATACGCCACCGTGCAGAAACCGTGCAGGGTCACGTTACCGAACGCGCTGACCATCAGGAAAAGCACCGGATAGTACGCCTGCGCATCCACCAGCGACTGGGCGCGCCAGGTCGAAAAATGCGACAAATGGGTAGTCGCATAGGAGACGCCGGTGTACGCAATCAGCGCCAGCCAGCCCACAGCAATAACAAGCAGAACCCAACCCGCCACAGACACGAGAGTGGGGGTGGCGGGCTTCGTAGGATGCGTGGTGTTCGGAGCGGATGGCGGAGAGGACTCGACGGCGGACATAGCTGAATCTTTCGGATATCGGCTGATAGTGTGCGGAAAACGTATGAGCGAGTGTGTGATGTGAGTGTGGGCGGCGGCGCGGCGTTTGTCTACCGCGCCGCCTCAAAAAACTTTAGGCAGAAGTGGACGGGTCAACCGTCGCGGAAATACTGTTAGGTAGCGACGGAGAATCTGCCCGATTCGCCATCGCAATTCGCAAGTTATTGAAGCGGTAAATGGTCAGCAACGATAAACCGACCTCGCTCAACCAGACTAGGCCCAAGACAACAAGTATCAGCAGGGGGTCAAGCCCCATCGAAACTCCAGCCCAGTCGAGCATCAGCAGCAGGAACGTAATCGGTGAAAGCACCAAGCCTACCGCAACATACCCAATCAGGGAGCATATAGCCCAAACGCTATACACGGAGGCGTCCGCCGAATCACGCGGAGGGCGCATCAGCGGCCACATCTGAACCACCAGGTAAAGCGCCGCCACAAAACCAAAGCAAATCGCCAACGGCTGCGTGTACTGGGAGATAATGAGGCCTTCAACGATGCTCAAAATGCACAGAATAACGGCGCGGACCAGCAGGTTCTTCTTGAGCTTCTGTTTGCGTTCCTTCACCTCATCAGCGGTGTAGGTGCGCAGAAAAGCGGGCAGCTGCCCCTGCCCCGGGAACGGCGGTAGAGGACCCGTCGGATGCGTACGCACCACAATCGGCGGGTTCGTACCATCCTGAATGATGACGGTAGAAGTCGCCGAAATAACCGGATGCGAGCCCGTCACCACAGGCGGCGCGTTCAGCGGAACGGACACCTCCGGCGTGGCAGGAGTCACGTGACGGATAGGCGCCTGAAAGCGGGTCTGCATACTGATATCTTCATCCGGGTGTTCTGCGGATGAAGCGGCATCTGTGTTCAGGTGTGTAGCGCCCATGGGTGACCTCCTGGCAGGTGCGGGTCGTGTTTCTGTCTCTACCGTATCACGCGTACTTTAAGGGAATCTGAGCAGTGGCTGGGCATCGTTGAGAGCGTGTCACACCGCCACTTATCACCCCATCAACACCCCTCAGGCATCACCCGGCAGAGGCGCGGATGCGCGGGGATTCGCCCGCCCGTCGGTGTGCGTTAGCTCTGCTCCGCTACACGCGAAGCCTCCGCGTTCGGGTCCTCTGCATGCTGCTGTTCTGCGTTCCGCTGTTCTTCCTCTTGCTTCTTCTGCGTCAGACGCAAGCTCCTACGAACCGCCAAACTATAGAACAGCGAGAACAGAACCTCCAACGCAAACGACGCCATGACCGTCAGCAGGCTCACCGTATAGAACACGCCCACACGGTCTAGCAGCGTCTGTGGGCCCTGCACCGTCACAAGCGCATAGGCAAAGAACGCCGTCATAATGGCCGCCGCGACCCCGGATGCCGCATTCGCCAGCAACACCAACTTCACCGAACGGTTCGCCCGGTAAATCATGGCAACCCACATGTGCATCACCAGATAGACCAGCGGCACCGCACCAATCGGGAAAAGCGTGACGCGGATAAAGTAATAAACAGTAATCAGCGAGGGTACGACCAGCAGCAGCACACGCACCAGGTACAGGTTCTTAGCCGGCAGCGGGTAATCACTGGTGACATTCCAGAACTCGTCAGCCTGCTGCTCCAGCTCCTCCATCGCCTGCAACTGCATCAGCTGCGCTTGTGACATATGCCCCTGGGACATATGCTCCTGCGGCACAAGATCCGAGGAGCCCTCCACCGGCGCAAGCTCGGCGGCAGAAACCGGTTCACCCCGCAGCATACAAGCAGAAGAATCAGCCATCTTAGCCCTCAAAAATGCCGCGGGAACGGTCCTTACGCACGCTCTCAGCAGGGAAAATACGACCGCTCATGCTGATGTACACGCCCGGATCCAGCAGGTTCAGGGCGGCAATAGCGGCACCCAGGTTGAAGCCGGCATCCGAACGAGCCATCACGGCGGGCTGCATCGCACCGGTCAGCACCACAACCTTATCGCCCAGGTCGGCGTGCTCCACCAGGTAGCGGGCGGTCTCCGGCATGGTGTCGGTGCCGTGAGTGATGAGCACCTGGTCGTTAGTGACAGCGTTCAGCGCCTCGGTCAGCTCGGCACGATCCTCATCGGTCATGTCCAGGCTGTCCTTGCCAATCAGCGGGCGAATATCAAAACGGATATCGGTAATCACGCGGTCCAGCAGGTCCTTAGCGGCAGGCTCACCAATATCCATGGTGCCCGCCACCGAGTAGAACTTATCGATCGTGCCGCCAGTGGCAAGAATCGTGATTTCTTCGGGGTTCTTAATGGTGACGCTCACGGGGTTTCCTCATCTTTTCGGGTCAACGTACACGAATCAAAAACTGCCAGGCCAACCCGGCAGGACACGCCCCACCACACGGGATAGGCACGAGGTAAGACCGCGCGCATGAGGGTGAAGACGCAAAAACCCGCCGACCCCCGCAAAGCGGGAGGCGACGGGTCGGCTAGTGCGCCCTGTGGGGCTCGAACCCACGACCTGCGGATTAAAAGTCCGTAGCTCTACCGACTGAGCTAAAGGCGCTCCTATCCACACAAAATTGAAAGTGTGCAGATAGAAATACTATACACTACCGGCTCCCAGCCAATGAACGGTACACTGGAAAATCCTATGTCTACACCCGCAATATCAACCGGCGCCTCCGGGCGCTCACGTCACCGCACCCACCACCGACCTGTCCTCTACTCCGCCGAGAAATTTGAACGCCACGAAGGCGGCATGGACCCCGCCGCACGCGAAGAGGCGGCGCACGCCTCCGCACGCATCCTGCTGATGCGCGGACGCGGCACCGACGAGCAGATGACCGAACGGCTCGTCAGCTTCACCGACGACTACGGTATTGAGATGCTCGCCGAACTCTGGTCGCACGCGAGCGCCCACTCCCTACCGGGTGCGCTGTGGCGTATGTACTGGCTGCGGGATGTGGTGCATCGTTCACCACGCGGAGTGAGCCGCGCCTTTGAGCTGGGCATGGCGGAGGACTACCGTTCGCACGTGGTGGCGGGTGTTCCCGACCCGCCGAGCGCCGACGAGGTGGTCCGCACGATTGATGAGATTCTGGCGGGCCTGTACACCGGCGATATGGACATTGCGATGGAACGTTGCGCGGCGTTTGCGCACGTAGTGGCGTTGGGTATTCACACCGATTATGCGCGCTCTGCCGGGCAGGATGGGGCGGTTCCGGGCAGCCACGAGGTGAAGCGTGAGGCAGTGGAGCGTCGTGCTCGTCTGCCGCGTCAGGCTCAGCAGATGGAGCAGATTGCGCACGATTTGGAGGCGGTCGCCGCCCAGCTGCGCGCCGTTGAGTCTGGTCAGCAGCAGGCTAACGGGGCTTCGGCGGCTGATTCTGCGCAGGAAAAATCTGCACAGGAAAAAACACAGACCAACCTCGAAGCATTCTAGTCTTCTGCACCGTTTAGGCGCCTAAAAATGCGGGTTCGTGCCGCGAATTGGCACAGGTTCCACATTGGGTCGCAAAGGCGTGAAATGCCTATTTCTAATTGACTCTGTGCCGGGTACAGGTGGATAATAATTACAAGATGTCGGGTTGCTAATAGGTAGCCCCGGGCTCCAAATCTTTAGCCGCTTCGAGCGGCCTTCCGCCGAGAGGCGCTCCCAACCCGACATCCCTAAACGTTCCGGTGGGGGTCGAGAAATCGACCCCCACCGTTTTTTGCTTAAAACCCCGTCTAGAAGCCGCCGTCAGCCCGACGCGGTTGCGCATAAAAACCGGGTGCCCGTGAGATACCCACGAGCTGTGCGCACCCGTAGCACCCAATACTGGTTAGACTGGGAACTATGCTGCACCGACTTTTCCCCCACGCCAACGAATCCCTCGCCTCCCTCGCTGAAATTTCAGCGCAGGTCGGTGAGGCGGCGGCATTGCTCTCTGAAATGGTCGGCTCCCCCGTCGCGGAGTACCCCGAACTCTTCGAACGCATGCTCACCCACGAGGCGGACTCCACGAACCTGCTGTTCCGCACCCTCACCGAGGTGCGCAGCTCCTTCTCCCCACCGATTCCGCGTGAAGACCTGTACACGCTGGCACGCAAGCTCACCAACGCCGTTGAGAAGCTCACCAGCGCCGCGCACGTGCTGTCCCTGCACAGCATTGACGGCTTCGCCACACACATCACCTCAATCCTGGACATCATTCAGCGTCAGGCGGTGCTGACCGCCGCCGTCATCCCCAAGCTTGCCGATATTCGCGGCCTCGACAACTACTGGATGGACATGCTGCGCATCTCCCGCCAGGCGCTACGCACCGCCGAAGAGTACGACGCATACATTGCCGAACGCTACACCCCCGAACGGTACCGCCGCTACGCCACCTTCCTGGCACAGCTGACCGCCGCCTCCAACGCTATGCGTGATGTGTCTGCCGAAATCGGCCGCATTATCGTTCAGGAATCCTAATGTTCCTGGGTCTTCTAGCCTGCTGCGCCTTCATTGCCGCGGTCTACGTTACCGGTGTGCACGACGCCTCAAACGCCGTCGCTGTTCCGGTGCGTACCCGCGCCCTCGGCGAGCGCTCCGCCCTCTACCTTGCCGCGCTCTTCAACGTGCTCGGTGTGGTCGGTGCGTTCCTGCTGCTCGGTGAGTATTCTGCCTCGTGGGTGAGTGCCCCGGAGGGTACCACCGGCCTGAACGGCATCGTTGCGGCGCTGCTGGTCTGCGCTATTTGGGGTGTGCTCACCTGGTTCCTGAGGCTGCCGTCCTCCTCGACCCACGCGCTGGTGGGTGCCCTCGCCGGTGTGAGCTGGTGGACCCAAACGAGGATTGACAGCGCCGCTGAGGGGTTCGGTTCGCTCGCATTCCTGCCGCATATTTTTGGGGCGACTCTGTTGCCGCTCTTCTACTTGCCGCCGCTCATTTTTCTGCTGTCCTGGCTGATGGTGGTGCCGTTCTACCGGCTGGTGGTCGGCCATAACCCGCGCCTGGTGAATCAGCATGCCCGCGAGGTGCTGGCGGTGTCTGCCTCCGCAATTTCGCTGCTCCACGGCCTGCAGACCGGCTACCTGTACCTGCTGCTGTGGGCGCTGCTGAGCGAACGCATCATGGATCCGGCGCTGATTCAGTCCCTCACCTGGGGCGGGATGCTACTGGGCACCATCATCATTGCCCTCAGCCTGGGTGCCGGTACGCTGACCGGTGGCCGCCGCATCGGCTACACCTTCGCCTACAAGATGGTGCGCCTGGACCCGTTCCGTGGCGCGGTCGCTCAGGGCACGACCGCGGTGGTGCAGGTGCTCGGCTACTTCCTGCTGCAGGTGCCGTTCTCCTCCTCGCACCTGGCGACTGCATCGGCGCTCGGCGCGGGCGTGAATCAGCGTTTTAACGCGTTGAAATCCAGGATTGTTCTGCAGATTCTTCTGGTGTGGCTGGTAACCATTCCGGCGTGCTTTGTGCTCGGTGTGCTGGCGATGGTGGCGCTACAGTCCATCAGCTAGTTTTTAGGGGCGGTGTATGCCTGTGTATGCATGCTGTTGCGGCGTGGACGGGCGGCGGGTTGAGTCTGAACAGTGCACACCCTCATAATGGGTTGAGTTCCTGGGCTGGCACGGGCCCATTCACCCTCGACTGATTGTGGTTATGTCTTCCCCTACCGTAGCTATTCTGGTCCGCACGAAGGGCCGCCCCCGCTTCTTGAGCCGCGCGCTGGAGAATATTGCGCAGCAGACCTTCACCGACTACACGGTCTGCGTGATTAACGACGGAGGCGACGAGCAGGCAACCCGCGCCGTCATTGAGGCTTCTTCGCTGGGTTCTAACGCGCAGGATTCCAGCCGTGTGCAGCTGCTGACCACCGCTGGCGGCAACATGGAGGCGGCGTCCAACGCCGGTTTGGCTGCGACCACCTCCGAGTACGTGGCGATTCACGATGACGACGACCTGTGGGCACCCGAGTTCCTGGAGCGCACCGTCGCGGCGCTGGAAGAGAGCGGCGCGCTCATGTGCACCACCCGCGTTGTGGAGCGGTACGAACGCGAGAACGCTGAGGGCGAGTTCGAGGTGTACGAGGAGCGTATTTTCCACGACGGCCTGCCCGGCATGGGTTTGCAATTCCTGTTCCGCACGAACCGTGCCGTGCCGATTGGTATTCTCTACCGCCGCAGCCTGCACGAGCTGGTCGGTTTCTACGACGAGTCCTTGCCGGTGGTCGGCGACTGGGAGTTCAACATGCGTGCCGCTTCCGTTGCGGATATTCTGCTGGTGGATGAGCCGCTGGCGTACTGGTCGCTGCGCCCCGACGCGGAGGGCGCCGAGGCGAATAGCGTGAAGCGTCAGGCTGAGCATGCCCGCTTCGATTCGATGGTGCGTGCCCGCGCTATCCGCGAGGATCTGCAGGCGGGTGCCCGACCGGGTGCGTACCTGTACCAGGCGCATTTGGCGGCTGACTTGGAGCGCCGCGTGATTGACGGGCACGATCTGACCCGTGAATCCCTGGACATTCTGCGCTCTATTGAGAGCCGCCTGGAGCGTATTGAGGCACGTCAGCAGGCTATCGAGTCCCGCCAGCAGAGCATCGAGGAGCGCCTGCGGGTACTAAAGTACCTGCGCACCCCGGGCCGCGCGCTGCGTTCCTTGGCGAAGCGTTCCCTCAGCCAGCGTTCCCTGGTTCGTCGCGGTACTGAGGTTGAGTCGGCTGAGGCTGGTTCGGCAGATCAGAAGGGCACATAAGGCGTGACAGAGAACAATCATTCTTCTACAGCACTGCCCGTTACTGAAGCACCGCACTTTACTGAAGCACCGCGCGTGCTCGTCATTGGCGATATCGGCCAGCACACCTACCACGTGGGCGACGAAGCCATGACCATTGCGAGCGCCCAGGCACTTTCTGAAGGCGGCGCGGCGGTCACCCTCATGACCCGCGATGTGGGGCATTCGGCGCGCTATATCGGCACGGTAAATCGTGAGGTGGCAAATCATGAGGCGGGCGCGCCCTACGAGTACCTGCCGTTCTTCCTCTTCCCCTGGGCACCGGCTGAACGCGAGCTGACCCTCGCGGCGCTCGAGTGCGTCCTGGAGCAGCTGCACGCCGACCGGGAACGCCCCTCCACCGCTGAGCTAGTCGCTCTGCCGCAGGTGCAGGCGCTACCGGAGGTGCTGCATCCCCTGACGCAGACCGTTGAGCGCATGGTGGAGTTCGCTGACGCTATCGCAACCATGGACGCGGTCGTCATCTCCGGCGGCGGCAACCTCAACTCCCGCTACGGCTGGCTGCTCTACGAACGCGCCGCCGCGGTGCGTGCCGCCGAGCATGCGGGCGTGCCCGTGTACGTGACCGGCCAGTCCCTGGGCCCGGTCCTCAACCCCGAGGACGCGCAGATCCTGGAGCGCATGCTGCGCACCGCCCGTTCGGTGACGGTGCGCGAACGTTCTTCCCTCGCTTGGTGCCGTGAGCGGGGTATTGACGCGCGCCTGAGCGTAGATGACGCCACCGACTACCCGGTAGCTTCTCCGGCGCGTACTCTGCACTATGCGGAGGGTGTTTCCGCAGGTCAGGCGCTTGATGAGCTGCCGGAGCACTACGTCTGCGTGACCGTCAACGAGTGCACCGACCAGCAGGCACAGCAGATTGCGCGCCTGCTCGACGGCATGTGGCGCGAGCACGGCTACGCACCCGTCTTCCTGAGCCACTACGGTGACCCGCAGGACCCGGCAAGCGGCGATATTCAGGCGCACCAGCGCATCGCCAAGCGGCTCAGCACCTCCACCCCGGCGACCATTCTGCCGATTCTGCACGCCGACCAGAGCATCACGGTACACCGTGCGGCGGCGTTCACCCTGACCAGCCGCTACCACCCGGCGGTGTTCTCCGCCGCGGCAGGTATTCCCGTGCTCGCCCTCGTGCCGGATGCCTTCACGCAGATGCGCGTGGGCGGCGCCCTGAGCCTGTACGGGCTGGGCGAGTTCACCCTGCCGTTGGGCATGCTCGCCGGTGGGGTTCCCGAGCTGATGGTTGCCGCCGCCCTGCGGCACGCGGCGGTGGCATCGGATGCACGCCGCACCGAGCTGCTGGAGGTTCTGCGCGCCGAGCGCGCCTACCTGCTCACGCAGATTCTTGCATCTGGCGCAGAAAAGCTGGACGAAGTAGAGGCACCCGCCCCCTTCCCCACCGTGGAACAGGTTCCGGCGCTCCCCGAGCCGCTGGGTGCGACCGTCCGTGCCGCACGCGAGCTCTTCACCGAAACCTCCCTCACCGCGGGGTTCGAGTGGGCGATGTCTGACCGGGCTCACTCCTGGGATGCCGAGCACCGCCGGCAGCTCGAGTGTGCCCGCGCAATCGGCGGGTACAGCACGCACGGTATTCACGGGGCACACGGCGCGGAAGAAACGCGCCCCGTCACCGTTGAGGCTGATTCTGAAGCACCCACCGAGGCACATCCCGCCCAGCAGGGTCTGCTGGCGAGGGTGGCGCGCCGCCTCCGCGGCTAGATTCGCGACTGAGCCCTTGAGCTAAAGTTTCCGCACGAAAAACCACCCAAGCCGAGGCGCTAAGCGGGGTACGGGGCGCGGGGTCTCTCACACTTCAACCCAACACTCCCCTACCCCCTTGTGCACCGCATATGCGCCGGTATGATGGTGCCCATGGCACGATTCGCAGACATTCTACGCACTACTGAACAGAACACCCGACAGTTCATCCGTGAGGGTATTCACCGAGTCCGAGCAGACTTCTTTCAGTCTGTGCAGATTGTTGCGGCGTCTATGGGCGCTTGGCTTTTCGCTGAGCGCGTCCTGGGCCACCACGAGCCCATTTTCGCGCCGGTCGCTGCCCTCGTATCCCTCGGCTATGTAAGCGGTGCTAAGCATTCCCGCCGAATCCTTGAGGTCTCCTTCGGCGTGACCCTCGGCATTCTCATTGGCGACCTTCTGCTGATCCTGCTCGGTCACGGTACCTGGCAGGCGGCAGTGGTGCTTTTCTTGACCGTGATTATTGCCCGATTTATTGATAAGGGCATTATTTTTACGATTCAGCTCAGCTTCCAGGCCTGTTTCACGTTGCTACTGCCCGTACCTGACGATGCGTTCACCCGCAGTTTCGACGGCATTGTGGGTGGCGCCTTTGCATTCCTCGCCATGTACCTGATGCCGCGTGACCCGCGTAAGAACCCGCGTGCCCGCGCACAGGCCCTCATGGATGCGTTCGCGAAGGTTTTCCAGCTCTCCTCCGAGGCAATCCGTTACTACGACTACAACAAGGCGTACCAGAGTCTGCTCGATGCGCGCGCCCTGCAGCCGCTCTACGATGCATGCCGCGGCGACCTGATTACCGCGCAGGGCATGAGCGAGCTGTCCTGGAATAGCCGCAAGAGCAAGGGCGAGCTGGCGCGCATGGCGAAGACCCTCGCCGCGGTGGATTTGGCGATTCGTAACGACCGCGTGCTCAACCGCCGCATGGCGTCCACGATTCACCACGTGCAGTTGCGTACTGCCGCGCAGCTTTCACTCAGTGACGCGCTAAACGAGCTGTCGCTGGCGGCGCAGAGCCTCGGCCTGGGCATGTCTGCCCCGACGGAAGGCGAACGCGAGCACTACATGATGGAGGCACGCGAGCGCATGATCAAGCTTGCCGGCACCCTCGAGCCGCGCACCATGGGCGTGGCGACCTTTGAGGGCGAGTCGCTGGTGCTGATGCTCCGTCTGATTGTGGTCGACTTTTTGGAGGCGACCGGCATGTCCCACAAGGACGCCGTGGCGGTTCTCGTGCCCCTCGGCGAGGCGGTCACGAAGCATGCACCGCGCACCTCGGCAATCCCGATTGTCGACGCTGACATGGACGACTCCACGGTGGTTGATGACGTGACCGATAGCGCGGTGAACACCCACCGCACGAACAAGCTCAACACCCGCTCGATCAACATTATGTTGCACGAGAACGAGGAGGAGAGCCGCTCCTCCTAACAGGTTTCTGGAGGGTTTCTAGCTGGGTTCTAGCTCGGCTCTAGCGGGGTCAGCGGCAACCCACCAAGACGCACAACGGAGGGGGCTCCCGGCGGCATTCACGCCAGCTGGGAGCCCCCTCTACTGTGTTCTTAAAGGTTTTACTTCTGCGGGAAGAGGAGCGCGAGCGCCTCACCCAGGGTGGTTACCTCACGCACGGTCACGCCCTCGGGCACGTCCCCCACACCGGTCGGGGATGCGGGTACCAGCACGTGCGTGAATCCCAGGCGGCCCACCTCCGCGATACGCTGGCGGATGCCCGGCACGGCGCGAACCTCACCCGCCAGGCCGACCTCGCCAAAGACCGCGAGCTTGCGCGGAAGCGGCTTATTCTGCGCCGCCGAGGCGAGCGCCATGACGCACGCCAGGTCGGCGGCGGGCTCAGCAATTTTCGCGCCGCCCACCGTGGAGACGTAGCAGTCGAGCTTGCCCACGTTCAGCCCGGCGCGGCGTTGCAGCACCGCCAATAGCATCTGAATACGCGCTGAATCCAGGCCCGAGACGGTGCGGCGCGGGGCGGGCGCCACCGCCTGGTCCAGCAGTGCCTGCACCTCCGCGAGCAGGGGGCGGCGGCCCTCCATCGTGACGGTCACGCAGGTGCCCGCCACCGGGTGCGGGGTGCTCGAAACAAACATGCCGGAGGGGTCCAGCACGGGCGCGATGCCGTCCTCGTGCATGTCGAAGCAGCCCACCTCGTCGGTGGGTCCGAAGCGGTTCTTAATGGCGCGCAGCATGCGGATATTCGAGTGCTTATCGCCTTCAAACTGGCAGACCACGTCCACCAGGTGTTCGAGCAGGCGCGGGCCCGCGATGGTGCCTTCCTTGGTCACGTGGCCCACGAGCAGGGTGCACATATTGCGTTCCTTCGCGGCGGCAATGACGGAGGCGGCAACCTCACGCACCTGGGTCACGCCGCCGGCACTACCCTCAACTTCCGCGGAGGCGAGGGTCTGCACGGAGTCAATGACCAGCAGGGAGGGGTTGACCTGCTCAATATGCGCCAGGGCGGTGCCGAGGTCGGTTTCACTGGTCAGGTAGAGGGTGTCCGCAATGGCGCGGATGCGGTCGGCGCGGAGCTTGACCTGCGCGGCGGATTCCTCGCCGGTAATGTACAGGACCGGGCGCGGCGGCTGGACGCTTTGTGCCGGGGTGTTGTGTGCCGGGTTGTTCTGCCCCGCAATCCCGGCGGTGCCGCGCGCGAAGGTGGCGGCAACATCCAGTAGCAGGGTGGATTTGCCCACGCCGGGTTCGCCCGCCATGAGGATGACCGCGCCGGGTACGAGTCCGCCGCCGAGCACGCGATCGAATTCGGGGTTTCCGGTGCTCATGTAGGCGGCTACGCGCGAGTCGACTTCTGCGATGGGCTGGGCGGGTTTCTGCACGCTGGATGCGGCGCGGGTACGCGCGCGGGTGCCCCCGGCGGCTTCTTCGACGGTGCCCCAGGTTTGGCATTCGCCGCAGCGGCCTACCCATTTGGCGGTGGTCCAGCCGCATTCGGTGCAGCGGTAGGCGGGTGCGGTTTTGGTGTTTTTCGTGCGCGCGGTCATGGGTCTATTTTAGGGTCTGGGGCGATATGGTGCGCGGTGTTTGGTCACGGCGAAATGGGGTACCGCAGAACAGATTTTTACCTTTAAATGCAGACAGTTTAGCTCCGTACACTCCCGTATAAATATCGAGAATATCCATTCGTTTTTGAGGCACTTTAGCCCGCCGTTCCGCCCCTGACCTGGCTCAATAACCACCCTTACGGGTACAATGGTTTTCGTGCAGATGAATTATAGTGACCTATTGCTTAAAACTATCGCCCGAATCGCCCCCGGCACCGAGCTCCGCGAGGGCCTGGAACGCATCATGCGTGGCCGTACGGGCGCACTCATCGTACTCGGATCCGACCGCACCGTATCCTCCCTATCTTCGGGCGGTTTTAACATCGACACCGAGTTCTCGGCAACCCGCCTGCGCGAGCTGGCGAAGATGGATGGCGCTATCATCTGCGACCGCGACGCCACCCGCCTGCTGCACGCCGGCGTACAGCTCATGCCGGACGCCTCCATTGACACGAACGAATCCGGCACCCGCCACCGCACCGCCGAACGCACCGCGATTCAGACCGGTTTCCCGGTGATTTCGGTGAGCGCGTCGATGTCCGTGATTTCGGTGTACGTTGACGGCACCCGCTACATGGTTGAAGACAGCCAGTACCTGATGGCCCGCGCAAACCAGGCGATTCAGACCCTTGAAAGCTATAAGAAGCGCCTGCGTTCAGTGCTCTCCAGCCTGTCTGCCCTGGAGATTGAGTCCAACGTTTCCCTGGCGGATGTGGCGATGACCCTGCAGCGCATGGAGATGGTGAACCGCATTATCCGCGAGGTCAGCCACTACGTGCTGGAGCTTGGCGTGCACGGCCGCCTGATTGCCCTGCAGCTGGAGGAGCTGCGCGCCCCCGAGATGACCGCCAGCGACCTGATCCTACGCGATTACCTACCCGAGGCGAATGACGAACTGATCGCCGCCGGCGTGCAGGCGCTTCAGAACCTGGACGATATGAATATCGTGGATCTGCGCACGATTGCCCGCACCGTCGGCTTTGGCGAGAACCCCGACCTGGAGCTTCCTCTGCAGCCTCGCGGTTTCCGTCTGCTCGCCGGTATTCCGAGCATCCCGAACGCTATTGCCGAACGCCTCGTGGAGCGCTTCGGCAGCCTACAGGCTCTGATGGCGGCGTCCCTTGAGGACCTGCGAGCCGTGGACGGCGTGGGCGAGGCGCGCGCCCGCACGGTGCGTGAGCAGCTGTCCCGCATGGCGGAGAGCAGCTTGGAGAAGTACCTCTAAAAGACCCATACGAGAGCCTCCGCGCCGGAAGAAATATCTGGCACGGGGGCTTTTTCTGACCTCACGAGAACCTTTTGCATTATGATGTAGTGAAAGCGGAGTTCCCTCCGCACCCTGATGCCTCAAGCATCATGCCACCCCCTGGAGGTCACAATGTCGTACTCACGAGCTAAGTATCCGTCGGCCAAGCGCCCAGTCCCGTTCTTCGTGTGGGCATCCCCCATTCTCTTTCTGATTTACCTGCCACTGCTGTGGTTCAAGGTCATCCCCAACTCCTTTGAGGTGACCGACCTGTCCACCCTGCTGTTGGCGGCACTGCAGTGGACCGCTTTCGGTAGTCTGCTCGGGTACCTGGGCGAGCGCCGCTTCGCCAAGCCCCGCGCCTCCAAATAGCGCCACGCAATAGACCTATACAAAAAGCCCCCGCGCCGGAGACTATCCAGCACGGGGGATTCTCACGCCCACACAGGGGCGAAAACTATAGACGTGAACTACTGAATAATGAAGTTCACCGGAGCCGAGCTCACACCATTGACGGTCACCGCAGCCCAGTAGGAACCCTTCTGAGCGGTCGAAGCGGAGGAGCAGCCCAGAACGTTAATCTTACGATCCCACGCCAGGTCGGTTGCGCCCTCGGCACCTGCGGCCACCTCAGACTTCTGAACAGCAGTCGCCGCGCACAGGCTGCGGGTGTACACCTGAGCCGCACCGGAGGTAATCTTCAGGTCAACGCCGGTGTTCGCGCCCTCGCCGCCCACAGCGCAGGGGGTCTTCGAAGAGTTCGTGTAGGTCACGTGGAAGGACACCTGCTCACCGGCTGCGAAAGTACGCTTCGCGGGGGTGACGGTCACCTTCAGGTCGTTCGCGGTACACGCCGCAACAGCAGCCGCAGTGGTCACGCTCGGAGTCGGTGCAGGGGTAGTCGGGGTCGCCGCGGGAGTAGTTGCCGCAGGGGTTACCGCGGCGGTGGTCACGCTTGCAGTAGGCGCCGCAGAAGCGATCCCCGAGGGGGTTGCCGAAGCACTCGCGGTCGCAGAGGCAGTCGCGCTAGCGGACGGGGTTGCCGAAGCAGTTTCGGAGGGGCGAGGACTGAAGCTCTGGAAGGGCGCACCGGAAGGCGTCGCGGTGGAGGCTACAGTGGCGTCCTTCTTGCCGTTAATCATGCCGACCATGGAGGTCACGCCGGCAACCAGCAGCAAAATAATAGCGAGCAGAGCAATAACCGCCACGATACGACGGCGGCGGTACACTTCGGGAGGCAGAACGGGACCATTTTCAGACATACTCTTAAGGATACCGGGTTTAACCCTGAGATTCACAGTGAACTCTGTTCATGCGATTTTGGGAATATATACCCTGTGGCGTAGGCTTTTCGGATGACCTCAGAGCCCAAACGCACCGCACGCATGCGCCCCGAACCGACCCTGCCCGAAGGCACGAATACCGAGGCGCTCCACCGCCGAATCAACCGGTGGTTCCTCGACCAGGCACGCGATTTGCCGTGGCGTCGTGACGAGTGCACCCCCTGGGGCGTGATGGTCAGTGAGTTCATGCTGCAGCAGACCCCCGTCAAGCGCGTTCTACCCGTGTGGGAGGAGTGGATGCGCCGCTGGCCCACCCCCGCCGACCTTGCCGCAGAGCCCGCCTCGGAGGCGGTGCGCGCCTGGGGCAGGCTAGGTTACCCGCGCCGTGCGCAGCGTCTGCACGGTGCCGCCGTGGCGATTGTGAATCAGCACGGTGGCGAGGTTCCCGCCGACTACGATGCGCTGCTGGCTCTGCCGGGCGTGGGCTCCTACACGGCGGCGGCGATTAGCGTGTTCGCGTTTGGGCTGCGCGCCACGGTCATTGATACGAATATCCGCCGTGTACATGCGCGAGCTGTCTCCGGCAAGGCTCTACCCTCGCGTTCGTTGACGGCTGCTGAGACTCGCCTGGCGGAGGCGCTCATGCCCGCCGACACCCCCACCTCCTGCCTGTGGAATGCGGCGACCATGGAGCTCGGCGCGCTGGTCTGCACGGCGAAGTCCCCGACCTGCGAGCTCTGCCCGGTGGAGGATCTGTGCGCCTGGGTTGCGGCGGGCAAGCCGGAGGCGGACTACACCCCCAAGGGTCAGAGTTGGCACGGCACGGACCGTCAGGTGCGCGGGGCGGTTATGGCGGTGCTGCGTGCGGCGCATGAGCCGGTGGATCGCGAGCTCATCCTGGGTGCAGGCACCACTGCGGCCACTGGTGCATCAGCTTCGCCTGACTTGGCCTTCCCGGCGGATGCACCCGCCGCGGTGCATCGCCCGCTCAAGGCGCTGTATGCGCTCTCCCCCGCCGCCGAGCAGCTGCAGCGCTGCTACGCGGGGCTTCTGGCGGACTCTCTCGCCCGCGAAGTCACGCAGGGCGGTACTGTGCTCGTCTCGCTCTAGTACCCGCCGCAGACAGGCTCCTAGAGGCTCCTGGGGCTTATAATAGAAATGCCTGAGGGGCGGTACCGAATAATTCCGGTACCGCCCCTCAGGCGTTTAGTGCGCTAAGCCTAGCTACCTAGGACTTATTCCAGAGCTTAGTCGTTGCCCTGACCTTCAGCAGCAGGTGCCTCAGCTGCGGGAGCCTCTGCGGCATCCTCGTTCAGCTCCTGCACCGAGTCCAGAGCCAGCTCCTTCATCGGCTGAGAAGAGAAGACGAACTTCGCGGAGTCGCCCTCGCCCTCAACGTCCACGGTGATCTTCTCACCGGGCTTGATGTCGCCGAAGAGGATCTTCTCAGACAGGGCGTCCTCAATGTTGCGCTGCATCTCACGGCGCAGCGGACGAGCACCCATGGACGGGTCGTAACCCTTAGCCGCCATGAGGACCTTCGCAGCGTTGGTCAGCTCAATGGACATATCCTGCTCCGCCAGGCGCTTAGCCAGGCGACCCACGAACAGGTCCACAATCTGCAGAATCTCAGACTCGGAGAGCTGCGGGAAGACGATAATGTCATCCACGCGGTTGAGGAACTCGGGGCGGAAGTGCTCCTTGAGGTTCTCCATCACGCGTGCCTGCATGCGCTCGTAGTCGGCTGCGGTGTCGTCCATCGCCTGGAAACCAACCGGGATGCGGCGGTTCACGTCACGCGAACCCAGGTTGGTGGTCATGATGATGACGGTGTTCTTGAAGTCCACCACGCGACCCTGCGAGTCGGTCAGTCGACCGTCTTCCAGGATCTGCAGCAGCGAGTTGAACAGGTCGGCATGAGCCTTCTCAACCTCGTCGAACAGGACCACGGAGAAGGGCTTGCGGCGGACCTTCTCGGTCAGCTGGCCGCCCTCATCGTAGCCAACGTAGCCGGGAGGCGCACCGAACAGACGGGAGACGGTGTGCTTCTCCTGGTACTCGGACATATCCAGGGTGATGAGCGAATCCTCATCACCGAACAGGAACTCCGCCAGAGCCTTGGCAAGCTCGGTCTTACCCACACCGGTCGGGCCGGCGAAGATGAACGAACCACCCGGGCGGCGCGGATCCTTCAGACCTGCGCGGGTACGGCGGATAGCGCGGGACAGAGCCGCAATAGCGTGCTCCTGGCCGATGACGCGCTTGTGGAGCTCCTGCTCCATGGTCAGAAGGCGGCTGGACTCTTCCTCGGTAATCTTGTAGACCGGAACACCGGTGGAAGCGGCCAGAACCTCAGAAATAACCTCGGGGGTCACGGTGCCGAATGCGTCGCCGCCTTCGCGCCATGCCTTCTCGGCTTCTTCCTTCTCAGCCAGAACCTTCTGCTCCTGATCACGCAGGCCTGCGGCCTTCTCGTAATCCTGGGAGTTGATGGCGTTTTCCTTCTGCTGGCGCAGCTTGGCTGCCTTCTCGTCGAGCAGCTTGATTTCTGGGGGTGCGGTCATGCGCTTGATGCGCAGGCGTGCGCCCGCCTCGTCAATCAGGTCAACAGCCTTATCCGGCAGGAAGCGGTCAGAGATGTAGCGTGCCGCAAGGTTCACGGCAGTCTCGATAGCCTCGTCGGTAATGGTGACGCGGTGGTGCGCCTCGTACTTATCGCGCACGCCCTTGAGGATCTGCACGGCAAGCTCCTGGGAGGGCTCATCAACCTGAATCGGCTGGAAGCGGCGCTCCAGGGCGGCGTCCTTCTCAATGTGCTTGCGGTACTCGTCCAGGGTGGTTGCACCGATGGTCTGCAGTTCGCCTCGAGCCAGCATGGGCTTGAGGATGGAGGCAGCGTCAATCGCGCCCTCTGCGGCACCTGCACCGACGAGGGTGTGGATCTCGTCAATGAACAGGATGATGTCGCCGCGGGAGCGAATTTCCTTCAGAACCTTCTTCAGGCGCTCTTCAAAGTCACCGCGGTAGCGCGAACCTGCGACCAGGGAGCCGAGGTCCAGGGTGTACAGGTGCTTGTCCTTGAGGGTCTCGGGGACGTCACCGTGCACGATAGCCTGTGCCAGGCCCTCCACGACGGCGGTCTTACCGACGCCGGGCTCACCAATCAGCACGGGGTTGTTCTTGGTACGGCGGGAGAGGACCTGCATAACGCGTTCCATCTCCTTGTGGCGGCCGATGACCGGGTCCAGCTCACCCTCACGTGCTGCTGCGGTGAGGTTACGGCCGAACTGATCCAGGATGGTCGAACCCGCGGGAGTGCCTTCACGAGAGTTACCTGCACCCACACCGGCGGTTTCCTTTTCACCGGAGTTGTTGCCGGGGTAGCCGGAAATCAGGTCCATAACAGCCTGGCGCACGGCAGCGGGCTCAGCGCCCAGCTTGACCAGCACCTGGTTTGCCACGCCCTCATTGGCACGAACCATGCCCAGCAGGATGTGTTCGGTGCCGATGTAGCCGTGGTTCAGTTGAATAGCCTCGCGCATGGACAGTTCGAGAACCTTCTTCGCGCGCGGGGTAAAGGGGATATGGCCGTTAGGCGCCTGGGGGCCGGGGCCAACGATGTCCTGAACCTGTTCACGTACCGCGTTCAGGGTAACGCCCAATGATTCCAGGGCACGGGCACCGATGCCTTCGCCCTCGTGAATCAGACCGAGCAGAAGGTGTTCGGTACCGATGTAGTTGTGGTTGAGCATGCGTGCCTCTTCCTGGGCAAGCACCACAACACGCCGAGCTCGATCGGTAAAGCGTTCAAACATTTACGCACTCCTTGCATTTTCCTATTGATACAAGAGTACGTTGAGCGCGGCTGAAAGGGCGGGCTGATGGGCGTCTGTTCGCCATCAAGAGAACAGATGAGCTGTTCGGGGCGTTTTAGGCGCGGTTTCGGGGCTTCTGGCGGGGTGCAGGGGTAGTTTTGAGGGGTCTAGCTCACGCAGGTGGGCCTACCCTACAGTCGGATGGGCGCTGCCGGTCGGTGCTGACTGCTTTTGCCGGGGCTGGCTGCTTTTGTCGGGGTTACCTGTGCAGAGTGTGCGCATATTGCCGTCGGATGCACCGCCGACAGGTGCTACGGGTGGGTTCTGAGGGACCGTGGTGCCGATACGAGGGTTTGCAGAAAAGGTGAACGCACAAGAATCCACATATACCAACACTCAAACCACCTGTTTCCTGCACATGCATGAATATATTGCAGAAATTTTTAAAAATTTATATGTTTAAGTGAGAAATTTCAATAATTCGCAAAAAATATTTGCCGGACAACACGGTACTTATTTCCCGGATAATTCCCGCCTCATTTCGGTGCCCCATCAAGAGATAATCGTAAGTTCCGATAGCGCCACCGAAGATGCAGGGTCCCTAATTATTCGAAAATTTCAGTCAGTACATTCCAACCTCTTCAATGGAATACTCGACTCAACGACCGCGTGAATATCACAGCGCATATCCCCCGCTTTGAAGAGATTAATGCACCATTACCTTTAGTGTTCCTGCCGATGCATGAAATCTAAATGGGGAGCCTGAACTCGACACCATATTGCGCATCCGATTCTCGGATCTTCCTCCTAATAATTCAGAAGCGGGCATTGGCAAAGGATCAATATGTTTTACATGTAAATAGTTAATTGGGGTAGGTGATATAAAAACACTCCACCCTCCGCAGATATGCAGCGCATATCAAGAAATACCGGAGCACAACTAAAGGCGGATGGTGAGAACACCATCCGCCTTTAGCGTCCGAAGAATTAGAGCCCTAAAGCACCAAACCCTCCGACAGCATGAATACTAAGAGCCTTTAACCCTGAGCCTTCATTGCTTCGTAGTATGCGTCCTGAACATCCTGGTGGATGCGGCCACGGTCAGAAACCTTGTGACCGTTAGCCTTAGCCCATTCGCGGATTGCTGCGGTCTCGGGGTTGCGCTTAACCGGAGCAGCGGTGCCACGGGGAGCACGGGTGCGCTGGGTAGCGGTGCCCTGCACGCGGCGGGACTTCGCTACGAAGGGGCGGATAGCGTCACGCAGGCGAGCTGCGTTTGCGGAGGACAGATCGATTTCGTAGTGAGCGCCGTCCAGGCCAAAACGGATAGTTTCGTCTGCGGGGCCGCCGTCGAGATCGTCTTCAAGGATGATGCGAACCTTCTGTGCCATTGAGGCACCTCCTCATCTGTTGCATATATCCTGTGGAGTAAACTCAAAAGCCTCTATCGGGATTGAGAAAATAATGTGCCGGATATATTTATGTACTAATTTTCTTTCATATAGTAACAGAACTGTATTAAAAATTCCGAAAATATTCTGAGCATTGAAACAATGCACCAATCACCCGCAGCGATATATCGCTTCTGTGCATCCCCGCTAAATCTGCACTCGCTACAAGAACATTAAAGTGAAGTTTAGAGTGCAAATACTTTGGATTCTTCCAGACAGCAGACACAGCCCCCAGAGACAAAGACACCTAATAATGCGCCCCGGCGTCCCCGACAATCTGAGCGCAATATAGCGCCCGCACGAGCCTGCACATTAGACCATTCACACCATACATTTCAGCCCTATTCAAAAGCGAAATTCTGCCACCTCTCAACCCCTCATTATTTTCTATGTAACGCGTTCATGCATAAGAGCAGAAACCCCCGCCAGAGTGAATAGAGCAGCATAAATCAGCACCAGAATAGAGTAAAAACGCCCCTGACCTGTGTAAATAAACAGAAACCCCACCCCAGAAGCTATACACCGTGCAAAAGAGTACACAGAAAACGGCGGGTACCGCAGATACAACCGTATCCGCGGCACCCGCCGCATTAACACCCTCACAGGTGAAGGGGAAGCTTAGGCCTCCGGCTTCATCAGGGGGAAGAGAATAGTCTCACGAATACCGGGCTGACGCACCACAGTACCCGGACGCTCCGGATCCTGATCGCCCGCCAGCAACATAATCAGACGGTCAATGCCCAGACCCAGGCCACCCATCGGGGGTGCGCCGTGCTCCAGGGCGCGCAGGAAGTCCTCATCCAGCTCCATCGCCTCATCGTCACCGGCAGCAGCCAGCAGCGACTGAGCGGTCAGGCGCTCACGCTGAATGACCGGGTCAATCAGCTCGGAGAACGCGGTACCGCGCTCCATACCGCCAATAATCAGGTCCCACGCCTCAATCAGAGGCTCACCCGAACGGTGCGGACGCGCCAGCGGCTGAGCGCTCGGCGGGTAATCGTACACGAAGGTCGGGTTCACCAGGGTCGGCTCAACAATCTCACCGAAGAGCTCGGTCACCAGCTTCTCAGCGTCCCACTTCGGGTCGATGTCCACCTCGTGCTTCTCAGCAATCTCACGCAGAACGGAAGCGTCAGTCTCGGGGGTGATCTCAACGCCCACAGCCTCGGACAGGCCCGGGTACACGCCAACCCACTTCCACTCACCGAACAGGTCAATGGTGCCGTTCTCGGTCTCAACACGCTCGGTACCAACAGCCTTCGCGCAGCTCTGGATAATCTCCTTCATGCGCTCAGCCATCACAAACTGGTCAGCGTAGGTCTCGTAGCACTCCAGAGTGGTGAACTCGGGGCTGTGGGTCGAGTCCACGCCCTCGTTACGGAACACGCGGCCAATCTCGTACACGCGGTCAATACCACCAACCACTGCACGCTTGAGCGGCAGCTCGGTCGCAATACGCATGGTCATCGGCTGGTCAAAAGCGTTCAGGTGGGTGCGGAACGGGCGAGCCGTCGCGCCACCGTGCACCAGCTGCAAAATAGGAGTCTCAACCTCAATGTAGCCGTGATCTTCCAGCACGCGGCGGACGGTGCGGGTAATCAGGGCGCGCTTCTTCACCAGCTCGCGAGCCTCCTCGCGAACCATCAGGTCCAGGTAACGCTGACGAACGCGGGTTTCCTCGTTCAGGTCCTTGTGCAGAACCGGCATGGGGCGCAGCGCCTTCGACGCCATCTTCCAGTCGGTCACCATAATGGACAGCTCACCGCGGCGAGAAACAATCACGCGGCCGGTCACGAACACATGGTCACCCAGGTCAACCAGGGACTTCCACTCAGACAGGGACTCCTCGCCAACCTCAGCCAGCGACAGCATCGCCTGGATGCGCTTACCCTCGGTACCACCCTGCAGGGTCGCGAAGCACAGCTTACCGGTGTTACGGACGAACACCACGCGGCCGCCAACATGCACCACACGGTCAGTCTCGTCGCCAGCCTTCAGCTCGCCAGACTCCAGCTTCGGATCGTACTCGGCGCGCAGATCCTCAATATGGTTGGGCTCCACGCGGTTACCCTCAGAATCCAGTAGACCCACCGGGTATGCCTCGCGACCCGACTCGATCAGCTTCGCACGCTTCTCCAGGCGAATCTGCATCTGCTCGGACATATCAGCAATCGCCGGTGCGGCAGTGTGCTCAGTGCTCACAGTGATACCTATCTGTGTAGTGTGTTGGGGACTCTTCTAAACGAACGAACGCTTAGCGCAGGTCCATGTTGTCAATCAGGCGGGTCGGGCCAACGAACGCGGCAACCAGTGCCAGCACTCGCTCCGACTCCTCAGTCGGCTCACCGAAAGTCATCGGGTCGACCAGTTCCAGGTAGTCAAGGCGCACGCCCGGAGTGGAGTTGATACGCTCACGCGCACCGTCCAAATCAATCTCGTGGAAGCCACGGTTCAGCGAATTCTCACGCAGCATCGCCAGGGTGCGGGACAGCACCAGGGCAGACTCGCGCTCCTCATCCGACAGGTAGCTATTACGCGAAGACAGCGCCAGGCCGTTATCTTCGCGAACAATCGCCACCGGGCGCATGGTCACGTCGTGGTTGAAATCGCGCACCATACGCTGGATCAGGATGTACTGCTGAGCGTCCTTCTGACCGAAGTACGCGTTCACCGGGTGGTTACCGGCTGCGGGGCGAATAATGTTGAAGAACTTATTGACCACGGCCAGCACGCCATCAAAGTGGCCCGGACGGGTCGCACCCTCAAACTTGGTGCCCAGCTCGCCGCTCGAAATGCGGATGAGCGGGTCACCATCGGGATACATTTCCTCCACAGAAGGTGCGAAGATGATGCTCACGCCGGCGGCACCAGCCAGGGCAGCGTCTGCCTCCAGGGTGCGCGGGTATGCTTCGTAATCCTCGCCGGGGCCAAACTGCAGCGGGTTCACAAAAATGGAGGCGACCACTACATCATTCTGTTCAGTGGCGCGACGCAACAGGGTTGCGTGGCCGTCGTGCAGGGCGCCCATGGTGGGCACGTAGCCCAGGGATGCGTTCGTGTACTGAACTGCGGTGCCGTTCTGCTCCGCCTCCTGGCGGGCTGCCCGGTCCAGTTCTTCCTGCGCTGCGGCAAGGGATTCGGTGATTGCCGTGCGGAAATCCGCAATGGTGGTCACGACTCGGGGCATCGAAGTCTCAGTCATGACGAGAACTCCTTGTTTTCGGGGGCTGAATCATCAATATCGCCGGGGTGGTTGCGGTCCGAAGACTCACCCAGCAGATTCTCAATTCGTCCCAGTTGTTCATCGTTTAACAAACCTCTATTATGCGCTCTTTTTGCGGTTGCGTGTGCCAGAGCGGCATAAGAGTCTGTAATATCACCTGTTTTCTCATGCTCTGAGTACTCATTCAGAGCCTGAAGGTGAGCCTTCACGGTGCCGGCGTCTCCGCGTGCCACGGGCCCGGTGAGAGCACCCTCACCGCTGGCGAGCGCATTGTCCACGGCGGCTCGCACGAGCGGCCCCATGTAGCGTGCCGGGTCCTCAATACCGATGGAGGCGAGCATCTGCTGGGACTGACCCAGGATGGTCACGAGGTGGTTCGCGGCGTGCGCTAGAGCGGCGTGGTAGAGCGCTCGGTCGGCCTCGGCAACGTGCACGGGTTCACCGCCCATCTCCACCACGAGTGCCTGAGCAATCGGGATGAACGGTGCAGGCCCGGTCACGGCGAAGCAGGTGCCGTTCAGGCGCTGCAGGTCCACGGACATGCCGGTAAACGTCATGGCGGGGTGAATCGCCAAACCGATAGCGCCCAGCGCGGTCGCCGGTGCCAGAACCTCAGTGCCGTGACGGCCGGAGGTGTGCACCAGAATCTGACCGGCGGTAATACTTCCCGAGGACGCCAGGTAGGTGACGAGGCCCGGCAGCTCATCATCGGGAACCGCAAGAATCAGCAATTCGCTACGCTCAGCAATCTGCTCCACCGGCAGCAGCGGCACATCGGGAAGCAACATCGCGGCACGCTCCTGAGAAGCCTCAGACACCGCGTGAACACCCACAATCGTGTGCTCGCAGGCGCGCAAAGCCGCGCCGAGGACGGCGCCAACCCTCCCGGCGGAAATAATTCCAATGCCCAAACGCGCAGGTTTTGAATGCTGTATCACGGCTTTAAGTATATTCTCCCTTTCACGCAGGCCCTGCCGCCGGTGTCACGAAGACGACCGACGGCAGGATGCGCTCTGCAGTTTATGTAGCTCACTCACGGACGAGCCGGCTTAGGGGCGCCCGCTCATCACCGGTACGCGGTAGTAGGGTTCAATACCCTCCAGGCGAACCGTCATCAACCACACCAAATCCTCGCAGACGCGCGGCGGCAGGTGCATCATGAGCGTGCGCACCGGGCCGGGCACCGTACCGAAATGCACGCTCGCGCATCCGAAGGCACGCTGCAGCGGGCCCTGACCTCGGCTCACGCTCAGCACACGGCTGACCGGAACAATCGACAGCGTGCGGATAAAGTAGCCGCCACGAATCAGTAGCAGGTCGCCCTGCGTATGCTCGCCGACGCTCGAACGTGCCGCATCAGAATCAATGCGGGTGCTCGCCTGCACCGAACCGGCAGTGTAACCGACCGTGGTCACGCCGTTACGCTTCCAGGTAAGCAGGTCCATCCAGCGCGCCGAAGAGGGCGTCACAATCATTGCCGGAACCTGCGGCTTCTGACTCTTCAGCGAACCGTTGGCGGTATCCAGCAGCACCTGCGCCTGCGCCTCATCCAGCGCGGGTAGGAGCAGACGCAACACCATCAGCGTCTCCTGTTTGTTGCCGACCGGCAGGGCAACGTTGCGGGTCACCAACTTCTGGTTGTCGTTCTTCTCAATACCAATACCGGCAATGGTCATCTTGACGCGGTACCAGCCGAACGCACGCCACAGGATGGACTGCTCCACGGCGAGCGCCTGAATACGCTCAACCATCACGTTCTGGGTGTGCGTGCCAGTGAAACCGTAGCGCAGGGTCACGCCGCCCTGACCGCTGGGGGTGATTTTGAAGTTCGCGGCACCGTCAAAACGTGTCCAGAGGGCAACCACATAACCGACCATGGGCGCGAACATACCGGGTAGCAACGCCATGAAAATCAGGAACGGGCTCTCGCCGTCCAGGATCGCGGCAATGACCGCGGCACCAACCATGAGAGCCACGGCGGGCACCAGCCACACCAGATGCTCCAGCATGATGGAGGCAATCAGACGCATATTCGAGATGCGGAAAATCGGCGGCTGCGAGGGGTCAGCCGCGACCGGCATCGGCATGCGAGCGCCGCGGCGGGATGCGCCGGGCTGCTGGATGCCCTGCTCGGGTGCAGGCTGCGAGTAGCCGCCCTGCTGAGGCGCCGCCTGCTGATGAGCGGGCTGGGCGCCGTCCTGCGCGGGCGCACCATAAGATGCCTCATAGGGCGCACCATAGGAGGCCTCGTACGGCTGATGCAACTGATCTGCATCCGGCATGCGCTCCGCCGAAATCTGCATGCTCTCGGGCAGCACGTCGACCGGGCGGCCCGCCGCCTCCGAACGCAACAGGTTGATGCTCGCCATCGCGGTACGGCGCAGAACCTCCGCCTTGCGGGCGGAAACGTACTTGATGTGCAGCGCCTCCGAAGAGCCGTCAGCCACCTCAAAACGAAGCTCCGACACACCCAGCAGGCGCGCCACCAGAGGACGCGAAATGTCCACGCTCTGCACGCTCTCCAGGCGAATCGTGCGGTTCTTCTTGAACAGAAAACCGCTACGGCGGTGAATCGCCAAATCGTCCAGGCTGTAGCGGGTAAACCACCAATCAATCGAGCCGCCAACCAGAATCAGCATGAGCACACCGAAGCCGATGAGCTGCGAGTACGTCGCACTGAAATAGCTGCTGTTCTCGTCGAATGCCTGCGTCAGGCGCGCGCCCCACTCGTTCGGCGGGGTGGTCAGAATATTCAGGATGATGCTCTGGAAGAAGCCAAACGCCAGCAGAATAACGAACCAGAGGTTCATGATGAACGTGCGAATATCGGCACGCCACCACTTCTGCTCCTGCGGCACCTGAGACGCAGGAGGCTGCGGCGCGGGGTTAACCGGAACCGGGGTACTCATTAGAGTGCCGCCATTCGCTCATCGGCGCGGCGCACCAGATCCGCGCGCAGCTCCTCCGCCACATTCAGCGGAATACCAAACAGCACCATCGTGCCGGTGGTCGTACCCGCGGTGCGCACCGTCAGGCGGGCAACACCGCACATGCGCTCCAGCGGACCAGAATCCACATCAACATACTGGATGCGCCCGTACGGCATAGAGCTCATCGAACGGAACACGATACCGCGGCGAGCCATCAGATGATTCGACTCCAGCGCGTAGCCGAGCGCGCGAGTACGGCGCGGAGTGGTCAGAATCCACCACAGACCCCACAGACCAAACACCGCAATCACAGCCAGACCGACGATGCGCAGCACCTCTGGGCCGCCGAAGAATGCGCCCGCACAATACAGGGCAACGCCCGCAAGAATGGGGAGCGCCAGGGCAGAAAGAGTGTGAATATAACGAACCGTCAGGTAGCGGGAGGCGGCGGGCACCCACTGCGGCTCCGGCGCGGGCTGCGAGGGAACCGGCTGCGCAGGCTGAGAAGGTGCCTGCTGAGGCGCGTTCGGGTACGCGGCAGCCGGCGGAACCTGCTGACCGTACTGTGCTTGCTGTCCATACTGCGCCTGCTGGTCATGCTGGGTTTGCTGTCCATGCTGGGCACCAGGCTGACCGTAAGCCGCCTGCTGGTACTGCCCATACTGGTTCTGCCCGTACTGACCCTGCTGACCGGGCTGACCGGGCTGACTCTGCCCATACTGACCGTATTGGCCGTTCTGAGCGTCCTGCCCGTACCGACCATTTGGCGAATAACTATTCTGGTTAGGAGCCGACATAGGTTCCTCCCTCTCGCGGCTTGACAGCACCGGAAGAGGAGGCCGCATCCTCATCATCCTCCGGCGGAATACGACAACAATGCTGAGCCCACAGCCCAGCAATCAGCAGGGCAACACTGCCCACACAATTAACGAGAACTTCCCAAAAGAGCACCGAAAAACCGCGCGTCGACACCATCGCCAGGTGGTAGCCAAGAATCGCAGCGCACCAGCCCGTCAACAGGGCACCGGTCATAATGGAGCCCTGCGCGTACGCCACCGCACGCGCCGCAAGAATCGGGCCCATATGCGGCGCCTTCTCACGCGTCTGAATACGACGATAACGAGCCACCTGCACACCCAGCCACACGGCACCCGCCGCAACCAGCAGGCACACCGTGCCGAGCATCCACGAGAAATTCAGCTCGCCAAAACCGGCGCCAATCATCACGGAATTCACCATAAGAGCGACCGCGGCAGCGCACACCGCCGCCACAATAATCGCCCGATAGCTCAGGGGCTTCATGGTGTTTCCTTTCGGTAGGTTCCTCTACCTTCCAGAGTGCCACATTTAAGGCTGATCAGGTACCTTCATCTCACGCATATAGCTGATAGCGTCTTCATCCGCCCCAAGCAGCGTGCGGGACAGTTCCGCAACGCTCACGACCTCGCGGCTCAGCGGCGCAGGAACCTCATCGGCGCGCTCCCCCGAAGGCTCCGCACGCCGGGTCACCGTCAGGCGCGCCTGCGGGTCCATCTGCGCCCACGGCACCAGCACAAAAGCACGCTCCTGCGCCCGCGGATGCGGCAAAGTCAGCACCGGATCCTCAGAGATCACGCCGTCATAGTCAATCACGTCAATATCGAGGGTGCGCGGGCCCCAACGCACCAGGCGCTCACGGTGATGCGCCGCCTCCACCGCATTACAGAGCTTCAGCAACTCGTAGGCGCCCAGGTCAGTGGTCACCTCAATGACCGCGTTCACGAAATCCGGCTGGCCCGCCGGGCCACCCACCGGGGCGGTACGGTACAACCCGGAGGCGCGCACCAGCTGCACGCCGCCCGCCACCAGGTCAGCGACGGCACGCTCCAGGGTGTCTTCGCTTTCGCCCAGGTTCGAGCCCAACGCCAACACTGCGCGGTGTTTCAGGGTGTTGGGCTTCTGCGTATCAGTTTTCTGGGTGCCCGCCACTAGCGGCCGCCCTCCACGACACGCTCCGCGGCACGCTCACGGAACACGCTCACCGCAACGTTACCGAACGGCAACTCAATCGGCGCCTGCGGCTTCGACACGGTAATCTCCACCGCCTCCACAAGCTCAAACATCGCGAGAATACCCTCGGCAATGTTCACCGCAAGGGTCTCAATCAGATCCAGCGAACTATTCGTAATGTGGCGGTGAATCAGGTCCACCACCAGCGCATAGTTCGTGGTCTTCGTCAGGTCATCCGTAGCGGCTGCGGCGGAAAAATCGCTGTACAGGGTCGCGTCCACGACGAAGGGCTGACCGTCGCGCTTCTCAAAATCGAGCACGCCGTGGTAGCCCTTAGCGGTAATGCCAGTGAGGGTGATGCGGTCGTGGCGGGCGTAATCTGCCTGGGTCATTGGGGTCTCCTAAAAAGTATTCGGGTAATCGGCGAGCGAGGTTTAGCTGACAGAACGCAACGCGGAGGCGACCGTCACCGCATCCACGCTGGCGGGCACGTCATGCACGCGCACCGCCCACACGCCGCGCGCCGCCACCAGGGCGGTCACCGCCGCAGAGGCTGCCGCACGATGCTGAGCCGGACGCGGCTCCAACAGCGACTGCCACAGCTCGCGCTCCGCCTCGCCCGCCTCGGTTGCGGTGAAGCCGCTCGCGTTCAGACGCTCAGCCAGCGCCATATCCGCCGCAGTCAGCGCGTTGGCAATAAAACGCTTACGGGAACCGGCAATGAGCAGGCGATGCCCCAGACCCTGCAGCTCATCAAGGGCGGCGAGCAGCTCCCAGTCCTGCATACCGCCCTTCGCGAAGCCCAGGCCCGGGTCAAGAATCAGGTTCTGAGGCAGCACACCGGCGGCAAGGAAACGCTCACGCAGGCCGGTCAGCTCCTCCACAACCTCGGTGACCACGCCGCGCGGGTACTCCGCCAGGCTGTCCATGGTCTGAGAGGTGCCGCGCGCGTGCATGAGGATGTACGGCACCTGCAGTTCAGCGGCGGTTTCAATCATTTCATCGCTGACGTTCAGACCGGACACATCGTTGATGATGTGCGCACCGGCGGCAATGGCGGCGCGGGCGGTCTGCGGGTTCATGGTGTCAACGCTGATGGTGGTGCCCATCTGCGCGACTGCCTCGATGACGGGCAGGATGCGGCGCTGCTCCTCCTCCACGCTGATGCGCACGGCACCGGGGCGGGTGGACTCACCGCCAATGTCAATAATGGAGGCGCCCTCGGCAATCATGCGGGCGGCGCGGGCGATAGCGTCGGTGGCGGCGTAGTGCTGGCCGCCATCGCTGAAGGAGTCGGGGGTGACGTTGAGGATGCCCATCACGAGGGTGCGTTCGGCGGCGAGCGCGTCGCAGGGCAGGAGGGCTACACGGGTGGTGTGTGTGGATTCAGTCATGGGTTTATCGTACCGAATCTGCGGTGCGGTGGAGTTTGGCGCAGTGATTGTGGTGGGGGTTGGGACAGCGACGGGACGATTTTGGGGACACAACATGCAATATTTGCATTACAGATACCTATTTAAGGGTATGCTGGGAGGGCACGCATACCGTGCCTGGCGCGTTCCCGGTCGGTGGCGCGCACCCACACATACATACTCTAGGAAGTGACTCATTGTGAACTTGAAGACCGGAGCTTGGATCCTCTCCCTGGTGGCTCTTGCCGCGCTGGTGACTATTGTGCTCGCTGAAGGTGCTCCTGCCGTGCGCTGGATTGCTTTCGGTACTGCAACCGGTTGCGGTTTCATTGCCGTGGGCTTGATCGTGACGCTTGCCCTGGGTTGGGATAATCCGAGCGAGTCGAAGGGTAGCTTGCAGCGTTAGCGGCGGGCTCTTCTAGCTTCTGCGGTGCGGCATGATCGGCGCCGCCACGCCCCGCGGAAGGTACCGGCTCAGAACACATTCTCAGAGCACTTTGGCGATGCGAAAAGGGGCGGAGGTTTTCACCTCCGCCCCTTTCAGCGTGTCTATAAGCTGTGAAGATTTTAGCTCCACAAACGGGTTTCTTCCCACCCTTGCGGTATACCCATAGCCCGCGATACATCAACCCCAGGAACGGAAATATCAGGACGTTCCTTCAGAATCCGGGTTAGAGATTCCGTATCCCCGATTCCGCCCTGGTCCATCAGATATTTGAGGAGGGTGAGCATGCCGAAGGTCTTACACATCTTATGGTTCTCTTCAGCCTGCGGCACACCAAACAGGTCAACAACCTCACGGATTTCAGGACTCTCAACTCTTCCACCTCTCAACACACGTGGCAAACGAGGCTCTGGGTGCAGCTTATTGTAGAACCTACTTTGATGCGCACAAATATTGCGCATTACCCGCAGCGAATTAATCCAAGTTTCCAACTGAGGGTCAGTACACCCCAAGGCTTTCGCGATATCTCGTCGAATATTTGGCGGAGAGACCAAATACAGATTCTGTAGAGCCCCCAAATCTAGAACTTCCACCACAACCCACACGGGCAACTTCCCGCCGTATTGTTCACGGTGATGCTTCACGAATTCTTCTTCAGAAGTACGAATAAGCTGTTCGCTTTTTCTCGTAAATCTGCTCCACGCAGTGCGCCTTTTACTGCCTTGAAGGTCGCACCGGGTTTCATCCTCGTATATGAGTGGATCCACTTCCCCCAGTAAATTCCCTAGGCGGGACCGCAAATACACCTCAAACTGCGAGAAATACGAAAACGCAATGGACCGAAGATTACGGTCATATTCATACAGGGCCACGATATCTTCAAAGACAGTTCCGGGTATGAAAGTATCCGAGCGATGCACGCTTCCCGCCGGTCGCCGGAATGAATAGTAGTAACCACTCAGACGGTAGTAACTAACACGCTCAAGGACGTGAGCGGCATGTTCCTGAGAATCTACGAGCATACCTCGCTGGCGCAAGATTCCAACCTGCTGTTCATATGTTTTAAATGGTTTTACGATTGAAGACATACACTATCCATCACTTGATATCGTTTCATCATCGGAACTCTTTAATAATATCAATATAAGGATATTAAGGGTATAACTACACGGGATGTAAGCCATCTCTGTCTTACTAAGGTCATCGTTTAAAAACGATGACCGGCTCCAGACCCCTGATGGGCGGAACCGGCCGCGGTTATTTTCGCTCCTTATGAGGAACAGTTATGCATTCATCAACAACGGTACGTGAAGAGCACTGTACGTAGCGTTAACAAAAAGAAGACCGGTCCTGTACTCCCGAAGGAGTGGTGCCGGTACTAGTGGTACTACTCTACAGCTGATGACGCCCTCTACGCAAGGGCACTCGTCATGCGGCCCAACACATGCGACCGCACAGCGCAGGGGTATAGCGCAAGGGGGCAGGATTCTTTAGAATCCTGCCCCCTGTCGTATAGCTATACGATCATCCCGAATGCTTAGCGCTGCGAGAAGATCAGGCTCATCGCCTCCGCACGGGTTGCGCCGTTCATCAGCGCACCGCGTACCGCGCTGGTCACGGTCTTCGCGCCCGGCTTACGCACACCGCGCATCGACATGCACATGTGCTCAGCCTCAATCACCACAATCGCGCCGCGCGGGTTCAGGTGCTCCTCCAGAGCCTCCACCACCTGCGTAGTCAGACGCTCCTGCACCTGCGGGCGGCGAGCGTACATATCCACCACGCGGGCGAGCTTGCTCAGGCCGGTCACCTTACCGTCCGGGCCGGGAATGTAACCCACATGCGCCACACCGTGGAAAGGCACCAGGTGGTGCTCACAGGTGGAGTAGAACGGAATGTCCTTCACCAGCACCATCTCAGAGTGGGCGATATCGAAGGTCGTACCCAGAATCTCGCCGGCGTCCTGATGCAGGCCCGAGAAGAACTCCGCGTAGGCGCGCGCCACGCGTGCCGGGGTCTGCTGCAGACCGTCACGGTCCGGGTCCTCACCAATCGCGAGCAGAATCTCACGGACGGCAGCCTCAATACGCGGCTGGTCGACGGCGTTCTTAACCTCGCTCATTCTCTGCTCCATTCTGGTTCGGGGTGCCGTTCTCCGGGCGCTGCGCCGGAGGGGCGGGGTAGTTCGGGTACTGCTGGGTGGGCATTGCGACGGTCGGGTCGGCGTCCGGGTTGCTGAGCGGCGCCTCCGACTGCGCGGGTGCCTGCTGAGTCGGGGCCTGTTGCGCGGGTGCAGCCGGTGCTACGGGAACAGTAGGTGCCGTAGCAGGAGCTGCCGGTGCATCGGCAGGTGCTTCCTCAGCTTTTTCGGATTCCTTCGCCAGCTCGCTCGGTGCCTTCACCGGCGGGATGTTGGTGCGCTCGCGGGTCGGCTTGGAGTACCAGTACTCACGCTCGGGACGCTTGCGAACGTCCTTGAAGATTTCGGCAATCTCGTTCTCGAGCAGGGTTTCCTTCTCGAGCAGGGCGTACGCCAGGCGGTCCAGAATGTCGCGGTTTTCCAGCAGAACCTGGAATGCCTCGTCGTGTGCCTGATCCAGCAGGGCGCGGATTTCAGCGTCGACCTTTGCCGCGGTTGCGTCGGAGTAGTTTCGTGCCGAAGCGCCGCCGCCACCGAGGAACGGTTCGGTGTCTTCGCCGCCGAGCTTCACGGAACCGATGACGGCGCTCATGCCGTAGTCGGTGACCATCTTGCGGGCGGTGTCGGTCGCCTTCTGAATGTCGTTCGACGCACCGGTGGACGGGTCGTGGAAGACGATTTCCTCAGCCGCACGGCCACCCATTGCGTACGCCATCTGGTCGAGCAGTTCGTGGCGAGTCGTGGAGTACTTGTCGTCCTGCGGCATGACCATGGTGTAACCCAGGGCGCGGCCGCGCGGAAGAATAGTAATCTTGGTGACCGGCGCGGAGTTACGCAGTGCCGCCGCGACCAGGGCGTGACCGCCCTCGTGATATGCAGTGACCTTACGCTCGTGCTCGTTCATGATGCGCGAGGAACGCTGCGGACCAGCCATGACGCGGTCGATTGCCTCGTCGATAGCGCGGTCGTCAATCACGTTGCCGTTATCGCGGGCGGTCAGCAGTGCCGCCTCGTTCATGACGTTCGCCAGGTCAGCACCGGTGAAGCCGGGGGTACGCTTAGCGACCTGAGCCAGGTCAACAGTGTTAGCGATCGGCTTGCCTGCCGCGTGAACGCGCAGGATGTGCTCGCGGCCCTGCATGTCGGGGGCGTCCACACCGATCTGGCGGTCAAAACGGCCGGGACGCAGCAGCGCCGGGTCCAGAACGTCGGGTCGGTTCGTTGCCGCAATGACGATGACGTTCGAGTTGCCGTCGAAGCCGTCCATCTCAACCAGCAGCTGGTTCAGGGTCTGCTCACGCTCGTCATTACCGCCGCCCATGCCGACGCCGCGGCGGCGGCCAACAGCGTCAATCTCGTCGACGAAGACGATGGCGGCGGGGTCGCTCTTCGCTTCCTTGAACAGGTCGCGCACGCGGGAGGCACCCACACCCACGAACATTTCAACGAAGTCAGAGCCAGAAATCGAGTAGAAGGGCACGCCAGCCTCGCCCGCCACAGCCTTGGCGAGCAGGGTCTTACCGGTGCCGGGAGGGCCGTACAGCAGAACGCCCTTGGGGATCTTTGCACCCAGGCGGGTGAACTTTTCGGGTTCAGCCAGGAACTCGCGGACTTCTTCCAGTTCGGCGAGCGCCTCGTCCACGCCGGCGACGTCGCTGAAGCGGACTTCCGGCTTGTCCTTGGTGAACTTCTTCGCGCGGGACTTGGAGAAGCTCATCACGGAGGAGCCACCTCCGACGCGTCCCATCAGGAACCAGAAGAGCACACCAAAGAGCAGAATCGGCAGCAGCAGGGACACCAGGGAGCTCAGGAAGCTGTGCTCAACCGGCTGGTCCGTGTAGCTTTCCAGTTCGGCGGATTCCATTGCCTTAGCAACTTCTTCGCCGCGGGGCTGCACGTAGTAGAAGCGCACCGACTTACCGTAGTTGTCGTTGCCCTTCTTGTAGTCGTCCTTAAGCTGCAGCTCGACGCGCTGGTCGCCGTCGTAGATCTTTGCGCTCTTGACCTGGTGGTCCTTGAGCATCTGAAGACCCACGTTGGTGTCCACCTGACGCGAGGGCTGAGTGAAGAAGGAGGTCATGAGGAAAGCCAGCATGATCACGAGAGCTGCGCCCGGCCAGAACCAGGGGCCGTTAATCAGCTTCTTCAGGAATCCCTCCGAGCCTTTCTGCGGAGTATTGGGGTTTTGCGCCAATGCTTTGTCCTTACGTTGCGGCTGTAACTCGTTGGGGTGCGGCATGCCAGCCGGAACACCCAACGATGCAACCTTAAATGTACCCTACCCCGGCGAGCGGCTAGGTACCGGGCTTCTCTATTTCACCTGCGGGCTAAAGGGTTGTAGCACTCGGCGGGGGTGAAAGTGCATTTTCTTCGCCGGGTATCCGCGGCGGCGGCACGTCTTGGCTGCTGCGCCTCCGCATCCACCGCCGGGTGCATCCACCACCGGGTACAGCAACGCCCCGCTCCCCCACAAGCGTGAGGAGGCGGGGCGTCACCACCTACAGCATGGTTGCTGAGGTGAAGGCTTAGGAGTAAACGTGCGGGTGCAGGGTTGCGACGCAGTCCAGGTTGCGGTACTTCTCAGCGAAGTCCAGGCCGTAACCAACAACGAATTCGGGCTCGATGTCCCAGCCGACGTACTTGACCTCAACGTCAGCCTTGACGACCTTGGGCTTGCGCAGCAGGGTGCAAATCTCAACGGAAGCTGCACCGCGAGAAATCAGGTTCTGCTGCAGCCATGCCAGGGTCAGGCCGGAGTCAATGATGTCTTCAACGATCAGGACGTTGCGGCCCACCAGGTCGGTGTCCAGGTCCTTGAGGATACGCACAACACCGGAAGACTTGGTGCCGGAACCGTAAGAAGAAACAGCCATCCAGTCCATGGTGTAGTGGCCCTTGAGAGCGCGGGAAAGGTCAGCCATGATCATGATGGCGCCCTTGAGAACACCCACCAACAGCACGTCCTTACCGGCGTAGTCTTCGTCGATGCGTGCCGCCAGTTCGGCGACCTTCGCGTTAATCTCTTCCTTGCTGAAGAGAACGTTCTTAATATCGTCCTGCACGTCGATAGCCTGCACGATGTATTCCTTCGTATCTTTAGCGCTCTGCGCCTCCGCCGGGGCCCCAGGTGCGGGGTTTCATGCCTTCCCACAGCGGACAATGTGGATGGTGTTCGCCTTAAGTATGGCTTAAAACGGCGCCGCGGCGCACCTCACCACGCAGATAGTGTGTGCTGAGGGGGCTCCGCGGGCACCTAGCTGGGCACCTAGTTAGGGTCGAGTTGGCACTAATACGAGCACGTCCAGGCGTTCACCGGTTGCCGGATGCACAATTTTGCGGCGGCGATACGCGCTCACGTGACCGGGCATCTGAACGGGCCCAGCTACCGCATATTCGGCGGTGAAAGAGTCCAGCGCCTGCAGTCGCTCGAAGCCGGGGTTCTCTCCTCCGGCGGCTTTGCAGGCGGTGGCAAGCACACGCAAACGAAGCGCCGGATGTAGCGCCGCCACCTGCGCACGGTCCAGTAGCACGGCGTCTTCACGTTCAATGCCGCGCACGGCGGTTCCGGCGGGTAGGAGCGCCTGCTTGTAGGCTGCCTGCGCCTGTTCGTCGAGGTATTCGGCGTCGGGGCCAGCTACGGAGGCGGTGCGTGCCAGGGAGCGGGCGACGTCCCCGCCGAGGTGCTCCTCCAGGTAGGGCAGCACGCTATGGCGGATGCGGGCACGCATGAGGGTTTCGTCGGTGTTGGTCGGGTCGATCCAGGGGGTGAGGGTTTCAGCGTCGCAGATGTCGAGCATGTCGGTGCGGCGCAGGCCAAGGAAGGGGCGCAGGTAGGTGACGCCCCCTTCGACGCGCACGGGAGGCATACCGGCAAGGGAGCGCGTGCCGGAGCCGCGGCTTAGGCCGAGTAGCACGGTTTCTGCCTGGTCGTCGAGGGTGTGGCCGAGCAGTACGGCGCGGGCGCCGGTGGCTTCAACGGCTTTTGTGAAGGCAGCGTAGCGGGCGGTGCGCGCCGCCATTTCGGGGCCCATGTTGCCGACGGGAACCTGCACTTTTTCGGTGATGACGGGGTGAAGCCCCAGGTCGGTGAGGGTCTGCGCGGTCTGCGCGGCGACTGCGGCGGAGTTTTCTTGTAGGTCGTGGTCGACGATGATGGCGCCTACGCGTACGTCGCCGCGGCGGGCGAAGTGCGCGGCAATGGCTGCCAGTGCGAGGGAGTCGGGGCCGCCGCTGCAGGCGACCAGGAGCAGGGGCAGGTCTGCAGCGTCCGGGGTGGAGGCGGTGCGGGAGCGTCCGGTGGCTTTGATGCTTCCGGCGCCGAGGAGCTTTTCGAGGGCGGCGGCAAGGTGGCGGCGGGCAGTGCCGACGGCGGGGTGCAGGCGTCCTGCGCGTCCATTCTGCATGAACCAGTCCTATCACGAAGTTACGGTCTACCTGTAGAGGGCAACCATACGGCACCCGTGTTAATAGTACGAGCACAGCAAAAGGGGGCGTGCCCACCGCCTCCAGCACGTACGAAAACTTGCACGAACCAGACACAGGGAACACGCCCCCTACAAAAACCGGGTGCACCTAACGGTGCGGCAGCTTAGTGACCCTCAGCTGCGAAACGGTCGATAGCCTCCTGGACCATCTTCTCAGCAGCAGCCAGGTCTTCCCAGCCCTCGCCCTTAACCCACTTGCCGGGCTCCAGGTCCTTGTAACGCTCGAAGAAGTGCTGAATCTCAGCCTTCAGCTGCTCCGGAACATCAGCCAGGGACTTGATGTGGTCGTAACGCTTGTCGGTGGGAACGCACAGAACCTTAGCGTCGCCGCCAGCCTCATCGGTCATGTTGAACACTGCGACCGGGCGGGACTCAACCAGCACGCCGGGAACAACGTCAACGTCCAGGATCAGCATTGCGTCCAGCGGGTCGCCGTCCTCACCGAGGGTGTTCTCGAAGTAGCCGTAAGCGGTGGGGTACTGCATGGAGGTGAACAGCACACGGTCCAGGCGCAGGCGGCCGGTCTCGTGGTCCACTTCGTACTTCACGCGGGAGCCGCGGGGAATTTCAATAGTGACGTCGAGTTCCATCGGAACCTTCTTTCTCGTGAGTTAGAGTCACTTTCGCGGCGACTTCGGCGCGCAAGGTGCGAAAGTTAGGTGTTGAACTCACCCATTGTAACCCGTTCACGCACACCGAAACCGTGTATTCGGCGCCAAAACCAGCGTAATTTACCACGCTCACACCACAGTTAACGTTCCGCCTAGTCCCGCGCCCGCCAGCACGCGCGCCAGCACACCCCGCCACCATGCCGGGCAGCCCAGATAGGGGTCGTGAGGGGCAGCAGAGCGCGGCATGAGCATCCCAGCACCGGCGCGTAAATTCGATAGGCACCCCATCCGCCCGCTATGCTCAAAAGATGCCTTCCAACAAGCACAACACCCAGATCACCACCCTCACCCGCCGCGCCGCCCTCACCCTCGGCGGCATGCTCCTCCTCACCGCCTGCGGATCCGCCGCAACCGAACAGAAACGCCCCGAAGGCTCCGCAAGCCCCACCGGCAGTGCAACCGGCAGCCCCACCGGCACCGCCGAGGCGACCGCCTCCGCAACCCCCAGCGCCACCCCAACCCTCGCCCCCGCACTGCCCGAAGCGGAACAGGAGCAGCTGCGCAACGCCCTCACCGCGCTCTTCGCGGACGGCACCTACCCGCAGTACAGCCTGCTCGTCACCGGCATGGACGGCAACCTGCCCAGCATCAAGGCGGCCACCGCACCCGCCGACCTGTACGCCGCCAACGCCGACACCGCGCGCGTACCCGCCTCCACCTTTAAGGTGCTGACCCTGTTCGCGCTCAACCACTACGCGAACCTGCAGGCACGCCTGCGCACCCGCGTCACCCGCGACGCCGCCGGACTGTACCTCATGGCGGGCGGCGACACCCTGCTCGGTGCGGGCGCCTCCAACCCGAAGCAGATTGTGGGACGCGCAGGCCTGGGAACCCTCGCCGAGCTGACCGTGAAGGCGCTTCTTCAGGGTGAGAAGCCTGCCGCGGCACTGCCCGTCTACCTGGACGGCACCTTCTTCAGTGGCCCCGGCGTGAACCCCGGCTGGGATGACGCCGACGTGGCGTCCGGCCAGATCACGCCCATTCACCCGATTGCGCTCGAATCGCACACGGTGCCGGGCAAGTCCACCGCAAGCAACCCGGTACGCCCGGACGATGCGGCGGTTGCCGCCCAGAAGGCGTTCGTGGATGCGCTCAACACCGCCGGCAAGGAGTCTGGCATGAGCTTCACCCTCGCGGAGCGCCGCACCGCCCCCGCGGAAGCGGTTGAAATCGCCGCGGTCGAATCGGCAACCCTGCTGGAGCAGGCGCAGCACATGATGCTCGAATCCGACAACGTCCTCGCCGAGGTGCTCGGCCGTTGCGCCGCCATCGCCGCAGGTAAGGAAGGTAGCGGCGAAGCGGCACAGCAGACCGTGCGCCAGGCACTCGTGGATGCCGGCGTGAACGTTGAAAACCTGGTGCAGGCGGACGTATGCGGTATGTCCCTGACGGACCGCGTGACCGCCCGAACCCTCGTGCAGGTTACTGCGCTCATAAACGCCGACGAGCACGCCGAGCAGCTCATGAGCACGTTCCCGGTGGCGGGCGTAAGCGGCACCCTGACCGATCGTTTTGGTGCGGCGAACGCCGTGCACGCACGCACTTTTGTGCAGGCGAAGACCGGCACCCTGTACACGGTGTCTTCGCTGTGCGGTGTGGCGACCCGGCCCGACGGTACCCGCCTGATTTTTGCGATTATTCTGAACGATCTGGGCGGCTCGGATGCGCTGCCCGCCGCGAAGGAACGCGTGGACGCTGCGGCGGCGGCGATTGCGAACCGCTCCAGCGCGCCGAGTGCTTCTAGTGCGCCGGAAGCTTCCGCGGAAGCTACCGCGGAAGCAGCGAAAGCCCCCTAAATCACCTCCTGTAGGTTGATTTTCTGTAGTGTTTCACGTGAAACCTGAAAATCAACCTCTCGGGGCACGACCTCTCGGAACAAGGGGTGGCACGGAGCGCCGATACGCTCCTCAACCGGGGCTCGTACCCACTCCCCGCGGCGGGGTTTTATGCCCGTCTTGTTTCTCTTTCCTCCAGCAGAAAAGTCACCATGGACCTTACCTTCACCCTCGCTGATCTGACCGCCACCTCCGCCTGCGAACTGCGGCTCTACACCGAGCTTCGGGAGCGTGCGCAGAAGCAGTCTGCACGCCCGACCCCCGAGAAGTTCGAGCGCGCCCGCGAGGCGTACCGCGAGTGCCTGCGAGTACTGGCCGAAGGTGGCATGGTCGGCGGTGAGCACGCGGACGGTACAGCGCGCCCGGTACCCCTGGTGGCAACCTCCGCGGCAGGGCTAACCTACACGGTGGAGCTTGACCGTCTGGAGCACCCGACTGCGGACAGTACCGCACAAATCATCTGCACCCTGCACCTGGGCGAGGCGGCGCATCGGGCGCTGTTGCGCGGTGCCCTGGCGGCGCACCTGCTGACCGCTAGTGCAACCGAGAATGCCGAGAATGCGAGGCGCCTCGACCTTCATCTGGAGCACGGCGCGAATGAGTACAGCGCGGAACCCGAATCGGAGCATACTGAGCACCCCTCCCCCGCCGGTCAACCTCACCGGGTTGATTCGGCGCGTATTCTGCCGCTCATCCGCCTACAGGAGCAGCGCCTCCTCTCGCTCACCGAAGCGCTGAACGAGGGCGTGGAACCGGCGGAACTTGCCGAGCGCATCCCGTATTTTCTGACCTGCGGCGAGTGCCCGGCATGCCTGAACGCAGCGGCATCTCTTGCCCTCGCAACCGATGCCCCGGAACTCGTCACCGAAGAAACTGCCGGAGACGCCGCCGAAGACCCCGAAACCGAGGAGCATCCGGTCATGTACCGGGTACCCGCCGCGATGGAGAACGACAGCGAACAGTACCGCCTGCAGTGCCTGCTGGATGCCCAGCTCGCCTCCCTGGAGGAGCACGCGGCGGAGCACGGCTGGGGTGCCGGCGAGCTTGAGGCGGCGATGCTGCTGTCCATGACGAACTACCACCGCCGTGAGCGCGCCCCGTTCTGGCGGGAGCACATTCGCCGCCTGGAGGACGGCCCGACGGCGTGGGTGGCGAGCCGCGATTACGCGTACCTTGACCGGGTGCAGGTGCTTTCGGTGGAGCATGCGCATACTCTTCTGAACGCCCCCGCCGAGGAGGAGGCGTTCGCCGCCGCCATGAAGGAGCCCACCGAGGTGCCGGACGCCCCCGGCTGGTATCGTGTGCGCGGCGCGCAGGTGCGCCTGTTGCGCGCGCGACTTGAGGCCGACCCGAGCCTGGTGATTGCGCCCTCTGACCGTGCGGTTTTTTGTGCGTATGAGGCGGGGTTGAGCCCGCAGATTGCGCTGGACCGTATGGAGTCGCAGGTGAATTATTTCCGTGCGTCGAATCCAGGTGAGCGTGTGCCTGCCGAGCTGGCGGCGACGGGTTTCTTTGGCATGCGTGTGCTGGCGGTGGCGCAGGACGGTTTCCGTGCTGAATCTGAGGATTCTGCGGACCCCGAAGAGGCTGCCGCAGAGTCTACTGGCGAGTCGACCGGCGAGTTCTTGGAGGTGCTTCTGCAGGAGCGCATCCGCGTGAAGGATGAGCCGCACGGCGCCCTGCCTTCGGGTATTGGTCCTGGCGATCCGGTGTCTACGGCGACGATTGAGGCAGCTCTGCAGGCCGATGTGCACGGGCTACTTTTCGATGGTGCTCTCATACCTAGCGCCCCTATCACCGATGAAGATTCCGAGCCCTCCGATGCCCCCGCCTCCCCCAGCGCCCTGCCGAGCGTGCTCGATGCGGCGGCTTCTCTGACGGGGGTGGAGAGCGCCTCCGCGGATTTGCTATTCCGCCGCGCGCCGCGCCTGAAGAAGAGCGCCTCGAACGCTAAAAATGCAGAAAATCTACCCCGTGAGGTTGATTTTCCCGTCTCTGACCTGCCTACGGTGGATGCCGTGCACGCAGCGGTTCACGCTCTCAACCACTCCTATGTGGCGGTTCAGGGCCCTCCCGGTGCGGGCAAAACCTTCCTCGCCTCGCACGTGATTGCGCGCCTGGTGGCGGAGGGTGCGAAGGTGGGCGTGGTGGCTCAGTCGCATGCGGTGATTGAGAATCTTATGTTGGCGTGCTGTGCCCGTGATGGTTTTGATGTTTCGCGTGCAGTGCGTCTGCGCGGCAAGTCGGTGACCCCGGACGCCCCGTGGTCTGAGGTGTCTGATTCTGAGCTGGTGGAGCTGATTTCTGGTGCGGGCGGTCTGCTATTTGGCGGTACGGTGTGGGATTACGTGAGTGAGCGTCGTGTGCCTGCCGGGTCGCTGGATGTGCTGGTGGTTGATGAGGCTGGCCAGTTCTCTCTGACGAATACGGTGGCGGCGGCTCGTGCGGCTCGTTCGGTGCTGCTGTTGGGCGATCCGCAGCAGTTGCCGCAGGTGTCGACGGGTGTGCACCCGTACCCGGTGGACGTTTCGGCGTTGGGTTGGTTGTCTGACGGGGCGGCGGCGCTGGATCCTCGTTTTGGCTATTTCTTGGGTGAGTCGTGGCGCATGGATTCGGCGCTGTGCGAGCGGGTTTCGTGGCTGTCGTATGATGGCGCGTTGGCGAGCGCGGCGGCGACGGCTGGCCGCACTCTGCAGGGTGTTAAGCCGGGTGTGGTGTCGTATCCGGTGGAGCATGTGGGCTGTTCGGTGCGTTCTGTGCAGGAGGCGCAGGCGGTGGTGGATTGCGTGCGTGAGTTGTTGGGTCGTGAGTGGGTTCCGGCGGCTGGGGCTGAGCCGCGCCCGTTGGCGGCTGAGGATTGTATTGTGGTGGCGGCGTATAACGCGCAGGTTGATTGTGTGCGTGAGGCGCTGATTGTCGCTGGCCTGGCGGATTCTTCGGGTGCTGGCGTGCGTGTGGGTACGGTGGATAAGTTCCAGGGTCAGGAGGCTGCGGTGGTGTTGGTGTCGTTGGCGTCGTCGCGGGTTGATTCTGGGCGCGGTACCGGTTTTGTCCTGTCGCCGAATCGTCTGAACGTGGCGGTATCGCGCGGTCAGTGGCGGGCGGTGTTGATCCATTCGCCGTGGGTGGCGCGTTCGGTGCCGCAGGGTGTTAAGGAGGTGCTGGCTCTGTCGGGTTTCGCGGGCCTGGTGGAGTAGCGCCCCGCTACCTAGTTCCCCGCTGAGTAGTTCCCCGCTGAGTAGTTCCCCGCTGAGTAGTTCCCCGCTGCGTTGCGGGGGTCTTTGGCGTGCCCGGATTCGGGTTTAGCTGGGGTTTAGTCAGGTGGAACCACCAAGAATGAATTATAGTCATACTAACCCTAATGTCAATACCCAAAATGAGGAAAGTTTTTCAACTAGCCTTCACGCATATGATTCACGTCTCTTATAGAATCTAAAGTATCGCGCGACACACTTTTGTGAGGGGGGTGGCTCCCGATGAGCCGCTCCGTGCATCCTCAACCACCCATCATGACCGGCGTGCACAAGCAGAAACAGGCACATACAGGCAGACACAGCCGACTGTCAGGGTATTCACTCACACAATTGCGCACGACGAACTACAACACGGCGGATTGCACGCCGCGCGACACCCTAAACCCCATCGTGGAGGTCCCCCATGAGTGTCAACACCGAGCTACTCAAGAATAAAGATTTTAGAAATACTCTTTTCGCCATTGGAGCCAACCAGCTCTCAGACTCGATGAGCTATATCACCACGCCCATCATTATTTTGGCGCTGACCGGCTCCCCCGAAGCTGCGAGTATCACCCTCTTCGTTGCGGGTGTTCTCGCCACCTGCGCCGGAGCGGTATCTGGAACGTGGGTTGACAGAATCGGCCCCTCAAAGTGCCTGGCACTGTCCTGTATCGGCCAGTCACTGTCCTGGATAGCGATTCTTCTCTACCTCGTTTTCAACGTCACCAACATTTACGTTTTGGTGATCACGATTTCTCTCGCCGCCATCATTTCCACCTTCGACTATCCGAGTGAACAGTCCATCATCACCCGCGTAGTCCCCAAGGAACACCTGGGGTACGCCTCCGGTATGGGTGAGACGCGCGAGTCCACCGCTAACCTGCTGGGCGGCCCGGTCGCCGGCATCATTATCGGCTTCTCGACCGTGCTCATGACCGCAGTTCACGCGGTCGTCAATCTGCTGGCGTTCATCGTCGCGCCCAAAACCTACGGCGCTAGTCAGCAGCCCGCAGAAGAGGAGGAGGGCGAGAAAACCAGCTTCTGGCAGGACTCAAAAGCCGGTTTCGAGTACATCCTGAAAAACAAAGTGCTGGTGTCCATTGCGTTCGTTTCAACACTTGCGAACTTTGGAACGGTCGGTATTCCGCTCACCTTCATCTACTACTACACCCTGGAGGGCGCACACCCGCTCTTCATCGGCATCTTTGCGAGCGCCTTCGGCGTGGGCGTGCTGCTCGGTTCGTTCCTGGTCGGCCCGCTGACCGAGAAGTTCGCGCTCGGCCCGCTCGGCATCACCTCCCTGGCCATCATGTCGGCCTGCTACCTGTTGCTACCGGTGGTTCATTCGATGCTGTGGGCGGTGTGCCTGCTGATTGTGCTGGCGGGTATTGTGCTTCCCTCCTTCAATTCGAGCATCATTGCGTACATCAACGCATCCACCCCGGAGCACATGATTGGTCGCGTGCATTCGGTGCAGGGCATCCCGAATATGGCGCTGACCCCGCTGGCTGTTCTGCTGGCTGGCTTCCTCATTGTTGATTGGGGCATTACGTACACGGCGCTGTTCTACGCGGTGTTCATTTTCCTGTCGCTGGTGGTGATGGTATTCCAGAAGCCACTGCGTCAACTGCCCCATATCTCGCAGGTAACGAACGCACAGTAGTTCCGCGGTAGCCCCGTCTATCAACTCCACTCAACGCCCCCGAAAGCGAATAATTCAACGTGCACTTGCATGAAAATTATTTTCCTTTCGGGGGTGTTCTACGTCCTTTTGAGGATTTCTGCACACAGTGCACGCTTACGATAATTCCCCTTATCAATGCGCATTTTTGGGGCTTTAAATGTTGCCGGTATTACGGCGAACCTTACGCTACTTGTTGAAGGTTTTACGGCATAATAAGAAGGTGTTCGTTCTAACCTTTATTCAACGTTCCGCACAGCACTCACTCACTGCACTGTCGGACGAACTCGCAAAGCTCAACCCGCGTGTTGCCTTCGCCCAGACATACCCTGACGAAATTCAGGGCGCCTTCGACCGCGCCAGCGACGCACTACACGCGGCGCTCATTGCCGCGCGCGATAACGGCTTCTGGGTCGGCATCGGAATCGGCGAGCTCAACATCCCCCGATTCGCAGGCGCACTCGGCGCCGTCAGCACCACCGACTGCACCGGAGACGCCCTCGAATTCTCACGCCTCGCCGTCGAAGAAGCACAGGGAGGCGCACCCGTACGCTGCATCAGCGTCAGCGCCGACAACCGCCACCTCGCCGACCTCGCCGCAGGCTCCGCACGCCTGCTCTACCGCGTATGCGCCGACCGCACCGACGCCGAATGGCGCGTGGTAAACCTGCTCGTACCCGGCGTGCGCGGCCAGCAGAAAGCCGCCGCAACCGCACTCGGCATCACCACCCAGGCGGTCAGCCGCACCCTCGTCCGCTCCCTCTGGCACGAGGAGCAGGCGGCACGCGGTGCGCTCATCGAACTGCTGACCCGTATTGACCGTTCGCGCCGCCGCGCCACCTAACCGCCGCCGCGCATCCCTCATTCTTTCG
>ERZ772908.31-NODE-31-length-47009-cov-24.1303_pt1 | contig 47009 bp, 35 predicted proteins | sample MGYA00512121_ERZ772908 | MGnify/ENA primary metagenome ERZ772908 (study PRJEB29015, sample SAMEA2738084) | human oral metagenome | biome: human oral; feature: human-associated habitat; material: saliva | place: China | collected 2264 ... | reverse complement strand
GCGACGCACCCCGATTCACCATGCCTGCCGAAGTGGTGGCTGAAGTGACCAAACGTTACCCGGGCGCCCTCAACTGGAGGGAACTTGAAGACGGTCCTAAAGGTACCGTTGAGGTTTATGGACACCCCGGCGGCGGCGCCTCGGCACTGCTAATTGACGGCGAGGTCATCGCTGTTGCAGGCGGTGGCGGTGGTGGCGGCATCACCTACTCCTACACCTCAGCGCCTCACGCTAAGCATTTCCCCGCTGTTCTTGATGCGAGCGTGACGAATTTTTACCACCCGACTGATCCGCCCATTCGCAGCTTTGCGGGTAGCGGTTTGAGCACTCGCGGTGGAGACGCCACCACGGGCACCCAGTTCTACACCCACAGCCTGAACACTAAGGTATCTGTTGACGGCGGTAAGGGTGGAAACAATGGCGCCGGTGGAGCGGGTGGTGCTAAGCCCGAGGTGCCGACTGGTAGCCCCAACCATATCTTTAGCTACGACAGCCAGAATAACCAGGTGCTGTACAGCTCTTCGACCGCAGGTAACGCGGGCGGCTCCGGCTTTAAGGCTAAGGGCGGTAATGGTTCTGTCGCTTATAGCTACCAGCTCGACAATAACGACCCGAAGAACCTTGAAGTGCTGACCCTGCCCGGTGGCGAGCGCATCGAATTCTCTGCTGAGGAGACCGCTGCTGAGTTCAACGGCTACCAGTTCGCAATGTCCGGAGGCGGTGGCGGCGGCTACGGTGGTGGCGGTTCGGGTGCTGCGCTGGCGCTGTCTGCTATTACGACTATCCAGAAGTGGAATAACAACCCTGATGGTATTCGCCAGAGCGTGAGCTACCTGCAGTTCTCCGGTGCCGGTGGTGCGGGTGGTTCGTACCTGTCGCCGCGCGTTATTGAGGGTGAAATCTCTAACTCTATGAACGCGATGAGGACCGGCATTAACGTCCATGATGGCGAGGCCAAGGTGTACCTCTGCGAGACTAAGGGTTAGTCTAACGACCTCTCAAGATTGAGGGGTAGAAGCCCGCGAGTGTATGCGCTCGCGGGCTTTTTCGCGCCCAGAAATGCCTGGGTGAGCGAGGTCATGGCGAAGGTCCGCTTTAAGTAAGCGGCTCAATCTGCTGCATAACCGCAGAGGTTTCATGACCTCGGCTGGTTACAGGCACGCTAGGTTATAGGCACGCTAGGTTATGGGCATGCTAGAAGCGGGGAGCCTGGGATAGTACATCCGCCTCTGTCTATTCAAGGTTGAGGCTAGAGAACCTCAACCACCTCAACGCCCTCACCTTCAAGCTCGGCAACCACGTCGTCAAGCTTGTCCTCGTGCACGGGCGCGGTCAGGTCAAGCAGCACGCGAGTCTCGTAGCCTGCATCGACCGCATCGCGAGCGGTTGCCGCCACGCAATAATCGGTGGCGATACCAACAACATCGACGAACTCGATGCCGCGCTCATCCAGCCACTCCGACAGAGGAGTCTGCGGGCCGTCCTCGGACGCATCCACACCGGGCTCGTGCTCGCCGGTTGCGACCTCATCCTCGGGGGCAAGAAGACCCTCAAAACCCGAGTAGGCTGCCTCGAAGCGGCCCTTGCGGAAGTACGCCTCAATGTAGTCGGTGTCCAGGTTCTCGTGAATCTGCGCGCCTTCGCTCTTGGCGACGCAGTGCACCGGCCAGGAGTCAACGTAGTCGGGGGTGTCAGAGAAGTGCGAGCCCGGATCGATATGCCAGTCCTGGGTGGCGACAATCGCGTCGTAGCGGTGGTGGTTGTTCTCCACGTATTCGCTAATCAGCGCGGCAACGTCCGCACCGCGCTCGGTGGCGAGGGCGCCGCCGGCGCAGAAATCGTTCTGCACGTCAACAATAATCAGTGCCTTAGACATGTCTGTCCTTTACAAGTAGGAATGAGTTTTCATTCTGATTCGCCAGGTGAAGATTCGCCAGGTGAAAACAGTATCTCAGAAGGGGGGTTTAGATGAACTCGGTCGGAATGATCGGCTCACCCTCCGAGAGGCGGCGGGCAGCTTCGGGAAGCTCCGCCAGGGAGGCTGCGTGGCGGGCGGTCGCGCGGCGCACGCCTTCCTCGCCGGTGAAGCCGGGGAGCAGTTCGCCGTTGCGGACGAAGTCCACCATGAGCGGGCGGGTGTCTTCGAGCAGGTTCGGGTCCTCGTGGGTGCCCAGAACCTCGGCGGTAGCGATGCCCATGCCGTTGAGGCGGCGGGCGGCACGCTTCGCGCCACCGATGGACGCCTTGCCAGCCGACGCCTTAGCGACCGGCTGCATTTCGCCAGCGGCGTTCTCACGCTCAACAACCTTGTACACCATGGAGGAAGTCGGCGCACCGGAACCGGTGACCAGCTTAGTACCCACGCCGTAGGAGTCCACGGGGGCTGCCGCCAGAGATGCGATAGCGTACTCGTCCAGGTCGCTGGTGACGGTGATCTTGGTGTTAGTGTTACCGAGCGAGTCGAGCAGTTCACGCACGCGAGCCGCGGTGGCGACCAGGTCGCCGGAGTCCAGGCGCACACCGCCGAGCTCTTCACCAGCGAGTTCCACGCCGAGGCGGACTGCATCGTCCACGTTGTAGGTGTCCACGAGCAGGGTGGTGCGGGCACCGAGGGAACGCAGCTGCGCCTCGAACGCTTCACGCTCGCTGTCGTGCAGCAGGGTGAAGGCGTGGGCACTGGTGCCGATGGTGTGAAGACCGTAACGCAGACCAGCCTCCAGGTTGGAGGTACCCGCGAAGCCCGCGATCACAGCGGCGCGTGCAGCGGAGACGGCGGCGCGTTCGTGGGCGCGGCGCGAACCCATTTCGAGGCAGGGTCGGTTGCCAGCGGCGGCGCTCATGCGGGAGGCGGCGCTCGCCACGGCGGAGTCAAAGTTCAGGATGGACAGCAGGTAGGTTTCGAGGACGCACGCTTCGGCGAAGGTGCCTTCGACCTGCATGACGGGGGAGTGGGGGAAGAATGCTTCGCCTTCTGCGTAGCCGCGGATGTTGCCGCTGAAGGTGAAGGATTCGAGGTAGGAGAGGGTTTCTTTGTTGACGATGTTGCGGGAGGAGAGGAAGGAGAGTTCTTCGTCGTTGAAGCGGAAGTTTGCGAGGCCTTCGAGGAATCGGCCGGTGCCTGCGAGGACGCCGTAGCGGCGGCCTGCGGGCAGGCGGCGGGTGAAGACTTCGAAGGTGCACTTACGGTTGGCTGCGCCGGAGGCGAGTGCCGCCTGGAGCATGGTCAGTTCGTAGTGGTCGGTGAGAAGAGAGGTAGTAGCCATATGTTTATTGTAGTGGGGGATTAGGGTATTTTTCCTCTTAAGTCGGCGTGTCAATCACTACATAAAGTATTCTTGACTCTAAGTGCTGTAGTATGACAAATTACCAGCACTCTGTGCGGGATCACTGCATAATAAACACCGCAGCGGCGCAGGACGAACATAGGGCGAACACAGCGGCAACACGGGAGCGGCACGGGGGCAACACGGGAGCAACACATACCCGCCCGTATAATCAAAGGGAACCGGCCGCAAAGGAAACCAATGAACACTACCGCCGTGACCCTCTCCACCGGAACCCTCGAGGACACCGACCTCGACACCGCCCTGGAAAACATCCTCGCCGCAGACATCCCCTGGAACGTCATCGTCTGGAACGACCCCGTCAACCTCATGACCTACGTGTCCTACGTTTTCCGTAGCCACTTTGGCTACTCCCGTGCCCGCGCCGAAGAACTCATGCTGCAGGTGCACAACAACGGCAAGGCAATCGTCTTCACCGGCTCGCGCGAAGACGCCGAAAAACACACCCAGGCAATGCACGCCTGGGGTCTGCTGGCAACCTTCGAGAAAGTAGAAAACTAATGGCGCGACCCTTCCGCCGCACCCCCGGAGGCTACACCGCCTCCTTCGAACCCGCCGAACGGGACCTAATCCGCGAACTCGCCGAAGACGTGCGCGCGCTACTGCGCCCGGCAGACACCACCGCTGACGGCGGCACCGTCGACCCGCTGGAGGCGCTGGTCGGCATCACCGAAAACCCCACCGTCCCCGCCGACAGCGCCGTAGCACGCCTGCTACCCGCCGCAAGCAGCGACGACGAGGCCGCCACCGAATACCGCCGCTACACCGAACGCGACCTGCGAGAAACCAAACGCGCGAACCTCGCCATGCTCGCCTTCGACATTGAATCCAGCGACCTGCGCCTGAACGAGGAACACGCCCGCGCCTGGGCTGCCGCGCTCGGCGATATTCGCCTGGTGCTCGCCGACCGCCTCTACATCGTGGACGAAGACAGCGCAGAAGATATTGCGGCGTTCACCGACCCTTCCAAGATTGAGACCCAGGAAGAGTACATGGCTGTGGTGTACAACTTCGTCTCCTGGGTTCAGGACTCGCTCATGCTCGCCATGCTCGACGGACTGGACGACGAAGAAGAAAGGCCTGGCGGAGCATCTGACGGGGCAAACTTTGGCGGGGCAAACGAGCAAGAATAGAACGAATTTTTCGAATTACCCCTCAAACTATTGTCATATACAACCACATAATGGTGGTTCTCGACTCATCTAGCCGCTCTATGGAATAAATGGGTAACCTTAGCGAGTTAGCATAGAACGTGGTACCCGACCGATAACGAAGTGTAGGTGACACATGAGTGACAGTATCGACGCAACCAATCCCTACCGTGCCCGCACCCCCTGGGGTAGCCCCGCGCCCGTAGGCCCCACCGCCGCGGCACCCATCGGCGTCTTCGACTCCGGAGTCGGCGGACTCACCGTGGCACGCGCCATCATGGACCAGCTGCCTCACGAACGCATCATCTACGTCGGCGACACCGCCCACGGCCCCTACGGCCCCCTCAAAATCGCAGAAGTACGCGCCAACGCGCTACGCATCATGGACGAACTCGTCGACTCCGGCGTGAAAATGCTCGTCATCGCCTGCAACACCGCCTCCGCAGCGGTGCTCCGCGACGCCCGCGAACGCTACACCCGCCAGTACGGCATCCCCGTCATTGAGGTGATTCAGCCCGCCGCCCGCCGTGCACTCGCCGCAACCCGCAACCGCAAGATCGGCGTGATTGCGACGGAGGCGACGGTCACCTCACGCGCCTACGAGGACACTTTCGCGATTACCCCGAACCTTGAGGTGCACTCGGTGGCGTGCCCGCGCTTCGTGGAGTTTGTGGAGAAGGGCATTACCTCCGGTCCCGAGCTGCTGGAGACCGCCCGCGAGTACCTGCAGCCGCTCAAGGACGCCGGCGTGGACACCCTCGTGCTCGGTTGTACCCACTACCCGCTGCTGGCTGGCGTAATTTCCTACATTATGGGCGAGGATGTCACCCTGGTTTCCTCCGCAGATGAGACCGCGAAGGACGTGTACCGCGAACTGCTCAACCACGCCATTGAAAGCCCGGTCCCCGAGGAAAACCCGCGCCACGAATTCCTCGCCACCGGCGAATCTGAGACGTTCTCGCAGCTGGCGCGCCGCTTCCTCGGCCCCGAGGTCACCAATGTGCGCCACACCAGCTCCGTGGCGGAACGCTACCCGACCGGCTCGCTGGCGGCGCTCACCCCCGAAATGCTTGCGGCACACCGCAACATCAACATCGACGAATCGGCAGATTCTGCAGAGGCGGCACACACCTCCGCGGGCACCGAATTTTCCGGCACCACCCCTAAGGACGACACCTCATGCGTCTAACCGTTATCGGTTGCACGGGCTCCTTTCCCGGCCCCGTCTCACCGGCTAGTTGCTATATGCTCACCGCCACGGACTTCGCGGGTCGCACCTGGCGCATCATCATGGACATGGGCAACGGCTCACTCGGCATGCTCCAGCGCCACATTGATCTGAGCGATATTGACGCGATTCTGATTTCGCACCTGCACCCGGACCACTGCATCGACCTGTCCGGTCTGCACGTGGCGGTCAAGTGGGATCCGCGCGGCTGGCCCAAGGGCCGCATTCCGCTGTACGGTCCCGCCGCGATTAACGAGTACCTTTCGGCGACTCACGGCCTGGACCCGGATCCGGGTATGAGCACCGAGTTCGAGTACCACACCTGGACTGAGGGCGAGCCCGTGCAGATCGGGCCCTTCCGTGTGGAGCCGTTCCGCGTGGTTCACCCCTCGAAGGACCCGTACGCTCTGCGTATCACCTGTAACGACCGCGAGGGCCACACCGTGTTCTCGTACTCGGGCGATACCGACCTGTGCGAGGGCCTGGTTAAGGCTGCGCGCGGCGCTGACCTGTTCCTCTGCGAGGCTGCATATCAGGAGGGTCGCGATGACGCTCTGCGCGGTATTCACCTGACCGGCAAGCGTGCCGGCGAGGCAGCCACGGAGGCGGGCGTGCGTAACCTGCTGCTGACCCACCTGCCCGTGTGGAACGACCCGGACATCGCCTACGCGGAGGCGCGTAGTGCCTTCTCCGGTCCGGTCGGCATTGCCGAAATGGCGGCAAGCTACCGCATCTACCCGCGCCCGACGGAGGCTAACCCGGTCACGTCCACCCTGAATGTGGTGGAGGTGCTCGACCCGCCGCTGAACACCGCGATTGCGCTCCCTAAGCCAGAGCTAGATTAGGTGAAGCCCGAGCTGGACTAGGGTAAACATGAGCTGGACTAGGTATAACAACCCCAGTGCACGCCTTTCGCGCCAGCTAACACAGAACCAACAGACAGACCCAAGGAGAACCCATGACTGCAACCCGCGAAGACGGCCGCGCCCTCAACGAACTGCGCCCCATCACCATTACCCGCGGCTGGTCCCGCAACGCTGAGGGTTCCGCCCTCATCGAGTTCGGCAACACCCGCGTGCTGTGCACCGCATCCTTCACCGAAGGCGTGCCGCGCTGGCTCAAGGGCGAAGGTAAGGGCTGGGTGACCGCCGAGTACGCGATGCTGCCGCGCGCCACCAACACCCGTTCTTCTCGCGAGTCGCTCAAGGGCCGCGTGGGTGGCCGCACCCACGAGATTTCTCGCCTGATTGGTCGCTCCCTGCGTGCGGTCATCAACATGGATGAGCTGGGCGAGAACACCATCGTGCTCGACTGTGACGTTCTGCAGGCTGACGGCGGCACCCGTACCGCTTCTATTACCGGCGCGTACGTGGCGCTGGCTGATGCTATTTCTTGGGCGAAGGAGCAGAAGATTCTGCCCGCTAAGGCGAACCCGCTGATCGATTCGGTGTCCGCAATTTCGGTGGGCATTATTGACGGCACCCCCATGCTGGACCTGCCCTACACCGAGGACGTGCGCGCCGAGACCGACATGAACGTGGTCGTCACCGGCAGCGGCAAGTTCGTTGAGGTTCAGGGCACCGCCGAGGGTGCGCCCTTCGACCGCGACGAGCTCAACAGCCTGCTCGACCTGGCGCTGGAAGGCACCGCTGAGCTGGCTCAGATTCAGCGTGAAGCATTGGCACACTAACCCGTCCCAGTAACTAGTTCCGTCGACAAGGAGAAACTATGGCAGACGCAAAGATTGTTCTGGCAAGCCACAATAAGGGCAAGCTCAAGGAACTGCGTGAAATTCTGCGCGGACGCATTGACGGCCTGGACGTTGATACCCAGGTGGTTGACGCCTCCAGCGTGAACGCCCCCGACGTTCCCGAGACCGGCGTGACCTTCGCGGAGAACTCCCTGCTGAAGGCGCGCGCTGTTGCCGAAGCAACCGGCCTGATCGCTATTGCTGACGATTCCGGCCTGTCGGTGGATGTGCTCAACGGCGCTCCCGGTATTTTCTCGGCGCGCTGGGCGGGTCGCCACGGCGATGACACCGCGAACCTGAACCTGCTGCTGGCTCAGCTGAGCGATATTCCTGCCGAGTACCGCGGCGCGAAGTTCTGCTGCGCGGCGTCGGTTGCCTCCCCGAAGGGTTTTGAGGCGGTCGAGTACGGCGAGCTGCCCGGTGAGCTACTGACTGCACCGGCGGGGGAGGGCGGCTTCGGTTACGACCCGATTCTGCGCCCCGTGGAGCTGAACGGTGAGAACGCCCTGTACGAGGGTCAGTACGCTGGCAAGTCGTGTGCTGAGATTCCCGCCGAGATTAAGAACTCGATTAGCCACCGTGCGCGTGCTTTTGAGGCGCTGATTCCTCAGATTGCTGCCGCGCTGGCTTCCTAAAACCGCTGTCTAAAACCGGCTCTGAGGCGCCAGAGCGTACTCGCTGTGCCGCTCTGTTGGGTGAAAACGCGGGGTTGGGTGCGAATTTTTCACGCATCCCTCTAAAATCCCCCACTGAGATACCAATTAAAGGCACAATAGTGTGAGAAGCTTTACCTCAAGGTTAGTGACACCAAAGAAACTCGTCTGCTGAAGGTACCTTCGGCAGGCGAGTTTTGCTATTGAAGAGCCTTTCAACACTGCATCTGCCCGATGCTTGCTGTCACCGACCGCGGTAGAAAAACCTGCAGCGAAAGAGACACACCGATGCTCATCCTTCTTCTGCTGATGGCACTCGCCCTTGCCGCCGGATGCTGGGCGTACTCCTACGTGTGGCGCGGACTGAACCGCCGCGTCATCGCCGCCGTGAAGGTGGTCGATCCGATGATTACGCTCGGCCCGTACGTCATGGCGGCGTGGGTGGCGTTCATGGGTCTGATCGCCACGAATATCTGGGCGACCGGAACCCTGCACACCGTGCTAACGATTAGCCTCTGGGTGGTTGCCGTAGGTTGCCTCGGCTGGGCTGGATTCTGGCTTCTCATGCACTGCCTGGGCGGGCAGACCCCCGGCAAACGCCCGATGTGGTGGCGCGAGGCGGTTGCCGCGAAGTTCGCCTGGCGTAACCTCTCGCGTATGCCCGCCTACCTGGGCGCTCGCACCAGCATCCTGCCGGTGGAGAACCCGCACCTGACCAAGCCGTATTCGGGGTCGTGGACTCGCCCGCTCGGTGCGACCATGCCCGGGTACAGCTCCAACGGTGAGTTTATTGAGGGCTTTGACGAGTTTGGTCGCAAGATGCCGCGCCTCTACCCGGTGGGCCCCGAACCGACCATCTTTGAGATGGCGCGCTGGGGTAAGTCGGTGAGCTCTGACCAGCTGCTGACAACGTTCCTGCCGACGGCTCCGTTTGAGCGTCTGCGTCTGCCCGGCACCATTACGGGCCCCTTCACCTTTGCGGGGGAGGTGCCGCACGGCGCGGTGACGAAATGGCCTCGCCGCAGTGGCGCGAACCGTGCCTTCGGCTCCTACGCTCGTCTGGGTGAAATCACCGAACGCAAGGTGGAGCTGCTGGTTGACCACCGCATCATTGCGGCGCTGCAGACCACCCGCGAAAGCTACGAACGCCGCCACAGCTGGATGCTCGCCTTCACCGACATCGCAGACGGCGACTTCACGATGGACGCCGATACGAACGGCAACCTGCGCATCACCTTCGGCATGATGACCGAGGGCTACGAGACTCCGTGGGTCTTCACCAGCACCCTGAAAGACAGCCCGCGCCTGCGCCGCAAGGTACACCACGCCATGCGTGAGCGTCGCGTGCTCAAGCAGAGTAGCGGCGAGCTGATGGACTGGTACTTCGTGCCGAAGCTCAGCGAATTCCCGCACGGCCCGGTCACGAATGAGCTTCCCGAAGAGTTCTACTTCAAGTCCAATATCATGGTCACCAACCGTCACGAGAGCTCCTCGCGTGCCACGGGTGAGGCGCACTAGGGGAGTGCCTTTGCTATGAGGTGCCCAGGATGGAAATGCACAGACTGAATACCCCAAACAGCGCACCTTAAAAATTCAGATACCCACAGATACTCACACGCCGGCTGCTACTCCATGGGGGAGTAGTAGCCGGTGCTTTTCTGTGCTCCTTCTCTGCGCTCCCAGTTTCTCGACAGGGCCTAATGACTGCGCAGAGCCTAATGACGAAGCAGACAGAAGCGGGTAACAAGCCACGATAGAATAGAAACTTAGAGCACTATGAGCGCAAGCCGGGGCATTTTCTCCCTTCCACGAGCTTGCCGTGCTGAAAACATCTGCAGAGCATATTTGCAGAGAGCATCTGCAGACCTGCAGAGAACATACAGTCATCACTTGCCGAAAGGATTCCCGTGGCGTCTTCGAACTACACCGCCCGTCACCTCTCCGTGCTGGAAGGTCTGGAAGCTGTACGCAAACGCCCGGGCATGTACATTGGCTCCACCGACTCCCGCGGCTTGATGCACTGCCTCTGGGAGATTATCGACAACTCGGTGGATGAGGCGCTCGCCGGTTTTGGCCAGTCCATTCAGGTCATTCTGTACCGTGACGGTTCGGTTGAGGTGCGCGATGATGGCCGCGGTATCCCCACCGACATTGAGCCGCGCACCGGCCTGTCCGGTGTGGAGGTCGTGTTCACCAAGCTGCACGCCGGCGGTAAGTTTGGTGGCGGCTCCTATAACGCGTCCGGTGGTTTGCACGGTGTGGGCGCTTCCGTGGTGAACGCGCTGTCTTCCCGTCTGGACGTGCAGGTGGACCGCGGCTCGAAGACCTACCAGATGTCTTTCCGCCACGGCATTCCCGGCCACTTCGAGTCCGGCCGCACCCCCAAGCCTGATGATCCGTTCACTCCCGCAACCGAGGGCACTGACGCCCTGCAGATTGTGGGTCGCGCTAAGCGCGGCGTGACCGGCACCCGCGTGCGCTATTGGGCTGACCCGCAGATTTTCACCCCCGACGCTAAGTTCAGCTACGAGGACTTGGCTGCTCGTGCGCGCCAGACCGCGTTTCTCATTCCGGGTCTGCGTATTTGCATCCGCGATGAGCGCCGCCTGCCCGGCACCCCCGGCGAGTTGGAGCCCCACGAGGAAGTTTTCCAGTACGACGGCGGCATTAGCGAGTTCGTCGAGTTCTTGGCGCACGATGAGCGTATTACCGACACCTGGCGTTTTAGCGGCAGCGGCTCTTTTACCGAGACCGTGCCCGTGCTGGGTGAGGACGGCCGCTCGCAGCTGACCGATGTGGAGCGCGATTGTGAAGTGGACGTTGCGTTGCGCTGGGGTATTGGCTACGAGACGACGGTCCGTAGCTTTGTGAACATTATTGCCACCCCCAAGGGCGGTACTCACACCACCGGTTTTGAGCAGGGCCTGCTGCGCGTGATGCGCAAGCACCTTGCCGATAACGCCCGCAAGTACAAGGTGGGTAATGACAAGATTGAGAAGGACGATGTGCTCGCCGGCCTAACCGCCGTGCTGACTGTGCGTCTTGCCGAGCCGCAGTTTGAGGGTCAGACCAAGGAGATTCTGGGTACTCCGGCGGTTCGCCAGATTGTCTCGAAGGTCGTGGGTGATGCCCTGAAGGCTCGCCTGGAGTCGACCGCCCGTGCAGAGAAGGCTCAGGCGACCGCTCTGTGCGAGAAGGTCGTCTCTGAGATGAAGACCCGCGTCTCGGCGCGCATCCATAAGGAAACTCAGCGCCGTAAGACCGCGCTGGAGTCTTCGTCCATGCCCACCAAGCTGGTGGATTGCCGTTCGACCAATGTTGAGCATTCTGAGCTGTTCATTGTGGAGGGTGACTCGGCGCTGGGCACGGCGCGTCTGGCGCGTTCTTCCTCGTATCAGGCTCTGCTACCGATTCGCGGTAAGATCCTGAACACTCAGCGTGCTTCGGTGACTGATGTGCTCGCGAATGCCGAGTGCGCGGCCCTGATTCAGGTCATCGGTGCGGGCTCGGGTCGTACCTTTGACCTGGACTCTGCTCGCTACGGTAAGGTCATTATGATGACCGATGCGGACGTGGACGGCGCCCACATTCGTACCCTGCTACTGACCCTGTTCTACCGTTACATGCGTCCGCTGATTGAGGCGGGTCGCGTGTACGCTGCGGTTCCGCCTCTGCATCGCGTGGAGGTGGTGCGCCGTGGCAAGCCGAACGAGATGGTGTACACCTACTCGGAGAAGCAGTTGCACGAGCTTCTGGATTCTTTGCAGGAGCAGGGTGTGTCTTATAAGGAACCCATTCAGCGTTATAAGGGTCTGGGTGAGATGGACGCCGACCAGCTGGCTGAGACGACGATGGATCCGCGTCATCGCATGCTGCGCCGTATTCGCATTGAGGATGCGGAGGCTGCCGAGCGTGCGTTCTCCCTGTTGATGGGTTCTGAGGTGGCTCCGCGTAAGGAGTTCATCATTGCGGGTGCTCATCAGCTGGATGCTGAGAGCATCGATATGTAGCGTGCGGTACCCTGCGGGGCAGTGGTGGCGGGCGTGTCACAATCCATGAATTTTGTGTGAGAATAGTCACGCAATTCTCGGGGATTCCGCGTAAATTCCGCATGAAATAGGCAAATTTAAGCTTTGAGCACTACTTGAAGCACCTGTCATAATCACGAAATCTGTCACCAAAATTTTGCAGAAATAATATAAAACTGCAATATTTCACCGAGGTTCCGAAACTACTTCTCAACCCCGCAAGGCACCATCGTGTCTCATTCCTCTCACCACCCTCGCATCGAGGGATAACGTCCAAGGTACCTTTAGCGAAACGTCAAACAATAAACGTCCATACTATGCACAGCATACTCACAGCTCCTCAGGAAAACCCTGTACCTTAGAAGCATGAGAGACAGTGTGTCAGTAACTCTCGTACGCTCCCCATTGACGGGGAACTACCCGAAACCTGGCACAAGCACACATTAAGTACACACATAGTAAGGACCTATCAATGGATCCCCTTGATTTTGGTAGGTGGCAGTTCGGTATCACCACCGTCTACCACTTCTTCATGGTTCCGCTGACTCTGGGTCTGGGCCTTGTGGTGACCTACCTGTACATTTGCTACGTTCGTACCAAGAAGGACGAATACAAGCGCATGACGAAGTTCTGGGGCAAGCTGTACCTCATTAACTTCGCTATGGGTGTGGCCACCGGTCTGGTTCAGGAATTCCAGTTCGGCATGGCGTGGAGTGAATACTCCCGCTTCGTCGGCGACGTCTTCGGCGCTCCGCTGGCAATGGAAGGCCTCTTCGCCTTCTTCGTTGAGTCGACCTTCCTCGGCCTGTGGATCTTCGGCTGGGACCGCCTCAAGCCCGCAGTCCACGCCTTCTGCCTGTTCATGGCTGTTCTCGGCTCCTGGATTTCTGCATTTTTCATTCTGGTTGCAAACTCCTGGATGCAGCACCCCGTTGGCGCAGAAATGATTGACGGTCGTCCCCGCATGACCGACATTGGCGCAGTGCTGATGAACCCCCTCGCATGGGTGACCTTCTCTCACGTCATCACCGCATCCATCCAGGTTGCCGGTGGCTTCCTGGTCGGTATTGCCTGGTACAAGCTGTGGCGTCGCCGCAAGGACGGCATCGACAAGGTCGTTGATGGCAAGGTCGTCGTTGGTGAGTCCGACAAGGGCGCACGAGACAAGAAGGACTTCCAGGTTTGGCTCAAGTCCCTGCGCCTGGGCGCAGTCGTTGGTCTCCTCGCGTTCGCAGGTGTTGGTGCATCCGGCCACCTGCAGGCACAGATGATGATTCACGAGCAGCCCATGAAGATGGCTGCTGCAGAAGCCGCGTGCCACGATGGCACCTCCTTCTCCGTTCTGACCGTCGGTGAACTCGGCGCTCAGAGCTGCGATAAGATCCACACCGTCATCGAGGTCCCCGGCGTGCTGTCCTTCCTGGCACACGACAACTTCGACACCCCGGTGAAGGGTATCCAGACCCTGCTGCCCGAGTACGAAGCTAAGTTCGGCACCAACCTGCCCAACAACCCGCTCTACGGTGAGCGTGCAGGTCAGAAGATTGATTACCTGCCCTCCCTCGAGGTCTCCTACTGGGGCTTCCGCGGCATGATTGGTCTGGGTGCGGTCGTACTGCCCCTCTACCTCTACGCACTGTGGGTAACCCGTAAGAAGGGCGTGGGCACCGTCCCCGAGTCCAAGCTGCTCAAGAACGTTGCAGTCTGGTCCATCCTGGCTCCCTTCTTCGCTATCTCCCTCGGCTGGATCTTCACCGAAATGGGCCGCCAGCCCTTCGTTGTGGCTCCGAACCTTCAGGGTGACCCCTCGATTCACCTGTTCACTGCAGCAGCTATCTCCCCGGGTGTTTCCGGTGAAGAAATCCTCTTCTCCCTGCTCACCCTGGGTCTGCTCTACGGCGTGCTGATGGTGGTTGAGGTTTACCTGCTCATCAAGTACGTCAAGGCCGGTGTTGTGGCAGCAATGCCCGAGCTGGTTCAGTCGCCCCACGAGGACGAGTCCAACGACAAGTCCAAGCGCGATGTGCTGGAGTTCGCCTACTAGGCGGGTAAGGATTGATTCACCATGAACTTTGATTTCAATATCTTTGCCGGTCAGCCTGGCCTGCCCACCCTCTGGTTTGTCGCCATTGGCGTCTTCCTCATCATGTACATGATTCTCGACGGTTTCGATCTGGGTGTCGGTATGCTGATGGGTTCCAAATTCACCAAGAACGAAAAGGAACGTCGTCTGCTGCTGAACATCATCGGCCCCGTCTGGGACGGTAACGAGGTGTGGCTTGTGACCGGTGGTGCAGCTCTGTTCGCTGCATTCCCCATCTGGTACGCAGCCCTCTTCTCGGCTCTGTACATCCCCCTGACCCTCGCGCTGGTCTTCCTGATTCTGCGCGTGGTCGCCATTGAATACCGCGGTAAGAAGAACGATGAGAAGTGGATCCGTAACTGGAACATCGCTCTGTCTGTTTCTTCCTTCTTCATCGCGTTGCTCGTCGGCGCTCTGCTCGGTCTGACCTCCATGGGTCTGCCCATCAACGAGAACGGCGACCGCGTCGGCGGCGCCTTCGCATGGATCTCCCTGCCGGTTCTGCTCGGCGGTCTGGGCTTCGTTGGCTTCTCCCTGGTTCAGGGTCTTGCCTTCATCGCTCTGAAGACCGACGGTGACATCCGCCACCGTGCCCGCAACACCCTGGTACGCTGGTCTCCCGTCCTGCTGCTGCCGATTGTTGCATGGGTTCTGACTCTGGACTTCACCACCGGTAACGGCATCTCCTGGCTGTGCACCATCCTGGCTGTGGTTGCTGTTCTGATTGCTTGGATCTCCGCAAAGGGTGGCCGTGAGGGTCGCGCTTTCGCTGGTCTGTCCGTGTTCCTCGCATTCGGCGCTCTGGCAATCTTCACCGCAATGTACCCGAACGTTCTGCCCTCCACCCTGGACCCGGCATACTCGCTTACCATTGCGAACGCATCCAGCTCCGAGTACACCCTGGGCGTTATGACCTTCGTGACCTGCCTTGGTCTGCCGGTCGTGTTCGTCTACCAGGCTTGGACCTACTGGGTCTTCCGTAAGCGTCTGCACGTGGATCACATCCCCGAGGCTCACGACGCTACCGAACTGGCTGAACTGCCGACCAAGTAGCATGTAGCTGATTGAAGGATCCCCCGAATTTCTCTTCTGAGAAGTTCGGGGGATTTTTCTATGCCCCCAGAGGACTATTCCTACAGAGGATATTCCCGCAGAGGATGCAGCTTGCGGCAGGCGAGTGGGCGCGCAAAAATTTTTGGTGCACACCCCCCGAAATTCGGGCGCGACAGGGAGTAAAAGATGTAATGTGGTGTACAACTCACTCCTATGAAAGGTGTTCAACGATGAAGTCCCTCACCCGCCGCACCACCGCCCCTCGCACTGGCATGAGCCGCCGCCTGCTCGCCACGGGTGCCCTGTTCTGTATCGGCATCATGCCCTTGAGCGCCTGCTCGCTCTTCAACCCGCCGCTGGAACGCGACGAAAGCGTCCACGCCGTCTTTGACGCGGGGCAGGACATTGTGAAGATGCCCCTGGACGAGTATATGTACTTCGAGACAAACAACTACGCGCACACCGCCTTTCAGATTGCCATGAAGCAGTGCTTCGCCGAACACGGGCAGAACTACACCATCCAGGCTCCCTATTCTGAAAGCGCACCCCGCGGTGATTTGGGACGAAAGTACGGTCCCTGGAACGTCGAGTACGACCAGAAGTACGGTTTTCAGAAGCGTGACCCCAACGCCGCCCCCATCTCCTTTAACTCGGGGGAGAGCATGAGCCCCGAGGACAAGCTTCGCATCGAATGCTACGACAAGGCCCGCGAGACCCTGGATGCCGCGGTGCCCGAAGGTAAGAGGCCCGAGAAGGAAGATCAGGCCACGTACATTCGTATCTCTACTGAGGCGGGTAACGCCGTTTACGGTAGCACGCTACACCGCGAGCTCGAAGAGAAGTGGAAGCAGTGCGTCTCAGACCGCGGCCTCACCCCTCGCTCGGCAGGCTCCGTCGCCGAGGAAACCCCGCTGGCTGAGCAGCTGAGCAAGAACGACGGATTCAACAAGCCCGCCTCCGAAGAAGAGATTCGCATCGCCACCATCCAGGCCGAATGTAACCAGCAGGTCGGCATGAGCAAGCAGCTCTACGACCTGGAAGCTCAGTACCAGATGCCGCTCATCCGCAAGTACCAGTCGCAGCTTGAACAGGAGCGCCAAGCCGACCGCGACCGCGACGAGAAGTTCAAGCAGTACGTTCAGGAGCACCAGTAACCCGAGCGTCCACGACCGGTTTTGACGTCGGATTTTAAAACCGAATCTTGATACCGGGGAAAGACCGGTAATGGTGCGGGCCACCCGAGACACAGGCTCGGCGGGTAGCCCGCACCCGCGAGGATATTCCCGCGGAAGCTGCAGCTCTCGGCAGGCGAGTGGGAACGCAAAAATTTTTGGTGCACACCCCCCCCGAAATTCGGGCGCGACAGGGAGTAAAAAGTGTAATGTGGTGTACAACTCACTCTTATGAAAGGGGTTCAACAATGAAGTTCCTCAATCGCAGCTCCACTGCACCCGCCCCTCGCACCAGCATGAAGCGCCGACTGCTCACCACGGGCGCCCTGCTCTGCATCGGCGTGCTCCCGCTGAGTGCATGCTCGCTCTTTAACCCGCCGCTGGAACGTGACGAAAGCGTCCACGCCATCTTTGACGCGGAACAGGACATCGTGAAGATGCCCCTGGACGATTACCTCTACTACGAGCGCACCAACTACGAATACACGGCATTGCAGATTGCCATGAAGCAATGCTTCGCCGAACACGGGCAGAATTACACCGTCCAAGCTCCCCATTCTAAAAGCGCGCCGCGTGGCGATTTGGGCCGAAAGTACGGCCCCTGGAACGTCGAGTACGCCCAGAAGTACGGCTTTCAGAAGCGAGACCCCAACGCAGCCGACCCCATATCCTACAACTCGGGGGAGAGCATGAGCCCCGAGGACAAGCTTCGCACCGAATGCTACCCCAAGGCCCGCGAGACCCTGGACGCCGCGGTACCCGAAGGCAAGCGGAAAGATAATGACACCACGCAGCCTACCTACATTCGCCTGGAAAACGAGGCCGGCAAGGCGGTCTACGGTAGCGACCTGCACAAGGAGCTCGAAGAGAAGTGGAAGCAGTGCGTCTCAAACCGGGGGCTCACCCCCAATAGGGCAGGGTCGGTAGCCGAGGAAACTCCGATGTTTGATCAGATGATGAAGAACGGAGGACCGAACGCGCCCGCCTCCGAAGAAGAGATTCGCATCGCCACCATCCAGGCAGAATGCAACCAACAGGTTGGCATGAGCCAGCAGCTTTACGACCTGGAGGCACAGTACCAGATGCCGCTCATCCGCAAGTACCAGACGCAGCTTGAACAGGAACGCAATGCAGAACGTGAGCGTGACGAGAAGTTCAAGCAGTACGTTCTGGAGCACCAGTAATCCGAGGTACTGAAAGACAGCGCAACGCAGGATAGCGTAGCAAAAGACAGCGCAGAGAAATAGACAGCGCTGACACAGTTTAGAAAGACACCGCCATGACCACTCACACGAAAAACCAAAACAGCGGGCACCGCTTCAGCGAACGCATCGCCCGACCCCGCGTGCTCCTGCTGCTGGCTATTCTCGCCATCGGCTCGCTCATGCTGTCCTTCTACCTGGGCACCCGCTACGCCGCCACGGGCCCCGACCCGACCGTGCAGGCGAAAACCGTGATTCCGGTCTGGGCGAAGGTTGAAGAACGAACCGTCAGCGAGGGCCTCGCCATTGCCGGAACCACCAAGGCTGGGGAGACCGCCCCGATTAGCGCGCGCACCAACGGTGAGCCGGTGCTCGTCTACCAGAACCAGAAGCCCGGTAACGTGCTCAAGGCCGGTGACTTCATCGGCATTATCGGTGCCGACCCCGTCTTTGTGCTGGACGGGCCGCTACCGCTGTACCGCGACCTGCACCTGGGCGATAACGGCGACGACGTGCTCGCCTTCCAGAAGGCGCTGAACTCCGCCGGGTACGCCACCGCATTGAGCGGCACCGTCACCGAAGACACCCTCGACGCCGTCACGCGCCTGCACCGTGCGCACCTGACCGGCGTGCCCAGCGAGGGGGTCACCAGCATTGTCCGCAACAACTACGCGATTCTGCCCGGCGGAAGCCACACCGTCACCGCAGTTGCGGCGGTCGGCCAGCTCATCAGCGACGGCAACCCCATCGCGAGTGTAGAAACCAGCGAACCCTACGTGGAATCCAGCGTTGAGCTCTCCGTTGCCAATAAGCTCAAGGCCGGCGACCGCGTTAGCCTGCGCACTTCCACCGGCAGCGTGGAGGGCACCATCACCAGCATTGGTGAGCTGCAGAACGACCCCTCCAAGGGTGCGGCAAAGAGCGTGCGATTCAGCGCCGACGACCCGAGCAAGCTCACGCCGGGTCAAAGCGCCTCCATCACCAGCAAGGGCAACACCTCAACCACCCTCGCCGTGCCGACCACCGCGGTACGCCAGGATTCCCAGGGCACCTACGTGCTGGTTGAAAAGGGCGGAAGCTCCACCTCGACCAGCAAGGATGCGCCCGCTACCGAACGAGTCAACGTTGAGGTTCTGCGTACCGCCGGCGGATACGCCGCCATCAACGCGAACCTCAGCACGGGACAGAAGGTGCTTGTCTCATGAGCCGCCATCATGGAATCCCCGAGCGAGCCCCCGACGACATGACAACCCCGCAGGGTAGGGGAGAAGCTGCCGGGCTCGACACTGTGCCTAACATCGCGCCTAACATCGCGCCTAACACCGATCCCAACACCGCGCCCGCCATCGAAATGCGCGGCATTACCCGCATCTTTGAGGGGAGCGACCGACCCGTCCTCGACCACCTCGACCTGGTGGTCGAACGCGGCGAATTCCTCGCCATCATCGGCCCCTCCGGATCCGGTAAATCCACCCTGCTCAACGCCATTGGTCTGCTCGACACTCCCACCAGCGGAACGTACAGCCTCTTCGGCAAAAACACGGAAGGACTCAGCGACAGAGAACGCGACGAAATGCGCCGAGACCACCTCGGCTTCATCTTCCAATCCTCAAACATGCTGCTGGACGAAACCAGCACGACCAACGCCTCCATGGGCCTGCGCGTGCAAGGCGTACCCTACGGCGAGCGCCTGCAACGCACCGAAGAAACCCTAGAATTTCTGGGGTTGAGCGACCGCGCCAGCATCCGCACCCGGTACCTGTCCGGCGGCGAAAAGCAGCGTTGCGCCATTGCCCGCGCCCTCGCCACGCGCCCGCCGCTGATTCTTGCCGACGAGCCCACCGGCAACCTGGACAGCCACAATAGCGCCAAGGTCATTGAGATTCTGCAGCGCATTAACGCGACCGGCTGCACCGTGCTGGTGATTACCCACGACCCGGAGGTCGCCGCCGCCGCCCGCCGCGTGATTCGCATTGAGGATGGGCGACTACACGAGCAGAGCCGCGCCGATTCGGCTACGGTGCCTGCCGCTGAGGTTGTGCCGGCTGCAACGGACACCCCGACGGAAGCCCCGGTAGGTGCCCCCGCCAGCCTCGCACCGGGGGAGAAGCCCGCTACGCACCGCCGCGGAAGCTTCCTCACCGACGACAGCATCGAGGCGATCTCCGCGCTCACCTCCCGACCGCTACGCACCCTGCTGCTGGGCCTGTCCTTCGCGCTGGGCGTGGGCGGACTCATTAGCGCCTCCGGTATGAGCGAATCCGCCAGCTACCAGGTGAACCAGCGTCTGCTCGGATCCGAACAATCCACGCTCTACATCAGCGACAGGGATAATGATGAGAACGTGCTCGGAACCTACCGGCAGGGCGAATCCGCGCAGAATGTTGCCGACCGCATTAGCGCGCTGGACTACGTGAAGAACACCGGATTCGTCAGCAGCGTGGCGCCCGCCGACGTGCGAATCACCCGGTTCAGCCCCTACGAGGACGAACCCAAAACCGCGATTGGCCTCAGCTCCACCTCGAAGACCCGGCTTGAGCAAATCGGTGCCCGCATGAACCCCGAAACCCTGCGCGCGCTCGAACAGATGAACTCGACCCTCACCCAGCAGAACGTTGCCGACCGTGAACGCTCCGAGCAGCTCTCGGGCGCTATTGTGTCGGTCTCCGCTGCCCGCGCCCTCGGCATTCTCCCCGAAGATAAGGCTGCAGATAACGCCACAACCGAGCCCCGCCCCGGCGAGCTACCCGCCGTCGAGTACGGTATTAAGCTCGGCGGGCTGCCGCAGGTGGCACCCGGTGTGAGCATCTGGGTGGAAGGTCAGCTGATGCCGGTTATCGGCCTCTTCGACCCCGGCAATAGCGGCTACGAATTCAGGAACACGGTCATTGTCTCGCCGGGCACACTTCAGCGCACCGGACGCGGCCAGGTGACCTACATTGCCGAAACCGAACGAGGCTACGGCAAGGCGGTCGCCAAGGCGATTCCGCTGACCCTCAAACCCGCTGAACCCAGCCAGATTAACGTGGAAACCCCCTCCGACCTGCAGAGCCTGCGCGCGTCCATCGCCTCGGATCTGGGCCTGTACGTGGGTGTGCTCTCCGGTATTCTGCTGGTTCTCGCTTCCCTCTCGGCGGCAACCGCAATGTACCTGTCCGTGCAATCGCGTACCGCAGAGATTGCGCTGCGCCGCGCCATCGGATCGAGTAAATGGCTGATTGCCCGCATCTTCCTCATGGAGGGGGTCATGCTCGGTGTGCTCGGTGGTTCCATCGGTGCCTGCTCCGGCATGATTGCGACGATTATTCTTTCGCTCGTGCAGGGCTGGCAGGCGGTTCTCTCCCCGGGATTCGTGGTGCTCGGCGTGGGGGTAGGCGCCCTCACCGGCCTGGTGTCTTCGGCGTACCCGGCGTGGGTGGCGTCCCGCAAGAGCCCCGCCGACGCGATGCGCGGCTAGAACTAGCGCTGGGTGAGGACCAGCCAATTATCCGAAACCTGACTGGTCAAATAGGTATTAGATAGCCCAAGCCTTAAACTAATGGGAGGTAAAAACAGCAGAAGACTAAGGACAACACGTGAGTCGAACGCACACACCGCGTCATGCTGACAAACATCAGAACACTGAGGTACCAGAGGTGACCGAAGGAAAGCGCAACGACCGCGCTGACCGTCGCCCACCTCTGGGCCCTGACGCCCGTAAAACCCTCAGCACGTTCGGCATCATCACCGCCGTGCACACCCTCGCGACGGTGCTTTTCAGCGCCGCCCTGGCTGTGATTATTGCCCGGGCGGCACACGCCGGTTTCGCCGCTGTTGCTGCCGAGCACGCGCGTCTCAAAGAGACCAGCGCCCCGGACGTGTATCGCGCCTACATTGAGTTCTCGGGCTCCGCGCAGGCGCAGCTGGAGGCGCACGGCGGCTGGTTGCTCGGCCTCGGTGGCATCTTCGGTGACGCAGACACCATTACCCCCGGCCTGATTGCGGTCGCTGTCATCGCCCTGCTCGTCCGCTCGGGTACCGACTACCTGCTGGCTGTGAGCGCGCAGCGTGCCGCCTCCGGAGCGAAGTCTCAGATTCGTTCCGCCCTGCTCAAGCGCGTGCTCGCCACCGGTGGCGCAGACACCCCTGAGGGTACCGGCGCGACCGCTGTGCTGCTTTCTCGCGGCCTGAACGCCCTGGACGACTACTACACCAAGACGCTGACCGCATTCGTTTCCACTGCGGTTGTGCCGTGCATGCTCTGGGTCGTTGTGGCGTCCCTAGACTGGATGAGCGCCATGGTGCTGGCGTGCACCCTGCCGCTCATTCCGGTGTTCATGATCCTGATTGGTAAGAACACCCGCGACGAAACCGCAGAAGCTCAGGCTGAACTGCACCGCCTCTCCGACCATATTCTGGAGCTGGTGCGCGGCCTGCCCGTCATTATCGGTCTGGGCCGTGAACGCGCACAGACCCGCGCCATGAACGCCCTCGGCCAGCGTTACCGTGAACGCACCATGCAGACTCTGCGTAGCGCCTTCATGTCTTCGCTCGCCCTGGAGCTCATCACCACCATTTCGGTGGCGCTGATTGCCGTGCTGATTGGTGTGCGCCTGGTCAACGGCACCCTGGGCCTGGACACCGCAATTCTTGTGCTGCTGCTGGCTCCCGAGTGCTACCAGCCGCTGCGTGATGTGGGTGCCGCCTACCACCAGTCGGAGGACGGCGTTGCCGCCCTGCGTAGCGCCCAGAAGATTATTGATGCGCCCCTGCCCGCCGCCGCTGCGGACTCGACTGTGCAGGATTCGACTGCGCAGGATAAGGCTCGGCCTTCCACCATTGAGGTTAAGGACCTGTCGGTGAGCTACCCGGCGCGTCCTGCCGTGCTGACTAACCTGTCCCTGAACCTCGACCGCCGCGTTACTACCGCCCAGGGTGAGCGTGGTGCGGTTATCGGCGTGATGGGTGAGTCCGGCTGCGGTAAGTCCACCCTGCTGAACGTGTTCTCCGGTGCCGTGCGCGAGGGTCTGGTGCCCACCGGTTCGGAGGAGCCCGTGCACCTGACCGGTAGCGTGCGTGGTTTGGGAACCACCCTGGTTATTCCGCAGTCGCCGGTCTTCACCGCGCCGACCGTGCAGACCGAAATGGCGCTCTACGCACTCAGCGCTACCGAGGCGGAGCGTGAGCGTGCAGCCGCTCTGCTCGGTGAAGCGATGGACTCCAAGAAGCTGTCCGTCACCAATGCCGAGTCCGCGCTGCTGGTTGGTCCGCTGGCTCAGCTGGGCATGGAGAAGCTCACCGCCCTTGAACCCGGTGCCCTCAGCGCGGGTCAGGCGCGCCGCCTCGCCGTGGCGCGCACCCTGGCTCGTGCCGAGGCTATCTACCGTGCCGGCGGTGAGCAGACCGTGCTGACCGTCCTGGTGGATGAGCCTACCGCGCACCTGGACGCCTACTCGGCATACCTGGTGACCCGCGCCCTGCACCGCCTGGCGGAACTGGGCGCAACCGTGCTGATTGTGACCCACGAGCAGGAGCTCGCCGCTGGCTGCGACACCCTCGTTCGTGCCGTGCAGACCGCTCGGGGCTACACCTGGACCGCCGAGGCGAATACCGCCCGCGTTGCGGTTCCCGCGCAAGCCCCCGCGCACCTGCTCAAGGATCGGGAAGAGTACGAGGCTGAAAGCACCGCCCCGGCGGGCGCCTCCGCAGCTGCCGAGGCCGAGGAAGCCGAGCCTGCCGGCCTGTTCGCAAGCCTGCGCACCCTGAAGGAGCTGACCGGTATTGGTGTTCGCGCCGCAACCGGCCCGGTGATTATGGCTGCGATTACGTCCCTGATGGCTGCGGCACTGACCGCGCTGTCCGGCTGGCTGATTGTTCGCGCCGCCGAGGGCCCGGCAATGATGTACCTGATGGTCGCCATTGTGGGCGTGCGTTTCTTCGGTCTAGGTCGTGCCTGCGCCCGCTACGCTGAGCGTCTGATGACCCACTCGAAGGTTCTTGCCGCCGCAAATATTCTGCGTCTGCGCGCCTGGGTTGGTGCATGGCAGAGCGTGAGCAGCGTGCGTGCCCTGCTGCGTGGTGACGCGCTACTTGAACGCCTCGTGGGCGGTATTGATGAGCTGCGTGACGGCGTGCCGCGCGTTATTATTCCGCCGGCTGCGCACCTGCTGGTCATGACCGCGGCGCTGATTACGACCGCGTGCATCCTGCCGCAGGCTCTGATTCCGGTCCTACTTGCCGTGCTGGTCAGCACTTTTGTGGCTCCGTGGATTGTGCTGCGCGCCGATGCCCGTGCGGAGGCGCTGGCTCGCCGCTCCACCGCGCAGATGCTGCGCCTGGGTACCGGCATGCTTTCGGCTGCTGAGGACCTGCGCGCTAACGGCGTGGCAACCACCGCTGAGAAGGCTAATGGCGCCCTGGACGCCGAGAACCTGTCCGCCCTGCAGAAGGGCTCGACCGCTCAGGGCGTGGGTCGTACCCTCGTGACCCTCAGCTGGTTCGGTGCGGCTCTGGCGAGCGCAATCATTGCGTACCCGCTGGCTGTTGACGGCACCGTGCGTGCCCCCGAAGCGGCGATCGTGGTGCTGCTGTGCACCGGCATGCTGGAAAGCTCCCTGGGCCATGTTGAGGCGGTCCGCTCCTGGCCCGCGTTCAGCCGCCTGCTCGCAACGATTGCCCCGAGCGTACGCGACGTATCACTGGAGGGTATTGTTGCCGTCTCGACCCTGAAGCGTTCCGTGCCGACCGAGGCTGAGGTGGACACCCACGTTCTGCCGCGTCGTGCTGAGCGTCTGCGTGCCCGCGCGGAGGCCGAGATGGAGGAACTGCTGGAAGCTGACCGTCAGCGTGCCCAGCGTTTTGCCCGCCCCGACTCTGCGGCTGATTCCAAGGCCGATTCCCAGGCTGAATCTCCGCGCCCGCCCAAGCCAGGCGAGCCCAAGATAGTCGGATGCGGCACCCCGCAGCAGCTCGGCGTGAAGGTCACCGACCCCGCCCCGGCACTGAGCCTGCAGGACGCAGCCGCCCGCTGGCCCGGTATGGATTACCCGGTCTTCGCGCACCTGAACCTGACGGCTCGCGAGGGCTCCTGGACCGCGGTGACCGGCCCCTCAGGATCCGGCAAGTCCACCGTGCTGGCTACCCTGTTGGGCTTCCTGCCCCTGGAGTCGGGCCGCATCGAGGCCGCCGGCGAGGCGCTGGGCCCCGAAGAGCTGCGCGGCTACGCGGCCTGGTGCCCGCAGGCGGCGCACATTTTCGAGTCGACCCTCGAGGGTAACCTGCTGCTGGCCCGCGACCGCTCCGACCGTCCCAGCGAGGAGGAGCTCATCGAGGTTCTGCGTCGCGTGGGTCTGGGCGAGTGGTTTGACGCCCTGCCGAAGGGCCTGCGCACCCCGGTGGGTGCTGGCGGTTCCTTCCTCTCCGGCGGTCAGCGTCAGCGTCTGGCGGTGGCTCGTGCCCTGCTGGTGAACTCGCCGGTGCTGCTGCTGGATGAGCCGACCGCGCACCTGGACGCTGAGTCTGCCCGCGCGCTGATGGCTGACCTGGATGCGGCGACTCGCTCCAGCTCCGTGGCTACGGTTCTGGTGTCGCACCGCCCTGAGGACATTTCCCGCTGTGACGAGGTGGTTCGCCTCTAAACGCGTCTCTAAACGCATCTGGCGCAGGCGCCACGTGCGGATTGCGCATGAAGAAAGGCCCCGGTACATCAGTACCGGGGCCTTTCTGCGCGTTATATCTGCGCGGATTCTCCCAGGCTTTGTAAACAACCTGGGGGCGAAAGGCCGTGAACGGCGCGCCTAGAAGAGCTTTTCACCCTCCGGGCTAACCGCCATCGCAGCAGAAACAGCCGCATAGTTCGGGCCCACAATGCCGATGCTCTGAGTGAGCATCACACCGGAACCGTCACGGGCACCGTGCTCGGTCGGCAGGGAACGAGCCACACCGCCGGAGGACGCCGCCTTCGCCGGGCCCACGCCCACCCACGCCAGAGCCAGCTGGCTCTCACCGGTGAGGAAGCGGTGCGCACGCACCCCGCCGGTCGCGCGGCCCTTCTGCGGGTACTCGCTCAGGGCGGTGACCTTGGCGCTCGCCAGGCCGTCCTTGCCGTTGGTGACTGTCACGACCTCCGCCGCCTCGCCGGGAGCAGTCACACCCAGGGCGATGAGGCGGTCGCCGTCAGCAAGCTTGATGCCTGCGATACCGCCGCCGGTGCGTCCCTGCGGGCGGACCTTCGCCGCGTCGAAGGTCAGCAGCTTCGCGTCGCGAGTGACGAAGGTAAGAACCATGTCGTCGGTGGGGCAGGGGGCGGCGGCTACGATTTCGTCGCCGTCCTTGAGCTTCATGATGTCCCACTCGGTCTGGTTCAGCGGGTAATCCGGGTTCAGGCGCTTGATTACGCCGCCCGCGGTCGCCAGTGCCAGCACCGTGTTCAGCGGTACGAGGGCGACCAGCTTCTCACCCTTGGCGAGCTGAACCAGCTCGGTTGCCTTCACCGCCGAGACCATGGAGGGGGTGCCACCGTTCTCGTCCAGCACCGCAATGTCCATGACGGACAGGCGCACCATGCGCCCTGCCGAGGTCACGGCACCAATCTCGCCGCGCGCGGTGGTCGGCACAATCGAGGCGAACACGTCGTGCTTGAAACGCTTGCCGGGATCCACGAGCGCCTCGCGGATGGGCTTGCCGGGGGTTCGTCCCATCATGCCGGAGGCGGAGAGCAACACCCAGCAGGGCTCGTCCGCGATTTCGAGGGCGAGGCCCAGGCTCTTCTTCGCCTTGGACTGCGCGGTGACTGCCTCAATGGCGACCTGCATGTCGTCCTTGGTTTTGAGCTGGGTGCGGCGGTCGGTGCCGTAGCGTTCGGCGACCTCGGCGAGCTCGTCGGAGACCAGTTCGCGCAGCGCCGCATCGGAGCCGAGGATACGCTGCAATTCCGCGATGTCCTGCTGCAGGGTGTCGCGTTCTGCTTCCAGTTCCAGGCGGGAGTACTTGGTGAGCTGGCGCAGGCGCAGCTCCAGAATGTGGTTCGCCTGGGTGTCGGTCAGGTCGAAGACGACCTTCAGCTTTTCGCGTGCCTGAGCGGTCTCATCAGACTCACGAATGATCTGGATGACCTCGTCAATGTCGAGGATCGCGACGAGCAGGCCCTCCACCAGGTGCAGGCGGTCGGTGCGCTTGCCCAGGCGGAATTCGGTGCGGCGGCGGACCACGTTCAGGCGGTGGTCAATGTACACGCGCATCAGGTCGAGCAGGCCGAGGGTCTGCGGCTGACCGTCCACGAGCGCCACATTGTTAATGCCGAAGGAATCCTCAAGCGGAGTGTGCTTGTAGAGGGCGGCGAGCACCGCCTCCGGGTTGAAGCCGTTCTTAATTTCGATGACGAGGCGCAGACCGTTGGTGCGGTCGGTCAGGTCGACCACGTCGGAGATGCCGGTGAGCTTCTTAGAGTTGACGCCGTCCTTGATCTTTTCGATGACTTTTTCTGGGCCGACCATGTACGGCAGTTCGGTGACGACAATGCCCTGCTTGCGGGGGCTGACCTGCTCGATGGAGACCTTCGCGCGGGTCTTGAAGGTGCCTCGGCCGGTTTCGTAAGCGTCACGGATGCCTCCCAGGCCCACGATGGTGCCGCCGGTGGGCAGGTCGGGGCCGGGGATGAACTTCATGATGTCTTTGAGGCTTGCCTCGGGGTGGGCGATGAGGTGGCGGGTACCTGCGATGACCTCGCGCAGGTTGTGCGGCGCCATGTTGGTTGCCATGCCGACCGCGATGCCGGTGGTGCCGTTGACGAGCAGGTTCGGGAACGCGGCGGGCAGCACGGAGGGCTGCATGAACTGGTTGTCGTAGTTCGGTACGAAGTCAACCACGTCTTCTTCGAGGTCCGCGGTGAGTGCCTGCGCGGCGGGTGCCATGCGTGCTTCGGTGTATCGGGCGGCTGCCGGGCCGTCGTCGAGGGAGCCGAAGTTACCGTGACCGTCAACGAGGGGCAGACGCAGCGCGAAGGGCTGGGCGAGGCGCACCATGGCGTCGTAGATGGCGGCGTCGCCGTGCGGGTGGAGCTTACCCATGACCTCGCCGGTCACGCGGGCGCTCTTGACGTGGCCCTTGTCGGGGCGCAGACCCATCTGCTGCATCATGTAGAGGATGCGGCGCTGCACGGGCTTGAGGCCGTCGCGGGCATCGGGGAGGGCGCGCGAATAAATCACCGAGTAGGAGTATTCCAGGAAGCTGGTTTCCATCTCGGCGGATACGTCGATGTCGACGATATTCTCTACCACATCCACCGGGTAGTCGCTGACGGCGGATTTGGATCGGCGAGCCATATATCTCCTCGTGTCGGTGTGTTTTCGCTCCTCCTATTTTAGCGGGTGGGAACGGGTCAGACGGGCTGGCGGGTCAGCGTCATCTATGGGGTGTGCCAAGGCAGTTGCAGGCAGTAACCGAAGCGTACCGGGGGGAGCGCACGCCGTCATATGCGCATGTATTAGCGTGGTCAAGTAGCATAGCCCGGCTGGAACCCTCTAAGGTAGAGGGGAGTAACACCTAACCGCCTTCATCGTGTGCGCCGACCGACGTCGCCTCATGAGGGCACCGCATGAAAGAGGTACGATGTACGCCACCACCCCCGAACGCGAGCAACTGGTCGCAGACATTAAGCATGCCGGTTTCTACCCCGACCTCGTGCTGGAAGTGGTGGATGACGCGCTGGCGGGCATGAACCCGGACGCACACTTCGTACAGCATGAAACCCACTTCTCACGCGATGATTTTCACCGCCACATCACCGTGATGGTGCTCTGCGGTGAGCACGTCATCTTTGCGCACCTGGACGACCAGCACCTTGAGGGTGACGCGCAGGGTACCGTGGCGCATGTGAGCGTGGAGGCGGTGCACCTGAGCGCCCTGAACGCGGTCACCATCAGCTACGGTTTCAGCCAGCCGCAGGCGTACAATGCCGGTAGCACCGCCCCGACTGAGATTTCTTTCCAGATTGCCTGGACCGGTTCGCTGCACATGGAGCTGGCTCCTGCCGGTTGCCAGGACCCGCAGTGCAATGCCGACCACGGCTTCACCGGCGATGCGCGCCGCGAGGACATTGCGGTGCGTGTTTCTGCGACTGCTGACGGCCCGGAGTCGGTTCAGCGTGCGCAGCATTTTGCGCGTGCTCTGCACCGTGCCCGCATGTACGCAACCCGCCGATAAACAGCACCGATAAGCACCGGCGATAAACACCCCGAGAGAGACTCGAGAGGAACCTATGACGGCCCCGTCCCGCACCGAACAGCCCACTCTGCACGATGTTCTGGGTGCGCCGTTGCCCCCCGCGCCCGCCTATGGCAGCAATAGCATCGCCGATGTGTTGGAGTCCGCCTCCTCTCTGGTGGCTCAGCGAAGCCTGGCGCGCCCCGCGCACGCCCTGGACGACGACCCGGCGTTCAACTCCGTTGCCGACCCGCTGAACCTTGCCGGTCGCCTCGCGGAGCAGGATGTTGATCCGGCGTCTTTCCGTCACGCCTGCGTGGTCATGGTGGACGGCCTGGGCGAGCAGCTCATCAACAGCTACGGCGGCTACGCGCCCGCCCTGCGTAAGACCCTGAACCTGGGTCCGCTGGACGCCGCGTTCCCCACCACGACCGCCGCCTCCCTGACCTCGCTGGGTACCGGCACGGCACCGGGCGCGCACGGCATCGCCGGTTACGAGGTGCGCAACCCGGCTGGCAATGGGGGAGCGGGCTCGGTCATGAACCACCTGTCCGGTTGGGACCAGTCGGTGGACCCGCACGCCTGGCAACCGCTGCCGACCGTGCTGGAACGCCACCACGAAAACCGCCGCGTGCTCACCATTTCGCTGGGTAAGTACCGCGGTACCGGCCTGACGGAGGCGGCGTTGCGCGGCGGCGACTTCGTGGATGCCGTCGGCTATAACGCCCGCGTCACCTACGCCCTGGAGGCACTCTCCAGCCGCACCCCGACCACCGTGTACCTGTACTGGGGCGAGATTGACGCGGCGGGCCACCGCTACGGCGTGGGCAGTGACGAATGGCTGCAGCAGCTGGAGGAACTGAACTCGGCGCTGAAGCGTCTGGCGGAGCGCGCCCCGGCGTGGGCGGCACTCTTCGTGACCGCCGATCACGGCATGGTGAACGTGCCCGAGCATCAGCGCATCGACTACTCTGGCGTGGAGGAGCTGACCCGCAACATCGCAATGACCGCCGGTGAACCGCGCGCCGTGCACCTGTACCTCGAAGACACCTCGGAGGCGGCACGCACCGCCACCGCTCAGCGTTGGGCGCAGTACTGGGGCGAGCGCGCCTGGGTGATTGATTCTCGCGAACTGATACGTGCCGGCTACTTTGGCCCGGTCATTACGGATGAGGCGCGCGGTCGCATTGGCGATTTGATGGTGTGCGCTCGCGACGATTGGGCGCTGTACGATATGCGCCACTATCAGGAGCGTGCCCTGCACATGGTTGGTCAGCACGGTTCGCTCACGGACGCTGAGCGTCTGGTGCCGTTGCGTATGCTCAAGACTTTCTAAAGTACTAGTCTTCTAAAACATCAGAGGGCACAAGCTGAGGAGATAGAGAAAACCGCTGGTTATTCGGGTGAATAACCAGCGGTTTTCGTATACCTAGATATTCTCGCCTAGATGCCCTTTATTGAGCGGCGCGAGGGCGCTTACTTGCGGCTACCGAAGATGATGTCATCCCAAGCCGGAACGCTCACACGCTGCTTCTTCGAAGAGGAAGGCTTGGGCTTCTCCTCAGATGCAGGCACGGCGGAGGCAGGCTCAGCCTGTGCTTCAGTAGCCGGCGCCTCGGCAACGGGCGCCTCAGCAGCCTCAGCTGCCGGTGCATCCTCGATGGGTGCCGCCAGGGTGAAGGACTCGACCGGAACGGATTCAGCGGGTGCTTCCGAATCCACAGCCAGCGGGTCGGTGGTCTCTGCGGTGGGCTCGGGAGCAGCAGGAGCTACAGGCGCAGCGGGCTGGGCGGGCTCGCGGTGCACGAACACCTCGGGCTCCTCAACCTGTGCCGGGCGCACCGAGCGGGCACGCTCCAGAAGCTCCTTGAGCTTACGCTCGTCAGCGCTCTCAGAGGAAGTAAGGGGTGCCGGTGCGGGCTCGGGTGCCTTCGGCAGACGGGCGGGAGGAACCTCCACGGGAGCCTTCTTCGCGGCGGCGGCAACAGCGTCCTCACTATTGCCCATCAGGAAGTACGCTGCCTCATTCGACGCGTACAGGCCCTGGTTCGCCGGGTTGTACACCCAACGTGCGGGGAAGACGACCTGCGCGGGCAGGTTCTGACGCACCGAATCCTTCAGCGCAATATCAACCTCAACGCGCCACTGGCCGTTCTCCTGCTGGCGGGTGGTCCAGTCCTGGGTTGCGTCCTCAAAACCGTAACGCTCAGAGACTTCCTCAATGCGGGCGCTCAGGGTCACGGGAATCTGTGCGGTACCCGAAGCAGAGCTGCGGCGACCAATCTTCACGCTCTGAGCGGCACGAATAATGTGGGCACGCTCAGCAACAATCGGCCACTCGTAGCGGCGCACGCGCTCCGGCTCCCAACCGGACTCTTCAGCGATTTCCTCAACGGAGGCACCCTGACGGAAACGGGTCTGAATATCGCGCGGACCGTAGGTGCCCTTAGCGCCCAGACCGCGGGCGGGCTGAATACGGCGAGCCTTGGTGATGCTCGTGCGCAGGTTCGCGTCAATCGGCAGCAAGAAGCGGGTGCCGTCAGCAGACTCAAGCACCAGATTTTCGCCGTCATCGTGAACGCCAATCAGACGCAGTTCAAGCATGAGAACCTCCATAGGTGAACCGGACGCGTTCGTGAATGTGTTGCACGGAACGCAAACTACCTACCAGGGTACCGTGAAAGCGCGGTAAATCAGTAGCGGAGGCGGGATTTTCACCAAAAAAAGATGTACTTTTCGCACCGAAAAAGATAGAATGTGACGCCTAAACAGTCCAAAGCCTACCCAGGATTAGACAAATAGGGTGCCAATGGTGAACAATACCTGGCATGCCGTCAGGGTTAATTACACACCAGCGGCACCTAGAGCACTCAATAAACCAGCGTGGCCTAGTCCAACACACAGCCACAGAACTAACGGAGCGTGAAAGTTTGGCAACTGATTACGATGCACCTCGCAAGCAGGACGAAGAGCAGAACGAAGAGTCCTACGAGGAGCTGAACGCCCGCCGTTCCGAGATGCAGTCCGGTGCGGTGGACGAAGACGAGAACAGCGCAGCAGAAAGCTTCGAGCTGCCCGGTGCTGACCTCTCCAACGAGGAGCTGAACGTTGTTGTGCTGCCCGCTCAGGACGACGAGTTCACCTGCGCATCCTGCTTCCTGGTGCGCCACCGCTCGCAGATTGCACGCGAAGAGGGCGGCCTGTCCTACTGCATCGAGTGCGAGGGCTAAAACTTTAGGGAAGGGCTAACACCCACCCGACATACACCTCATGACGGGGCGAGTGCCGAGTGCACCCGCCCCGTTGAGTATGTGCCGTTGAGCATGTGAAAGCGCGTATGTGAAAGCGCGCGCAAGAACAGCGCCGCGTTCGCCACCAACACGGCACGCGTTGTGGCGCACCATGACACGCTGTGGCACGTGCTCAACGCGAACACGCAACGAAAACACCCCGCAGTAGAGCCTCAACACAGCGCGAGGTGATGGCACAGACACCCGCGAAAGGTTAGAGTATTGACCATGATGACCCCCGTAAACGTCCACATTAAGCTGCTCGACCCCGAGCTGCCCGCACCCGCCTACGCAAAGCCCGGCGACGCCGGCGCTGACCTGCGCTCCCGCATCGACTTCGAGCTGGAACCGGGCGAACGCGCCCTCGTTCCCACCGGCGTGGCAATCGCCCTGCCCGAAGGCTACGTTGGTCTGGTGCACCCGCGTTCCGGCCTGGCGACCAAGAACGGTATTACCATTGTGAACGCACCCGGCACCGTTGATTCCGGCTACCGCGGCGAACTGATGGTCACCCTGCTCAACACTGACAAGACCAAGTCCTTCCACGTGCAGCGCGGCGACCGCATTGCCCAGCTGGTCATTCAGAAGTACGAGCACGCAACCTTTACCGTGGTGGATGAACTGGAACAGACCGAACGCGGCTCCAGCGGCTTCGGCTCCAGCGGAATCCACTAGTCTGCTCTCACCGCAATTGTCGCACGAGAGAAGAGAAGAAACCCCCGCACCCTGCGTGCGGTGAAAGTAGGAATACCATGTTCGGATTTGGTAAGAAGAAGCGCGCCGAGGAGGCTGAAAAGGCCGCCATCGACAAGGCTGTCGCCGAAGAGATTGAGGAAACCAACGTCGAGGTTGAGGAGCTGAAGGAAGAGGAGAACTCTCCCGAGGTCATCAAGTACGACCGCGTCAACGGGCCGCATGACATTGAAGAAGTCACCGCCGAAGACCTCGAAGACTACGTCAACCTGGGTGCGCTGCGCATCAAGCTGCTCGACGGCATGAACCTGCGCCTCGAAACTGACGACGCAACCGGCGCAGTGATCGCCGCAACCATCACCCGCGACGGCGCAACCCTGCAGGTGCAGGCATTCGCCGCACCGCGCACCACCGGTATCTGGGACGACATCCGTCACGACCTGACCGAATCCGTCAAATCCCAGGGCGGCGTTGTCGAAATTTACGCCGGCGTCTTCGGTGCCGAGATGCTGACCCGCCTGCCCGCCGTCACCCCGGACGGCCAGCCCGGCGAGCGCATCGCCCGCTTCGTGGGTGTGGACGGCCCCCGCTGGTTCCTGCGAGGCGTCATCTCCGGCGCGGCTGTGCTTGGCGATGACAAGGCTGCCGCCTCCGTAGAGGAAGTATTCCGCACCGTCGTGGTGGACCGTGGCGACGACCCGCGCCCGCCGCGTGAACTGCTGCCCATGACTCTGCCCGCCGACCTGGTCGCTGCGGCTGAGGAAGAGCCCGCCGTCGAGGAAGAAACCGAGAACGAGCACAGCAAGCTGCGCCCGATGCCTCGCCGCGGCCCTGAGATCACCGAGATTGGCTAATGCCTGAGTTCTCGAACTACCCGAGTGCGCTCGCGGTTCCTGAGGAGCAGATTCTTGCTCCCGGGTACCCCGAGCGCTTTCGCGTACGCCTTGCCGGACGCGTGGAGCAGGTGTGGTTGCCCTCCGTGCAGGATAAGCCGATGTACCGTGCCGAGCTGGTGGTGGCTAAGTCAAAGCCGCTGCAATGGTCGAGCCCGCTGGCGCTGATTGGTATGCCGATTGTGGAGCCGCCCGGTGAGGATTTCGAGGAGGAGTCCGAGGACCCCGAGAAGCAACACCACCTGAACACGGCGTCTTTGGCGACCGTGGCGGTGCAGGAGCCGCACGAGGTGTCTTTCCCGCCCTATGCGCCGTTCAATCCGGGGGATAGGGTCATGCTCAAGTGGCAGGGCCAGCAGATGGTGCCCGGCGTGCATGCCGGTGCGCTGCTGCGCTGTTCCGGGGTGGTGTCTGTGAGGGCGCATCAGCCGGTGATTTATAACCCGCGCTATGAGATTGTGCCGCAATTCTTTGTGGAGAAGGGAAACTATGAGCGCTGAGCAGTCTTCGACCCAGCCCGATCCGAACGCTAACCCCGCAACCAGCCCCGCAGATGCCCCGGCGCGGGAGGAGAATCAGCTGGCGCAGAGCCTGAGCGCCTCTATGGGTGCGAATATGCGCCGCACCGCTAACGGCGACGTGGATATTCTGCACGCTATCGGCGGCTGGCGCGGCCTGGTGGAATCCTCCCTGCCCGCGGTGGCGTTCCTGGTGTTGTTCACCGTGACGAAGGAGCTGAACCTGTCCCTGATTGCGGCGTTGGCTGCGGCGGGCATGTTCACGCTGATTCGCCTGGTGCAGGGCTCTAAGCTGGTGAGTGCGCTGACCGGTCTGGTGGGCGTGGCGATTTGTGCGTTTGCCGCGTACCGTACCGGTAATGCGAGCGACTACTTTGTGGTGGGCTTCTGGACGAACGGCGTGTACATTCTGGCGTATCTGCTGTCGATGCTGGTGCGTTGGCCGCTGATGGGTCTGATTTTCGCGGTCATTCGTGGTGAGGCGCTGACCTGGCGCCAGAACCCGGTGCGTCTGCGCCAGTACATGCTTGCCACCTGGATTATTACCGTGCTGATGATGCTGCGCCTTGCCGTGCAGGTGCCCCTGTACTTCGCGAATAATGTGGAGGCGCTGGGCGCGACCCGCCTGATTATGGGCCTGCCGCTGTACGCTTTGGGCGTGTGGCTGGCGTGGCGTGTGTCGGCTCCCGAGGAGGGGCTGGTCAGCGCGGACGCTGAGGCTTTGAATGCTGAAGCACCGGAGGCTGAAGGCTCTACGAACCGCTAAGGTATGCCCCGCAACTTGCACACCCCGCAACTTGTACGCCCCGCAACTTCGCGAAATAGCTTCATCAAAGGCTTCATAAAAGTAGGCGAAAGCTCCGGTACCCCTAAGGGTGACCGGGGCTTTCGCCTCCTCAAATCTGCGCCTCCTCAAATCTGGGGGAGAGCCGCGCTTCAAATCTAGGGGAGAACCACGCCTCGCAACGCTTATGCGAACAGCGCTACGCGAACAGCGCGCGAATCTGGTCCTCACCGGCGATGGTCGTGATGAAGAACAGCTCGTCGCCGCCCTCAATCGCCACATCCGCGCTGGGCGGGATCGGCGCGCCGTCACGCAGGATGGCGGTGAGCACCGTATCGACGGGCCACTGCACGTGGTCCACGCGGTAACCAATGACGGGGTGGCCGTCCGGCACAGTGTACTCGGCAAGGGTCGCGCCGCCAGCCTGCAGGGTCAGCAGGCGCACCACGTCGCCGACTTCCACGGCTTCCTCGACGAGGGCGGTCATCAGGCGCGGGGTGGACACGGCAACGTCCACGCCCCAGGAGTCATCAAAAAGCCACTCATTACGCGGGTTGTTCACACGCGCCACAGTGCGGGGCACACCAAACTCACTACGAGCCAGCAGGGACACCATCAGGTTTGCTTTGTCGTCACCGGTTGCGGCAACGACCACGTCCGCCTTGTTCGGGTGCACCTGGCGTAGCACGGACAGCTCGCAGGCGTCACCAATATGCCAGCGCACGCCGGGCAGATCGGCGCGTTTCTTGACTTCGGGCTTGGAGTCGATGATGGTCACGTCGTGGCCGTTCATCATGAGCTCTTTAGCGATGGAGGCGCCCACGGAACCGGCACCAACAATGAGGACCTTCACTTACTTCTCACCTTTCGAGGAATCACGATGGCGGCCGATGAGTTCGAGGGGGTCGGGCAGATCCGGGGGAGTGTCACCGAGGTGGAATTCATGCTCGATGACGGGGCCGTCGTTGTGCGCCTGCTCGGCGGGATTCTTCGGAACGTGGGGGTGCTTGTGGTGGCCTGATGCAGGGGAGTAGTCCGCTTCCATTTCTTCGTCTTCAACGCGCGGCGGGCGGGAGAGAATACGGGTTACGTCCGCAACGTCGTCGGTGCGCATCATGACGTGCACGCTGTCGCCCTGCTGGTAGGCGGAATCGGGGCGGGGGAGCATACCCTCACCGAATCGGGTGATGTAGGCGATGCGCACCCCGGCGGCACGTTCGATGCTGGTCAGGGCGTGACCCGCCCAGCCGTCGTCGAGCGGAATTTCGGTGAGCATGAGGCGGCCCGAGGGTTCGCGGAAATCGCCCTTGAGCGCCTGCTCAGGTAGCAGGCGGCGCAGCACCTGGTCGGTGGACCAACGCACCGAAGCGACCGTGGGAATACCCATGCGCTGGAAGAATTCGGCGCGGTTCGGGTCGTACACACGCGCCACAACGTTCTTCACCTTGAACATTTCGCGTGCCACACGGGCGGCAATAATATTCGAGTTATCGCCCGAAGAGACCGCGGCAAAAGCGTACGCTTCGGTAATGCCGGCACGCTTGAGGGTGTCCTCATCAAAACCGACACCGGTCACCAGGCGGCCCTCAAAGCCCTTACGCAGCGGCTGGAAAGCACGTTCGTCCTGGTCAATGACGGCGACCGTATGCCCCGAAGCTTCCAGAGTGCGCGCCAGCATGACGCCCACGCGTCCGGCACCCATAATGACGAAGTGAGGCATACATCCCTCCGAGTGTTGATGTTTTACGGTGATAAGGCGTTACCGCCTACCTCTACCAGTGTAATGGGCGGGTGAGCCTCCGCGCCGATGCTCCGTGATATTCCGCTCGCCATGCCCACTATTCGGCTGAATAAAATTGAGCTTTGAAGCCGTGACCGATAGCCTTAACAGCGTGAGGAATCGTTGGGATAAGATGCGCATCGCCCTGACCGGCAGGCCGGTCAGCACGCGAAATCTTTCGGCTGTCAATCTGCCGAAGCGCTACGCCCTGCCTCTTTTCGGCGCCGACGGCATCTCTTCGGTCGCCTACGCAGCCGACCAGATGATTCTGACCCTTGCCGCTGCGGGTGCCTCTGCGCTCGCTTTTTCGCCCTGGATTGGTTTGGGTGTGGCGATGGTGGGTCTGCTGGTGATTGGCACCTACCGGTACAACATTAACCAGATTGCCTCCAAGGGCGATATTCAGCTGGTGCACCACAAACTGGGTGCGCTGCCCTCGATCGTGATGGGCGCTTCCTCGCTGATGGACTATATGCTCACAGTGGCGGTTTCGATGTCTTCGGCGTCCTCGTTTTTGGTGGCGCTGTACCCGCAGATTCAGGATTGGCGCACCCTCATTGCGGTGCTGCTCATTGTTGCCCTGACGCTGTTTGCGCTGCGTGGCGTGCAGCTGCTGGGCAAGATTGCGTACTGGCCGCTGTACGTTTTCTTGGCGCTGTTAGGAGCGACCCTCATTGTGGGTTGGATTCGTGCCGCGACGGGTACCCTGCCGCTGGCTGAGTCGGCGACCTACGTGATTGCCCCCGAATACCACGATCATGCCCTGGAAGGCTTGGCGCTGGTGCTGCTTCTGGCGCGTTCGTTCTCCGCCGGTGTGGTGGCGTTCTCGGGTGTTTCTACGATCTCTAATTCGGTGAAGTATTTCCGCCGTCCGAAGAAATATAACGCGGCGGTCACCATGATGATGATGGGCCTGATTACCTCGGTCCTGCTGGTGAGCCTGCTCGGTTTTGCGGCGGCAACCCGCGTGCACATGGTGCACGATACGACCCGTTTCTTGTTCATTGACGGGCACGCGCCGGGGGAGTACTTCCACCAGAAGCCGGCGCTGTACCAGGTGGCTTTGGCGATTTATCAGGGTGTTCCGTTCTTCGCGCAGCTGCTGGTGTTTGCCACGGTGGGCGTGCTGATTATTGCCTCGCTGACTGCGTTTACCGGCTTCCCGGTGATTGCCTCGTCGCTGGCTGATTACCAGTACCTGCCGGTGTTCTTCCGCAGCATGGAATCACGCGGCCTGTATGCGAACGGTGTGCTGGCGCTGTCGGCATTCTCAATTTTCCTCACCACCGTTTTCGGCTCGGACGTGTACTCGCTGATTCAGCTGTACATCGTGGGCATGTGCCTGTCGATGGTGCTGGTTCAGCTGGCGGTGGTGCGCTACCGCATGCGTCTGCTGCGCATCACCCTGGCACAGATGCCGCGCCGCGCCCTGATTCGTGATATCGCTGTCTCTGTGGTGGGTGTGGTCGTAACCGCCGCGGTGCTGGTCATCGTCGTGGTGACGAAGTTCGCCGCCGGTGCGTGGCTCTCCCTTGGAATGATTGCCCTGATGGTTGGAGGTATGGTTGTGACTCGCCGCCACTACGATGCGGTGGATGCCGCCCTGGACATCCCCCTGAACGCCGAATCCGTTGCGGATGTGGCGGCCCTGCCTTCGCGTGTGCACGCCATCGTATACGTGGAGCGTGTGCGCCGCCCGGCGGTTCGTGCCCTCTCGTATGCGCGTGCCGGCCGCCCCTCCACGATTGAGGCGCTGACGGTCAACAATGACCGGGCCGCCCTGGAGGTCGTGAAGAAGCGCTGGTACGCCCTCGGTATTCCGGTGCCGCTGTCGGTCATTGACTCGCCGTACCGTGACACGGTGGATGCTGTCGTCTCGTATATTCGCCGCCGCCGCAAGAAGTCACCGCGCGATATTTTGGTGGTCTACCTGCCGGAATTCGTGGTGGAGCACTGGTGGCAGCGTCTTCTGCACCGCCGCACGGTGCGCCGCCTCAAGCAGGCGCTTCTGCATGAGCCAGGCGTTATGACGGCAACCGTGCCCTGGGCGATGCACGAGGATGAGGTGTATGATGAGATTTTTGATCAGCGTTTACAAAGCGAAGAATCAACGGTAGAAGCAGAGGACCCAACGGCAGCTGTCGCCCCGAAGATTACTCGTTCAGCCGGTGGCGGCCGCGAACTGATTCAGAGTAACCGCCACGCGGTGTACCGCGGCCGCCTGCACGAGGCGGACGCTGTGGCGCGCGAGAAGAAGCGCTAGCCGTATCGGCTAAGCCGATTTCTGAGCCTCCGTACACCCCGTACGTAGCCTCGTACATCCCCTCGAATAGCGCCTGGACTTTGCCCTTTACGCCCTATTCGGTACCCCTAGCGGGGCGTCGGAATCGGAATAAAGATACAAACCGGTGTAAAATAGTTCACATTAAGTGATTCTTTAGGAGACAATGCTGTGACTCACACTGCTACCACGCCTGCCGCCTCCAAAAAAGTAGACGGATACAGCGTCGGGCAGACCCTCACCGTCACCTGTGAGGCACCCGCACACGGCGGCGCCTTCGTAGCGCGCACCGAACAGGGCGTCATCTTTGTGCGTCACGGCATCGTCGGCGAACAGGCTGAAGTGCGCATCACCGCAATCGGCCCCAAGCGCCGCTTCTACTTCGCGGACGTTATTTCCGTACCCGTACCCTCCCTGGCGCGCCGTGCCCACCCCTGGATTCAGGCGGATGCGCTCGCCACCGAAGAGGAACGCGCCGCAGCAACCGGCGTACCCGAACTGCTCGGCGGCATGGAATATGGCCACATCAGCCTGGCTGAGCAGCGACGCTATAAGACCGATATCGTCCGCACCCAAATCAACCGACTGGGCGGTCTGCCCCTCGAATCGCCCCTGCTGACCAACCTCATCGTTGAAGAGTTGCCCCTGCGCGATAACAGCGAGGGCCTGTCCTGGCGTACCCGCGTGCGCTACAACGTGACCAAGGTCCGCACCCAGCCCGGCGATAAGCCAGACAGCCAGAAGAGCAGCGGCAAGAAGAGTCCCACCGTCACCTGGCGCATCGGCATGCACCCCTACCGCGCCTCCCAGCCCGTACCGGTCATCGACTTTCCCCTCGCCGCCACCGAGTTGCGTAACCTGCAGCTTGAACAGCTGAACCTGCGCGGCGTACGCGAAGTCGAGGCGACCGTCTCCTCCCGCGGTAGGGTCCTGCTGCAGTTCATCGTCGACCCGCGCTTCTCCGTCGAGGAGGTCGCTAAGGACATCGAACAGCAGGCATCCGACGCCTGGGGTCTGCTCGCCAAGCGCAAGATTTCGCTGTTCTTTACCCCGCAGTCCACCTCCAACGGCAAGCCCAAGCGCCGCCGCCCCGGTTCCGCCCACAGCCCCTACCGCCGCGTACCCGAAGGCGACCAGCTGCTCGGCGCGGGCCTGCGCTCCGTCACCGAAGAAGTCACCTTCGGCTCCCGCCGATTCAGCTACCAGGTATCCGCCGGCGGCTTCTGGCAGATTCACCGCGCCGCCCCCTCCACCATGGTCGGAACCATGCTCACCATGCTCCGCCCGCAGGAAGGCGAATGCACCCTCGACCTGTACGCTGGCGCGGGCCTGTTCACCGCCGCGCTCGCGGACGCCGTGGGCGCAACCGGTACCGTGGTCAGCATTGAGGGCTCCCCGGTGACCCATAAGGATGCGCGCTCGAACTTCGCGCCGGATGGTTGCTCCCGCACCGAGAACTCTGCGGACACCCGCATTGAGGTGATTCGCGGCGATGTGGCACGCCACCTGGTCGATTTGAAGACCGCCCTTGAGTTTGGCGAAATCCCCGCCATTGATGCGGTGGTCCTTGACCCGTCCCGTGAGGGCGCGAACCGCACCACCCTGGAACGCCTGGATGCGCTGGACCCCAAGCGTATTCTGTACGTGGCGTGCGATCCGGCATCCCTGGGTCGTGACACCGGTATTTTGCGTGAGCTGGGTTGGGATATGGTGCAGCTTCGGGCGTTTGATATGTACCCGAATACGCATCATGTGGAGACGGTTGCGCTTTTTGAGCGTGCCCCGGCGAAACCTCGTCCGCGCCGCCGCCGCACCAAGTAGTGCGGAGAGTAGCGCGAGGCTAGTAGCCGTAACAAAGCAGCAAATAATCGCCGTGTTGGACGGGTTGGGCTGTTCACCAGCCTGCCCACTAGGGGTTATTTCAGGCCGTTTTCGCTCAACCCGGTGCGTCTTGCTCTGCGGGCGCATAAATCTGCTTTTTGGCATCGTAAACGGTAGAATCATTGAAGAACCAACGCACGGAATGAGCCGTGCCCCGACCTTGAGGAGTGTGGGTGTATGTCCGCTGAAAACGCATTGCCGCAGGAGGAGACCCCGAATAGCGCCGCCGGTGGCGCACCCACCGCCGACTACAGCATTGGCGATGGTGCCACTGCCAAGTTGCTCCCGGGTATTCAGTCCCCGGCGGACCTGCAGAACCTCAGCTACGAGCAGCTGGAGGAGCTCTCTAAGGAAATCCGCCAGTTCATCGTGACGAACGTGTCGGCGACCGGCGGTCACCTGGGCCCGAACCTGGGCGTTGTGGAGCTGACCCTCGGCATTCACCGTGTCTTCGAATCTCCCAAGGACAATATTCTTTTCGACACCGGCCACCAGTCCTATGTGCATAAGCTGGTGACTGGTCGTCACGCGTTTAAGACTCTGCGTCAGAAGGGTGGCCTGTCGGGTTACCCGGATCGTGGCGAGTCTGAGCACGACATTATCGCGTCTTCGCACGCCTCCAGCTCGATTTCGTGGGCTGACGGTATTTCTCGCGCGCACAAGCTCAACGGTGAAGATGACCGCTACACCGTGGTCCTCATTGGTGACGGCGCGCTGACCGGCGGCATGGCGTGGGAGGCTGTGAACAATATTGCTGCCGACCGCACCCGCAAGGTCGTGATTGTGGTCAACGATAACGGCCGCTCCTACGCGCCGACCATTGGCGGTTTCGCGAACCAGCTCTCTGAGCTCAAGCACGGTGTGCAGCAGCATGTGGATCGTGTGCGCCTCGATCACCGCTACGACAATGCTCTGGATGCGGTGCGCATCGGTCTGCAGCGTGGCGGCCCCGTCGGTCAGATGGTGTACCGCGGCCTGCACGGCATGAAGGCGGGCATTAAGGACGTCGTCGTACCCAAGGGCATTTTTGAAGACCTGGGCATGAAGTACGTGGGCCCGATTGACGGCCACGACCAGCAGGCTGTGGAGAACGCACTGACCGCGGCGAAGAACTATGCCGGCCCGGTGATTGTGCACGCCATTACCGAGAAGGGCCACGGCTACGCGCCCGCCCGCGCGAATGAGGACGACCAGTTCCACGCGGTGGGCCAGATTGACCCGCTGACCGGTGAGGATGTTTCGACCAGCACCTCCGAGTCGTGGACCGGTGTCTTTGGCAGCGAAATTGCAGATATTGCGGATGAGCAGGAGAACGTCGTCGGTATTACCGGCGCGATGCTCATTCCCGTGGGTCTGCGCGAATTTCAGAAGCGCCACCCCGAGCGCGTTATTGACGTAGGTATCGCTGAGCAGCACGCCGTGGCGATGAGCGCCGGCCTGGCGTACGGCGGCATGCACCCGGTGGTTGCCCTCTACGCAACCTTCCTGAACCGCGGCTTTGACCAGTTGCTCATGGACGTTGCCCTGCACAAGGCGGGCGTGACCGTTGTGCTGGACCGCTCCGGCATTACCGGCCCGGACGGTGCAAGCCACCACGGCATGTGGGATTTGGCGATGCTGCAGTTCATTCCGGGCCTGCACCTGGCGGCTCCGCGTGATGGCGCGACCCTACGCGAAGAGCTGCGTGAGGCTGTAGCTATTAACGATGCACCGACCGTGATTCGCTACCCGAAGGGCTCCGTGGGCGAGGACATTCCCGCCCTGGAGCGCCGCAGCGACGGCGTGGACGTGCTGGCACGCACCGGTGAACCCCACCCGGAAACCGGTCAGCGTGACGTGCTGTTCGTTGCCGTGGGCGCTATGGCCCGCGTGGCTCTGGAAGCCTCCAAGGTGCTTGCCGCCGAGGGCATCCAGTCCACCGTGGTTGACCCGCGCTGGGTGATGCCGGTGCCGTCTTCGGTCGTTGAGCTGGCTCGTGATCACCGCATTGTGGTGACCATTGAGGACGGCGTGCGTTCCGGCGGCGTGGGTTCGCGCATCCGCCAGGAAATGCGTGCGGCTGGCGTAGATACCGCGCTGAGCGAGCTGGGTCTTCCGGCGGAGTTCATTCCGCACGCTTCTCGTGAAGAGATCCTGGAAGAGGTCGGCCTGACTGCGGAAACCATTATCGCGGATTTGCGTGCGCAGCTTGCTGGCGATAAGGTGCCGTTCGCTCGTGAAGAGGGTCAGAAGCCGCGCCACACCCGCTAAGCGGTCGTACCTGAGTGCCGCCTGAGCGCGCCTTAGTAACGGGCATCAGTAGCAGCGGGCACCATAACAGCACAAAGCCCTGCCCATCAGTCGTGATGGGCGGGACTTTGCTACGCGCAGGTCTTGCTGTATAGAGGTTTTACTGTACGTAGGTTTTGCTGTACGTAGGTTCTGAACTGCCGGTTTTAGGAGTTGCCGGTGCCGCTAACGAAAAGCTTGCCGCCCTTCACCTGCACCGGGTAGCTGGTCAGCGCCTCCTCTGCAGGGCCGTGCACGACCGAGCCGTCAGCTACGGCGTACTCGGAACCGTGGCAGGGGCACACGATGCGGTTGGAGTCCTGCACCTGCACCTGACAACCCTGGTGGGTGCAGACGGTGCTGAACGCCTTGTATTCGCCCGAAGAGGGCTGGGAGACGATAACGGTCGTGGAGCCGTGGGTCAGACGCGCCGCCTTGCCCACACCCACTGCGGACGCGGCGCCCATCTCTACGCTGCCTTCAGGTGCGGTGACGGCGGAGTCACCCTCAGCGCAGGAAGCAAGCAGCGCACCGGACGCGACGGCACCGGTGATAAGGGTTGCGCGGCGGGAGAAGACGCGCGCAGAAGATTCAGTCTCTGCGGTCGTTACTGCGGTATCGACTGCGGTGTCGACGGCATTAGATTCAACTGCGGCAGATGCAGCGGGGGAGGCGCATGCCTTCTGAGAGCGGCAGCATCCGTTGGGCGCGGGCATGGTGGTTCCTTTCGTGTACTCTCTCCACCCTATGCCGGTTTGGGATAAAAATCGAATGAGAGCAGGCTAAGCTTGGTTCACGTTTGCTCCCGAGACAAAATCCTGAGGCACACTCCCGAGGCACAAAAATGCCGGTCGGGTGGTCGCATCAGCAACACACCCAACCGGCACACACATCTATTCAGCGTTAGAGAAATCTACCCCAAGTGGCGGGCAAAAATCGGCGCAATCACGGGGGCAACCAGACCCGTCTGCCACGAACGCGCACCGTACTCGGCGAGTGCATCCCGCAGGGTCTGCTCGTCAAAACGAGCCGGCGGCTCCCAGCAGAGGCGGCGAACATAATCGGTCGTGATCAGGTTCTGCGCCGGAATGGTCAGCTCCTCAGAGAGCTCATCAATTGCCTGACGAACCTCGGTGAACAACGCCAAGTTCTCGGGGCGCTTAGACTCCCACGCCTTCAACGGCGGCGGGGCAGTCGACGGCAAAGTGAACGGTACAGCGTTCTCACCGCGTGCCGCCGCGGCAATAGCACGCACCCAGCGCGGGCCCTCACGACGCAGACCGCGCGTCTGAAAACCGGGGATCGCCATGATGGCGGGAACGTTACGCGGCATGGTGCGTGCCGCCTCCACAATCGCAGAGTCGGGCAGCAGACGCTTCGCGTCAACGTCCTTCTTACGCGCCAGCGAGTCACGCTCAAGCCACAGGTTACGCAGCGCCGTCAGCTGCTTGACCGAACGCAACATCGTGCGGCCCTTCGTCTTACGCCAACGCTCCGGCTGATCCGTCGGATCCTTCACCGGGCTCTTGCACAGGTACTCGAACTCCTCCAGGGCGTACTGCAGCTTACCCTGCTGGCGGAGCAAATCCTCCATTGCGTCACGCAAATCAATGAGCACGTCAACGTCCAGCAGCGCATAGTTCAGCCAGGACTCTGGCAGGGGGCGGCGCGACCAGTCTTCCTTCGAGTGCTTCTTCGCCAGCTTATAGCCGAGTAGCTCCTCAACGGTCGCACCCAGGTTCACGCGCTCCAGACCGGCAAGACGTGCACCAAGCTCCGTATCAAACAGACGGTTCGGGCGCATACCGAGCATATCCAGGCTCGGGAAGTCCTGAATTGCGGCGTGAATAACCCACTCAGCATCGGCCAGAGCATCGTTAATAATGCGCAAATCCTTAAACGCCTCAGGGTCAATCAGGTACAGCTGATCTTCACGCTTAAGCTGCACCAAAAAAGCACGCGAACCGTAGCGGATGCCCTGGGCACGCTCCGTATCAACAGCCACCGGGCCGGACGCCGCCGCCAACTGCTCAGCAGCACGACGCAACCCGCTTTCCGTGTTGATAAGGGTCGGAATCGGTGCGGAAGGGGCCTCCAGAGGAACAACGTCCGGAACTTCGATACCGTTAAGGGTCAGCTGAGGGGTGCCAGCGGCATTCTGTTCAGCTGCGGTACTCATGCACTCAATCCTTTTCCTCTGTCTGATTCGACGCGCCAGATGCCCGGGTAGGCGCACGCCCGAGCAAACATGAGCCCGGGCGGGGTGGCGTGCCCGCGAAGGCACTACGCCATTCTACCCGCCCGAGCCTAAAGCCTCGAATTTAGAGAGACTCACAATAAGGGGTTCACCGGCGTGCCCGCTGGGGGTCTTGCCGGGGTTTATTCGGCGGCTTCCGCCTCGTCAGCTGGCGCCTCGTCAACCGGAGTATCACCAGGCTGTGCTTCACCAGCCGGGGCCAGCGTCAGACACACCGAATTAATGCAATACCGCAAATCCGTGGGAGTCGGGTAGCCCTCACCCTCAAACACGTGACCCAGGTGCGAATCGCAGGCGGCGCAACGCACCTCCACACGGCGCATACCGAACGTCGTGTCCTCCAGGTAACGCACACGGTCCTCAGCCAGCGGCGCGAAAAACGACGGCCAACCACAATGCGAATCGAACTTCTGATCAGAACGGAACAGCTCCGTACCGCAGGCACGGCACGAATACACACCCTCAGTGTGAGTGTTCCAGTACTCGCCGGTGAACGCGCGCTCGGTGCCGCCCTCACGCAGAACAGCGTACTCTTCAGGCTTGAGAACTTCACGCCAGTTCTTGGCGATAGCACCCACGCCGGGTAGCGAGTTACCCATCATGACTCCTTCACTTTGCTCTCATGCCCAGGCTCTTACAGCTCATATAACGCCGCGGCCGGGCGAGTTATTCCCGCTACGCGCGGATATCAGCGTACTTGCCGTTGGTGAGCTTCAGCAGGTCGTCCGGGGCGAGCTCAACATCCAGGCCGCGCTTACCGCCAGAGACCATGATCGTGTCAAAAAGCTGCGCAGACTCATCCAGCAGGGTGGGGGAGGGGGTCTTCTGACCCAGCGGAGAAATACCGCCCACCACGTAGCCGGTGCGGCGCTCAGCGACCTTCGGGTCGCACATGGAGGCGCTCTTCCAACCCAGTGCCGCCGCGGCAGCCTTAATGTTCAGCTTGCCAGAGACCGGCACGATCGCGACCGCGAAATCCTTCTCGTGCACAATCAGCAGGGTCTTGAATACCTGCTCCTCGGAGGCGCCGAGGTTCTTCGCGGCCTCTTCACCGAAGGAGGTGACGCCCTCAACGTGCTCGTATTCACGCATCTGGAAGGGGGTGTTCGTCTCGGTCAGCAGTGCTACGGCGGCGGTTGCTGCGCCGCTCTTCTTACCTTTAGTTTTCTTAGCCATAGACACCATTTTACGGAAGTCACCATGCACTGATACCTATGCGCCGAGAAGCCACATGTGTTTCGAAAAGCCACTTCTTTGGTGGCTTCTCGAAACACATGTGGCTTCTCAACGGTTATGGGGTTATTTCAGTAGCCCTTTTTCCTTCAGCTACTCTTGAGAAAGCGAGCCAACGACAGTCCAAAATCCATCTGATTTGTCTACGTTCTGAGGTAGCCTTTAGGCTCCCTTTTTTCTTAGTAAATACCGATGAGTAATTGCATGCCAAGACTAGTCAGGATGATAGCAATCCAGCAAAGGGCTCCAAGAAGAATGGATTTTCCACTGGATTTGATCATAGCAA
>ERZ772908.30-NODE-30-length-47422-cov-22.762_pt1 | contig 47422 bp, 30 predicted proteins | sample MGYA00512121_ERZ772908 | MGnify/ENA primary metagenome ERZ772908 (study PRJEB29015, sample SAMEA2738084) | human oral metagenome | biome: human oral; feature: human-associated habitat; material: saliva | place: China | collected 2264 ... | reverse complement strand
ACGTGGCACGATTCCGCGGCCTGACCACCAACGAGGAAACCCGATCCGACACCATGGCGGTCTCCTTCGCCAACGGTGAGGGCGGCTACTGGTCTGCCGCTACCGGCACCCACATCATCAACGAGCGCGGCGCCATCTACGCGACCTGGCGTGCAGCTGGCATGAAGGGTGCACCCACCGCCGACGAGCAGAACCTGGGCAACGGCATCTTCAAGCAGGAATTCACCGGCAGCACCACCTACGTGTGGTCCGCACAGACCGGCACCCACCGCCTGCACACCGGCGGCGCGTTCTACCACCGCTTCCTGCAGCACCGCGGCATCTGGGGCGCCCCGGCGACCGACGAGACCGTCACCGCCACGGGTGCTCAGGTGCGATTCGCCTCGGGCAAGGTACTGCTTTGGTCGGATGCGTACGGCGCGTACGAGACCAACGGTAATGGCGCAATCTTCAAGCACTGGGCGCAGAACACCGCCCGCTACGGTGCGGCACGCGGCGACGAAACCTACGTGAACGGTGTGTACTACATGGATTTTGAGCGCGGCACGATCCGTTGGACCGCACAGCGTGGCATCTATTAAGCTGCGTAGAATCTACCAAAGAGCGCAGCAACTACTAAAGAGCGTGGAATCTACGAAAGAGCGCAGTAGCTACTAAAGAGCGTGGAATCTAGCCGACAATAAAACGCGCATATGAAAACGAGGGGCACCTGGCAGAGGTGCCCCTCGTTCTTTTGCTACAGGGCGCATCTTCTGAACAACACAAAAATCAAGATGCGTTCTGTAGCGGGTGGGTTACCGAGTGAGTAGAGAACCCGGCTATATTACCCGTGCCGGCAGGTAAGTTTATGTCGAGGCGGTGCGCCGCCGCGAAGCGTTATTGCGGAATTGTCCAAGAAGTTCGGATTAGTGTGGCGGACATAGTCCCCATTGACTATGTCCGTGGGGCCCACACTAATCTTGTGAGACCTCTTCCGAAGGTGTCTAGAAGGGCGCCTGACCGGAAGTAGGACTCAGCGGTGAATAACGGCACGGTACGAAGATGCTGAAATTCACCCGGGTATAACGTTCCGGGAGAAGGAATCGATATCTAGGAGGGCCGAAACCTTCGCACGTTACATCCCGTTACATCAAGGGTATGTGCAAGGGTGTTCAAAACCTATCTCTTCGGCAAATATTACGCTTCAACCAATGGTTGAATGTTTACAATGCAAGTATGCACTTTGAGATCTATAGATGTCAAACAAGATGCTCTATTGAACCAATTTAATGAGATTTTTGAGATATTCCCCGGATATTTTAAAAATAAATTCCCGCGTATATTACGTTTAGGTGCCTGGCACTCACAGAGTTTTTCAACCTCTTACAATAATTTCTCCCAAAAGCCGGATCTATAAACCGGTCGTTATGAACCGGTAGCTATAAACCGGGGCCCTAAAACGCCGCATTAAAACACTAAGGCGCACCCCGCGTCGTATGCACAGCAGAAAGAGTACCCCTACTCCCCCGCCACACGGGATGCGCCCTAGGCGTTATAACCATCGAAACTACCGGCAAGACCCCAGCCGAGTGAGACCTTGAAGCCCTACCGGGCGCCTCGAATCATCCGCCAGCTTAGAGGCTAGCGAAGTCCAGAACCATACGGCCGGTAATCTTACCTGCCGCCATTTCCTCGAAGACAGCCGGTGCCTCGTCAACCTCACGCAGCTGAACCACCGGGACCACGATGCCGTCAGCACCGAACTGGAACGCCTCCGCCAGATCCTGACGGGTGCCCACCAGGGAGCCCACCACGCGGATGCCGTCCAGAATAATCTTCACAATGGACAGCTCCATCATCTCCGAGGGCAGACCAACAGCCACCACGGAACCGCCCGCACGAACCGACTCAACAGCCTGGTTGAACGCAACCTTCGACACCGCGGTCACCACAGCAGCGTGAGCGCCACCGCCGGTCAGCTCGCGAATACGAGCCGGAACGTCCTCAACCTCACGGCCGTTGATGACGTGGTCAGCGCCGGTCTCACGAGCCAGAGCCAGCTTGTCGTCGTTGATGTCAACAGCGATAACCTTGGCGCCGAAAACCTTCTTAGCGTACTGAACAGCCAGGTTACCCAGACCGCCAGCACCGTAAGCAACCAGCCACTGACCCGGGCGAACCAGCGACTCCTTGATTGCCTTGTAGGTGGTCACACCAGCGCAAGTAATGGAGCTAGCCTGCGCCGGGTCAAGGCCCTCGGGAACCTTCACAGCGTAATCAGCGGTCACCAGGGTGTACTCGCTCATGCCGCCGTCAACCGAGTAGCCTGCGTTCTTCACCGAACGGCACAGGGTCTCACGACCCGAGGTGCAGTACTCACAGTGGCCGCAGCCCTCGAAGAACCAAGCCACCGACACGCGGTCACCTTCCTTCAGGGACTCAACACCCTCGCCAACCTTGACGACACGGCCGATGCCCTCGTGGCCCAGAATACGGCCCGGAACCTCACCGAAGTCACCGGAAGCCACGTGCAGGTCAGTGTGGCACACGCCCGAGTACTCAATCTTCACGAGCGCCTGGCCGTGACCAACCTCCGGAACGGGAACCTCACGGACAACAACCGAACCGTCAACCTTCTCAGGGACAACAACAGCCTTCATGGTTTCCTTGCACATGACCTAAACTCCTTAGTCATCGGTGGCCGCGCTCAAACCGCAATCTGCAATCTACGCTTTGTATTCTGCGCTGTGCAACCTAGCGGGGTGGGCGCGTATATTCTTTACATTTCCACCGTAAAATGGCGAGCCGCCAATCTAAAGGTTCACCCCCGAATATGACAGAGGGGTTATTTAGGGGTCGGCACGCGAGCGAGGATGAGCTTTCGATAAGGTCTATTCCGACCAATGCGCTAAACCGCCAAAGGTTGATATGACGCTATGACGAACCGACACAGAAGATGAGAATGCCTCCCAAACAAGCGGCCTGGGAGGCATTCAGAAAAAATTTAAATATTAAGTTTGAGGCGCATACCACCCTAAAGAAAGGGTTCAATCTGCACCTATACGATTCCTACAAGCTCAGAGCAGCTTGTAGCCACTCATAGCCGCCGCCTAGAAGCAGAAAGCAACCTCAATATAGCCAGCGCCGCGCTCACCCGGACCATTCGGAGCATTCAACGCCCAACCCAGATCCATGATGCGCACCGTAGAATCCATGAACGTACCGCCGCCAGCGCCACCGCCAGCCAGCTGCACCGAACCCACCGCATAGCGGGCACGAGCCGAATCATTATTCCACTTCTGCGACACCACACGAGCCGAAACGCTCAACGCAGCACCGGAGCCGCCGCCGCCATAACCGGCGCCACCGCCTCCAGAAACCACCGACTGGTAGCCGTTAAACAGCTCGCCAGCGTTCGACGGGCGGTTATCGACACCCTCCGGAGTCTGATCCCACTGGTACGAATAGCTCGCCACACCATCGGCGCCCTTCGCACGGAAACCGCTCGCACCCGCCGCACCGGCAGTCGCAGTGCTCACCAGCTTCTGGGTGGAGGTGCTCGAAAAACCAATCACCGGGCCGTCAGCAGTCGGCGGGTTCAGCTTCTCGCCACCAGCGCCGCCTACACCACCGGCAGCACCCGAACCCGGGTTCACCGTCAGAATCGGATTAGACTGCGCCTCGTACGAGGTAAAACCAACAAAACCGGGCGAACCGTCGCCGTCACCCGAACCAGCGCCACCACCGGTGCTGAACTGGTGCTCGCCACCGGAGCTATCAAGCGAATAGTGCGCGGTCGGGCGCACGGCACCCGCATTCGCGGGGTTCGGCAGAACCGTCGCATACGACGCCAGCACACCGGCACCGCCGCCGCCACCGGCAACAATCATCGGCACGCCATCCACCTCAATAGCGGAGGAACCACCGCCGGATGCCGAATACAGCACAGCGCTCATGCCGCCGCGACCGGTCACACCGCCAGAAATGCGGGTCAAATCATTAATCGCAGAAACAACGTTCGCGGGAACCGGCGAAGAAGCCTTCGAAGAGCCGCCCACGCCGTAGCCGTCGCCGCCCTCAGCGGGCTTCAGCTCACCATTACCGATACCGCCCGAACCGGCAGTCAGAGTAATAGTCTGGCCGCCGCGCACAGCCATAGAACCCTCCACCATGGCGCCGGAACCGGCATCAGCCACAGTGTAGTTCGTGCCGCCAGCACCGCCCACAGCAGTAAAACGCATACGCTTAGCGCCCGCAGGAACCGTCAGCACGGCAACCTTCTTCACGCCGTCACCGGCAGTGACCATCGTCGAATCCTCGTAAGGACCGGTGCACTCGCCTTCCTCATCAGAAGCCGCATAAGCGGGAATCACCGAAGAAGCCACAACAACCGGGGCAGCCCACGCCGCACCAGCCACCAGGCGGCGGCGCGACAAGCCCGGACGAGAAGAAGGAGAAACGGCGCGCGAAGAATCGCCGGATGAAGAGCTCACGATAAAATCCTGTACGTTGAGTGGGTGTTTCTAAACGCAGACGCGGCTGGCATCACCGTTCGAAGAGCCTCATACTCCTGACGCGGGTGCCCACCACATGCAATACCTCTATTATGCCTTCTCAACAGCCTAAATCCACGCACGGCGCCTCACATACCACTGTGTGAATGCTGCACACGCTCAGCAGAACGCCAGAGCGGAAGAATGCCAGTGCAGAAGAATGCCAGTGCGGAAGCGCCAGAGTGGAAGAACGTCAGAGCGCAAGAAACAGGTACAAAAAACCGCCGGACGGGGGTGCACTCCCCCATCCGGCGGTTTTCTATGAATGTAGATGAAAGCTAGGAGCTCTTCGTCTGGGAATCCTTCGTCGAAGAGTCAGAATCCTCGGCGGGCTCTGCCTTCTCAGGTGCCTTCTCCTCAGCGTCCTCTGCAGACTCATCTGCGGCAGGCTTCGGAGCGAACTCTGCCGGAGCCGGCTCAATACCCGCAGCAGCCTTCGCCGCTGCACGACGACCAGCCACCACAAAACCAGCAGCACCCAGCAGAACCAGCAGCAGAGCAGTCCACACGTGAATACGAACACCCCAGAGCATCTCCGAGGTATCAATACGCAAGAACATCTCAATGAAGAGGCGACCCACACCGTAGTAGAACACATACAGCCACAGGGTCTGCCCCAGCTTCAGCACGCCCTTACGGCCCAGCCACAGTAACAACGCCACACCCAGCAGGTTCCACAGCGACTCGTACAGGAACGTCGGATGGAACAGCGTACCCGCCGGATACTGGGTCGGGAAATTACCGCTCGACGCGCTAATCTCCAAGCCCCACGGCAGAGTCGTCGGCTTGCCGAACAGCTCCTGGTTGAACCAGTTACCCCAGCGGCCAAACGCCTGAGCCAGCAGAATACCCGGCGCTACCGCATCCGCAAAAGCCGGGAAATTAATCCCGTAACGGCGGCAACCATACCAGGCACCCAACGCACCAACCGACACGGCACCCATAATGCCGATGCCGCCCTCCCAAATCTTCAGGAAAGCCCACGGATCAGCAACATTCGGACCGAAATAGCTACCCGGGTCAGTAATCAGCACGTGGTAGGCGCGGGCACCAATAATGCCCGCCGGAATAGCCCACATCGCCACGTCAAAAACGCGTTCAGGGGTACCACCCGCCGCCTTCCAACGGCGAGAACCCAGCCACAAGCACACCGCCATACCCGCAAGAATGCACAGGGCATAGAAATGCACACGGAACGGACCCAGTTGCAGATACGAAACGCTCGGTGACGGAATCGACGCCAGCACGTTAGCTACCGGCGCGCTCGCCAGCGACAGCACATCAGACATTAGCCTTCACGCCCCGCCAGCTCACGGGTCAGCTTAGCCACCGCCTCAACACCGCCAGAAGCCAAAGCCTTCACCAGCGCGGTACCGACAATCACGCCGTCCGCATATTCGCCAATCTCCTCAACGTGGGCACGAGTCGAAACACCCAGACCCACGCACGCACGAGGCGCACCGGCAGCCTTAATGTCCGCAACCAGGGTGCGAGCCGCCTCCGACACGGAGGTGCGGGCACCGGTCACGCCCATCACCGACACGGCGTACACGAAACCGCTCGACGCCTTCGCAATAGTCGCCAGACGCTCCGGCGAAGAAGACAGAGCCGCCAAGAAAATACGATCCAGACCGTACTCGTCAGAAGCCTCAAACCACGCCGACGCCTCATCAGGCACCAGGTCCGGGGTGATCATGCCCGCGCCGCCGGCAGCCGCCAAATCACGCGCAAAATTCTTCACACCGTACGCCAGAACCGGGTTCCAGTACGTCATCACGACAACCACAGCGTCGGTCGCCTCGGTAATGCGGCGGACCGCCTCAAACAGCTGAGGAAGCTTGAAACCGTTCTCCAGCGCCACGCCGGTCGCCTTCTGAATCACCGGACCATCCATGACCGGGTCGGAGTAGGGAACGCCCAGCTCAATAATGTCCGCACCGTTATTGCCCAAAGCAATCGCCGCATCAATCGACTCATCCAGGGTCGGGAAGCCCACCGGCAGGTAGCCAATCAGCGCCGCACGGCCCTGCTTCTCGCACTCAGCCAGACGAGCCGCCAGAGGCGACTGCGCGTTCGGAGCGGGGAAAGAACCATCCAGCACCGTAAAAGGTGCCGACTGAGAAATAGCGTCCTGGTAGCTCATTACTTAGCCTCACTTTCAGCCTGTGCGTTCTGTGCAGCGGATGCGGCAGCTTCCTTATTACCGGTCATCAGGGTCGAGGACGGAATCGCCTTACCCAGGCCGAACCACTTCAGCGCGGTCTCCATGTCCTTATCGCCACGACCCGACAGGCAGACAATCATCGTCTTCTCGCGTGCCGCCTCCGGATCTTCAGCAGCCCAACGCTGGCACACGCGCAGCGCACCCGCCAGAGCGTGCGAGGACTCAATCGCCGGAATAATACCCTCGGTACGGCAGAGCAGACGCAGAGCGTCCATCGCCTCGGTGTCAGTCACCGGCTCGTAGGTCACGCGACCAATATCGGACAGGTAGGAGTGCTCCGGACCCACACCCGGGTAATCCAGACCGGCAGAAATCGAGTGGGACTCAATGGTCTGACCGTCCTCATCCTGCATCAGGTACGTCATCGCGCCGTGCAGCATGCCCGGGCGGCCCAGAGTAATGGTCGCCGCGTGACGACCGGTATCCACGCCGTCACCGCCGGCCTCAAAACCGTAAATCTCGACCGAAGAATCATCCAAGAACGCGTGGAACAGACCAATCGCGTTCGAACCGCCACCCACGCAGGCAGCAATACCATCGGGCAGGCGGCCGGTCTCAGCCAGAATCTGCTCGCGCGCTTCCTCACCGATAGCGTCATGGAAGAAACGCACCATCGCCGGGAACGGATGCGCACCGGCGGCAGTACCCAGCAGGTAGTGGGTGTTCTCAACGTTCGAAACCCAGTCGCGCAGCGCCTCATTAATGGCGTCCTTGAGGGTGCGGGAACCGTTCTGAACCGCAATCACCTTCGCGCCCAGCAGCTGCATACGAGCCACGTTCAGCGCCTGACGCTCAGTGTCTTCCTCACCCATGTAGATCACGCACTCCATGCCGAAGAGCGCAGCCGCGGTCGCAGTCGCAACACCGTGCTGACCCGCACCAGTCTCAGCAATCAGACGGGTCTTACCCATACGCTTAGCCAGCAGAGCCTGACCAATCACGTTATTAATCTTGTGGCTACCGGTGTGGTTCAGGTCCTCACGCTTGAGGAACACACGCGCACCAGCATGCTCAGAGAACTTCGGAACCTCAGTCAGTAGCGACGGACGGTTCGAATACTCAGCAGAAAGACGCTGAAACTCAGCAATGAACTCGGGGTCGTTCTTCGCCTCGTTAAAGGTTGCCTCCAGCTCATCCATGGCGGCAATCAGCGACTCGGGCATCCACCGCCCGCCGTACTCACCAAAATAGGGGCCGGGGGCATTCTTCAACGACTCGCCGTTGAGGAAAGCATCTGCCAGGTTCTCGCTCATCACTATTCCTTCCCTGGATGGTTACCGCCGGATGCGCGCCGCGGGTAGGGCGGGGCATCAGGCCTGATCACAGCGAAACACCACGCAACCGCGGGTAGGGCGGGGCGGCGTTCGCACATATCCCCCTATAGTACCCGGGTGCAGGCGGTGAACAGTACCCCGGAGTGCACATGACCATTCCTAGGACATGTGACGTTCGCCCGGGTGGGTCCGTTTGGCAGGGTCGGGGACGCTCGGGTTGAGGGGCGCGCGGCGAGCTACAGCAGCTCGCGCAGCTCCTCCATCTGCTGAGAAAGCACCGTCGACACGCCACCGCGCATCGACACCCCGTACAGGGTCTCCGCAATCTGCATCGTGCGCTTCTGATGCGTCACCACAATCAGCTGCGAACGCTCCCCCAGCTCACCAATCACCTGCAGCAGGCGCGAGAGGTTGCGGTCATCCAGCGCCGCCTCAACCTCGTCCAGGGCGTAGAACGGCGAAGGGCGAGACATATAAATCGCAATCAACAGCGCCAACGAAGCGAGCGAACGCTCACCGCCAGAGAGCAGCGACAGGCGCTTAACCTTCTTACCCGCCGGGCGCGCGTGAATCTCCACACCCGAATTCAACGGATCGGACGGGTCGTCCAGCTCCAGGTGGCCCTCGCCTCCCGGGAACAGGGTCTCAAAGATGCGGCGGTAGTGGGTGTTAATGTCCTCCAGCGCGGCGGTGAACACCTCCGCGATGTGGCTACTGACCTCGTCCATGACCGTGTTCAGGTCGCGGCGGGTCGCCTTCAAATCCTCAATCTGCTGGTTCAGGTAGGCGTGGCGTTCAGAAAGCGCCTCGTACTCCTCCAGCGCCAGCGGGTTAATGGCGCCCAGTGCCTCTAGTTCGGCGCGGGTTGCCTTGAGGCGAGCGCGGACGCTCTCGGCGGAGGCTTCGGTAGCAGTATTTTCAGCGGCGGCGTTTTCGGACGTCTCTTCAGCGGGCACGTCAACCGGCAGCTGCTCGGAGTACTCCTCCTGCAGCTGCTCCAGGGTCAAACCGGTCACCAGGCGGGCACGCTCAGCCAGCGCCTGCACGCGCTCCTGCACGCGCGCCGCCTCCGTCTGGGTGCGCGCCAGCAGGGTCAGCGCCGCCGCGTGCGCCGCCTGCAGGTCCTGCACCTCATCATTTGTGCTGGTCAGGCCTTCCTGGGCGTTCTTCAGTGCGGTGCTCAGCTCGTGCAGCTGCTGCTCGCGCTCGCTCACCTGCTCGGCAAGTACCTCGCCCAGACGCTGGGCGCGGCGCTCAATGGTCGCGGCGGGAGCCTGCTCCCCCGTGCCCGCCAGGTAGGAATCCTCGCGGGTGCGTGCCGACTCGTAGGCGGTGCGTGCCTGTGCCACGGATTCTTCCGCGGCGGCAAGGCGCTCGTTTAGGCGGGCGTGCTCAGCCTGAATGTTCTGCGCGGATGCCTCCAGGGATTCCGCCTGAGCGCGGGCGCGGGCATGCTCGGCGCTCGCCACGCCCGCCGCCTTCGCAGCCTCACGTTCCGCTTCAACCGCCGATTCTGCCGCGGTCTGAGCCTGCTGAACGGCCTGCTCGGCTTCGTCCAGTTCGGCGCGGGTGCGGGTCACGACCTGGGATGCGGCGCGGTATGCGGCGGCAAGTTCCAGGGGGCTGGCGCCCTCAGCCGGGTAGAGCAGGCTGTAGCGGGTGTGTTCAGTGCCGGCGGGGTCAAAAATACGCCAGATAGTGCGCTGACCTGCGCTCTTGGCGAGCAGGTGCAGGGCGTGCTCTGCGGAGGCGGCATCCGGCGCGAACAGCACTCCCGCCAGACGCTCACTCAGCGCCGCGGTCACGCGAGCCAGGGCGTGCTCGTCAATGCCGGCGAGCGCGGCGGCATCCTCGCTGAGCGGTTCAATCATCTCGGTTGCGGGGCGGATACCCAGCTCGTGCAGCTCGGCGGCGCAGGATTCGGGCAGGTCTGTCGAAAGTCCCTTCGCGGCAGATTCGCTACTTTCATCACCCTTATCACCGCGCAGATGCGATGCCTCGGCACCCTCAACCGGCACGCTCAACGCCGCGGTTGCCAACGAGGTCAGCGCTGCAGACGCCGCGCGCGCATACTCGGGGTCAATCTGCACGGCATCCAGCACGCGCAGCAGGTTCGCGCCCTCGCTCGAAGATTCCATGAGCTCACCGGTCTCGGGGTCGAACACCGCCTCAGCGGATTCAGCGCCCGGCTCGGCGGGTGCCTCCCCCAGGCTCTGTCCCAGCGCCTCACGCAGGGTTGCGGCACGCTCAGCCGCCGCCGCGTAGGCGCGGGTCGCCTCCACCGCAGCGGCGCGGGCGGCATCCAGCTGGGCCTGCGCGCGGGCACGAGACTGTGCCGCCTCGCCCGAGGCGCGCTCAGTCTGCGCCACCTCGGACGCCGCCTTCTCAACGTTCTTCAGCGCCGCATCGTAGCGTTCCTCAAAGCTGGCGTAGCTTTCCACCGCGCGCTCTGCCTCTTCGCGGCGCTCCTCCAGCAGTTCCAGGGCGCGTTCGTATCCGGCGCGGGCGGCAGCGGTCGCCTCCGTCAGCTCCACGCGGTAGGTGCGCACACGCTCGGCGGCGATGGACTGCACGGTGCGCACGCGGGCGGCGGATTCGCGCAGGGTCGACACGGCCTTCTGGCAGGCGGTGACCTCGGTGTTCAGGCGGTTCTGCTCCTGCTGGTGCTTCGCGGATGCGGCGCGCGCCGCCTCCAGCTGTTCTTTCAGGGTTTCGGCGCGGCGGGTACCTTCCGATTCGGAGGCGAGAGCCTGCGCCTGCTCAGCCTGCAGAACACCCAGCTGACGAGCCAAAAGCACCGCCTCCAGCTGGCGGATGCGCGCCTGCAGCTGACGTGCGGTCGCGGCGGATTCCGCCTGCTCGCTCAGCGGCTGCAGCTGCGAATCCAGCTCGGCGACCAGGTCGCTCAGGCGGGTCACGTTCGATGCCACAGACTCCAGCTTGCGGCTGGTCTTCTCCTGGCGGCGGCGGTACTTGACCACGCCCGCCGCCTGCTCGATCATGTCGCGGCGCTGCTGGGCGGTGGCGTGCAGGACCGCATCCAGCTGGCCCTGGCCGACGAGCACGTGCATCTGCTGCCCCAGACCCGCCTCCGAGAGCAGGTCCTGAATATCGGCAAGGCGCGCCGGGGAACCGTTAATCTCGTACTCGCTGCCGCCGGAGCGGAACATGGTGCGCGAAATCTGCACCCGATCAGCGGGAATGCTGAGGGTGCCGTCAGAATTGTCGAAAGTCAGGGTGACTTTGGCGCGGCCCAGGGGCGCACGCTGGGCGCCGTCGCCCGAACCAGCCTCGCCGGAGCCGGCAAAAATGATGTCCTTCATGCTGCCGCCGCGCAGACTCTTAGCGCCCTGCTCACCCATCACCCAGGCGAGCGCATCCAGCACATTGGACTTGCCGGAGCCGTTGGGTCCAACCACCGCGTTAATGCCGGGGGTGAACTCAAAAGTGGTGGCGGAGGCGAAAGACTTGAACCCGCGCAGGGTCAGCGACATCAGGTGCACAAGGGGCCTTTCTGCAAGAGAACTGGTGTGTGCCGGGCACGTTCTGCGGTGCGTGGCGGCATCCCTCTAGTGTACGCGGTGCGGCGGGCGGGCGGCGTGAACGTGCACGGGGTGAAGAGGGTTCAAAGTTCCTCATTATGCATCATCTTACGCGCGGGGTGAACGGGGGCGTTCATATTGGGTCTACGGATACGGGTTCGCCCGAGCAGTGCGGTAGATTGGAATGAGCATCACAAATTCTGCGGGGCCGCTGTGCGTTTCCCCGCCGTCTTTGCATCCCACTGACTTCTATTTTCAAGGGCCACACCATTGTTGAATGCACCCGCCGAGAAGGTCGGCACAAACTCTGACATTCGCCACGCTAATGCAGCTCTGCTGTCTATTACCCATGAGCTGCCTCCGGAGGTCGTCACGAGCGACTACTTCGATGAGCAGCTGGCCCAAACCTATAAGCGTCTGCGCATGCCGAAGGGCCTGCTGGAGCGTCTTGCCGGTATTAGTACTCGCCGCGGTTGGGCTGAGGGCCAGACCTTCGAGGACGGTGTGGTTGCCGCAGCTGAGAAGGCTATTGCGGAGGCGGGCATTGACCGTTCCCAGATTGGCCTGCTGATTAACGCTTCGGTGACTCGAGATAACTTTGAGCCCGCCGTTTCGGTGGGTGTGCATGACCGCCTGGATTTGCCGCGTCACGCACTGAACTTTGATATTACGAACGCCTGCCTGGGCTTCGTGAACGCGATGACTGTCGCCTCCACCATGATTGATGCGGGCGCTATCGACTACGCCCTGATTGTCGCTGGCGAGGACCCCTCCCCGTGGCACCGTACCGCGGTGCGCATCCTGAACAACCCCGATTCGACCCGCGAGGATGTGCTGGCGCAGTTCGCGACCCTGACCCTCGGTTCGGGTGCGGCGGCGGCTGTGATTGGCCGCGCTGACCGCCACCCGGAGGGTCACCGCATTGTCGGTTCGGTGTCCCGCGCGGGCACCGAGCACCGTAACCTGTGCATCGGTGGCGAGGCGGATCAGGGCATGAACACCGACGCCGAGGGTCTGCTCAAGTACGGCCTGGAGCTGGTGGCGCAGGCATGGGAGCAGGCGCATCAGGACGGCTGGGAGTGGAACGACATGACCTCCTATGTGACTCACCAGATTTCTAATGCCCACACGAACGCCATTATTGAGGCGGTCGGTATTGAGCGTGAGCGCATCCCCATGACCTTCCCGAAGTGGGGCAATGTGGCTGCGGCGGCTCTGCCGATGACTCTCGCCGAGTGCGCGCCGACCTACACGGAGGGCGACCGTATTCTGTGCATGGGTGTGGGTTCTGGTCTGAACACTGCCCTGCTTGAGATTCAGTGGTAGCCCGTTAGCCGGCAGCCCCTAACCTTGCAGCCCATAGTCGCTGCCCTTAACCGGCAGTCCTTTAGCCATAGTGCGGTAGACATTCACCGATTCGATCCGGAAGGATTCCCAGTATGCGCCATTTGAATTTCCCTAAGGCTCAGCCTCCCTACAATCCGGAGGAATGGGCGGGCGTGAACCCGCGCTACTCCCACCTTCTGGAGGTGCCCACCACCGCCCCCATTGAGCTGCGGGCGCAGCAGGCTGGCGCGCGCCGCTGGCACTACCTGGATAACCTTCCGGTACTGGTCGAGCAGGGTTTGGAGCCGATTGGCACGATTTTGTGCGTGCACGGTAACCCGACCTGGTCGTACCTGTGGCGTACCGTGCTGGATGCGGGTGTGAATGAGCGCGCTCCGTGGCGTGTAGTTGCGGTTGATCAGATTGATATGGGTTATTCGGAGCGCACCCACCTGGATTTGGAGGGCGAGCGCCGCAGCCTGACCGACCGTATTGCTGACCTGGGTGATTTTACGAAGGCGCTGGGTCTGGATGAGACCGATAAGCCGGTCGTGACCCTCGCCCATGACTGGGGTGGGCTGGTGTCGTTTGGTTGGGCGCTGGAGCATCGTGAGATTCTTTCGGGCGTGATGCTGACGAATACCGCGGTCTACCATGACGGCATTGAGAATATCCCTGCCGCCCTGCGTCTGGCGTTGGGTGTGCACGAGTGGGGTACTCACGATTCGACCGCGTTTATTGATGTGACCTTGGGTTTGGCTCAGAATGAGGGCCGCCTGCCCGCGCCGGGTTCTGCCGGTGCCGGGGCGCTTGATGGTGCCCTGCCGCAGCCGGTGGGTCAGCAGCCTAAGCGCCTGTACCCGAGCCCGCTGAATGAGGCGATTTACCGTACGTACCGTGCGCCGTACGCTCATTCGGCGTGGCGTGAGGGTGTGCGTAATTTTGTGGGCGATATTCCGACCGGCGCCGATGTTCCTTCCTACGCCCCGATGCAGCGTATTGCCGAGCAGATCCGTGACCTGGATGTGCCCGCGTTCTTCCAGTGGGGCACGAAGGACCCGGTGTTCCAGCGCCGCTACCTGTTTGACCTGATGGAGCGCATGCCGCAGGCGAAGGTGCACCGCTACGAGAAGGCGTCGCACCTGGTCATTGAGGATTACGATATTGCCACCCCCATGATGTCGTGGCTTGCGCAGACCTTTGGCACGCTGGAGGATGGCGTGCTGGTTCCGCCGCGTAATGCGGAGGCGGAGCATCGTGCCGCCCGCGCCCGCCGCCACGGCCTGACGACCGGCGAGAGCACCGCCGCTGAGGGTATTACGACTGGGGGCGCTGAGGGTACTGTTCCCGCGGCGTTCCGCCCCATGCTCGCAGCCCTCACCGAACGCGCCGACGACGCCTCCACCGCCGTGGTGGATATGGACCCCAAGGGCGACGGCACCTCCGTTTCTGTGACTCTGACCTGGGCTGAGCTGAACCAGCAGGTCAACGCCGCCGCGACCCGCCTGCACGCCCTGGGTGTGCGTCCGGGCGACCGCGTGAACCTGATGGTGCCTCCGGGTGCCCGCCTGACCACCCTGATTTACGCCTGCATGAAGCTGGGCGCTGTCATTGTGGTGGCTGATACCGGCCTGGGTATTCCGGGTCTGACTCGCGCGTTGAAGGGCGCTAACCCGAGCTTCCTGGTGGGTATTCCCGCCGCGCTCAGTGCCGCCCGTACCCTGCTGTGGCCGGGTGTGCGTATTTCTGTGGAGCCGCTGGGTTCGGTGCAGGAGAAGCTGCTGGGCGTTGCCGGTTCGGTGTTTACCGCGCCTGCCGCTGACGGCACTCCGGGCGCGCCGGTGCCCACCCCGACCGTGGTGGAGTTCCCCTCCCCCGTGCCGGATGCTGATGCGGCGGTGCTGTACACCTCCGGTTCGACCGGCCCGGCTAAGGGCGTGGTGTACACGCAGCGTCAGCTGGCGGGTATGCGTGATGCCATTGCGAATACGTACGGTTTTGCGCCCGGTAGCGGTCTGGTGGCTGGCTTCGCGCCGTTTGCTCTGTTGGGCCCGGCGCTGGGTGCTACCAGCGTGACCCCGACGATGGATGTGACCCGCCCGAAGACTCTGACGGCATCTGCTTTGGCGTCGGCTGCTGCGGCTATTGATGCGTCGGTCGTGTTTGCGTCCCCCGCTGCCCTGGTGAATGTGGTGGCGACCGCCGATGAGCTGACCGGTGAGCAGCGTGCGGCGTTGGCCAAGGTTCAGACCGTGCTGAGCGCTGGCGCGCCGATTCCCGTGCCGCTGCTGGAGGCGCTCTCCACCCTGGTGCCGAACGCCTCCCTGCATACCCCGTACGGCATGACCGAGGGTCTGCCGGTGACCGATGTGTCTTTCGAGATGATTCGCCAGGCGATTGCTGAGGGCACCCCGAATGCTGCCGGTGAGGTGCTTGACCCGTTCGCCCGTGACGGCGTGTGCGTTGGTTTCGCGGTGTACGGTGCGGCGGTGGCTATTGCGCCGCTGCTGCAGGACGGTTCGGTGGCGGGTGAGCTGACTCATGAGCCGGGTGTGACCGGTGAGATTCTGGTGTCGGCGCCGCATGTGAAGGACCGCTATGACACCCTGTGGGTGACTGAGGAGCAGTCCATTAGCACTCCGGGTTGGCATCATACCGGTGACGTCGGACACCTGGACGCTTCGGGTCGTCTGTGGGTTGAGGGTCGCCTCGCGCACGTGCTGCTGACTTCGCAGGGGGTGCTGACCCCGGTTGCGGCGGAGCAGTCCGCCGAGTCCCTGCCCGAGGTGCGCCGCGCCGCCCTGGTCGCGGTGGGCCCTGCAGGTACCGCCGCCCCGGTGCTGGTCATCGAGGCTTCGGCAAATACTGCCGCTTTGGAGGCGCGCCAGTCGGCATCGGGTCTCAAGCGTGCCCTGCTCGATCGCGTACCCGGCGCCAACCGCTTCCCCATTGCGGAGGGTGTGGCACCCTTCGAGCTCTCGCAGCTGGTGCGTCAGAAGGTTGCCGAGGATACCGGCGTGGAGCTTGCCGCGGTGCTCGTGGTGCACGAGCATCCGACCGATATTCGCCACAATTCGAAGATTGACCGCCCCGCCCTGGGTGAGTGGGCGTCGAAGGTCCTCGCGGGGGCGTAAGCGCCTGCCGGATCCCTAAGTCTAAGGAGTATGATGTCCCCTCATTCTTCGCGTGAGTCCTCTTCCCACGAGTCTGTACCCCGCCTGTCGACCTCGCATTCGGCGACTTCCCCGACGGCTCGGTTCCGCAAGCCGGCACAACCGCTGGCGGCACGCTACACCGACCCCGCCCCGCGTTCGCTGCGCCCGGTTGAGGAGCCTGATTTCGCGCCGCGTATTGGCGAGCGCATCCTCTTTACCGGTGCGAGCGGCCTGCTGGGTCGTGAGAGCGTGCTGGCGTTGTTGCGTGCCGGCTACGATGTGCGCGTTTTTCAGCGTGGCGATTCGGGTATTGCGGCTCTGCTGCCCGATTCGGTGCGCCCGCGTTTTGAGCAGGTGCGCGGCGATATTACGAATGCGCAGGCTGTGGATCTGGCGATGACCGGCGTGAACGGCGTGGTGCATGCTGCGGCGAAGGTTTCGGTCAGCGGCGAGTGGGCTGATTATGAGCGCATCAACATTGAGGGCACCCGCACCCTGCTACAGGCGGCGCTGAACCATTCGGTGGGTTCGTTCCTGTACATTTCTTCGCCGTCGGTGGCTCATGCCGGTGCGGCGATTGTGGGTGATGGTGCCGGCGTGGCGTCCCCGGAGCATGCGCGCGGTAACTACGCTCGTTCGAAGGCTGCCGCTGAGCTCCTGGCGCTGGAGGCGAACGGCACTGCCCTGCCCGGTGGCGGGGTGTTGCGCGTGGGTGCGTTGCGTCCTCACCTGATGTGGGGTCCGGGCGATACGCAGCTGGTCGAGCGTATTCTGGAGCGTTCCGCCGCGGGCCGTCTGCCGCTGCTCTCTGGTGGTACGGGTCTGATTGATACGCTCTACATTGATAACGCCGCGGATGCGGTGGTGCGCGGCTATCAGCGCCTCGACGCTTTTGCGGGTCAGGCGCTGGTGGTGACGAACGGTCAGCCGCGCACTATCGCTGAGCTACTCGGTGGTTTCTGTGAGGCGGTGGGTGTTCCCGCCCCGCGTTTCTCGGTTCCGGCGAAGGTTGCGGCTCTGGCGGGTAAGGTCATTGAGCGCGTGTGGGAGCGTCTGCCGAAGAACGTGACTGCCGGTGATGAGCCGCCGATGACGGAGTTCCTTGCCGAGCAGCTGTCGACCGCGCATTGGTTTGATCAGCGCCGTACCCGTGAGCTTCTGCAGTGGGAGCCCTCGGTGTCGATTGAGGAAGGCTACGAGCGTCTGGGCTTGTTCTACGGTGACAAATACAGCCGCTAAGCGCTTCTTTTCGGGGCGGCTCCCCACCCTTGATTTACACGAATGACGGCGTAGCTATATCCCCCCTCCTGGGAGGAACGTAGCTACGCCGTCATCGCATATCTAGCGTAAGTTTGCGCCTATCGTAAGCCTTATCGAGAGCCTTGACCTATCGAGTGCGCGGCGCCCGCTGGCAGTGCGGGCAACGGTAGGACGAACGGTTCTGGAACGGCTCGCGCACGATCAGGGAGGTGCGGCCCGCCTCCGCGCAACGGTGGCAGGGTTCCCCGGCACGACCGTAGGCGTTCAGCGAGCGCTCAAAGTAGCCCGATTCGCCGAGCACGTTCACGTACAGGGCGTCGAAGCTCGTGCCGCCAGCCGCGAGGGACTCGCGCAGCACCTGGGTGACCGCCTCGAGCAGTTCGCGGGTCTGGGCGGCGCTCAGGGTGCGTGCGGGCTTCGCGTAGTGTAGTCGCGCACGCCACAGCGCCTCGTCGGCGTAGATATTGCCCACCCCGGAGATGACCGACTGGTCCAGCAGAACCTTCTTAATGCCGCTGGAGGTGCGCAGGAACTTACGGCGCACCGCCGCGGGGTCGAAGAATTCGTCCAGCGGGTCGCGGGCAATATGCTTGACCGCCTCGGGTACAAGAAAACGCTCAGGTACTTCGCTCTGCCCCAATTCACCGGGCGCTGTTTCATCCGCCGTAGCGGGTACGTCCGGCACGAGCGGGCTGAGGAACATGCCACCGAAGATGCGCTGGTCCACGAAGAGCAAGCGCTGCCCGGTGCTTGCCCGGTTGGCGCTCGCCGTACTCTCCGAATTTCCAGCCGGTCCTAGCTCAAGCGCCACGCGCAGGTGCCGCGGCTGCCCATCAAACGCCGCACGAGCCTTAGATTCACTGTCCATATCGCCGCCCGGCTCATCGCGCACGAGCAGCTGACCGCTCATGCCCAGATGCACCACGAGCGCCTCGTCGGCAAGCGTGCCGTCCGCCTCGCTCAGGGTCAGCCACAGGTACTTGCCGCGGCGGTAGGCGCCGCGCAACGTCCTGCCGGTGAGTGCCGCCTCAAAGTGGGCGGGACCGGGCAGATGCCTGCGCAGCGAACGGGCATCGACCACGCGCACCGCCCGCACGGGGCGGCCCAGCGAATGGTCGGCGATGCCTGCGCGGACGGTTTCTACCTCGGGCAGTTCGGGCATGAATTACTCCCCTCAACGGGATTGCAGTATCAAGAGCCCCGCAGAGTTAGCAGACCTGCAGGATGATTGAATGAGCCTAAACCAGAACGCGGTACGCCTGCTCAGCGGCAAGACGCTCCGCCTCCTTCTTACTCGGGCCCACACCGGTACCGGTCTGCTGATTCGCCACAATAGCGACCGCAGTGTACACGCGCGCGTGATCGGGGCCCTCGCCGGTGACCTCATAGCGCACGTCTCCCCAACCGCGGGCGGTGGCGAGGTTCAGCAGCTCGGTCTTCCAGTCGCGTCCAGAGTTCAGGACCTTCTCATCATCGAGCAGCGGCGCAATCAGGCGCAGCACCAAGTCACGAGCCGCCTCGCGACCGCACTCCAGGTAGGTCAGGCCGAAAATCGCCTCCATGGTGTCGGCAAGGATCGAGTCCTTATCGGCGCCGCCGGTGTGAATCTCGCCCTTACCGAGCAGGATGTACCGGCCCAAATCCAGGTCGCGCGCCACCTTCGCCAACGCCACCGTAGACACCACCACGTGGTGCAGCTTCACGAGCTCACCCTCGGGCAGGTCGGGGTAGCGTCGGTACACTTCTTCAGCAATTGCCAGGGAAAGCACCGAATCGCCCAGGAACTCCAGGCGCTCGTTATGCTCCACCCCGGGGTTCTCGAAGGCGTAGGAACGGTGCGTTAGGGATAGCAAAAACGTCTCGGCGTCGATATCGACCCCGAGACGTTTACGCAACTCCCTAGTATCAACACTAGGAAATTCAAACATAAGGATTCACCGCTTCTTAGGCGTCTGCAACCTTACGGCCCTTGTACTCCAGGAACAGGGCGTTGCCTGCAGCGTCGGTTACAACCTTTGCCTGGTGGGGCAGGCTGTAGGTCACGCGACCGTTTTCAACGGTCTTAACCAGCTGGGGCACGGATGCCTTCCACTGGGAACGGCGTGCGCGGGTGTTAGCGCGGGACATCTTGCGCTTGGGAACAGCCACAGCTATCTCACAATCTCTAGTAACAACAATTTAGTTTTCGGTATCTGCACCGAGCAGGCCCTGTAGGGCCGACCAGCGCGGATCCAACACCTCGTGATGATGCCCGGGGTCATCCTCCAGGCGCGCACCGCAATCGGCGCACAGACCCTGGCAGGTGTCCCTGCAAACAGGCTGGAACGGCAGTTGAAGGATTACTGCGTCCCGCAGAGCCGGTTCAAGGTCGATGGAATCATCCTCAACGGCGTACTGCTCATCTACTTCATCTTCGGGGCCGCCAGCCGGGGCCTTCTCAAAGACGAAAAGCTCTTGAATATTGGCCGACATCTCGTAATCAATCGGATCCAAGCAAAGGCTACACTCGCCGTGTACATCCACAACAACGGAGCCGGTTACTAGGATACCATCAACAACAGACTCCATACGAATATCGAGGTCAATATCCGAACCCTCTTCCACGCCGATGAGCGTGTTACCCAGGTCTGCCGGTGCGGGCAGAACCTCAGTGAGAGTTTCCATGGTGCCGGGGCGGTGAATCAGGTTAGTGACTGATACAACCAGCGGCGATGCGTCTGCACGTGAAATGGCGTTTCTCCTTACGAAATGTATAAACCAAAGTCCCATTTTAGGGGTCATTCGCACCGTTAATCAAGATTAAGCGCCTTTTAAATCTCTTTAAGTGGCGCTCACCTCTTAAATATCCCCTTAAGGAGGCGCCGCGCGGCACTTAATCGGTCGGTCGAGGCCACTGCAGGGGTAGTTAAGCGCCCGGTCGGCGGTGCGGGTTGCCCAGTCAGTGGCAGTTTGCCTTGCCTGTTGAGTGTGTCAGGCATGCCGGGCGTGTCGGGTGGGTGCACACACGGGTTGCCCGGGTTGATGAGGCGCTTTATGCGTTTTTCAGCGCGCGGGCGACCGCCTCCGGCACGAAGGGAGTCACGTCACCACCCAGCGACGCCACCTCACGAATAATCGTGGACGACACCGCACCGTAGCGGTCCTCACCCGCCAAGAACACCGTCTCAACCTGCGCCAGGTGACGGTTCATGCTCGCCATCGGAGCCTCATAGCTGTAGTCCGTCGCCGAACGCAGGCCCTTCACCAGCACCTTCGCGCCACGCTCTGCCGCGTACTCGGCAAGCAGCACACCCGGCGGAATCGGCTCCACGCTCACACCCTCAATGCCTAGCTCCTGCAGGGACTCACGCACCAGCTGCACGCGCTCCTCCAGGGAGAAACGGTACTTCTTGGAGCTATTGTGCGCCACGCCCACAATCACCTCATCAAAGAGCTGAGCGGCGCGGGCAATGATTTCCAGGTGGCCGTGGTGTACGGGGTCAAAAGATCCGGGGCAGAGGGCAATCATGGCGGTCCCTTCACGAATAAATATCAGACGTTGGAATGCGTAGATGCGGGCGAATTTAGGATGCGGGATAGCGGCACGCGGGCGAGCGCAGGCTGAGGCGGAAAGATGAGGCAGAAAGGCTAGGGGCGCGGTGAGATGAGGCGGCGGTCTTAAGCTGCGAGCTCTTCAGCGTCCTCGCCGGATTCGTTGCCGGGCTCATCGCTGGATTCGTTGCCCGCCTGTTCCTCCACCTCGTCAGGCTCCACATAGTAGAGAACCGTCTCGCCGTGCTGACGGGTCGAAAAACAGTACAGGCCCTCGCCCCACACCGGCTCCGCATCGCGCGAAGAACGCTCCACCACGACCACGGCACCTTCGGCAAGCTTGGGGGTGAGCGCCTCCAGTAGCTCGGTGACCTGCTCGTTCGGCATGGCGTAGGGCGGGTCAACAAACACTAGATCCCACGGACCGGAGGCGGACTTCACGTAGGTCAGCGCCTGCGACTGCTGCACGCGCGCCGCAGAACCGGCAGCGCTAGAAGATCCAGATCCGGTGCGGCCCATCGCCTTCTCCACCGCGGCAACGTTCTTGCGAATCACCGCAACAGCCTTCGGGTAGGTGTCCAGCAGAGTCACGGAGGCCGCACCGCGCGAGAGCGCCTCACAGCCCAGCGCGCCCGAGCCGCCAAAGGCGTCCAGCACGCGGGCGCCACGAATAATGTCGTAGCTCTCCAGCTTGGAGAAGAGGGATTCCTTCACCCGGTCGGTGGTCGGGCGAGTATTATCCCCCGGAACCGAGGCAAGGCGAACGCCTCCGGCAGCGCCGGAAATAATACGGCTCATAGGGTCTCTCCTCTAACTAGTGCGGTGTGTTCAAGTCACGGTTTCAGCGGGTGGTGAGCAGGCGGCGGGCAGCGGGCTGGGCGGGCGGCGCGTTCTGCCTCGTTGGGCGCTTATCCCCTGCCGAGGAACGCCTCACGGTCAGCGTCCAGGGCGCGGTCAATCGTACGCGCCAACGACGGATGCTTAGCCAGCGTCGGGTCCTTCTCCACCACCGAGCGGGCATCCTCACGGGCACGCTCAATAATGTCGGCATCGGCAAGCGCCCGCAAGAACCGCAGGGTGCTCTTCGAGCCCGATTGTGCAGCACCCAGAATATCACCCTCGCGGCGCTGCGCCAGGTCGATGCGAGAGAGTTCAAAGCCGTCCGTGGTGGAGGCGACCGCGTCCAGGCGCTCGCGGGACACGCCGCCCTCCTCCTGACGGGTCACCAGCAGGCAGGTGCCCGCGTAGCCGCCGCGGCCCACACGACCGCGCAGCTGGTGCAGGCCCGAGATGCCGAAGCGGTCGGCGTCCATGATGATCATGAGCGTGGCGTTCGGGACGTTCACGCCCACCTCAATGACGGTGGTGCTGATGAGCAGGTCAATTTCGCCGCGCTCGAAAGCGGTCATGACGGCGGTTTTCTCAGTCGGGTCCATGCGGCCGTGCAGGGTGCCGATACGCACGCCGACGAGGGCGTCCTCTGCGCTCAGGTAGGAGTACATTGAGGCGACCGAGGTCAGCTGAACCTTGCCGTCGCTGCTGGCGTTACCGCCCTGACCGAAATAGCCCTGGGCCGAGTTGCCCGCGCCGGTTCCAGCACCGTTGAGGCTGGATGCGCCAAAGAACGCGGCGCCCTCCTCCAGGCTGTCGCCGTCCTCCCCGATTTTGGGTACGACAACATACACCTGGTGGCCCGCGTCGATTTCTTCGCGGGCGCGCCTCCACAGCCGGGACGCCCAGGCGGGCTTCTCAGCGAGGGGCACCACGTGCGTTGAGATTTTCTGGCGACCGGCGGGTAGGGTGTCGAGCACGGACACGTCCAGGTCACCGAACACGGTCATGGCGACGGTACGCGGAATGGGCGTTGCGGTCATGACCAGGCGGTGCGGCAGGGCGCCGTCGGTGCCGCGCAGGCCGTCGCGCTGCTCCACGCCGAAGCGGTGCTGCTCGTCCACGACGACCAGACCCAAATCGTGGAAGCTCACCTCGTCGGAGAGCAGGGCGTGGGTGCCAATCACAATCTGGGCGGTGCCGTCGGCGAGCTCCTGCAGAACCTTGCGCTTGGCGCGGGTACCCATGGAGGCGGTCAGCAGGCGCACGCGCACACGGCGGGGTTCCTCCCCACTCCCCGCGGGAGTTCCCGCGGCAGGTTCGTCGGCTGAACCGGCGGCTGAATCGTCAGCGTCTGAGTCTTCGGGCGCCGCCATATCCCCCAGGATGTCCAGCACCGAACGCAAATGCTGCTCGGCAAGCACCTCGGTCGGGGCGAGCATCGCGGACTGGCCACCCGCATCGGCAACCTGCAGCATGGCGCGCAGAGCCACCACGGTTTTACCGGAACCCACATCACCCTGCAACAGGCGGTTCATGGGCGATTCGCTCGACAGATCCGCGGCAATCTCAGCGCCTACCTTCTGCTGCCCCTCGGTCAGCTCGTAGGGCAGGACCTTCAGCAGCTGATCGGCGAGTCCGCCCTCCACGGCGGGGCGCGGCTGGGTCAGGTGCGCGGCACGCGCCGAATGCAGGCGAGCGAGCGCGCTCTGCAGCACGAATGCCTCGCGGTAACGCATCTGCGCCTGCGCGGCACGCCAGGTGTCCTCCGAGTCGGGGGTGTGCAGGGCGCGGTACGTCCACTCCAGCGAGGGCACCTTGCGGGCGCGACGAATCGTGTAGGGCACCGGGTCTTCGAGTTCTTTGAGTGGCACCTTTTCGAGCAGCTGCACCATGTAGCCGCTGATGCGGTCGGTGGGCAGCTTCGCGGGGGCGCGGTAGACAGGCACGGGGGCGGTGGCGGCGTCGGTGACGTCCGCGCCGGAGGCATCCTTTGAGAGCAGGGCGTAGTGCGGGTTGGTGAGGGTGTATTCGCCGCGGTAGCTGCCGACCCTGCCGGAGAACATCATGGTTTCGCCCTCGCGGATTTCGCGGGCGGCGGTCCAGGCGTTGAAGAAGGAGAGTTTCATCTGCGAGCCAATGAGCACGCCCGCGCCGGGGTTCGTCATGCTGGGTGCGGGCACGCCAAAGAGGCCTCCCTGCGCGAAACTATCCTGCGCAAAGCTGTCCTGGCCAAATGAATCTTGGCCGTAGCTGTCTGCGTAGCCGCTGTAGGAGGCGGGTTGCGCTCCCCTGCCCTGTGCCGGGTTCTGGGTAGCGGGGTTCTGCGTGGCAGGGTTGTGCGCACCGAAGTTGTGCGTAGAATGAGCGAGCGCATTGATGCGCGGGTTGTGCATCCCGGTCGCCTGCCAGATCTGCGCGGGCGCGCCGGATGCACCGGGGCGGTTAGCGCGCCCGGGCACCACGGATACAGGACCACCGGCACCAAAACCACCCGCCCCAAAGCCAGCGGCACCAAAACCGGCGGGTGCCTCCTGCCCGGTGGCGTCGGAGAGCCGGTCGGTGATGGTCACTTCCGTGATTTTGCCGCGGCGCGCCGCCATGGTTCGGGTACTCACGTGCACCACGCGGGCGATGATGGTGACGTCCTGACCCTCAACGAGTTCGGCGAAGGAGCTGAGCTCACCGCGCGGCAGGTACTTGCGCGGGAAGTATTCGAGCATCTGCCCGACGGTGTGCAGGTCCAGGTGCGTGGAGATTGCCTTGGCGCTGGGCGCGGGAAGGTACTTTTTGAGCGGCGCATTTTCGATGCGGTCTTCGGAGGCGTAGCGCGCCAGGGCGCGGCTCTTAGCCTCCGCGGCAGCTGATGCGGGCTTCGCAGCCGCAACTTTCTCGGCAGCAACCTTCTCAGTAGCTGCCTTCTTCGCGGAAGCTTTCTGGGCGGGAGCTTTCTTCTCCGGGGTCTTCGGCGCGGGCGTTGCCTTCTTGGCAGCGGTTTTCGGCGTAGCGGCCTTGGAATCAGCTACCTTCGTCACCGAGGTTTTGGAAGCGGGCGCTTTCTGCGCAGGAGTCTTGGAGTCTGCTACCTTCTTCGCCGAGGCTTTGGAAGCGGGAGCCTTCTTCGCGGGAGTCTTCTTCGCTACGACCTTTGTGGTCGCGGACTTATCAGCTTCTACCTCGGGCGCGCTCTTCTTCGGCGCAGGCTTCTGCTCGCCCCCTTCGCCCGCCTTCGTTACCTTTTGCGGGTGCGCCGAAGTAGCCCGAACGGGAGTTTCACTCTCCTGCGGGCTCGGTACGTTCTGCGCAGGTTCCTTCTGAACAGGCTTCTTCTGAATCGGATTCTTCCGCGCGGGCGCTTTCCGGGCAGGTTCCTCCGGCTGAGTTGCCTGCCGTGCCGCCAACGCAATATCGACCAGCTCGTAGATAGCGTCGTCAGTCATGGTGTGCGCGGCGGGACCCAGCGAATGCTTAAGCGTCTTGAGCGCTTTACGGTAGGGTGCGCTGGCGCGCTGTGCTGCGCGTTCGCTCAGCTCGGCGCGGCTCACCTCGCCTCGGGCGTAGGCGGCAAGATCACGCACGGTCAGCTCGGCGGTGGTGCGGAGCTGCTCATCGCTCAGTAGCGGCGCATCTTTTGTCCCCTGCTGAGCTCGGGTCGCAGAATCAGTACGGGCAGGCTCGACAATCGTTGAATCTACGGGCTCACCCTGCGCTGCCTCAACCTTCGCAGGCTTGGTCTGCGAAGCCTTGCTCTTCGTAGCCTCAGCCGTTGCACTTTTAGCCGACGCAGCTTTGACCGGCGCACTCTTGTTAGGCGCAGGCTCAGGAAGCCCCAAGTCCAGGGCTTCCTGCTGCGGGTTTACGGATCGTCGGGCGGGACTCATGCGCCGCCCTCCGCACCGCACGCGTGGTCGGCGTGGTGGCCGTCCACCAGGGAGGAAATACGCTCATCCGACCACTGACCGTAACCCATAATCAGCTCGCGGGCGGGGTCAATGTCGGGAACGTGCACGTGCAGCGCCCAGAGTCCAGCCGCCATATCCAGGGGCGTAATGAGCAGACTGTCGCCCATAGCTTCAAGTTCGGGGCGCAACTGCGCCAGAGCGAGGGGCTCACAGGTCAGCGTGCCCATGAGCTCCCAGCCGCTCTGCCCCGCATGTTCTGCGTGCTCACCTTCTACGTGCTCAGCGGGTTCAGAGCCCGCCCGCGCTGCCTCTACTGCAGAGGGCGCACGGAGCATGGATTCCACCTGCGCCTCGTTCAGGGTCGCGCCTTCCCAGCGCGGGTTGGAATGCACCACGGCAAGGTAGAAGCCGAGCGCGCCGGCATCAACGAAACCGGCAAGCTCGGGCGAGGGCGGGAAGTCCGCGGTGCGTTCCAGCGCGGCACGCATCAGCGCACGTCGACGCTCTTTCAGCGCCTCATCGGCAACTTCTGCGTCCTGCGATGCATCGTAATGAGCGTCCAGGCGGGCGAGCTCCACCATGACCGACAGCATCGTGGAGGGCACCATCTGCTCCCCCACACTGGCGCGAATACGCTCAGCCGCAAACGCCATCGCGCGCGCCTCCGCGTGGGCGTACTCCAGCTTCACTTCGCGACGCTTCGACAGGGAGCCGCCAGCAATAACGCGCTCATAGTCTGCTTCCAGGGCGCGCACGAGCGGCAGCTCATCGGCTGCGTCACCGAGTTCCCGAGCGAGGTTTCCGGGCAGGAACCAGTAGCTGCGCACCGCCTCCAGCGCCCAGGCGCAGAGCAGGGTACCCGAGTTGCCGCGTGCCACACGGGATGCGCGCATAATCGCGTGCTCGTAGATGCCGCCCAGCTGAATCCACAGATGGGCGAGGGTTTCCTCTTCGGAGGCGCCCGCCGCCTCGGGTGCGTACGTGCCCTCCCCGCCAGGATTTTCGTTAGCGGGAAGAACATCACCGGGCAAAGCATCACCGGGCAGAACCTGCTCCATGCCCCGCTCGAACTCTTCGGTCAGGGTCAGTAGGGTGTGGGCGATATTGGAGCCGGTGTCCTTATCGGGCACGGGGAACCCGTTGAGCTCGTTGAGCGCCTCGCGGTAGCGTTCGATGGTGGTGCGGGCGGCGGCGGACCACGCTACGCCGAAGCGGTAGGCGCGCACGCAGGCGCGGCGGTAAATCTCGCGCTCTTCGGTGCGCTGGTTCTGTTCTGCGTTCACGCTACCCTCCTTATCAGTTTCGCGTAGTTCTCGGCTAGTTCCCGACTGATTTCCCGGTCATTTCCCGACCGATTTCTCGGCTAGTTCCCAACTGATGTCTCAGCGCCCGCGGCACGGGCAGAATCCAGCCTATTTCGTACTTCTATTCTAAGCAATTTCGGTTAAATGTACGGTATTGCCCGCCATCCATCCCGCGGAATGAAAGCACGGACTAAACGCACAAACCGCACGCACCTCGCGGCGCTCGGTGACTTGCAGCGCTCGGTGACTTGCGGTAATAGGTCAAGCTTCTACGCGGACGCTCCGTAGTGTTCCCAGCCCATGCCGTCCAGGGAGCGGCCGTCCATCACGACCGCCGCGCCGGTCACCGCATTGTGGCGGCGTTCGGCACCGTAAAGTTCGGCGCTCAGACCGCGCTCCGGGGCGTCCGCCACGCAGGTTCCCAGGGGCACGAATTCTTCGGGCACCTCACCGGGGAAGGTCGCCAGCAGGCCGTGGTCTTCCCCGCCGACCAGCACGAAGGTGCGTGCCAGGGATGCGGGGCTCTCCCCCGCCTCATTGCGCTCACCAATCGCCAGCAGCAGGCGCGCCAGCGGTAGCAGCGGCTCGGCGAACGCATCCACGGCGGCGCGGTCGAGGCGCATCTGCACCCCGGAGGCGGCGGCAACTCGCCCAGCGTCCTTGACGAGTCCGTCGGACAGATCCAGCATGGAGCTTGCCTGATGCTGGCGTGCTACCTCACCTGCGGGGATGGGGCTGACCGGGTGGTGTTGCGAGTCGACGGCGCGCTCGCAGACCGCGAGCATCTGCGCGGCGTCTTCGGGGGTGAGGGTGCAGGCAAGCTCGATGAGCCCTTCGGGAAGAGCAACAGGTGTAGCCGAGCCTTCTACCTGCTTTTCAGTATGCTTTTGAGCCCACGCCCGGCTCACCGCATCCAACGCCGCCTCAGCCTCCTGACCTGCGGCAACGGCACGCAATACTGCCGTGGCGGGCAGGGAGAGCGGGTTGAGTAGCAGGCGCAGACCGGCATCGGACCAGGCGGTACGTCCCGCCAGGGCAATAGTGTCACCGGGGCGTGCGCCGGAGCGTAACACGGCGCGGTCCGTGTAGCCGAGGGCGGTGACGGTCACCGACATTTCGGTGGAGTCGCCAATATCGCCGCCGCCAATCACGCATTCGGTGGCTCCGCAGGCGTTGATTCCGTCCACAATGCCGTGGGCGAAGCCGTCAATCCAGCCGTAAGGCGTGCTACCGGGCAGGCTCAAGGAGATGAAGAGGCTCGCCGGGCGTGCGCCCATGGCGGCAACGTCGGCAAGGTTCTGGGTCGCGGCTTTGCGCCCCACATCGTAGCCGCTACTGCGGGCGGGGTCCAGAATGAACTCACCGGCATCCCCCACCCGTGCGATACCGCCGGGCCACAGGTTCATGAAGTCCTGGTCCTCAACGAGAGTGTCGGTGGTGACCACGGTACGCTGACCGGGCGCGGGCGCGGCGAGGACGGCACAGTCGTCACCGGGGCCCACCTCGAGGGGTTCGATGCGCCCCGCCTGGCGTGCCGCTGCGGCAACCTGCTCGTTGTGGGCGTTGATAATCGGCATGAAAGCGCGCAGAACGCGGGACTCGCCCAGCTTTGAGAGAGGTGTCTCTCGCATGGGGTTGTCCCGCGTTTCGCTAAAAGTCTGAGGATTCACATCCTCTATTATCGCGTATTCTTACGCGTTATGTTCGCCTTATGCTCCGCGGCTGAAGTAGCGGATTGCCAGAGCAATCAGCACCAGACCGATGAGCGAGAAGAGAATCAGCGGTGCAATACCGGAAAGTCCGGAATCGTCCGCGTCCGCATTCTTCACGGCCTGCTCCTGGGCGGCATTCGCGCCGTCAGCCTTTGCCACGCTCTTTGCGGAGCGGCTGGCGCTAGCCGAGGTGGAGGAGCTAGGCGATTTCGAAGCCGATACCGAGCTTGAGGAGCTCGAGGGGCTTGCCTCGTGGGAGTGGTCCTCGTCGGTCTTATTGCGCGAGAGGTATCCAGCAACCCAGTCTGCCGCACCGGGGATGGAGTCATTCGAGCCGTTATTGGCTGCGATTCGTCCGAGGGTAGTACCGCCGGAACGCAACGGATCGTCATCGTCGCCATCAAGCCTGTCATTCGGTGCCTTGGTGCTCGGTGAAGAGCTCGAAGATCCTGAAGAGGAACTTGAGGATTCAGAGGAGTTGCCCGGTCGCGGAAGCTCAATGGAGATGACGACATCTTCCGCAGAGATTTCCTTACGGGTGCCGGGGGTGGTCACCGGGTTGTTCGCCGGAGGAATCGGAACAACAGGTTCGGTCTCAATCGGGGTAACCGACTTGGAGTCCGAGCTGTCCTTGTTATCCTCTACCGGAGCTACGGGAGCTACCGGAATCACGGGGATGACCGCATCCTTGGTCGGCTCGTTAGTCGGATCCTGAACCGGGGCCGGGACTACCGGAACCTGAGAAGGATCCTGGGTGGGTGCCTCAGTCGGTTCCTGAGTCGGCTCGGGAGTTACGTCCTTGGTCGGTTCAGGAGCGGGCACCGGATTCGGTTCCGGAGCGGGGTCCTGGGTCGGCTCCGGGGTCGGTTCGGGAGTTACGTCCTTCGTCGGTTCGGGAGTAGGTTCAGGAGTGGGCTCCGGATTCGGTTCCGGTGTGGGGTCCTGAGTAGGCTCGGGAGTAGGTTCAGGGGTAGGCTCCGGATTCGGTTCCGGGGTTACATCCTTGGTCGGCTCGGGAGTGGGCTCCGGAGTAGGCTCAGCCGTGGGCTCGGGAGTCGGGTCCTGAGTCGGTTCGGGGGTTACGTCCTTAGTCGGCTCAGCGGTAGGCTCCACAGTAGGCGCAACGGTCGGTTCCGGAGTGGGAGCAACAGTAGGTTCTGCCGTCGGCTGGACCGTAGGCTCCGCAGTCGGAGCTACAGTCGGCTCAGCCGTCGGAGTTGCGGTAGGAGCAACACTCGGTTCGGCACTTGCGCTAGGAGCTACGGTCGGCGTAGCGGTAGGTTCAGCGGTCGCATCCTTAGAGGGCTCTACGCTAGGACTCGCCGTAGCACTCGGGGTTGCGGTAGCACTCGCAGAAGCGGTGGGCTCGGCAGTAGGCTGCGCGGTAGCGTTCGGACTGGGCGTAGCACTCGCGGAGGGCTCGGCGCTAGCGGTGGGCTGAGCACTCGAAGAAGCGCTAGGCTGAGCGGTGGGCTCTGCCTGCGCTTTGTCAGTCTTATTGTCCCCCTGAGCGGTGGGCCATGCGCTCACGGTTGCGAGCGTGGGTACTGCCGCCTGAGAGGAAGATGCCGCGGCCGCGGCGGGGTCCAGGGTTTGGCTTGCGGTGCCGACAGGGTTCGGCGGAAGCTGTGACGCTGCCTCCTGCACATCTTGAGCAAATGAGGCTACGTATGGACTTCCGGAAGCAACCAGTGCTGTCGCCAGACTCGCAGAGACCACCTTACGGTTTCGTTTTCCCAAAGGTTGTCCTTGACTTTCTAATACGTTGTGAGTGAATAGATACCCAATCGCTAGGGCAGATTGGATATGCCTTCATCTATTCTACCGAATCGACTTTTTCTTCATTACTCATTTTAGCGCTTTCATACCAATCTTTGAGCTTCAAGATGTGCAACGACCATCAACAACATCTTTTCGTTACCTAGAAGCATCATTTCATGCACTTATGAGCAGAATTACGTTTTGCCTTATCAATACCACTTTAAAACTTGCACTCCACTATCCAAGCAGCCTCGAGGCGAGTGTTAGTGATTTTTCTCATGGGTGAAATTCGAGCGATTCTCATCAAGATTTAGAGGCTAATACGTACCAATTACCCCTCCCGCACAGACTGAACTTGCCCGCCGCGCAAAAAAGTGCCCCGGTACAGACTCTCAAGAATCCGCACCGAGGCGCCTTACAGCAGGGGCACTCCCCCACCGTTAAATATTCACACGCTGAGCGCCAACTAAAGAATTTAGCCCACTCAAAACTTATGCACTCTCTAAAAACTAGCGCAGGCCCAGGGGGCGTTCCATCGCCAGGGTCAGCAGCTCGCTAATCAGATCAGTGTAAGAGATACCGGTGTTCTCCCACATGGTCTTGTACATCGAAATCGGGGTGAAGCCGGGCATGGTGTTCACCTCGTTGATGACCAGGCGGCCATCCTCGGTGTAGAAGAAGTCCGCACGAGACAGACCCTCACCATCCAGCGCCAGGAACGCCTTCACAGCCAGCTCACGCAGACGATTCTGCACATCCTGCGGCAGGTTCGCCGGGCACACGGTCACAGCGGAAGACTCAGAAACGTACTTCGCCTCAAAGTCGTAGAAGCCGTGATCTTCGTCCACAACCTCAATCTCACCGGGGTAGGATGCGCGGGGCATCTCGCCGTGGTGGCCGTCGAGCACAGCGCACTCGATTTCGCGGCCCACAATACCCGCCTCAATAATGATCTTCGGGTCGTGGCGGCGTGCCTCTTCAATCGCGGGCACGAGCTCCTCCACCGAATCCACCTTGGTAATACCGAAGGAAGAACCTGCGCGGGTCGGCTTCACGAACATGGGGAAGCCCAGCTTCAGCACGCGCTCCAGAATCTGCTCGCGGTCCTCGTGCTCCCACTGGCGGTTTGTGATGACCTCGTAGGGGCCGACCTCCAGGCCAGCAGACTCGAAAGCAACCTTCATGAAGTGCTTATCCATACCCACAGCGGATGCGGTCACACCGCAACCCACATAGTGCAGGTCAGCCATTTCCAGCAGACCCTGCACGGTGCCGTCCTCACCGAAGGGGCCGTGCAGCAGCGGGAACACAACGTCCACCGGTGCGGTGCGGGTAACGTTACCCTCAGCATCCACCAGGGTCAGGCGGGAATCGCCGGCACCCATCGGCAGGAACACCTGCTGGGTACCCTCGGGGAACTCTGCGGTACCGCGAGTACCAGCGGTCAGCTCGGCGAGCTCCTGCTCGTCAGTCAGATACCAGCGGCCGTCACGGGTAATGCCGATAGTGATGACCTCGTAGGCGGTGCGGTCAATGGCGCTCAGCACGCCAGCGGCGGTAATGAGCGAAATGGGGTGCTCGGAGGAGCGGCCACCGCACAGCAGGGCGACGGTCTTCTTCTCGGTCATATATTTCTCCTAGTCAATGTTCCCCTACCCTTAGGTCCGGAAGGTGGAACGGCAATGCGTCAATAATCCTAACGCACGAATATCGTCGCGGTCACTGATGCGTTTCTCACGCACCGGTCTTCCGCAACGGTATCCGTCCTCGGATGTTTACATTCAATCTTCTTCTAGTATGTCCTGGCACACACCACTAATCAGGGGTTACCAGCACACCAGAAAGCTTCAAAACCTAGTGGCTCTCATGCTTGAGGCGGCGACCCAGTAGCTGAGGCGCCAACTCCTCAATGCCAATACGGCCCGAAAGCACAGCCACCACAGCCTCAACAATGGGCATCTCCACGCCGTGACGACGAGCCAACTCAGCCACCACCGGAGCCGACTTAATCGACTCAGCGGTCTGGCTCATGTGCTCATGCAGGCGGTCAGGGGTAACACCCTGAGCCAGCAGGCGGCCCGCCGTGTGGTTACGAGACAGCGGCGAAGAGCAGGTCGCAATCAAGTCGCCCATACCGGCAAGACCGCTCATCGTCGCAGCCTCGCCGCCCAACGCCACCGCCAGGCGGGTAATCTCCGCCAGACCGCGCGTCATAATGGACGCCTTCGAGTTATCGCCATAATTGCGGCCTTCGCAAATACCCACGCAAAGGGCAATCACGTTCTTCACCAGGCCACCAATTTCAGTACCAACCACATCCGTGTTGGTGTAAGGGCGGAAGTAACCGCACGCAATCGCGTGAGCAACAGCCTCAGCCACCGGCAGGGTACGAGCCGCAACCACGGAGGCGGTAGGCTCCTCCCCCATGATTTCCTTCGCCAGGTTCGGGCCCGACAGCACGCACACGCGGTGCGGAATATGACCAATCGCGCGCACATCAGCACCGCGCAGAGCCATAGCCTCTTCCAGCTCCTCGGTAATGACCTGCGACATGCGCAGACCCGTACCGGTCTCCAGGCCCTTCGCCAAAGACACCAGCATGGCATTCGGCTCAATATAGCGGGCGAAGCTCTGCAACTGCGAACGCAGAACCTGCGCGGGCAGGGCAAGAACCACAATATCGGCGCCGGTCAGCGCCGCGGGGGCATCCGCCGTGAAGTGCATGTTGTCCGGCAGCTTCATTCCCGGAAAATAGCGGGCGTTCTCGCGGGTGCGCTCGCACTCAGCCATCACCTGCTCATCACGACCGATGAGGGTCACGCGAGTGTTATCGCCGCGCTCGCGGGCAGCATCCGCCGCAATCTTAGCGAAAGCGGTGCCCCAGCTACCGGCGCCGAGCACCGCAATAGACTGTACGGTTGCCGGAGGGGTAAACTCAGGGCTTGCTGCGGGGGTGCGTCCAAAGAAGGTCACGAAAACACCATCTTCCTTGTGAGGTCCTTGGGTGAGCCCCCTGATAGGTGCCCGGTCGGGTACCTATCGGGGCTCTCAATGGTTCCCAGCGGGAGTACTACTTTTCGTCCGGTTCGCCGAGCGCGCCACCGACCGGACCGGAGGGGGTGCCGGGGGCTTCACGACGCTTAGTGCGCGGGTTCCAACGACCCTCAGGTGCCTTCTCGCCGCGGATCTTCTCGAGCTCAGCGGTAATAGCATCCAGCATGGCGTCGGTGACCACGCCCAGTTCGGTGCGGGTGTGCTTAGCCTCGGGGCTGGCGTCCTCAACGAGGGAGGCGATATCCAGTGCCTTACCGACCTTCACGCGGACGGTCTTGCGCGGGAACAGCGAAATCTTACGCTTCTCCTTGATGCGGCCATCCTCGCCGGCCTCATCCACGTAACCGAGAATCTGCTCATCGCCCCAGTGCGCCACCGGGAAGACGGGCGCACCGGTCGCAAGCGCCAAACGAGCCGCGCCGGTACGCGCCTGCATGGGCCACAGCTGCGGATCGTGGGTGGTGGTGCCCTCCGGGAAAATCACGACGGCACCGCCAGCCTCAACAATCTTGCGGGCAGTAATCAGGGACTTACGCGCATCCACCGAACCGCGAACCACGGGAATATGCGCGAGCTTGCGCATAATGTAGCCGAGCACGGGTGCGCGGAAGAGCGAATCCTTCGCCAAGAAGCGCGGCAGGGCGCCCTCAACGAAAGCAGGGAAAGCCACGGTCACCGGGTCAAGCTCGGTGGTGTGGTTAGCCACGATAATGTACCCGCCGCTCTTGGGCAGGTTCTCACGGCCGGTAACCTCAACGCGTGCGATGAGCTTGTACAGCCCGCGCGCAGCGTTACCGAGCACCTTGTACAGAGCGTCACCGGAGGCGGTGGGCTCAATCTCAGGCAGAGCCTGCTTTCCCTGCTGTCCGCTCACTAGTCCTGAACCTCAACTTCCTCGGGCTCAACAACGACGATTGCCGCATCGGGCTTGGGAGCCTTCGACGCCTTGCGTGCCAGCACCTCAAAGTTGGCACCCAGGCTCTTGAGCTTCTCCTCAAAGTTCTCGTAGCCGCGAGCAATCAGCTCAACACCACTCACGTGAGAGGTGCCCTTAGCGGCCAGAGCAGCAATGATGTGGGAGAAGCCGCCGCGCAGGTCCGGAACCTCAATGTCGGCACCGGTCAGCGGGGTGGGACCAGAAATAATAGCGGAGTGGCCGTAGCCCTTACCCTCGAAACGGCAGGGTGCGCCGCCCACGCAATCACGCATGACGACAATATCTGCGCCCATCTGCTTCAGGGCGTTGGTGAAGCCGAAACGCTCCTCGTACACGGTCTCGTGCACGATGGATGCGCCCTTAGCCTGGGTCAGCGCCACGACAAGGGGCTGCTGCCAGTCGGTCATGAAGCCGGGGTGCACGTTGGTCTCAAAGACGATGGGCTTCAGCTGAGCACCGGGGGTGCGCTGAGCCGGGTGGGTGAAGCGGATACCTTCGGCGGTCACCTCGTACAGGCCACCCATCTTGCGGAACTGGTTCAGGAACGCGGTCATATCCTTCTGATCTGCGCCGCGCACGAAAATGTCGCCGCCGGTAGCCAGAGCTGCAGAAGCCCAGGAAGCGGACTCGTTACGGTCGGGCAGGGACGTGTGATCGTAGCCGGTCAGCTCGTCCACGCCCTCAATGACGATGGTGCGGTCCTCGTTAATGAAGATGATGGCGCCCATCTTCTGCAGAACAGCAATCAGGTCAATAATTTCGGGCTCAATCGCTGCATTGCGCAGGATGGTCTTACCCTTAGCGCGCACACCGGTAAGCAGAACCTGCTCGGTAGCACCCACGGAGGGGTAGTTCAGCACAATCTCTGCGCCCTTCAGACCCTCTTCGGGAACAATCAGAGTGGTGCCGGTTTCATCATCCTTTTCAACGACTGCACCGAACTTGCGCAGAGCCGCCATATGGTAGTCGATGGGGCGGTCACCGATCTTGCAGCCACCCAGGTTGGGGATGCGTGCGGTACCGAGGGTGTGCAGCAGCGGGCCCACCATCAGAATCGGGATACGAGAGTTACCGCCGAAGAGCTGAATCTCCTCTGCGTTCTTTGCAGCGGTGGTTGCATCCTGTGCGGGGTTGAGGGTCAGAACACCAGCTTCGCGGTCGTAGTCGACCTTTGCGCCGTGCAGCTCCACGAGGGTGGTAACGATTTCGACATCGCTCAGGTCAGGGACGTTACGCAGGGTCGAGGGGGTCGAACCGTGCAGTGCTGCGACCATCGCCTTGGGCACCAGGTTCTTGGCGCCTCGAACGTGGACCTCACCAACGAGCGGAGTGCCACCTTCAATGCGAAGCTTGCTGATGTTCTCAGTCATTAAAAATCCTTTGTGGAGTCGGCTGGTTTAGGCCGAACTTTAACAGTGTGCCGATACGCCGCGTTCTCATACGCTCATACGTGCCGTGCCCTCTGCCGGTAGCAGGGTGAAACGGGCGCATATATTCATCATTATTCTAAGCCCTGCGTAAAGGTGCTCCAAACACCGAAGAGCCTTTGGAACTCGTGACTGAGATTTTGCTCTGTTGTATGTGTGATAAACCGCTCTGACCCCTCCAGATTCAGAGCTAGAAAAAACAAAAAGATACACAAACATTCACACTAATGCAAACATTTTCTGGTTCTTCACCGAAATTTGACGCCAGTTTCGTCTTTTTGACGCACGAATTTGAACTTGAGAGTAACCTCCCCCCTACAATAACGTGCACACTCTTACCCGCTGAACGGCGCCTCCACTCTCACCGAGGAGCCAATCGGCTCTCAGCTGCGGCATCTGCGCCGGCATTGCCGTTGCTCCATGCAGTACGGAGCCTCACGGCAGGGAACGGGCGTGTATTCACTGCATAAACCCTGCGATGGCGCCCAACCACAACGGTTCGGCTTCCTGACTCACTTCAACTTCAAAAATTCACCTCAACATCACCGTAAATATTCGAAAGTCAACTAAAAACCAGGGCACATCGCAACCAACCACAGGTTATTTCGCGGCTGCATCCGCGAAACAACCGGAGGACCCAATATGACACATCACAACACTGCATCACGCATTTCACGCCGCCGCCTCGTACAGGGTGCGGCATGGAGCGCCCCCGTTATCATCGCCAGCGCAACCGTCCCTGCATGGGCGGCAAGCGGCGAGGCCACCTGTTCCCCCGCCCTGACCCTCAAGCCGACCGCAACCGGCTTCGACGACAAGGCTGGTGCATACACCGAATGGCTCGTTCCCGAAGGCGTTGGACGAGTACGATTCAACCTCGTGGGAGGTGCCGGCGGTGCCGCATCTTCCTTCACCCCCAGCTACCTGACCGACGTCACGAACGCATCCCTGGCTGGAGGCGGTTCCGGCGCGCAGCTCAGCGGCGTTCTGGCGGTCAAGCCCGGCGATATCCTGCGCGTCTGGGCTGGTAACGGCGGCGTCGGTTCGGCGTCCGGCGCGAAGCCCGCACTCGGCGGCGAAGGCTACGCAGCGGGCGGCGACTCCACCGGCTCCAGCACCGCAACCGGCGCAGCGCAGGTAGTGGGTACTGACAGCGGCTACGTGTACGGTGCATCCGGCGGCGGTTCCTCCGCGGTCGAGCTCGTCCGCGACGGCGCAGTCACCGTCGTGGCCGTTGCGGGTGCTGGCGGCGGCGGCGCACAGCTGGGAACCCTCACCACCCACCAGAACCTTTTCGACACCCAGCCCAAGGATCAGCTGAACCCGGCACTGCGCGTGGCACTGGACAGCCGCGACGCATCCACCACCGCAGGCGGCAGCGCAGGCGGCGATCTGGGCACCGATAACACCGGTCAGGGCGGCATGCTCATGGCAAGCCCCTACCAGGAATTCATGCCCCTCGACGAGGACGACAAGACCCTCGACATGCGCCTCATGGTCACCGGCGGTACCGCTGGTCGCTCCGGCGTCGCGGGTACCCTCGGTGAGGCATTGATCGGCGTCCTCGACGAGAACAACGAGCTGAAGCTTCAGCCCATGTCCGAGCTCTGGTTCGATTCGTACAGCTTCCCGCGCTACTACCGCTACGAGGGCGACTCTGTGAGTGAGAAGGAGAAGGGCACCGGCGGTGCGGACGCTACTGGCTCCTACCGCGGTAAGGGTGGCTCGGGCGCGTTGCTCTCCCACACCTACGGCAAGCTCTCCCTCACCACCGTCGCTTCCGGCGGAGGCGCCGGCTACGGCGGCGGCGGCGCAGGCCTGAACATCTGGACCGTCGGCACGTACCGCGAGGGTGTTTTCGGCCGTCAGGTACAGTTCGAGAGCGAAGGCAACATTTACTCGCTCAGCTCTCTGAGCAGCGGCGGCGGTGCAGGCGGCAGCTACATTAACCACGAGGTGGTTTCTGACTTCGCTCTTGCCACCGCGCAGAACGCCAACCCGACCGCGGGCGTGCGCTCCCCCGGTTCGGCGGCGCTGTACAGCTGCACCGAGAACGCAACCCTGAACACCCCCATCACTGAGGGCGCCTAAGCTCTAGGTATTGAATAAATGCGCCTCCCCGGAAGCTGATGCTCCGGGGAGGCGCATTTATATTGTGTGCCAAGGTTTTGGTAGGCCAAGGCTTTGGGCGCCGAGGTTTTGGTGCGTAAAGGTTCGGATGCAGAAAAGCTCGAAGGTGGCGACTGATTTAGTCGCCGCCTTCGAGCTTTATATCTCTAGGTTTTAGAGCGCTCGACTGAGAGCTCCCCTATTTAGAGTTCCTGAGTGCGGGGCATCCAGGAGGGGCGCTTCGCCTCGTACGCCTCAATAGCCTCGAGGTTCTGCAGGGTCAGACCGATGTCGTCCAGGCCCTCCATGAGGCGCCAGCGCACGTAGTCGTCAATCTCGAAGGGAACGACCAGCGCGCCCACGGTCACGGTCTTCGACTCCAGGTCGACCGTGATTTCGGTGCCGGGCTCGTGCTCCAGCGCCTTCCAAATCAACTCAATATCGTCCTGTGCAACCTGCGCGGTGACCAGGCCCTGCTTACCCGAGTTACCGCGGAAAATATCGGCAAAACGAGCAGAAATAACGACCTTGAAACCGTAGTCGCGTAGCGCCCACACGGCGTGCTCACGGGAAGAACCGGTACCGAAGTCCGGACCCGCCACCAGCACGCTACCGTGCTTGTAGGGCTCCTGGTTCAGGACGAACTCGGGGTCCTTACGCCAGTTAGCGAAGAGGGCATCGTCAAAGCCGGTCTTGGTCACTCGCTTGAGGTAGACGGCGGGAATGATCTGGTCGGTGTCAACATTCGAAGAACGCAGCGGCACGCCAATGCCGGTGTGCTTAATAATGGGTTCCATAATGGCTCCTTAGCTATAGCGGCGTGCTAGGCCACGACGTCGGACGGGGCGGACAGGGTACCGCGCACGGCGGTTGCGGCGGCAACCACCGGGGAGACCAGGTGGGTGCGGCCACCCTTGCCCTGGCGGCCCTCAAAGTTACGGTTCGAGGTGGAGGCGCAACGCTCACCGGGTGCCAGCTGGTCGGGGTTCATGCCCAGGCACATGGAGCATCCGGCGAAGCGCCAGTCGGCACCGAAGTCCTTGAAGACCTTGTCCAGGCCTTCTGCTTCTGCCTGCGCGCGGACCTTCTGGGAGCCGGGCACGACCATCATACGTACGTTCTCGGCGATGGTGCGACCGCGCACGATGTCTGCTGCGGCGCGCAGGTCCTCGATGCGGGAGTTGGTGCAGGAGCCCAGGAAGACGACGTCCACGGGGATGTCCTTCATGGGGGTGCCCGCCTCCAGGTCCATGTATTCGAGGGCGCGTTCTGCTGCGACCTTGTCGTTCTCGTCCTCGAAGTCGTCCGGGGAGGGAACGGCGTAGCTCAGCGGCACGCCCTGACCGGGGTTGGTACCCCAGGTGACGAAGGGTTCGAGCTCGTCAGCGTTGATGAAGATTTCCTTGTCGAAGACGGCGCCTTCGTCGGTGGGCAGGCTCTTCCAGTACTCGACTGCCTTGTCCCACTCTTCACCCTTGGGTGCGTGCTGGCGGCCCTTGATGTACTCGAAGGTGGTCTCGTCGGGGGCGACCATGCCGGCGCGTGCGCCCGCCTCAATGGACATGTTGCACATGGTCATACGACCCTCCATGGAGAGGGAGCGGATCGCGGAGCCGCGGTATTCGAGCACGTAGCCCTGACCGCCGCCGGTGCCAATCTGCGCGATGACGGCGAGGATGATGTCCTTAGCGGTCACGCCGGGCTTGAGGGTGCCTTCAACGTTGATTGCCATGGTCTTGAAGCGTGCCAGGGGCAGGGTCTGGGTTGCCATGACGTGCTCCACCTCGGAGGTGCCGATGCCGAACGCGAGAGCGCCGAACGCACCGTGGGTGGAGGTGTGGGAGTCGCCGCAGACGATGGTCATGCCGGGCATGGTCAGGCCGAGCTGCGGGCCGACCACGTGCACGATGCCCTGTTCCTCGTCGCCGAGGGAGTGGATGCGCACGCCGAATTCCTTGGCGTTGCGGCGCAGGGTCTCGATCTGGGTGCGGCTGGTCAGGTCGGCAATGGTGCCGAAGATGTTGTCGGTGGGGGTGTTGTGGTCCTCGGTGGCGATGGTCAGGTCGAGGCGGCGCAGGGGGCGGTTCTCGATGCGCAGACCTTCGAATGCCTGGGGCGAGGTCACTTCGTGCAGTAGCTGCAGGTCAATGTAGAGCAGGTCGGGCTTGCCGTTTTCACCGGGGACGACGACGTGTGCGTCCCAGACTTTTTCTGCCAGGGTGCGCGGACGGGTGCCCGCGGTGGTTGCGTTCTGTTCGCTAGTCATGCTTTCTCCTGCTTGATGCGTTCCTACGGTGGATGCGTTCGGTGTGATGCGTGCCGCTGGTTTGCGGATTGAGGGGCGGATTATGTACCCGATGGGACCCTCAAACCGGTATTTCCCTGCGGCGTGTCGCACATTTTTTCACGGATTCTTAGCCTGTGAGACGGCCTAGAAACACCCCGAACCAGCGAGTGTTTTTGTGTGGGTTTACTCTATGACTCCAGGGTAATTTTGCGGGATTATCCGCATTTTTCTGCGACTTTTCGCATATTTTCACCCATAAACCCACATAAACACTTATTATGAAAAGCTCATAATTTATCCCGTAGGGGGTGATTCCATCTTCAGCTCTGCACCCCAAAGAGTCCATGAAGTCCGGGGTATCTTTCATATTCTGAGATAGAATATAAGAATGACTCCTTCCGCCTCACGTTTTAACGCACACGGAATGCGTCACCCCAACGCATCCACACATCACAACGCACCGATTGTCGACCCCGTCAAGCCGCCCGAACACATGGCCGCCGACGAGCAGATGGTAGAGGTACACTCCCACGGCTCCTCCGGCGTTGGCGTGCTCGACAAGGCGACCCTCATTCTTGATTGCCTCGAGGCAGGACCCGTATCCCTGGGCGACCTCGTCAAGGCAACCGGTCTGGCGCGCCCCACCGCACACCGCCTCGCCGTGGCATTGGCACACCACCGCCTCGTAGCCCGCGACGTGCAGGGACGCTTCATGCTCGGACCCCGCCTGACCGAACTCGCCTCCGCCACCATTTCCGATGAGCTCATCACTGTGGCCGACCCGATCCTGCAGAAGCTCAGCCTCGAAGCAGACGAGTCCACCCAGCTGTACCGCCGCCAGGGTGACTGGCGCGTGTGCGTTGCGACCGCGGCACGCCCCTCCGGCATGCACGAATCCATTCCGGTCGGCACCCAGCTGTCCATGCAGGCTGGTTCCGCCGCCCAGGTGCTGCTGGCTTGGGAAGATCAGAACCGCATTGTTGAAGGCCTGCGCGATGCGCACTTCAGCGCCGCTATGCTCGCGGCTGTGCGCCGCATCGGCTGGGCGCAGTCTGTGGGCGAGCGCGAGCGCGGTACCGCCTCGGTCTCCGCTCCGGTGCGCGCTCCCGGTGGCAAGGTGATTGCGGCTGTCTCTATCTCGGGTCCGATTGATCGTATGACCCGCCAGCCGAACCGCAACTACCCCGAGCTGGTCGTCAAGGCTGCTCAGGCGATTACTGATGGTTTGCGTGAGCTTTCTGCTTCTCACTCAGCATCGGATGTTGAGGAAAGCTAAGGCTTCGTTATAGGTAGTTTTCACGAAAAGAATCCCTCCCCGCCTCGCTTGAGGTGGGGAGGGATTCTTTTATGCGGTTTTTCAGATGATACGCCGCTAAATGTCCAGCGCCTTGCGGTAGGAGTTGAGGCGCTTAGCTTCCAGCTGCACCGGGGCGACCACGCAGGACTGCACCGCCTTCTCAACGCCGGTCTGCAGGCGACCGCGCAGCTTGCGTGCGTAGTAGCGTGAGCCCATGGCGGTGAGCAACCTGCCCACACCCGCCGAGGCAATACCAAGCAGGATACCCAGCAACAGAAGCAGGGTCGGCAGGGGTACCGGGGAGCCTTCGGGGGTCGGGGCGGGCGGCAGTTGAATCTGCAGGTACGCCATGCCGGAAATCAGGGTCAGCCAGCCGACGCCCACCAGGGCGCTCAGTAGCGCGATCCACTGCAGGGCATTGAAGATGACCCAGGGGGCGCGGGTGCGGCCCAGACCGTAGTCGATGCGCATCATGTCGCGTTCGAGCAGTTCGGGTAGCTCAGCCTCGCGGGAGAGCGCGGCTTCCTTCATGCTGCGCTTCCACGGCTCGTCGATGCGGGCCGCCATCTGCTTGCTGTATTGGCGCACGGCGTTTGCCATGCCTGCCTTCTGCGCGGCGCTCAGCGGAGGTAGCGAGGATGCCACCAGCTCGGGTGCGTTCTCGCTATCGGAGCCGAGCATGCCCGAGGACTTCGCATCCTTCGAGGAGCTTTTCTTCTCATCCTGTTGCCCCAGGTGCAGGCGGCGCAGGGGGTCAGCTTTCAGGCGGCTCATCCAGCGGGTGAGGATCCAGCCGGTGTGCTGACCTGCGGCGCGGCGGTAGGAGGCGGTTGCCGCCTGCAAAACCTGTTCTGCCTGGCTGGAGGTGTAGCATGCCTTCACGAGCTTCTGTTCCGCTTCGAGGGCGTAGGCTCCGGCGAGTACGGCCCCCTCTCCCCCGGCGTAGGTGCGCAGCTGGGAGGCGGTGGCGCGCAGCTGCGCGTCGGTTCGCTGCAGGGACAGGCTCTTGGCGGCGGCTACCTGGGCGAGCAGGTCGCGCAGCACATCGACGCCCTCACCGGTTCGCGCGGAGACGGCGATGGGTGCGGCGAGCAGGTGCGCTTCGGTGCCCTCAGCCTGGAGCAGGCGGGTGAGGGATGCCAGCACGGCGGGCACCTCGGCGGGTGCAAGCTTGTCTGCTTGGTTGAGCACGCAGAGCGCCTGCGCGCCGGAGGCGGCAAGCGGCACCATGAAGTCGCGGTGGATGACGGCGTCGGCGTATTTTTGGGGGTCGACAACCCAGACGAGTACGTCCACGTAGCGCATCATGCGGGCGGCGAGGTCGCGGTTGGTGGTGGTAACCGAGTCGAAGTCGGGCATGTCCAGCAGGATGAGGCCGCCGGTGCGGGTGCGCATTTCGCCGCGTCCGCCTACTGCACGGCGGATGCGGTTGAAGAGTCCGGGTGCCGGTTCGGTGACGGCGTTGGGTGCCGCCGCTCCCCCGGCTGCGTCTCCTTCGGTGGCGAGCGCCTGAGTTTGCGGGTAGACGCGCTTGTCAATACCGAGCCAGTCGAGCAGTTCTTCGCTGCCTTCTGCTTCCCAGATGGCCGCCTGCACGGTGGAGGTGGTCGGGCGCGTGGGGGCGGAGAGGGCAATGTTCTGCCCGGCGATGGCGTTGAAGAGGGTGGATTTGCCGCTGCCGGTCGCGCCGAAAAAGCCGATGACGGTGTGTTCGGTGGAGAGTTCGCGGCGCTGGCTGAGGCGTTCGAGGGTTTCGGCGGCGTCAAGCAGAACGGTTTCGGGGACTCGTCCTTCACCGTAGCTGATGGCTTCTCTCAGGGATGCGACAGAGCGCGCGAAGGGCGAGGTCGCCACGGCGGGGGTGGCGCCTCGCTCGGGATGGCGCTCAGCGGCTTTGTTCTCGAGTTTGTGCTCGGATTTATTCTCGGGGGTAGTCATAGTGCGTTTTTCTTCGTCTGTGGTGCGCGGTGAGGTGGTGCGCTGTGGAGATGATCTGGTGACAGGCGGTTGAGCCGCGTTGCCCCGACTATGATGTAGCCGACCAGGGGGTCTGCGCGCCCTGTACCTGAGCACTCTTTGCCTGTGCGGCTTGGCTCTGCCCGCTCATTTCCGCGGCAATTTTCTGCACCTGCTCGGCGGCGCGGTGAATGTCCTCGGCGTCAGCCTGCGGGTCGGTTTCTTCCAACACCTCGGTGAAGGGCTGAGCGTGCTCGGTGAGCAGATCCGCCATACGTTCGAGCAGGTCGGTGCGGGCACGGGTCGCCATGCGGCGCACCGCGTCTTCACCGAAGATGGACTCGAGCAGCTTGGTACCAACCACGCCGCTACCGCCCGCAATACCCGCCTCAATACCGGTAATGCCGCCGGTGAGGCTGAACGCGGCGACCATGAGCATCACGGCGGCGGCATTCACGCCCAGGGAGAGGAAGCGGGCGCGTTTGCGCTTGTCGGCGCCTTCTTCTCGGATCATTTCGAGGACGGAACCCTGCCAGAGGCGAATCTGCTCGGCAACAGCTGCGGAGAAAATGTCTTCGGCGGACTGCACCTCGCCCTTCACCTCACCGTCTGTGCTCTGTTCGGACGCGGAAGAAACAGCCTGCGGCGCGACTGCAACAGCCTGCGGCGCATCAAGGCGCGCCAGCAGGGAGCGTCCGGCGCGGCTGGCACGCCAGCGGGTGCGGGTGTTTTCGGAGGCGCGGGCGGCTGCATCCAGCACGACGGCGTGGATGCCGCTTTCGAGAGCGTCTTCTACCTTCTGGGCGGCGGCGGGCTGACCGCGCAGTGCGGAGCCGACGCGGTCACGCAGGCGACCGATGGTGCTGTCGAGGGAGCGGAAGAAGTCGCCGGTTCCCACGAAGTCGTGCCAGCGCGAGAGCACTTCGCCGCGTAGCAACGAACCGTCGGAGAGGGCGCCGTCGATGGTGGCCAGCGCATCCTCGTATTCTTCGGCGGCGATGGCGGCAAGCGACTGGTGTGCCGCCTGCTGGCGTGCCTGTTCTGCGGCGAGCACCTGCAGGTTACCGGCGAGGGTTTCGACGGCACCGGCGAGAGTCTGCCGGGCGATGGCGGCGCGGGCGGGTGCGTCGGCGCCGAGTTCGCGGATCCACAGGGTCAGCGGGGCGAGACTGACGGGGGCGAGCATGCCGCTTTCGTCGCGCGGCTGTTCGGTGACGGTGTGAATCAGTACGGCGTGGATTCCGGCCTCGTCGAGCATGCGTCGCAGGTCGTTTTCAATAGCCTCTTCGTCGCCTTCGGGCACGCGGTTGAGCACCACGGCAATGGCGATGGAGCGTGCGGCCGCTTCGTGGAGCAGTTCCCAGGGCACGGCGTCGGCGTAGCGGTTGGCGGTGGTGACGAAGAGCCACAGGTCGGCGGCGGAAAGCAGCTCCTTGGCGAGGGTGCGGTTCTCCTCAGAGACGGAGTCGATATCGGGTGCGTCAATGAGCGCGATGCCCTGCGGTAGCGCCGAGGTAGTAATAGGAATGAGGGCGCGCGCAATCTTCGGGTCGAGGCCGGGTAACGCCTGCGATCCGGCGTTCATGCCGGAGGTGCGGGTGCGCGGCAGGGTGGGCAGGAAGCGTTCGGGTGACAGAGCCGCTTCGTCTTCTGCGCGGTGCAGTAGGACGGGGTGGCGGGTGGTGGGTCGAATCGCGCCGGACTGGGTGAGCGGTTCGCCGAGCAGGGTGTTGACGAGGGTGGATTTGCCGGCGCCGGTGGAGCCTCCGACCACGATGGTGAGGGGGTTGTCGACGCTGGCACTGCGCGGCAGGATGTAGTCGTCGAGTTGGCGTGCCATGGCGGCGAGCAGGGTGCGCGCGGTGGCGGTGCCGTGCTCGGTGGTGCCGTCGTGGGTGACGGTGTAGGGGGTGCCGGGGGTTTCGCCGGCTTCTACGTCGAGCGGGAGGGGGATTCGAGTGAGCAGTTCGCGAGCTGCTTTGAGCTGCGCATAGTCGGTGGTAGTCACAGCGTTATTGTCCCATAGGGTGAACCCGCTTCGTGCCATGTGTGGGCGTTGTGGTGGGCACGTTGCGGCTGCGGGGAGTTTGGGGGCTCGCACTGAGGTATTTTTGAGGGATGTTCGAACAACTCTGAGGGGTTGTTTTGGTACCTTTGAGTTGTGGTGCAATCACTCCAATATGAGTTTGATTCGCTCAAGAGAAGATTAAAAAATCCCTAAGTTTCTAGGGGAAACATCAGATTTTAATGCGGTTATCCCAAACACATTGGTACGTTTTATAACCCGCATAAAACAGGCAAATATTAAGATTTGATAACTTTTTACGCTCAGGGGCAGATATGGTCCTTTCGAACCTAAAAGTACGCTTAGAATCGTTGAGCACGACATCCAGGCAGGTCATAACCACACCGATTCCTTCAGGAGGCTTCTGGCCTGCCCTTTCTATCGCATCCGTACTCATCGCGGTATGCCACACATCGGGAACGCTCACCGACCCCTCACGCAACTGCATGCAAAATTTATTGCCGTTGGGGTTCACTGCATCCGAGCTACCCGTTATTGCCTGCCCGTCTTTACTCTTGCGAAAGGTTGCGTATGTTCGGTTCGCTGTCACGTCGCCATCTTCTTGCTCTTTCTTCCGGAGCAGCATTGAGTGCACTCGCAAGCGCCTGCAGCCCCGTCGTTTCTCGCCCTCAACCGCTCTCCGAATCTTCTCCGGCTGACGCCGCACCGGCGCCTCAGAGCACCCAGACCAAAGCTGCAACCACCACGCGCAGTATTACGCAGGCCGAGCCTCTGCCTGCGTCGGCTCTGGATGGTCGCGGACCGGCTATTCTGCCGGATCAGTTCTTTGAGCGTTCCGGCGATTTTTCGAACGGCACCCTGAGCCATCGAGCCATTAATGTCCCCCGCCCCACCATGCCCCCGGAAGCTAAAGAGCGCACCGTTGAGGGCCTGCACGCTTTCCTGCAGTACTGGGGTGCGGCGCAGAACTATATGCTCCTCACCGGCGACACCGACCCCTTCATGAATCTGCCCGGCCAGGAGCACTTCAGCAACATGGCGCAGATGTACCGCGATATCTACCGCTACAACATCGGCTGGCTGGTTTCTAAGAACAACCACCCCATGTGCATTAACCTGAGCTCCCCGCAGCCGGTGCCCGCCACCGAGCAGGACGTCTACTGCTGGAAGGCAACCCTGAAGGTGGATGAGAACGCGTTCCTGTTCAATCATGAGACCCGTCAGCGCGAGCAGCTCACCGGTATCTACGGCAGCAATCAGAAGGCAGATGCTTACGTCTACTTTGGTGAAGAGGGCTGGCAGATGCTGGAAGATCCGAAGTCTTCCCCGAGCGCTACCGCTACCCCTGCGGCTAATGCTGAACCGTCCGCGAATACTCCGAGCGCGCAGCCGACCCCGAATGCGAGTACCTCTTCTAAGGCGGCTCGTTATATTCGAGGCTCAGCCTAAAGCTTCTTTGCATCCGTGCCTCAAAGAACCCGTCATATTGGGTGATATGACGCACGGATGAGGGCTTTTATTTGTGTGCCACGCGTGAAGTCTATAGGCTAGGGCTAGATGAGGTCCGCCCATTTTCGCCTCAATGCGTGTCTACCCGCCCCGCGGGTGACTGTTTTGCGCCCTTTCGATGGGGGCATGATGTTAGGCTGAGGATTAGGGTGTGAGCTCTTCACTTATCACCGATACTTCCGCATCACAGCACATTCAAGGGGATCACTATGATTCACAGCCGCCGCCACTTTATTGCGCTCACGGGCACCGCTGCCCTGGGTGCTATGCTTGCCGCTTGCGGTTCCAAGAAGACTGCGGAGGCGACCGCCTCCCCCACTGCTTCCGCTTCGATTGCGGGCGCCTACGACAACCTGTCGGGCGAGCTGAAGTGGACCAAGTACGTTGCCGGTACCGGTGCTGCTCCGATGAGTAGCACCGACCCGGAGACCGGTCAGGTCTACACGATTGAGCCGACCGCCGGCCC
>ERZ772908.26-NODE-26-length-51992-cov-7.73296_pt1 | contig 51992 bp, 35 predicted proteins | sample MGYA00512121_ERZ772908 | MGnify/ENA primary metagenome ERZ772908 (study PRJEB29015, sample SAMEA2738084) | human oral metagenome | biome: human oral; feature: human-associated habitat; material: saliva | place: China | collected 2264 ... | reverse complement strand
CACCTTACCTACACCCCCAGGAATTCCTTGATTGCCGGCAGCTCACGCTGAGCCTGGGCGTAACCCACCTGGTAGGCCTCTTCGAGCACTTCATAGCGCATTTCGAGCTTGGAAATTTCGGTGACTTCCGGGCAGTAGACATAGGCGCGTCCCTCAGCTTCCAGTCTGAAAGCGGTTTTGCGGGCGGCATTGTAGCGGGCGCTGCGGGCGGTGACGGCGTCGGCAATGGAAGGTAGACGTGGGAAGGCGGCACGCATACTGGCGTGGGTGCCCAGACGCGTGGCCGGCTTAATGAAGTTGCGCGGGCGAGTGAGCACAATCAGGAATTTGCGGTAACCGTCGCGCATGGGTGCGTCCAGCGGAATGCCGCCGTTGGGGCCAAGTGCGCCGTCGACGTAAGTGTCGCCGTCGATCTCTACCGGCGGCATCAGCACCGGCAGGGTGGACGACGCGCGCGCAAGTAAGCCCACATCAGAGACGCTATGCATGTCCTCTTTGGTGAACCATACAGCCTGGCCGCGCGTGGCGTTAAAAGAGCCAACACGTATCTGCGCCGGGTTGGCCATGAAAGTGTCGTAGTCGAAGGGGAAATCGCCGTCAGCCTCGGCAATGTCGTGGTAGAGATAGTCCACATTGAAGATGCCGCGCCCGGCTAGCCAGTGCTTGTAGCCGCCAAATTCGGGGCTGAGGGCCACGTCAACGAAGGAGTCGTGGGCGCGGGTGGCGTCACGTGAAACATAGTTAACGGTGTGTGAGCTACCTGCGGAAATGCCGGAAACATGCGGAAAATCTAGGCCCGACTCGATCAGGGTGGCCACCAGTCCGGCGGTGTACACCCCGCGCATACCGCCGCCTTCAAAAACTAGTGCTGTGTCAGGAAGATGTGTCAATGCGGTACTCACCGCGTCAGCCTATGCCAGCGGCCCATAGCTAGGTAAGGCGCGACACACGTGAGCCGCCCCGCTACTGGTGTGACCCAGTTGGCAGGGCGGCTTGCGTTGGGTTGGTTTTAGTGCCGACGACGGCGCCCGGCTGGTTCGGCCAGTCAGGTAGCTAGCGCGGCCTCAGATCTGGGCTAGGGCCTGATCAAGGTCTGCGATTAGATCGTTGACGTCCTCCAGGCCTACGGCCAGACGCAGCAGGGTTCCGGGCACGCCCCCAACCCCGCCGGTGCGGGTCGAGTGGGTCATGATTGCCGGGTGCTCGATTAGCGACTCAGGCGCGCCCAGCGAAGCAGCCAGTGCAAATACGCGGGTCAGGCCGGTTAGGCGGATGGCGTCGTCCTCATTGGCCAGCTCGAAAGAGAGCACCCCGCCGCTACCCAGCGGGTTTTGGCGCTGAGCCAACTCGTGCGCCGGGTGGCTGGGCAGGCCCGGGTAGTAGACGGCAGTTACCTTGGGGTGGGCCTGCAAGAACTCGGCCACCGCCTGAGTATTGGTGCAGTGGCGCTCCACGCGCACTGCCAGGGTCTTTAGGCCACGGTGAGCTAGGAAAGCGTCACGCGGGGACTCAATAGCCCCCAAAGTCATCTGCAGACGGGTTAGCTCCTCGGCGGCGTCGCGAGAATCAAAGAACGGGGTGACGTGCTCAGGCAGCTGCAGGCCGTCGCGCAGCACCACCGCGCCACCAACCACATCCGAGTGCCCACCAATGTACTTAGTGGTGGAGTGCACCACCACGTCCGCGCCCAGCTCCAGCGGGCGCTGCAGCAGCGGGGTGGCGAAGGTGTTATCAACCACCAAAAGTGCCCCCACCTCGTGACATAGCTCGGCGACGGCGGCAATGTCGGTAACCGTTAGGAAGGGGTTAGAGGGGGTCTCCACCCACACCAGCTGAGGGCGCTGGGCGCGAATTTCGCGCGCGGCCACATCCAGATTGGTGAGGTCCACAGCCGCTGAAGTGAAGCCCTCGGCGGGCTTAATGACACTGAAAAGCTTGTGAGTGCCGCCGTAAACGTCGGTTGAGTGAATGATGTGGTCGCCGGGGCGGGTTAGCAGGCGCACTACGGTGTCCTCGGCACTCATGCCAGAGGGGAAGGCGAACCCGTGGGTGGCTCCTTCCAGGGCAGCTAGGGCGCCGGCGAAAGCGTTGGTGGTGGGGTTGCCACAGCGACCATACTCAAAGCCCTGCTTGAGATCGCCGGGAGCATTTTGCACGTGAGTGCTGGTCACATGCATGGGCGGAACCACGTCACCGGTAACCGGATCTGGCTCAAAACCCAAGTGAATCGCGCGAGTGGAGAAAGCGGCTGCGTTGTTTTCCATGTATTGAGTTTAATTCCACGCTTCTCCCTTGTTAATAACTACGCCACACGCATAAGGGTGTAGGTCACATTAAGAGTGCTTACTTTCACCGCTGACCCCTATGGGTGGCGCATGTGGTTGGTGATTATGGATGGTTAGACTTGAAGTCTTGTTAGCTGCGAGTTTTCCCCAGATACATGCGCAGCTGACGCATGGTCCAACTGAAAGGTGACGTGGCTTTGCGGGTAGCTTTCAAAATTTTCAGGCGAGATATTGGGCGCATTTTGCGAGTGCCTTTCGCCGTGATCGTTGTGGTGGGTGTGTGTTTCCTGCCCGCGATGTACGCCTGGTTCAATATCGCCGGTTTCTGGGACCCCTACGCCAACACCTCCCACCTGCGCGTCGCCGTCGTTAATGAAGATAAGGGAGCCACCACTGGCGCTACCGGCAAGATCGACGCCGGCGCTCAAGTAGCCGCCCAAATTAAAGATAATCACGACTTGGGCTGGTACTTCACCACGCGGCAGGGGGCTATCGACGACGTAAAAACCGGTAGGTCATATGCGGCCATCATCATCCCCGCGAACTTCTCCACCAGCCTGGTCAGCTTCATGGACCCGCAGCATTACACTCAGCCCAAGCTGGAGTATTACGTCAACCAAAAACTCAACGCGGTGGCCCCGCAAATCACTAACGCTGGCGCCAGCACGTTGGATCGGAAAATTAATTCTGCCTTTGTTTCGCAAGTATCCAAGGCGGTAACCACCAAGCTAGGAGACTTTTCTAAGCAGGTGCGCGCCCAAACCGCCACCGTTAACGCCAACACAGACAAATCCCTGGCCCAAGGCGCCCAAAAACTAGCTGCAGCCTTGGCTTCAGTACAAAGTCAAAGCCAGCAAATCGACCAGGCGCGAGCCAAAATTGCTAGCGCCCAAAACTCACTGACTGCGCTGCAAGCCCAGGTCACAAACCTGAGCCAGATTGCCACAAACACCGGCACGCTGCTGTCCACCACGGCCACAACCATCACCGACTTTTCTTCCAAAGCCCCGGGCATACTCGATAAATCAGCTAGCCTCACAGTTCAGGCCACCGGCAAACTGTCAGTAAATGCAGCCAACCTTAACGGGGCGGTGCAATCCGCGCAGGGGCGAGTTGACGGCGTCGTGAGTGAGCTAGAGTCAATCAACCAAACTCAAGGCCAAATCCTGACCCAGTTGCAAAATGCGGGGCTGGGGAATGTGCCCGGGGGATCAGATGCGCTGGCGATTTTGACGCAGCAAAACACCAACGCCGCCACCAGCCTAAGCAATCTGCGCACAGTGGGCAGCTCAATTTCTGCCACCTCCACCTCGCTTAGCGACGCCGCCAGCGCACTAAACACTGCGGCTAACACCTCCACCACCGCCTTTAGTTCCGCGCGAGAAAGTGTTTTTTCCTCTTCACTGCCGCAGGTCAGTAGCTCGCTGTACAACATGGACCGCCTTTCGGGCACGCTGGCAGTCACTATCAGCAACCAAAACCAGCAGATCACGCAGCTAAAATCCATGCTCACCCAGCTGGACAAAAACCTGGCCGCCACGCAAAGCGCCCTGAACCAAAGCGCCACCACTTTGACGCAGCTGCAAAGCGATCTGGAATCCACCCGCGCTGACCTGGGGGCAATCAGCGGCACCTCAGCCTTGCGTCAGCTCACCGACAAGCTGGACGTGAGCGCAGACAAGGTTGCTAACTTCATGCTTTCACCCACGTTGCTAAGCACTCACAAGGTTTACCCGGTGGCTAACTACGGCTCGGCTATGGCCCCGGTGTTCACCAACCTGACCTTATGGGTGGGTGCGTTTATGCTGGTGGTCCTGATCAAGCTGAACGTAGACAGCGAGGGAATCGGGGCCATCACGCACACGCAGGCGTATATGGGTCGCTGGCTGTTAATGGCCGCAATTAGTGCAGTGCAAGCCATTGTGGTCACCACCGGCGACCTGATCCTAGGTGTACAGCACGAAAGTGTGGTGCTGTTCTACCTGGCAACAATCCTTATTGGTTGGGCTTATCTGTCTATTATCTATGCGCTCAGTGCATCCTTCCAGCATATTGGTAAGGGTCTTTGTGTTGTTATGGTAATTTTACAGATTCCTGGCTCTTCTGGTCTATACCCAATTGAAATGGTGCCTAGTTTCTTTGGCTGGGTTTACCCGGTGCTGCCCTTTAAATATGGGGTGGCAGCTGTGCGAGAGGTTATTGGTGGCTTCTATGCCCACCATTTCCTGTCTGACCTGGGAGTTTTGGCGCTGATGGCGGCCGGGTCTTTTGCCGTGGGGATTGGGCTACGGCCCTTCTTGGTTAACATCAACCGCCTGACCGCTGCGGCCATTGCTGAGGGTGGCCTGTTTAACGCCGAAGAGACCCGCGACTCACGGCGTTGGCGCACCACCCAGATCCTGCATGCCCTGGCCGACCGCGAAGATTACCGCTGGGAAACCGACTATCAGCGCCGCCGTTTTGAACGGCTGTATCCGCGTATGCGCGTGGCGGCGATTGTGCTGGGCGTAGTGGTGCCAGCGGTTACCGCCCTGACCAGCAGTTTTAGCACTACCAACCAGAGGATCACTTATGTGGCGGTGTGGATGGTGTGGTTGGTTGCCATGATTGGCTTCCTGGTTTATATGGAGTACCGCCGCGACCGCCTGGAGCGTCAGGCGGCTTTGCTGGAAATGGGTGACGGCGAAATCAAGGCCATGCTGCATGGACATATGGGGCGACGGCGCCAGGGGCGCTCTCGCTCGCGGCTTGCGTTAGCTGAAATTAGTGCCGACGCCGCCGGTGTGGAAAGTGCCGACGCTGCTGCGGCGGCGGGGCGCAGTCAAGCCGGCTCAGCAAAGGCTGGCGAAATCGGTCGGCAGATGCCTGACGATGCGCTAGGGCGCAGCCAGGCTGAAACCGCACAAATTCCGGTTGTAGACGAAGGAGAAGGTCGATGAAGCACGCAGACGAAAAGCGCAGTGCGGCGTCGGCCCGGCGCTCTGGAGCTAAGGCACCTGACAGTGTCAAGTATTACGCTGGGGATCAGGCTCGCGCCGCCGTCCCAACTCGCACGGACACCCAAACCGGTGCTGACGTCCCAACCCGCACGGCCACCCAAACCCGGACCAGCCGAAAAGCCCAGGCCAAGCCACTTGCAGGGGCCTGGCAGCTATATCGCGACGATCTACGCCGCGCCCGCATCAACGTGATCAGCCTGGTGATTATCCTCGGGCTAGTGGTAATTCCGGCGGTGTTTGCCTGGTTTAATGTGGCTGCCTCTTGGAACCCGTTTGGTAACACGCGCAACCTGACAGTCGCCGTCGCCAATGCTGATACCGGCTACAAAAGCGACCTGGTTCCCATGAAAGTTAATGCGGGCGAGCAGGTGGTTTCCGCGCTGCGTGCCAACAAGCAGCTCAATTGGGAGGTGACTACACCCGCGCAGGCGCTGGAGGGCACTAAATCGGGTAAATATTATGCGGCCATCGTGATTCCCGAGGGCTTTAGCAAAAATATGCTCAGTTTTTTCTCCTCCAGCGCCCAAAGCACGCAGTTGAACTACTACATCAACGAAAAACGCAACGGTATTGCCCCCAAGATTGCCGGGGCTGGGGCGCAGGCGGTTTCCACTCAGGTGAACGCGGTGTTCACTAAAACTGTGGGGGAGGTGGTGCTGAACCTAACTCAGACAGTGTCCACTCAGCTATCCACTCCCGAGGCTACCAACGCTTTAAATACTGTGGTGGGGCGCGTGGAGACACTGTCTACCCGCTTCGATAGTGCCGCTAACCTGCTCACTTCCTATGGTGGCTTGGTCGACGGCGCCAATGGGCTGGTGACCAGCTCCGTCAGTCTGGTGGGGCAGGGATCCAAAGACGCCCAGCAGCTACGCACCCAGCTAGGCCAGGTGGCAACCGAAACCGGGAACATCAAGAGCGCCGTCGCCAATGCAAACCAAGCCTTGCAGGGGGCCTTTAACGCCTCCACCACGGCCCTAAATTCAGTCAATGCCGCCGCAGACCAGGTGAGCACCTCCTCCGGGCAGTCCGTCTCCGCCGTCGTGACCAGCCTAAACCAGCAGGCCAGTGGGTTGCAGGCGCAGGCCACCAACTACCAGAAGGTGCGTGACAACCTGGCCACGCTGATCGCTCAGCTGCCCGACCCTACCCGCGCACAAGGGGTGCTGACCAGCCTCGATGGGATTATCAGCAGGCTCAACGGCGCGGCTACGTCGCTGCAGTCGGCGGCCACGCAGATTTCCAATAAATCCGGTGACTCGCAGGCCTCCATTACCGAGGCGAAAAACCTGATTGGCCAGGCCAAAACCGAGCTAAGCGGCCTCAAAACCACGGTTGACACCAATATCGCTCCCCAGGCTAACCAGCTGGCCGCAGATTTGGCGCAGGTCTCCGACGGTTTGGGGCAGGTGCGCGAGTCGGTTTCCACCTCACTGGGAGGCAGTGGGGCGGGCTCGCTACAGGCAAAGCTGACGCAAATGAAAACTAACCTCGACGGCGCCGCTAAAGATCTCAGCGCTGCCGGGGCTCAGATGAAGACACTGTCTGAAAAGCTGCGCGGGGCGATTGATAGTGGCGACTTGGCGCAGGTGCAAAAAATTATTGGCGACGACCCCCAGCGCCTGGCCCAAGCCCTGACCACGCCGGCCGTGGTGGAGCGCCACCCGATTTACGCGGTGGAAAATTTCGGTTCCTCTATGGCGCCACTTTACGCAACCGTGGCGATGTGGATGGGCACCATGCTAATTGGTGTGGTGGTGCGCGCACAGCCGGTTTCTAATGTGTCTAAATTACGGCCTTCGCAAGTATTTTTTGGACGTTGGGGTATTTTTGCCACAATTGGTTTGGCGCAAGCGACTTTAGTGGCTGGTGGTTTATTGCTGTTTTTGGATGTGCAATCGGTGCATCCATGGCTATTTATGATAACCGCATGGCTTACGGCAATAGTGTTTTCGCTGATTAATTATTCGTTTGTGGCCGCGTTTGGAAACGTTGGCAAAGCGATTAGTATTCTGTTTTTAGTGATGCAGGTTTCCGGTGCGGGTGGGTCTTTCCCGCTGGCTATTTTGCCAGGATTCCTATCTGAACTAAGCCCATATTTACCTGCAAAGCCGGTAATTAATGCGCTGCGCTGCGGAGTGGCTGGGTATAGCGGCAATGAATATTTGGGGCATATTGGTCATTTGCTGTTATTTATAATTCCGGCATTAATAATTGGTTTGGTGTTACGGCCAATCCTGGCTCGGCGCAACCAGGCTAACAGTGAGGCAGTGGAGTCCACCAAAGTCCTGGGCTGATATACAAATGCAGGTAAAATATGTCTGCAGGCAGAAAATGCATGCAAATACAGGCAAAATCATCCCTTCCCTATAAAAAATTCATGGGGTTTTATAGGGAACGGACGAAATGTCAGTATTTGCATGGCGCTTACGCGGCGCATGCTCACATTGTGTATACTTATGCGGCTCAAGGCATGTATGTTGCATGTCCACCTGAGTGGCTTGGTTTTTGGCTAAACCTCATAGGTCTTCTAACGTCGACGCCGTCGGTACCGACGACGCCGGCCTGGATGGTTGCGATCTCACTGGCCGCATAGTTCTCCGACGCCGGACTCTGTAGGCGTGTGCCCATTTTGCTAACCCTGACCAGCCAGAGGCCCCCTTTGTCTGGCCATGTCTCTGGTCAACCAAGCATACGTAGTTTCCAGGCATACATGGCTAGACGTGCAGATATGGTTTACAGATACGCAGATTTCGTCCGTTCCCTATAAAACCCCATGGAAAAATCATAGGGAAGGGATGATTTTGCCTGTATTTGTACTGCCTGCCTGCCCATGTTTGTCTGCATTGCCTGTATTTGCCTTAAAATTAAGCAACACTGAATGCAACACCAGTTTTAGGAGTCACTTGAGTATCGGTCTAGTCGCCCTTCTTGACGACATTGCCGCCCTGGCTAAAGCCGCCGCCGCCTCGGTTGATGACGTGGCGGGCGCAGCAACCAAAGCATCTAGCAAGGCAATCGGGGTGGTTATCGACGACACCGCCGTGACTCCCCAATACGTGCAGGGCCTCAAACCTGAACGCGAACTGCCGGTGATTAAACGCATCGCGCGCGGCTCACTGATAAACAAGCTAGGCATTATTTTGCCGGTGGCCCTATTGCTGACCTGGCTGGCACCCTGGTCGCTACCTATTTTGCTGCTGGTGGGCGGCACTTACCTGTGTTTTGAGGGCGCAGAGAAAGTACTTAGCGCCTGGGGGATTATCAAGGAACATGAGAGCTCCCACGGCGCCAGTGACAAGTCTGCGGATCCGGCCGCAGTAGAAAAAGCCATTGTCAGCTCGGCGGTGCGCACAGACCTGATTCTTTCCACTGAGATCATGCTGGTGTCTTTGGCGGGCCTGCACACCAATGACAACCTGAGCAAAGTCGCCATCATGGTGGTAGTGGGCTTCATCATGACGTTCTTCGTCTACGGTCTGGTGGCGCTGCTGGTGAAAATGGATGACCTGGGCTTGGCCCTGGTGCGTCGCGGCCAGGAGAAACTGGGGCGTGCCATCGTCAAAACTATGCCGCGCGTTTTCCGTGTGATCGAGGTGGTTGGCACCGTGGCTATGCTTTGGGTGGGCGGTCACATCGTGATCGACGCCCTCAACAACCTGGGGGTAGGCACCCTGCATCACCTGGTGGAGCACGCCGCCCACGCCGCCACCCACGCCGCCCAGGGTCTGGGTGACTCGTTAAGTGGCGTGGTCAAGTGGTGCGTGGAGACGGCCTGCTCGGGCGTGTTCGGCCTGGCGTTTGGTGCGCTGGTTACTGGGCTGGTGCTGGGGCTGCAGCGGCTGCTGCGGCAGCGCGCGGGGCAGCACTAGCGATCTTTTCCAGCTCGGCCTCGCCGTGAGCTGCGGATAGGAACCACACTTCAAAGATCGACGGCGGCAATGCCACCCCCGCCTCCAGGAAGGTGTGGAAGAAGGGCGCGTAACGCCAGGTTTCCTGCTGGCGCGCCTGGTCGTAGTTGTAGACGCCGTCGCGGGCTGCCTGTGGGCCAAACATGATGGACATCAGCGAGCCGGTACGCTGCACGCGGTGCGCCACCCCGGCCTGGGTGAGCGCCTGGCCCACAATCTCACCCACAGCCTGGGCGTTAGCGTTGACGGCGTTGTAAACGTCGACGTCGGCCAGCTGCAGCGTGGTTAGGCCAGCGGCGGTGGCTAGCGGGTTACCTGAGAGCGTGCCCGCCTGGTACACCGGCCCCAGCGGCGCCAGTAGGTCCATGATGTCGGCGCGCCCGGCCACGGCGGCTAGTGGCATCCCTCCGCCCACGACCTTGCCGAAGGTCACCAGGTCAGGCACCCATTTGGGGGTGGCGACGGCGCTGGGCTCAGCTGCGGCGACGGCGTCGGGCACAGCCGCTTTAGTGGCTTCTGAGCCGGCGGTTCCGCCTGCGCCGATAGTCCCGGCTGCGCCTAGCTGCGCCAGGGCAGCAGGGGTGGTTAGCTCAGCACTTAGCGCGGTGGCGGGGGTGGCGCAGTCGTGCTCTTGCCAGCCGGCCACAGCCTCCAAACCCCACCAGCCGGCAGAGCTGACCCTAAAACCTGTGAGTACCTCATCCAAAATCATTACCGCACCGTAGCGGGTGCATAGGGAACGGATGCGCTCATTCCAGCCGGATCGTGGGGGCACGCTACCCATATTGGCGGGGGCGCCTTCGAAAATAACGCCCGCGATTTCCTGACCGCGTTCGGCGAAGCAGGCTTCTAGCGCCTCAAAGTCGTTGTAGGGCAACACGATGGTGCAGGCGGTAATCGCTGCGGGCACGCCCGCACTGCCAGGCAGGCCGCCCGTGGCCACGCCAGAGCCGGCCGCAGCCAGTAGACCGTCGCTGTGACCGTGGTAGTTGCCGGCAAATTTAATGATCAGCTCGCGCCCGGTGGCGCCGCGCGCTAGGCGGATAGCGGTCATGGTGGCTTCGGTGCCGGTGGAAACAAAACGTACCCGCTCCACAAACGGCACGCGTTCGCGCACCTTTTGGGCCAGCAGGGTTTCGCTCTGGGTGGGGGCGCCAAAGGATAGCCCGCGCGCGGCGGCCTCCTGTACAGCGGCCACCACTTGCGGGTGGGTGTGGCCTAGCAGGGCCGGGCCCCAGGAGCCCACCAGGTCCACATAGTCGCGCCCGTCGGCGTCGGTAACGTAGGCCCCTTTAGCGGCGCTGATGAAACGCGGGGTGCCGCCCACGCCCCCAAAAGCGCGTACCGGCGAGTCAACACCACCCGGAATAATCCCCTTGGCCTGGGTAAATAAGTGTTCATTTAGATTCATAATTAAGTCCTATCGCAGCGTTTGGTCTATTTTTCCTGCGGCGTTGCGGCGTTGCGGCAGCCGGGATGGTGCACCCGGGGTGTGCCGGGTGCCGCCGGGCTGGTGTGCCTGGGCTGCCGCAGCTTCTGGGATCGTGGCTTATCGCAGCATCTGGGCGATTTCGCGGGCCCAGTAGGTAAGTACCGTATCGGCGCCGGCACGGAAAATGCCCAGCACACTTTCAAGGATCACGCGCTCGCGGTCAATCCAGCCGTTGGCTGCGGCCGCCTCAACCATGGCGAATTCCCCGGAGACCTGGTAGGCCGCCACCGGAATGTCGCTGGCTGCGGCCACATCGCTAAGCACATCCAGGTAGGGGCCGGCGGGCTTAACCATCACCATGTCAGCCCCCTCGGCGGCGTCGAGCAGTGCCTCATACAGGCCTTCGCGACGGTTGGCTGGGTCTTGCTGGTAGGTGCGGCGGTCACCCTTGAGGGTGGAGCCCACGGCTTCACGGAAAGGTCCAAAGTAGGCGGAGGCGTATTTGGCAGAGTAGGCCAGGATTGCCACGTCGGCGTGACCGGAGGCGTCTAGGGCTTGGCGAATGGCGGCCACCTGCCCATCCATCATGCCTGAGGGGGAGACCATGTGGGCGCCGGCTTCGGCCTGGCTGACGGCCATGGCCTGGTAGAGCGGCAAGGTTGCGTCATTGTCGACGCCGCCGCGCTCGTCTAGCAGCCCGCAGTGGCCGTGGCTGGTGAACTCGTCAAGGCAGGTGTCGGCGCAAACCACTACGGCGTCGCCTACCTCTTCACGCACGGCGGTGATGCCCTGATTCAAAATGCCTTCACTGGCCCAGGCTTGGCTACCCACCTCGTCACGCACTGCGGGCACGCCGAATAGGTCAATTGAGCCCACACCGGCTTCGGCGCAGGCCACCGCTTCGCGGCGCAGCGAATCTAGGGTGTGCTGGTAGACGCCGGGCATGGCGCTAATGGCTTGCGGCTCGCTAATATCCTCGCGCACGAACACCGGCAGGATCAGTTTGGCCGGGTCGATGCGGTGCTGGCTGACCAGGGCGCGCATGGCCGGGGTGGAGCGTAGGCGGCGTGGGCGCAGCGTGGGAATGGGGGCGGGCGCGACGCCGTGGCTGGCTAGCAGGTCCAGGGCGCTTTGGGGGATGGTAGTCATGAAAAATCCTTTGCTTTAAATAGGTTAATTATGGCTTGGGTGATGTGTTCGGCTCGCGGCGTGGCGGCGGTGGCGTCTACGCGCAGGCCCAGTTCGCGGCAGCGTGCGGTGGTGGATTTGCCGATGCTGACCACTGCGGTTTTCTTAGGTGGAGGGCCCAGCAGTTGCAGTAGGGCCTGGGCGCTAGAGCCTGCAGTGACGACGACGGCGTCCCATGCCCCGGCTTGCCACTGGGTTTTGAGGTGGGCTGGTAGCTGGGGGAGGGGGACGGTGGTGTAGGTGGCAACGGCGTCCACCTGCCAGCCAAGCTGGCTAAGTCCTTGGGCTAGCGTGGGGGCGGCTAGCTGCGACTGAGGCAGGCAGATGGTGGCCGGGGCGGCGGGCATGGTGACAGCGGGTTGCTGTGGCGTGGCCAGGATGGTGGGCGACATCAATGCGGCGGTTGCGCTGGTGGGTGTAGCTACCGTGGTGGCAGCGGGTGGCGTCGGGAAAACTTCCAGTAGCTTGGCGGCGCTACCCGCACCCACCAGGGTGGGCTTAAGTGCGCAGTGGCTGTTTACCCACTCGGCAGTGGATTGGCCAACTACTGCCAAGTGCGTGGCTCCTTGAATGGAATCTGCCTGTTGAACGGAATCTGCTTGGTTGGCGCAGCCAAGGCTCTGTTTAGTTGAACTCTCGCGAGTCGCAGCTTCCGAGGCTAGTGCAAATGAGCTCAATGCGAGGGTGGGTGAGTGTGGCGTGGGGGCTGAGGTGGGTGGATTGAGTGTGGGGGCTGAGGCGGGTGCTAGCGCAAGCGCATTTAGCTGCGGCAGTACAGCCTGCGCAGCTCGCCAAGAAGACAGCACCACCCAGGCGTAATAGCCAGATGCAAGCCTTTGGCGCATCTGTTCTAACTGCTCAGATTCAATGGGAATAGTTTGGGTTAGCGCGAAAGTATCCACCTGGGCGTCGGCAGTTTTAAGGGCTGCCGCAATGGCGTCGTCGGACTTTAGGCGCGGCAAAGCCATCCGTAAACCGGCGAGTGTTTCACGTGAAACAACCATAACCATCTACCTCTAAATCCGATCGTAAAACCTTAGTTGTCACCTTGCTGCGCGCTTAGTTGTTGCCCTGTCGCCGTAGCCTCAGCGTTATCGCGGCTTTCGCCATCCTCGCCGCGCTCCTTAATGCCTCAGCTATACCCCCTTAACTCCTCAGCCACGCTCCTTAACAGCCTGCAAATCCGCTACCTGCCCGGCGCCTTGCGCCAACAAATCCTGGGCGGCGCGCTGACCCAATTCCGCCGCTTTTTGCAGGTGGCAAGCCTTGGCTAGGTCCACGCCCCCAAGCGTCACGGCCTGGCGACTATGCACGCTAGCGGCGCCGTCGAGAGCAAACACCCCGGCCTCTAAGTGCAGCTCATAATCAAAGCCGGCGTGCACCAGGTAGGCGTAAGTGCCCACGGGGGCTGCGCACCCAGCCTGCAAAGTAGACATCACCGCACGCTCAGCCACCGCAGCCAGGTGTGAAGCCGGATCGTTCACCTGGGCGATCACCGCCTCCAACTGGGGGTCAAGCTCCTGGGCGGTCTCAATAGCCAGCACACCCTGCGACGGCGCCGGCAGCATCTGCTCGGGGTTGAAAGCCTCGCTTATGTGCTCAGCCAAACCCAGCCGCTCCAATCCAGCGCAAGCCAGCACCACGGCGTCCAAATCAGCGCCGGTGCCAAGAGCCTGGGGGGATGTGCCAGCGTCGGCGGTAACCTGAACCCCGCGCACGCGCCCCAGTCGCGTGGGCACGTTACCCCGCAAATCCACGGTCTTAATATCGGGGCGCAGAGCCTTCAGCTGGGCCACACGCCGAGGCGAGCCGGTACCCACACTCGCTCCACTAGGCAGCTGCGCCAGGCTCATGCCGTTCGAGGCCACCAGCGCGTCACGTGGATCGGCGCGGCGTGGGGTGGCAGCAATGCGCAGCCCTGCAACCGGGGCGGTGGGTAGATCCTTAAACGAGTGCACCGCCAAATCCACCTGCCCTTCAAGCAGGTGAGTGCGCAGCTGGGCAGCAAACACTCCAACGCCCCCAAGCTGGCTTAGCGCCGCGCGCGAAGTGTCGCCCTGAGTTCGCACAGTAACCAGCTCCACGCGCCAATCCAGACCCTGGGCGGCGGCGGCAGTTTCCAACATGCGCGCCACCATGCCCGACTGGGCTAAAGCCAAAGCCGACCCGCGCGTCCCCAGACGCACAACTTTTTCACTCATAAGAAGTTCCTATATATTTGTAGTGCTATGCGGACTGTGGCGTTATGAGCGCTGTAGGCGCCTGGCGTTCGTGCGTGCGTGAGCGACCACCGCATTTACGCCCGTGCCACCAACCCAGGCGCCAGTAACCGCCAAACCCTCAATGTTTTCAACCTGGCTCATAAAAGCCGCAATGCGCGCGCGGTAGCTGGGTGGCAGTGGCGGCAAAGTGCCATTCCAACGCACCAGTTTGTGCTCGCTTACCTGCTCAGGGCGAATAGTTACGCCCGTCAAAACCCGCACGTCAGCTAGGGCTTGCTCCAGGCTCACCTGCGGCTCACTTTGCCCCAAACGCCCATACGACAGGCGCAATAAATGCTGGTGCGGCGCCAAAGCCTGGGCGATCCAGGGCCACTTAACGTTTAAATGCGACAGGGCTTTGGCTCCCACGGGGCTCTCGACGGCGTCAGGTTGGGTTGGGCTTCCTTGGTTGCTGGGCTCGACGGCGCCGGGCTGAGTGTTGCCGCATGGTTCTGAGGCGGCCTGGGTGTCGGGGGTGGACTGGTCCGGCTCAGCCTGGGTGTCGGCGCAGCTTGCGGGCGACGCCGGAGCCACCAGCAGGCCCTGACCCACCGGGGCGGCGTCCAGCTCAGGGCTATCAACCAGCAGTGAGTAGCGCGCAATGGGCGCGCCTACCGGGATAGTGATGTCAGTGTCTAAGGCCGCCAAGTTTGCGCTGGCCAGCAATCGCAAGGCTGGGCGCGCCGAACAAGCCACCACCAGGCGCTTAGTGCGCAAAGTACGCGGCGTGCCGGCAGGGACCGGCTCGCTCGAAGGAGTCGGGCCCGGCTTGGTGGGGGCCAGCACCACCTGCCAGTAGCCGGAGCTATCGGGAGTGCCAGAGCTGTCGCTGGCGTCGTGGGAAGCCGCGTTGCTGGCGCCACTAGCGCCGCAGGTAGCGGCGCCGCTTGCAGTGTCAGCGTTGCCTGCGGCGTCGGGAGCAATGAGCTGCTGGGCCCCAACGCGAGTGAGCACAGTGCCTCCCGCCGTCGTGATGGCCTGACTCAAAGCCGCAGTCAGCTGGAACATGCCACCGCGAACGCACTTATCAACACTGCGCCCACCAGTAGCTTTACGCGAGCGCGCCAACAGGAAAGCCACCGCATCAGCCAGGCAGCCATGCTCACGAGTAGCCTGACGCAGCCCCGGCGTAACCGTGTCAGTGGCCAGATCGGCCGGATCACACGTGTAAATGCCGGCAACTATCGGGCGCACCAGACGATCAACCACCGCCTGCCCCATGCGCGCGGCCACAAACCCTGCCAAAGTCTCGCCCTCAGCGCCCTGGCCCACCTCACTGCCCAGGTGGCGGTCTTGGGCGGCACGTTGCGCAGCCTTAGCGCCCAAAACGGCGACGACGTCGTCCGCGTCCGGATCAGCGGGAATGCCCAGGTAGGCGTCACGCAAGAACCGCCACAGACGCCAGCGACTTTCACCATTGGCGCGGTTGGGGGGTAAAAACAGGCGTGCGCCGTCGCCGCTAGGGGCCAGTGCCTCCAGCCCCAAAGCGGCCACCATCTGGGCGGTTTCCACCCCGCGCGGAACGAAAGTCTCAGCGCCCAAATCCACCTGGACCGGGCCAATGTAACCGGGGGCAATCAGCCCACCCAGATAGCCGCGCGCCTCCACCAGCAGTGGCTTGAACCCATCCTGGCTTAGCTGCCAGGCGGCAGACAGGCCGGCGATCCCTCCGCCAATCACCAGGGCATCTACCTCATCGGGCAGGTCATTAAGCGGGTTGGGGTGAGAAGTGACCGGAGTGGCCGGGGCGGAACTGTTTTTAGCATCCAGATTCATAAGCTTTCCTTATGAACAAATTCGACGATCCGCGTTAACACAGCTGGGTCAGTAGTTGGCGGCACCCCGTGCCCCAGGTTAAACACATGCCCCGGCGCCTGGCGCCCCGCACGCAAACACTCAACAATGGCCTGCTCAATCACCGGCCACGGCGCCGTCAGCAAAGCCGGGTTCAAATTACCCTGCACCGGGCAGCTGCCCCCAAGCTGGTCAATCGCCCAATCCAACTCAGTGCGGTCATCAACCCCCACAGCCTGCGCCCCCGCCGCCAGCATCTGCGGCAACAGGCGCGCACTACCAGTAGCAAAGTGAATCAGTGGCGCCGCCTTGCCAGTAGTTGGGCTGATCGCCTCGCGCGCCCGCGCAATAGCTAGAGCCGAGTATGGGGCCACGCGCTCGCGGTAGTCGGTGGGGCTAAGTGAACCGGCCCAAGAGTCAAACAGCTGCGCCGCCGAGGCGCCACAGCTAATTTGCAATGCTATGAAATCGCCCGTGACCTGCGCGCACCAGCGCATCAGTAGGTCCCAAGTGGGCGGGTCGGCGTGCATTAGGGAGCGTGCGGCTAGGTGGTCGCGGCTGGGCTTACCCTCAACCAGATAAGCGGCCAGAGTGAAAGGTGCGCCCCCAAAGCCAATCAGCGGAGTCCAGCCCGTCGGCTGTGCCTGAGCTAGCGGCTGTGGCACCCCTTGCTGCGGCGCCCCTGGTTTCGGCGCCTGCGCGGGCGTGCCTAGCTCGCTCAAAATCAGGGCAATAGCCTCACGCAGGGCGGCCACGCCCTCAGCGCCCTGGTGAGTGGCGCCGTCGTGACTGGCCCAAGTGCCCTGGCCAAAACCGCACTCAAGTAGGCGCTCAACGTCGTCGCGCGTGCGAATAGGGGCCGATAAAACCGGCCCCACCTGCGGTTTGATCTCCACATCTACCCCTGCCAGGCGCAGTGGCACCATGATGTCTGAGAAGAAAATAGCCGCATCCACCCCGTGACGGCGCACCGGCTGAAGCGTTGCCTGTGCAACCACCTGCGGATTTAAGCAAGCCTCAAGCATAGGCAGATTTACCTGGGCACGCAGCTGGCGATACTCGGGCAGAGAGCGTCCGGCCTGGCGCATAAACCACACCGGGGTGCGGGCGGGGCGTTGCCCATTAAGTGCAGCCAAGAGGGCGGGCTGGGGCGAGTGGGGTGGCGGCAAAGCATTCATCGTTTATTAATTCTAGCCATAGATAATTTAAATAATATTCACGTTTTCAAATACCGCATTAGTGGCAGTTATGCTTACCTAACCGCTTTTATGACGCCGCGTCTTTATTTATTTAAAATGACACTTCGACACTTAAAAAACCTTGCGATTGCGGGGAAAACTGGCACTCTAGAGTTAACTGTCGTGGTGGCATAAAAATAGTTTTGCGCAAATCGCAAGATAAGCGTGTGTGGCGGGCCGATAGGTGCTTGAATAGCACTCGCTGTGACTATTCATCTACTCTCCGCCGATCATCGTTATCAAAGCCTGGATGAGGTTGCCCGACTCAGTCGGGTAGACAACCTGGGCCCCAAACTCATGCGCGCGCTGCCCTACCTGCGCGGCGCCGTGGTGGTGCGTACCTGCAACCGCCTGGCAATCCTGGTTGACGCCCCAAGCAGGCTGGCTAGCTCTGGTCAGTCTGGCTCCGACGCCGCCCGCGCTGGCTCAGCTTGCCCCGGTTCCGCCGTCTCTAGCTCTGGCGTCACCCCTGCTGTTGCCGACGACGTGCGCGCGGTGCTGGCTCACTGCGTCGAACTGTCCCTTGAGCAGGTGCATTTGCGCCACCTGGCCGGACACCAAGCCCACCTAGACCTATTTGCCACCGCCGCCGGGCTGGAATCCATGGTGGTGGGGGAGCGCGAAATTGCTGGCCAGCTGCGCCGTGCCTTCCATGCGGCCTGGGAGGAAGACACTCTTAGCTGCGATTTGGGGCGCGCTCTTGAGCACGCCTCACGCACCAGTCGGTTGGTGGCCACGCAAACCGGCTTGGCTTCTTCGGGCCGCTCAGTGGTGGCGGTGGGCCTGGATTTGGCTACCCAAGCTTTACAGGACGCCAAACTGCGCCCGCTTAAAGAGGTCCAGGTTGTGCTGGTGGGCACCGGCGCCTATGCGGGTGCCACGGTCACTGCCCTGCGCGAGCTGGGGGCCACTAATGTGCGGGTGTATTCACGCTCCGAGCGCGCCCAGCTGTTTGCGCAGGGACGTGGCATCGGCTGGGTTGATGAGGCGCGGCTAGCGCAGGCGCTTGACGCAGCAGACCTGGTGGTTACTTGTCGCGGCTTGGGTAGCCCGGTGCTCACCCGCGAGATTGTGCAGCGGGTTAAAACTCCACTGGTGATCTTGGATTTGGCGTTGCAACGTGACGTGGAAGCGGCGGTAGCTGACCTAGCTGGCATCAGCTACATTGACCTGCTTAGCGTGCAGCGCGCAGTGCCCCAGGCGCACGGTGAACAGGTGCGTGCGGCCCGCGAGATTGTGGCCCGCGAAGTGGAGGTATTTGAGCGCAGCTTGGGGGCGCGCTCTATGGATCCAGTGGTGCGGCGCCTGCGTGACCATGTGGATGAGGTGGTGGGGGAGGAGATCTCCCGGCTGCGCCCTGTGGATGGGTGCATTAGCGCCGACGACGCCACCCGCGCACTGCGTCATTTGGCGGCACGTTTGATCCATAATCCCACCGTTATGGCCCGCAAAGCGGGCGAAAGTGGACAACAGGACGCATACTTGGAGGCTTTGCAGCTAGTGTTAGGCATGGATGCTAGCCCAAGCGACACTTTGACAGTGTCTAATAAGGAGAGAAATGTCTTCACTTGCGCCCTATGACGCGATCATGCTGCTGTCCTACGGCGGACCTAATGGGCCCGAGGACGTACTGCCGTTTATGCGTAACGCTACGCGCGGGCGCGGCGTGCCTGATGAACGCCTGCTGCAGGTAAGTGAGCACTATAAGCTTTTTGGCGGGGTTTCACCCATTAATGAATGCAACCGTCGCCTGCTGGGCCACCTGCGGCGTGAGCTGGATCAGCGCGGCTGTGACATTGCCTTGGGTTGGGGTAACCGTAACTGGCATCCTTTCGTTAGTGAGGGCCTACGGGAATTGGCCGACGCCGGCGCGCGCCGCATCTTGGCCCTGCCCACCTCTGCTTATGCTTCCTACTCGGGGTGCCGCCAGTACCGTGAGGATATTGCAGCCGCCCTGGTGGAGTTAGAGGACACTTACGCCCCCGGGGTTTTGACCGTGGATAAGGTGCGTCCCTACTACAACACTGACGGCATGTTTAACGCCCAGGTACGTTCCATCCAGGTGGCTTACGCCAAGCTAGCTGAGCAGGGCTTTAAGCCGCAGCAAATCAAGCTTCTGTATGTAACCCACTCGATCCCGCTGGCTATGGAGGCCGGTAGTGCCCCTAGCGCTGAGGAGCTGGAGCGTTTCCCCCGCCTGGCTAACGAGATTAGTTATGTGGCCCAGCACCAGGCTTTGATTGAGGCTTTACAGCCGGCTTTGGAGTGGGCGCTGGGAGTTAAGCAGGTGAACGCGGATCTGGCTTACTGCTCGCGTTCTGGCCCGCCGCACGCCAAGTGGCTTGAAAGCGACATTAATGACGTGCTGGCCCAGCTTGACCGAGACCAGATTCAGGCAGTGGTGGTGGCTCCCATTGGTTTCATCACTGACCATATGGAAGTGGTCTACGATCTAGATACGGAAGCCGCCCAAACTGCCGCCGAACTGGGCTTGGGCTATGAGCGCGCAGACACTGTCAGCGAAGATCCAGAGTTTGTGTCCTCCCTGGTGGACATTATGGAGGAGCGCGCCGCACACGCCCGTGGCGAAAGCTACGAAATTGTTAACACCACCGGCACTGGCCCGTTCCATACTGTATGTCCACCTCAATGCTGTCGTAGCGGGGCCACCCCGGCCCGCCCTGGCCCAGACCGTTTCGCCCCGGCGTCCGCATTTAACAGTTTTAGGAGTTGAACATGGGGAAAGCTAAGGAGCTTAGCGCCGAGCAGGAGCTTGAGCGCAGCCAGAAAAAAGCTAAGAAAGCTGCCAAAAAAGCCGCCAAGAAAGAGCGTAAAGCGCAAATCAGTGCCAACGCTAAGGATTGGGATGGCCGCCCGCTAACCAAGAAGCAAGCCCACAAGCTGGTTAAGGAAGGGCAGGTACTGCCCTTGCCGCAGGGCCACCCCAAGGTTGGCAAGAAATACCTGGCCAAACTGGCTGCAGAGACGCAAAACCGTAACCAGGCCGCCGCTTGCCCGGCTGAGGCGAGCCACGGCGTCGAGACTAAAAACTGCCACCCGGGCCAGGCGCAGGACCCTAAAGACCCTAAGGTAACCACACAGCCAAAGGAGAAAGCTATGGCTAAAACCCACCCGCATGGGCATCCAGACACTGTCAGCCGCCACGATCCGCGCGACGTCGCCACCGTGGACTTTGACGAGGTAAACAACAAGCAGCACTACGCCCTGTACACGGTTTGGAAGCTGGCCGCCCCGCTGCCTGCCGACGACGCCGTCCGTGAGGCCCTGGTGTACGAGTCGGTGCAGTATGTGGCCGGCTCAGGCGCCTCCACGCGCGGCTGGTATGACCTGGCCGGTTTTAGGGCTGGGGCTGACCTGCTGATTTGGTGGCTTAACGACGACCCCAAGGCGCTACAGGATGCCTACCAGCGTCTGCGCGCCAGTGCGCTGGGGCGTTACCTGGAGCCGGTGTGGAGCTGCATGGGTCTGCACACTCCGGCCGAGTTTAACCGCCGCCACATTCCCGCCTGCTTTGGGGGTGTGGTGCCGCGCGAGTGGATCATGGTGTACCCCTTCGTGCGCTCCTACGACTGGTATCTGCTCGATGCGGCTGAGCGTTCACGCATTATGGCTGATCACGGCCGTAATGGTTTTGCTCAGTACCCCGATGTCAAGGGCTCGACTTTGAGTGCTTTCGGGATGAGCGACTATGAGTGGGTGCTGGCTTTTGAGGCTGACGGCCTTGATCGCCTTGAGGGAGTCATGCACGCCCAGCGTTATACCGAGGCGCGTTTGCACGTGCGCGTAGATACCCCCTTCTACACCGGTCACCGCGTAGAGCCGGTGGTGTGGGCGCAGCGTCAGCCCCGCGTGTAAGTTGCGTTTTAGTATCTAGTTTCGCCTACGACGACGGCGCAGCTTGGCCGCTCTAGGTTTAGCTGCTTCGTGGGCGCTGCGCAGCGGTGCACGTTTGTGCAGTAGTTGGCGAGGCTAGTTGGTGATTTTGTTTGGTGGTGTGCTCCAAGGCTTGGCCTTGGGGCACACGCCGTTTAAATGTTTACTAAATTTCTATGGCGCCCGTCACTTGGTTGGGTGTTTAATGAATGTGTGCGCGGCTACATAGTGGTTGTGCATACACCCATCCCTACTGCCTTGGCTGCGCCAGTGTTCTGTAGCCGCAGACAAAGCAGGCGTCTAGAGGTGAACATGATGGAACGGTTATTTACGAGGATGCGCACGAGCGGGCCGCTGGTTTTGAGCCTGTTCCTGTTTTTCGCTGCCCGGGAGGTGTGGAACACCCGGCCACAACTGATGATCATTTGGCTGGTTGGCACCGTGTGTTGGTTGGTCGGAGAGATCTACGCGCGCTGGCAACACAAGCGTTTGGACTGGCCTGAGTGGGTCTTGGCCTTTAAGCGCGGCTATCAGGGCAACACCAATTAAACCTTGTTAACCAAGGCTGGGCCCCGGCAAGGGAGCAGCTAAGCTGCCCCCTTGCCGGGTCTGCTATGCCCATGTTCGAGTGTCTAGGGGCGGGTAAATTTTGGTGGCTAGATGCTTGTAAATTTTCCAAACTAAAAATGCTGGCCATATAGGCGCATTGGGGTTAGCATAGTGATTGAGGGAGCTAATACTTCAAGCCCCTAACAACAAGCAGCTGAGTCAATGTCGATAACGCTGCAACCGACTAAAACTTTTAAGGGCAGCAAATTAGTGCTGTGCCTGTATTGGCGCTGCCCTAATGGCGGAAACATTGATTTATTTAGGTTTCCTGCTCGCTAATTAGTTGAGTAGGTGGAGTTTGTTCGCCCTAATTGGCTTTTGGGTGCATTGAATTTGAGAGGAGAACAAAATGGAACAGTATCCGACTAAGGATCTAACGATTGATCCGCAGGTAGCCGAGGAAGCGATTAGGTGTTTAGCGCCTGAGGCTGTGGGTAAGGTTGGTGTGGACCGCTTGCGCACGGTACGCCAGATCTTACGTGAATACTCTGATTGCAAGGTTGAGCCTAGAGAGTTACGAGCGTTGTTAAATTTCTTTAATTGGGAAATGACTGGAACTCGTTTGCATGTTTATGATTTCAGGCGTCCTTGGCAAGACCAGATTGACTGGGATCTTGTAAAGGCAATGCTAGAGGAACAGGTTCCTGAAGCTTTAGAAAAGCTTGGTTTCGACAGGCTTCGCACGGTTACCCGCATGATTAAAGAATATGGTGAAGGTAACCTAACGCTTGATGAACTGACTCGACTCGTGATCCACTACAATTTTGGTCTGACTGATATACCTGCAACGCTTGTGGGGGATGTTGGTTCTAGCCCAGATGAGGGACAGGTTAGTGAGGAACTGAGTTGGGCTTTTTCTGAGAAGCAGTTATCTTATGATGACTATGACCACATTTATTGGGCTCAAAGGGCTAAATAAGCTCTGATTCTATTTATGTATAAAGAAGTATTTGATCAGAAGGGAAAAGATTAAAGTGGAACAGTATCCGACTAAGGATCTAACGATTGATCCGCAGGTAGCCGAGGAAGCGATTAAGCGTTTAGCACCTGAGGCTGTGGATGAAATTGGTGTGGACCGGTTGCGCACGGTACGTCAGATTTTAGATGAATACTATTATTGCAAGGTTGATGATGAAGAGCTGTACTTGTTGTTAGATTTCTTTGATTGGGAATTTACGGGCACCCAAGAACACCTTTATGATTTCAGGAGGCCTTGGCAAGATCAGATTGACTGGGATCTTGTGAAGGCAATGCTAGAGGAGCAGGTTCCTGAAGCTTTAGAAAAGCTTGGTTTCGAGCGTCTATGCACGGTTACCCGCATGATTAAAGAATATAGTGAAGGTAACCTAACTCTCGAACAACTAACTAGGCTTGTAGCAAATTACAAATTCGGTTTAGTTAGTATCCCCTCAACAGTTGTTGGTGATGTTGCTCCAGGCCCATCTGAGGGGGAAGTGGGCGACGAGGTTGGTAGGGGAGTTTCTCGCAAACAGTTAACTTATGAGGAATATGATCATATTTTATTCTCTGAAAGGGCTAAATAAGCTCTGATTCTATTTATTTGTAAAGAAGTATTTGGTTAGAAGGGAAAAGATTAAGATGGAACAGTATCCGACTAAGGATCTAACGATTGATCCGCAGGTAGCTGAGGAAGCGATTGAGCGTTTAGCGCCTGAGGCCGTGCGTAAGGTTGGTGTGGACCGGTTACGCACGGTACGCCAGATCTTACGGGAATACTCTGATTGCAAGGTTGATGATGAAGAACTGTACTTGTTGTTAGATTTCTTTAATTGGGAAATGACTGGAACTCGTTTACATGTTTATGATTACAGGCGTCCCTGGCAAGACCAGATCGACTGGGATCTTGTAAAGACAATGCTAGAGGAACAGGTTCCTGAAGCTTTAGAAAAGCTTGGTTTCGACAGGCTATGCACGGTCACTCGCATGATCAAAGAATATAGTGAAGGTAACCTAACTCTCGATGAACTAACTAGGTTAGCGGTCAACTACAGGTTCGGTCTGACTGATATACCTACAACGCTTGTAGGGGATGTTGCTCCTGGCCCAGCTGAAGGAGAGGTTAGTGAGGAGATAGGTAGGGGTGTTTCTCGTAAGCAGTTAACTTATGAGGAATACGATCATATTTTGTTAGCGAGAATGGCGCGAATCTCGTAAATATGTCAACCGTAAAGGTATTGCGGCGGGGAAATGGTGGTGGGGGACTTTCTAAAGAAAGTCCCCCACCATGTTTAGGTGCAATCCTGCTGATGATCGTTTGTGCTAAGCAGGCTGGTATTAGTTTACCCAGGGCACCATACCGGCATTTTCTACAGAACTAATTTGCTTAATTTTCGACTTCCCGTCCAAGGGGGCCTTAAGTTTCCAGTCTCCTTTATCCCAGACAACAGACCAACTGTCTTTAAATAAATAAGAAGAACTTAATGAAGATTGAAAGGCTATACTTACAATTACATTATTTTCATCAATTACTTGGACACTATAGCCGACCACAGTTAAGCTGGTACTCGCGCCATCTGAACTCTTTTGAGCAGAATCTATGATGTTTTTTTGTCCATCATCCTCATAGGTAGTTGCTTTGACTACATCAACCAGCCGATTGCGGCCAACTAACAACGAATCAAAGTTAGCTACAGCCAGAATTGCGCCCTCACTGCTATGGGCGTAGCAGGTGGGTACATCACCATCAGCCCGCTTACCCGGGCCGGTCAGGTTGTTGTAATAGTAGTAGGTGCTATCAACAAACACCTTGCTGCGCATAGCTGGCATGTTTACCTGACTCGTAGGCTTAAGTTCAGAGCCGGCCAGGCCACAGACTGAACCCCAGGTGTTTACTTTCCCGTTGTTGCCTGAGGCCTGACTGCCTGCAGTTGAAGAAGTACTTCCAGAACTAGCATCGCTGCGCCCCGCCTGGTTAGATCCTGCTTGGTTAGACCCTGTCTGGTTAGGTCCCGCCTGGCTAGAACCACTAGTGCTGGGAGTTGCAGCCCCAGAAGCAGCCTTAACGGCGTCGTCGTCGGTTAAAGCCCAAACTAAAGCTCCAACCAATACCAAAATAACTACCAGCGCACCAACCAGGGCCAAGCGCAGTTTTTTTGTTCTTCCATGCCTTATCACCAGTTAAAAAGCGCTTCAAAAATAGCTACAGCAACTTAAAGACAAACGCTGTCAATGAACGGCGCAGCGTTCACCAGCTACCGAGCGCTTTTCCGTGTCGAGGATGTAGGCGCGCAAACACCACCCGTGAGCTGCTTACTCAGGGGTGGTGGCAGTGTTGCGCACCACTTACGGAAAGCAACTTAATGCCAAACATAAGTTATATGCAAGGCCTTATTACATTTACATGCAGGCAAGGTGCTGCCGGGGTCATTGCGCCAGGTTGACCTGGGGACCTGGCGCTATAGCCAAGCCCCCAGCGGGGTGGGAAGCTGCGTGAATGGCCCTAGTCAGAGTCCTCACTGTCCGTGTTGGTCAGCTTCTTGCGGTTGGCGGCCCACTTTTCCAGGAAGGTGGGGGTGGGCTTGGTGGAAGTGTAAGCCTCGTCGTCCTGTAAACCTGCCTTCTTGTTGATCTCCTGCAGCTGCTCGGTTAGGGCGCGAACATTATCCATCTGCTTGGGGGCAACAAAGTTAAACGGCTGCACCAGCTGCTTGTGTGAGCGGCTCAAAACCTGGTCAAAAGCGTGCACCACCGGCTCGCCGTTAATAACCCCGGCGCGTACCTGGTCGTTGTGGTCAACCTGCAAGGTGAAAGGCTGGGTCTGGCCATAGCGGGTGGCCAGCGTCGCCGCAGCGCTCAAGTTAGGTAGCCGGCTCAAAGAATCGCCCGGCCACACCCCCAAACGCTCATCAACCTCCGGGGCGTCACGAACTGAGGTCCTAAACGCAATTACTGAAGAGGCGTTGCCGCGCAAAGCCTCAAGCAAGCTCATAGACAGCTGCCCCATGTGCTGGTGCAGCAGCGTCAAAGCAATCCCAAACTTGCGTCCCTCCGCCAGCATCTGGCTAAGCAGGGATTCTTGAAAAAGGTGGGCTTCATCAACCACCACATGGAAAGGCAGGTAGTCATCCTGACGGTTAGGTACTGCCAGGGCCAGCTTAGCCAGCCACAACATGCCCAGCATTTGTGCGGCGAAGCGACCAATCTTGGGTGAGGCCAAGTTCACCAACACAATCTTGTTGGATGCCATAGCCTCGTTTAAATCCAGCGCGTCGGCGCCAGTTTCCAGGGCGGCGCGCAAAGCCTGCGAACTTAGCATGCGCTCAAACTTAGAGCTCGCCCAGGCGATAAGCTCCGCATAGTCGGAGGAGCGGTTAGTGACAATCTCAGTCATAACGCTGCGCGTCAGCTCGGGGCTCATGTTTGAGACGGCCCTGGCCAGATTCTCCAGAGCCTTCTTATCTAGCAGCAGCTCGGGGATTAGGGTAAGCGGCAAGTCAGGGCCATAGATGTGGTTTAGAAGCTCGGCTAGCTGGTGGATAATCCGCTCAAAACGCGGGCCCACAATACCCTGCCTGGTTGGGTCAAAAGTGAGATACATGATCTCAACGACTTTGCTACATGCAATGTCAAAGTCGCCGCAGTGAAACAGGTTGATAGGTACCGGGTGGCTCAGATCCGCGTAGTCAATAAACAGACAGCGTTCCAAAGCCTCGGCGGGCAGTTCATCCGCGATACGCCGCACCAGCTGCCCGTGCGGGTCTAGCACAATGCCCCCACGCCCCTGGGCCACCAGTGAATGCACCATGGCAGCAGCCAGAGTGGACTTGCCTGCACCCGAAGCGCCCACAACCTGCACGTGCTGTAAGGCGCCTTCTGAGTTCAGGTAGACGTCAGCGGCGTCCCCGGTAGTGGTGGTGGCCGTGCCCAGGCGCATCCCGCCTGCTTCCTCACGTACCTGTGTGTGGTCAGATAGGGGTACGACGGCGGGGTCCTGCTCCACTGCAGGCAGACCAATGATCTTGGCTTGCGTATCTGCTACAGGTAGGCGCGCAAATACTTTAACTAGCCCCTCCGGTTGGGCTGCTCCCACAAGTGCTTCCTGGCTGCACCATAGTTTTTCAGCTTCGGCGCGGTTGGTGATTTGTTCGTAGCGGATGCCTACTGCCCAGCTGCATAGTGCGATCCATAGCCGGGAGGGGAATCCTTGGGAGCCGTTTGCGCCCATAAAAACCCTTAGGCGCATGGGGGTGCCCAGGTAATTGCCGACGTCGCTGCCCGCCATTAGCTTTTCGGTGCTGGTGAAGGCCTCTTCAGCCATCTCGCATTCAATTTCCTCGGCCTTACCTAGCCGCACACGTAGGTGGCCACCCACTTCATTGAGGGTTTCCATAAGCATTTGCGAGTTTGAGCTGCGAGGCAAGGGCCAGGTGGGCTTACGCCGCCCGGGCAGCATAACCTCAGGCTTGGTGGGGCTGAGGATGTCTTCAACGTTTTCTAGGTGACCAGGTAGTGCGCCGAAAACCTCATACACCTGATCTGGGCAGGCAGGTTGATAGACCTCGATAGGTTCCCACACTTGGGCGCCGCGACAGGCCCACTCTAGGTCGCGGTCGAAACTGTCGTTAACCCCCACTGCTTCCAATATGACATTGACGCTTCCGTCGCTCTTACCGCTCCAATCGATGCAGATGCTAGCGTCTTGGGGCTGGGTCTTTAGTAGCTCCAGTAGGCGATTGGTACTTACTAGTGACGCCTCTTCTGAATTTAGCTTGCGCCACAGCTGGCGTAGTCGCCACGCCTTTTTTACCTTATGATGGCGCGACTCGCTAACAGGCTGATTTCCTGAACTTAGAGATTCTGCTCCCTTATTCATGTTCGCTCCAGACGGTAGAGACACTTGCGGTACTTGTTTACAGCTACATCTATGCCAAGTAGGGTTTGGGGGGCTGAAAATATGGGGGTAAAGAGGTAATATCTACTGGATTTCCCGAACGAAATCAGGATTTATTTAAGATATCCCTACCCATATTCCAGGCACAGCTAATAAGTGCGTGCCTTATAGCAGTCTTGGCGCTCTAAATAATTAGTCAACCAAAGGTGGTAGCCGCTTGTTCCGAGCCTGCAATCGCACCAGATGCTCCAAGGTGGAGCCATAAATTTTGTGCGGCTTCTACGAAAGTCATGCGCCTTGTCGAATAGGATACAAAACCGCCTGGACGCATATAGGTCTGATCACTGTGAGCGTAATGGTAAATTAGTGTGCATAGTTATACCTAATACGGGAGTGTTTTCTGTAAATAATGAGGATCAAGTAAACCGCAGCTAAAGCAGTTAACCACAGGGATAAATAAGCTTTGAAAAAAGTGGAAAATTATGCGCGCGCAGACTTATGTTTACCTAAGTAAATGTCGTATGTGATATGACCACATGGGGTGTGAACTAAAAACGAAATAGCAGGTAAATGGCGGTGTGCAAGCAAGCCTGCGGCCCCAAGGCATTAGCCTTGGGGCCGCATTGGTTAGCGTTTAGTAATTTCTATGGTGCGCGCCGCTTTGGAAGTCGGCACCGGCTTGGTCAGGGGCACGTAAAGCGCGCAGGCCTACGCGCCACTTTTGAGGCGCGCCGCGTGCGTTATTCGCCCAGGAAGGTGTGGCGCTGCGGGTCAGCCAGGTAACGCTGAGCTAGCTCTAGACGCTGTCTGGCGCTAGGGGCTAGCGGTGAAGGCAGATCATCAACCTCAAACCAACCCATATCCACTGATTCATCATCATTGATATGGGCTCCAGCTGCCGCCTCAGCGCTGACCGCATGGGCAATGAAGCACAGATTCATGTAGCTGGCCTGATCCCCGTTGGGGTAGGTGACCAGGTCAGAAGCATCAATCAAAAACACTTCATCAACTTCGATCTCCAGAGCAGCCTCCTCTAGCGCCTCGCGCTTAAGTGCGGCCACCGGCTGCTCACCCGGCTCAGGGATGCCACGGATCTCAGCCCACAAACCATTGTCTGCACGCTGGCCCAGCAGCACCCTGCCGGCGTCGTCGAAAATAACCGCACATACGCCCGGCAGCCACAGGGGACGGTGGCCCACGCTGGAACGTAACTCAGTAATGAAATTGGGAACTGGCATTTATAAACCTCTAGCGGGGACGGCTCATAGCCACCTTGGCAGCAGCTACAGCTAGTGAATCATCCAAGTCGGCCGGGTGCCAGGTCTGGCCTGCGTGTTCAACCGCGCGGGCCAGCAGCCAATCAGCTAGGCGAGGGTTTTTAGGCAGCACACTGCCGTGCAGATAAGTGCCGATCACGTTATGGGCGCGTGCGCCCTCAGTGCCGTCAGTGCCGTTATTACCCCACTCGCCACTTACGCGTCCCAGCGGGCGCGCCTGGCTACCCAAAGTGGTCAGACCTGAATGGTTTTCGTAGCCCACCACCTTGCCGAAGTCATCAGTTTCAACAGTAAGATTGCCGATCAAGCGCTTAGGCCCACCCACGGTATGTGCGTCAAGCACGTCAATGCCCGGGATAACCTCCCCGCCCACAGTGCGGAACTCATGCCCAAACAGCTGATACAACCCGCAGATCACCAGCATGGGCACGCCGTCACTGGCCCAGGCGCGCAGCTGCGGGGCCACCTTTTGCAGGTCGTCCTGGATACGCTCTTGCGCTGAATCCTGGCCGCCGCCGCCAACCAAAATATCTACCTGCTCGGGCAGCTGATCTCCGGGGTTGTGTGAAAGTAGCTCCACCTCATAGCCGTGCCAGCCCAAACGCTTGGTTAGGGTCAGGGTGTTGCCGCGATCGCCATAAATACTCATGTCGCGCGGGTAGAGCTGCAAAACTTTAATGGCGCTCATAGGACCTCCTCCACGTCGGTGTAACTTGCCAGCAGGGAACGCAGTTCCAACATGGCGGTATAGGTGCTCAAAATGCGGATAGGTCGGTGCTGCTCGTGTGAAAGCTTGACCAGCTGGGCTAGCGCCTGGCTGAGGTCTGCTTCAACCTTGCCGACGGCGACGTCGTCGTAGCTCAGTCGCAGCGCCATGTCCGTGGCCCGCACGCCGGTAACGATACTCACGCCCGCCTGCTTGAGGGGGGTGAAGTCCACGTCCCACAGCCAGGACATGTCGCGTCCGTCAGCGTACTGGTCGTTGATGGCGATCATGATCAGCGGGGGCTGCTGGGAGCGTACGGCGGCAGCGCTAAGTAGGCTCATGCGGAAGCCGGCCGGGTTTTTGACCAGGCCCAGCTCAACTTCTTGGCCGTCAATGCTCAGTAGCTCGCCACGCCCGAAAGCGGCGGTGACCTTAGCGGCGCTGGCAGCCAGGGCCTGCTCATCGGTGCGCTCGCCCAGTAGTTCTTTCACTAGGCCCATGGCGGCGGTGGCGTTGAGGATGTTGTGGGCGCCAGGAATGGCAAAGTCCACTTCATGACGGTGCCCGGCCAGGTCGATAACCGCGTGGCGGCCCATCATTTCTTCCAGTGTGGCCACGATTTCTAGCGGCTGAGCAGGCTTTTCGGCTGGCTTGGCGGGGCTGTCGGCGGTGTCAGGCTCGCCTTGACCCGGCTCCTTGACGCTGTCTAGGGGCGCCTCAGTGGTCGGCTCGGCCTTAGTGTCCGCTTTGGCCTCGGCGTCCTTTTTGGGCTGGCCTAGAGTGCAGCCGTCGAGAGAGTCGTGCAGTTCGTCGTCGGAAAGAAAAACGCTACGCAGTTGGGGGCTGACCGCAAAGCCGCGCACATCAGCGCGCAGGTCGGCACGGAAACTGGGGGCGGCCAGGCGCGGGTCGTCAGCGTTCAGCACTACCGTGCCAGTGGTGGCGCGGGCAACCTTGTGTAGCAGGGAGGCGGTGTAGTCAATCTCCCCAAAGCGGTCTAGCTGGTCGCGCATGACGTTTAGCAGCAGGGCGGCGCGCGGCTTGACGGTGCGCACGAAATGGGTGGCGTGGGCTTCGTCCAGCTCCAGTACGGCGACGTCGGCGTCAAGGCGGCCATTTAACGGCATAGCCCCCAGCAGGGCGGCCACTACGCCACGAGTGAAGTTTGAGCCGGTGGGGTTGGTGAATACCTTCAGGCCCTGGCCGCGCAGCAACTCAACCACCATGCGCGTAGTGGTGGTTTTGCCGTTAGTGCCGCTAACCAGCACCACCCCATAGGGCAGGGGAGCCAAGGCGCGAGCCATAAAATGCGGGTCTGCCTTCTCCATAACTAGGCCGGGGAAGGCGCTACCGCCGCTGCCACGCAGACGGGAGGCCGCCCGGGCACCATGCCCGAGCGCGAGGGTCAAAGTATTGCGAGACGCAAAAGTCATAGCCCAAATATAAAACGTCAGGGGAGCTGCCTGCTGGCAACTCCCCTGCGATAAGCGCGACTTTAGATCACTTGAGGTTCTTGAGCGCGTCGGCAGCCTTGTCGGTTAGGCCCTCAGCGGTCTCGATGGCAGAGTCGAACTTGCCACCGGCGGTGCCCTTAGCCTTGTCGGCTAGGTCGTGGGCGGTCTCAGCAACCTGGTCGGCGTCTACGTTCTTGGCGGCCTCCTTAGCCTTGTCGGCTAGTTCTTCGGCCTGCTTGGCGAAATCTGCGATACCCATGCGTTTCTCCTTACGTATAGGGAACTATCAGCAGCGAGTCTAGCCCTTAGTCCCAAATAGCCACACATCGAAGATAAGTGATTGGCGTCACCCAAGAAAAATAAACTTGAGTGGAATAGACTCAAGTCTGTGGAAGTTGTACTCACCGGAACGTGACGCCGTCGGTTCCACCAGCTCATACAGCTAAAAGTGAGACTGACCGCGTTGCTATAACTACTTAAATTCAAGGAGAACCGTGGACACCAACTACACAACCAAATCCCAAGAAGCCATATCGGGGGCTGTGCAAGCCGCCGCAGCTGCTGGCAACCCCCAGGTGGAGGCGCTCCACCTACTTGGTGAGCTACTAAGCCAAGAGGGTGGCGTCGCCGTCGGGCTACTAAACGCACTAAGCCCGCAGACCCTAAAAAACGTAGGGACCGCCACCCGCACCGCACTCACCTCCCTGCCCTCCTCGGCAGGCAGCTCCGTAGTGGAGCCCAACCCCTCACGTGGCTTCCTAGCCGCCCTGGAAAAGGCCGACAAACTCGCCAAAGAACTAACTGACGAGTACATCTCTACCGAGCACATACTGATCGCCATCGCTGAAGGCGACGACGCCGCTGCCCGCGCCCTGCGTGACGCCGGCGCCACCGCCCAAGCCCTACGCGAAATCCTGCCCACCGTGCGTGGCGGACAGCGCGTAACTAGCGCCAACCCTGAAGGCACCTTTGAAGCCCTGAAGAAATATGGCACTGACCTGACCGAGGCCGCCCGCGCCGGCAAACTAGACCCGGTAATCGGCCGCGATAGCGAAATCCGCCGCGTGGTGCAGGTGCTATCGCGCCGCACCAAGAACAACCCGGTGCTAATCGGTGAACCCGGCGTAGGTAAAACCGCCGTGGTAGAAGGCCTAGCCCAGCGTATTGTGGCCGGTGACGTGCCCGAATCGCTGCGCAACAAGCGCCTAATCTCCCTGGACCTATCCTCCATGGTGGCCGGGGCCAAGTACCGTGGCGAGTTCGAAGAGCGCCTCAAGGCCGTGCTCAACGAGATCAAGAACTCTGACGGCGAGGTAGTCACCTTTATCGACGAGCTACACACCATGGTGGGTGCAGGCGGTGGCTCCGAAGGGGCCATGGACGCCGGCAACATGCTCAAGCCCATGCTGGCGCGCGGTGAACTACGCATGGTGGGTGCCACCACGCTGGATGAATACCGCGAAAACATTGAGAAAGACCCGGCTCTAGAGCGCCGCTTCCAGCAGGTTTATGTGGGTGAGCCCTCCGTGGCTGACACCGTGGCCATCTTGCGTGGTATCGCCCCCAAGTACGAGGCACACCACCACGTGACCATCTCCGACGGCGCCCTGGTGGCTGCCGCCAGCCTGTCAGACCGCTACATCACCGGCCGCCAACTGCCCGATAAGGCCATTGACCTGGTTGATGAGGCTGCTTCCCGCCTGCGTATGGAGCTGGACTCCTCCCCGGTGGAAATTGACGAGCTGCGCCGTCGCGTAGACCGCCTAAAGATGGAAGAAGCCTACCTGGCTGATTCCAGCGCCAAGGAAGACGAGGCCGACGCCGGCGCGACAGAGCGCCTGGCTGCCTTGCGTGCCCGCCTGGCTGACCTAAACGAAGAACTCAGCGCCCTAAACGCCCGCTGGGAAGCCCAAAAGGCCGGTCACAACCGCATCGGTGAGCTGCGCGCCCAGCTAGATGAGCTGCGTACCCGCGCCGAACTGGCTGAGCGTGAAGGTGACTTTGAGGCTGCCGGACGTATCCGCTACGGCGAAATGCCCAGCTTGCAGCGTCAAATCGCTGAGGCTGAAGCCAGTGAGCAAAACCAGTCTGACGCTGGCGAGCCGATGATCGCTGAGAAGGTTGGCCCTGAGGAGATCGCGGAGGTTATCTCTTCTTGGACCGGCATTCCGGTAGGTAAGCTGATGCAGGGCGAAAGCGAAAAGCTGCTGCACATGGAAGAGCAGGTAGGATCGCGCCTAATCGGCCAGAAGGACGCGGTTGCGGCTGTGGCCGACGCTGTGCGCCGCTCGCGCGCCGGGGTTTCTGACCCTGACCGCCCCACCGGTTCCTTCATGTTCCTAGGCCCCACCGGTGTAGGTAAGACCGAGCTGGCCAAGGCCCTGGCTGAGTTCCTCTTCGATGACGAGCACGCCATTGTGCGTATCGACATGAGCGAATACTCCGAGAAGCACTCGGTTTCGCGCCTAGTGGGTGCCCCTCCCGGGTACGTAGGCTACGAAGAGGGCGGTCAGCTGACCGAGGCGGTGCGTCGTCGCCCCTACTCTGTGGTGCTGCTAGATGAGGTGGAAAAGGCCCACCCTGAGGTCTTTGACATCTTGCTGCAGGTGCTCGACGACGGTCGCCTAACTGACGGCCAGGGACGCACGGTGGACTTCCGTAACGTCATCTTGATCCTGACCTCCAACCTGGGTAGCCAGTTCCTGGTGGACCCGGCGCTGAGCCAGGAGGAAAAGCGCGAGAACGTTATGGCTACGGTGCGCGCCGCCTTCAAGCCCGAGTTCCTCAACCGCCTTGACGATGTGCTGATCTTTAATGCGCTGAGCAAGGATGAGTTGGGCCAGATTGTGGGCTTGCAGCTAAGCAAGATGAGCAAGCGTCTGTCTGACCGCCGCATCAGCCTGGATGTTACCGACGCCGCCCGCACTTGGCTGGCTGACGAGGGTTACGACCCGGCTTACGGGGCTCGCCCGCTGCGTCGCCTGGTGCAGCGTGAGATTGGTGACCGCTTGGCCCGCCTGATCTTGGCCGGACAGGTTGCTGACGGCCAGCAGGTTACGGTTGATGTTGCCGACGACGGTCTGACGCTAATTCCCGGTGCGGCTGTGGTCGGTTCGGCTGCTAGCGCCGCCAGTGCGGAGTGACCTGCGCTTTTAACTAATTCGACGGTGCTGGGTGGGTTTAGACCCGCTCAGCACCGTTTTTAGTTAATTAGCCCACATATAAAGTGATTTGCGACTACTTGTAACTTGCTGGCCTGCAGAAACACTTTTGGCCTAAAAGAAAGTGCAAAAAATGAGGTTTAGGTACTGGAATTACTAGTAAAAACCAAGGTAATCTATCGCCGCACCGCCGCTACTGCGAGTGTTCCGTTATAGCTAGCTCATCACCCTGGCTATAGTGCGTGTTGCTCACTGGCGGCGGTGTTCCCATGTACAGGCGGCAATGAAGCTGTGGTACATGGACTACCCCAAGCTTTTCGGTTTGTGTGCAAAACAGTCTTTACAATAAACGAACAAATGCGCTCAGTGGGCGCTAGTTAAATTATCAGCTCAAACCCGATTTGTAACTGTTTGGTTGCAACTTATGCTGTTCGGTTCTGCTTAGACTTGACGCTTTTTGTTGCAAAAGGACAAAATTGAGTCAACCACGTCTAGGCAAAGGAGCCCTACACGATGAAGGTAAGACACCTCCACCGACGGTCCCTAGCATTGCTAGGGGTTGTCGCCCTATCCCTTCCGGGGGCAGCTGCTGGCGCAGTGACCCCGGAAACTTCTGGTGTCATTAGTGCTCCAGAGACCATTAGCGCCGGTAACTTGACCGCGACCGTATCCAACGCCTTCCCCCAGGTACTTGGCTACACCTTCGCGGGCAATAAAGTTGGCGGCCGCACCCAGGTCCTCGATTCAGTACTGATTGACAATCAGGCTTACACCGTCAAGTCGGTGCAGGCAGTTAAAGAATCCAACACCAAGGTGGCCTACACGGTTGACTTCAATGACACTGACGTCACCATGAAGGCCGAAATTGAAGTAAAGGAGATTACTTCAAAGGCCCAGGGCACGGCTGGTGCCAAGCGCCCCACCCTAACCTTCCGTATCACTGAGCTCACCGGTGGCGCCCACACCGTCGAGATTCCCGGCCATGGCCTGGTATCGGTTAGCGCTAAAGACGGCGGCGCCTACGCTGCCGGTATCACCCTGGTTTCACGTGGCGCTAGCGCTAAGAACAAATACGCTGGCGTGGCTGACACTATCGAGTCTCTAAGCGAGTCCACCCCGGTCAGTGACGCCGACGCCCCCAGCACCTACCTGATGGTTAACACCTCTAAGGTGGCCGTGGGTATGGAAACCAACGCCACCTATGACCGCCCCACCGGCTGGGAAGCTGATGACGGTTCGCGCTGGAAGCGCCGGGTAGTTGACCAGGATGGTTCTAAGACCCTGCTTGCCTCCAACGGCCAGTGGACCTACCGCTCAGCTGCGGCAACCGACGCCGTCGGCGATGAAGAGCGCCCCTACACCACTTTGGTGTTCACCGGTGACGCTAACTCCTCGGGCACGGTGAACTGGCAGGATGCCGCCGTCGCCTATGCGGACATCACCCCCTGGGTGGCCGGTGCAGCTGACAACCACAAGTGGGTGGTCACCCACATTCCCTTTGACTTCGGCTCGGCCGCCACGCACCCCTTCTTGCAGGTGGCCGACGACGTAAAGCGCGTCAACCTGGCTACCGACGGCCTAGGTCAGCGCGTGATGCTCAAGGGTTACGCCTCTGAAGGCCACGACTCTGGACACATGGACTATGCGGGAAACATCAACACCCGCGCCGGTGGTGACAAGGACTTTGCCACCCTGTTTAACACCACCGCCAACTCCAACGCGATTTACGGCGTCCACGTCAACACCACTGAGGCCTACCCCGAAGCCAACTCTTTCGGTTCCCTACCCTTCACTGGCGGGCGCGGCTGGAACTGGCTAAACCAGTCCTACTACGTTGATCAGCGCGCTGATCTAGGTAGCGGCGCGGTAATTAAGCGTTTCCAAGACCTGCGTAACCAGTTCCCGCTGGCCACCTACCCCAACTTCCGCTGGATCTACATTGACGTTTACTACGGTTCGGGCTGGCAAGCTGAGCGCCTGGGCCGCGAGCTAAACAAGATGGGTTGGGAGATGGGTTCAGAGTGGGCTGACCGCTTTGAGCGCTACTCCACCTGGTCACACTGGTCCAATGATGAAAACTATGGCGGCGCCACCAATAAGGGTTTGAACTCTGACGTGATCCGCTTTGTGGACAACTCCAACAAGGACAACTGGAACCCCAACGTAGTTTTGGGCTACCCCCAGATTGTTGAGTTTGAGGGCTGGACTGGCCACCAAGACCAGAGCGCCTTCTACCGCAACATTTGGGCTAACAACCTGCCGGTTAAGTTCCTACAGAACTCGCGCATTATGCGTCAGGAAAGCGCTAAGGGTGAAAACGGCAAGACCGTCTACACCTACACCTTCGCTAACGGCACTGTAGCCTCAGGTGCTACGGCAGTCACCAACCAGACTCCGGCCACCCAGGTTGCCGGGGCTATCAAGGCTGACATGTCCGCTAGCCGCCAGTTTGTTTATGACGGCGCCACCGTGCTTAAGGGCGACAGCTACCTGCTGCCCTGGATCGATAATGGCGCTAAGGGTGGCGCGCCGCGTCTGTACTACTACAACCCCGCTGGCACCGCCACCACCTGGACCCTAACCAAGTCCTACCAGAACGTGGGCTCTTTGAGCGTCTACCGCCTCACCGACAAGGGCCGCGTAAAGGTAACTGACGTGAAGGTAGAGGGCGGCAAGGTAACCATCCCTGAGTCCGTATACGAGACCGTGCCGGCCGCTGAACGTGACCACACCGCCTTCGTACTGGCTCCCGCCAAGGCCCCCGCAGCCGCCGCCACCCCCAAGTGGGGCGCCGGAACTGTGTTTGTGGACCCCGGCTTTAACTCCGGTAGCTTCAAGGACTACCAGACCACCGGCCAGGTAACCGCCCCTCACGACGCTCACGGCGACCCGATCGCCCAGCTGGGTAAGGGCAACTCCTCCATTAGCCAGGAAATGACCCTCAACGCCGGCACCTACCAGGGCAGCGCTTGGGTACAGGTAAAGGACGGTAAGACCCGCCAGGTTAGCGTGTCTGCTTCAGGTGAAGGCGTCACCAGCGCCGCCAGCCAGCAGCGCAACGATGACCTGGGCGCCACCCGTGACAAGCCGGTCACCATCGCCTTTGAGGACTTTGAAAATGTCCCTGAAGGCTGGGGCCCCTTCGTTAAGGGCGACGCCGGCGAAATCACCGACCCGCGTACGGTACTGGCCTCCCTTAACGGTCCCTACACCCAAAAGGGCGGCACCCTACCGGACGGTTCTAAGAAGGCCACCGACGACGCCGTCGCCGGACACTGGTCCCTAAAGAGCCACGAAGAAAACGGGGGACTGGTCTACCGCACCGTACCCCAGACCGTAAACTTCAAGGCCGGACACCGCTACCGCATTTCGTACGACTACGAAAACGCGCTCAGCGGCTCCTACTACTGGGTTACCGCCTATGACGCGCAGGGCGCCAACGGCCTAAACGCTAACTACCTGTACTCCACGGTGATGCCGGTGGCTACCAGCCCCACTCACTATGTACAGGAACTTAACGTGGGTGGCTGTGGCTCCTACTGGGTGGGTCTGTACAACACTCAGGGCGGCCAGGACGGCAACGACTTTACGCTCGACAACTTCCGCGTAGAGGACCTGGGTGCCACCACGGATATGCCCGCGTGCGCCGCTGCCTCCATTGACACCAACGAGACGGCCATTGAAGGCTCCACCTTCCACATGACCACCTCCCTGGTGAACAACGAGCCCAGCGAAATCACCGATGTGACCAGCAAGCTGACCCTGCCTAGCGGCTGGAGCGCCACTGCTGACACCCCGGCTACCACCGCCAAGCTAGCCAAGGGCGCCACCTTCACCACCACCTGGAGCGTCAAGGTTCCTCAGGGTGCGGGCGGCTCCACCGCTAACGTGGTACACACGGCCACCTACAAGATCGCTGGTAGCGCCCGCAGCGCTAGTGGTGACACTAACGTGGCGGTTTTGGGCTCGGTGAAACCTGATGCTGTCAACTACCTCTCTGACCTGCCTTTCAGCCCCAAGTACAACTCCAACGGTTGGGGTCCGGTTGAGCGTGACAGTGAGGTTGGTGAAAACCAAAAGGGTGACGGCGGCCCAATCGTGATGGGCGGCAAGCAGTACACCAAGGGGCTAGGCACCCACTCTCCTGCCGATGTTGGCTTCGAGCTCAGCGGCAAGTGCAAGGCTTTCAAGGCCACCGTGGGTGTGCAAGACGGCCAAAGCGGCTCGGTTACCTTCCGCGTGGTAGGCACCACCGACGGCACTAACTGGGTTGATGTGGTACCGCAGACCGGCGTGATCACCGGTAGCAACACTCCTCAGGAGATTTCCGGCGACGTCACCGGCATGAAGCTGATTCGCTTGATTGTGGGCGACGGCGGCAACGGTAACGGCAATGACCACGCTAACTGGGCTGACGCTCGCGTTCTGTGTGGTAACGCCACCGACGGCGACACTCCCGCCCCGGCACCTAGCAACCCGGTTAAGGACTACAGCGGCGACCAGCAGCTGGTGTCCGCCCCGGCTGCTTACGCCAGCAACCCGGCCTCCAACATGTTTGATGGCAATGCTTCCACCTTCTACGACAAGGACTGGCAGCACCCGGTAGCTCACCCCAGCGACATTGACCTGGCCCTGTACCAGGGCGATGACCCCACCGCCGCCTCTGCGGTTACTGTGGCTGGTTTGAAGATCAATAGCCGCGTTGACCAGGCCAACGGGCGTCCCGAACGCTACGAGGTCTATGTGGGTCAGGACGCTGCCAACATCAACCAGAAGGTAGCTGAAGGCACTTTGCAAAACACCGGCCAGGTGCAGCAGATTGTCTTTAACAGCCCGGTTAAGGCCAAGCTGATTCGCCTGCGCGTGCTGTCTAACTACAAGACCAAGGCTGACCAGCCCGATTACCTGCTCTCTATCGCTGAACTAGGGGTCCTGGTTCCCGATGGTGACGCAAGTGGTAACGCGGCCGGCCAAAGCCAGGCTGGCGCCCAGGGTCAGGCCAGTGCCCAGCCTCAGGGTGGCGCTAAGGCTACGGCTCAGGCTACCGGTAAGGCTGCGGCTCAGAGCAAGGCCGGCTCCACCGACAAGGCTGCCACTGGGGCCGCCAAGTCTGAGCCGGAGATTACCGTAAACACCAACGCCGAAGGCCTGGTAGGCCAGAACTACCTGGATGTTAAGACTGTCAACGACACCAACCCAGTTAAGAACCCATCAACGGTTATTAACCACACTTGGGCTCTGAACTGGATGGCTGCCGACCAGAAGCACACTACTGATGCTTCTGCCAGCTACTTCCAGCGTGTTCCGGTCACCTTCAATGTGGCTAAGGATGGCATCAAGGTTAAGTTCACGGTTGCTGCCGGCGACGGCGATGGTCTGGTGCAGGTGGACAACCTGCGCATGGTTAAGATCGTGCGCCCCACCAGCAATGACCTGATCGGTGTGGACTGCCTGGCCAGCCCCACCCCCGAGGTGTGCACCACCAAGCGCGCTAACGACCGCATTGGGGTAACCACGGCAGTAAGCGCTGAGACTGTGACGCCCACTCCGACGCCGCAGCCCACCGTTCCGGTTTCGCCTACTGCGGCTCCCACTCAGGAACCGACCGCCAGCCCCGAGCCGACTGTGGCTCCCACTGGCTCCCCGGCTCCTACGGCCCAGCCCAGTCCGGCGCCTACCGGTAGCGCTGCTCCCACGGTAGCTCCCACCGGCGCCCCGGCTCCGACTGGTAGTGCGGCTCCGACTGGTAGTGCGGCCCCCACGGCCCAGCCCAGCCGTTCGGCTAGCTCCGCCCCGCTTCCGGGTCGCCCCGGTCAGCCCGGTAAGCCCAGTCATGGCGCAGCCCCGGCTAAGCCGGAAAAGCCTGGCGGCTTGGCCCGTACTGGTGTGGCCAGCGGAATGTTGGCTCTAAGCGCCCTGGCATTGGGCGGTGGCGGCATGTTGCTGCGCCGCAAGCGTCAGGACTGACGGGATCGACAACTGAATATCGACACAATTGAATACACAACTCAATAGGGGCGTCTGATTTCCCTCTCAAAACTAGGCGCCCCACCCCGCCGGGGGCCGCTTAACAAATGCGTTAGCGGCCCCTGGTGGTTTGTGGTGGTCCCTGGTGGTTTCGTTAGCGGTCCTTGGCATTTGCACTAGTGGTCCCCGGTGGTTGCGCTAGTGGTCCCCGCGCTTTGCTGTGGAGCTGCGCGTTTGTGAGGACTAAAAAGAGTCGCTACACTTAGCAGGTAATGATAATCAATATCAACTAGAAAGACTGCCATGTTTTCGTGGTTGCAGGCCGCCGGGCCTTCTTCAGTTCCCACCCAGGGCGCTACCAACTCTTCCCCCTCTGTTATGCGTGTAGCTGCTGGTCGCGGGCGTTTTTCTGACTCCACCCCGCAGCGTCTTAATGACCCCTGGTTGCGGCGTATGGCCGCGCTGACCACTGTGGCGCTGTGTGGTTTCATGACGCCGTTGGCGGGCGCTTCTGTCGCTAGCTCGGCAAGCGGTCCTGCTGGCGTCGCTCACAGCTCCGTTTCCCGTCCCGCTGCTAGCCTGGCCAGTAATGATGGCCAGCCCAAGCCGGTAAACCTTGAGGGTGGGGACTTAAGCATTTTCGACGTCGTCGCCACTGCCAATGGGGAAGTGGACTTGCAGCTAAAGGATGGCGCCACCGGAACTAGCCACAACCCGGCCCAAACCACTTTGAAGATCCCGGCCTCCAGCTGGCAAAACATTTCTGACGACTATCCAGGTAGTCCGGGTGGCTATTTCGTCAGCCAAGGCGTCCAGGCTAACTCGCCACTACAGCCGGCCAGCGCTGCCCCCAAGGGACGGCTGGGTTGGGACACCAGCCAGCTGGCCCAGGCCGGATTTAGCGCCGCCCACTTTGAAGTCAGCTACAGCGGCCCTGAGGGCGCTAGCGTGGCCCTGTTTGGTTTAGATGAGAACGGTCAACTGGCCTCCTCGCTGCTGGTTGATGGCAACTATGAGCTAAACCCGCTTGGCTCAGAAATTGCCCCGCAACAGCTGGCTGCCGCCTACCCCAACTGGGTGTTTTCTGCTGCCGGCGTCTACCAGCTGCAGGTGCGGGTGCTGGCTCAGCGCAGTGATGGCACGGTAATTGCTAGCCCGGTGCGTAGCTATCGGGTTGAGGTAGGCGACGTCGCCGCTCAAGCCACCCCCACACCGGCGCCCGCCCCGCAAAACCCTGATGTCCAGAACCCGGGTGCCCAGCCCACAACGGCCCCCAGTGCAGTGCCCTCGGCCGCTCCCAGTGCGGTTCCGCAGCCGGTGGCCACCCCCTCGGCCCAGCCCAGCACTGCCCCCAGCGCTCAGCCTGGTGTTAGCGCCGCCCCCAGTGCTCCGGCTAACCCGGTGGCTAGCCCCAAGCCGAGCGCCAGCACTCCGGCCACCAGCCCCTCTCCGCGCTCAGCCATTGGCGGCGAGGTAAAGGCTAAGCCGAGCGCAGCTAACCCCGCTGGCAAGCAGCTTTTGGCCAGTTCGCGCAGCGCTAAGTCGGCTCAGGCCCCGCGCGCCGCAGCTCAGGGCCGCTCTGCCAGCCAGGTGCGCGCCGCCGTCGGGCAAAGCCGATCTGCCGTAACCACCCGGGCCGGCGCGCAAAGCTTTGTATCCCAGGCTCGCCCCGCCCAGAGTTTTGTGGCCCAGGCTCGCTCTGTCAGCCAGGGGGCAGCCGCCCAGACCAGTGCCCAAAAGGCTAAGGCTCAAAGCGCCGCTGCGGTGAAGGAAAACCCGGCTTCTTCGGCGGTTAGCGCCACTGCCACGCTGACTTTCGTGGTGGGACCTGACGCCAACGGCAACGCCAATGAAGGACACTTTGACTTAGGTCCGCGCATTGTGGACGGTAAGCTCAAGCTGCAGGTGAAAGATGACCGCTCTCAGCCGGCCAGCTGGGTTGACCCGTCAACTTTGACCTTCTCGCTGGGAGACAAGGCCACTCTTAAAGCTCCCGACGCGCTTAACTTTGTGGCCACCCCGGGCCAGGATGTGTGGATGATTTCCTCCAGCCAAAGCGCGGGTGTGCCCTGGCTGGGTATGAACTCTCAGGCTGAAGAGATTGTCAGCAAAACCAGCGGCGAGGTTACCTTCACCCTGGTGAGTGTGGAGGGCCCCGGTAAGGTCTCGGTATTTACCTCTGGCGGCCTGGGCGGGGGCGTTGGTGAGCACCTGCTGCAAGAAGAGGGCAGTTCCTACACCCTGCCGGCTAACACTCACGCCCACCAGAACTGGGTGTTTACCGCCCCGGGCACCTACAAGCTGACCATTTCCGCCCAGGTCACCCCCAAGCAGGGCGAGCAGATCAGCGGTGAAGATGGTGGCTCTGGCGACGGCGCAGCGGCCAGTTCCGGTGCCGGCTCCAGTGAAGGTGGCAGCGCCAGTGGAGCAGCTGGTTCTGCGGCCTCAGGCTCTGCCAAGGCTGGCCAGGCGGCCGGCGCTAGCGGCGGCAAGTCTTTGGCTAAAACCGGTGCGGTTAGCGGCGCCTTGAATGTTGCTGGTGGTCTGATGTTGCTGGCGGTTGCGGTGCTGGTGGCACGCAGGCGGATGGCATGGGCCTAGTTAAGTCTGTAATTCAGACTGCACTAGTTTTAACGTTAGTGGCGGGCTGCGCCGGTGTCGGCGTAGATCCCGCCCGCGACGGCCAGTTGCGGGTGGTCACCACCACCGGCATTCTGGCCGATCTGGTGCGTAATGTGGCGGGAGACCGAGCTACGGTCTCCCAGCTAGTTCCCGACGGCGCCGATCCGCACTCCTATGAGCCCTCACTGCGGGCTATTCGGGATGTGGCCTATGCGGATTTGGCTTTTAGCAACTACTTGTTGCTGGAGCAGCATTCGATTATTCGCGCCTTGGATGCCAACCTGCCCGCTAGTGCCCAGTCAGTGTCTATCGCCGAGGAGGCCGCCAAGCAGGGGGCCACGATTTTGCCGCTGGTTGAGGATAGGGCTTTGGATACCCTGTGGCTGGGGATGCGCGTGTCGGGTGACGGTAAACGTTATGGTGCTAACCGGGCCAGTGAGGTTGATTTGCAGGTGGTTTCGGTGCAGGGCCCGGGCCAAGCCAGCTCCTACCTGACCACCACTTTTGGCACCCCGGAGCTGGGGTTTTCCAGCCATGACGGGTTTGACGCAGCCAGCGACTATAAACATGACACTGTCAGCTTGCCGGCTGACGCCCACCAGCATATGAGTTGGGCTTTCACTAAGCCGGGAGTGTATCGGGTGCAGTTTAAGGCCCGCCTGCGCCCGGTTAAGGGTAAAAACGTGGAGTTTAAAACCGCCACGTTTACTTTCGCGGTGGGGGTCGACGCCGCCGCTGTAGCTAAGCGTGAAGGTCGGGTGGTTTTGGGCCCGGGCCACGGCGATGTGAGCGTGGATCTAGAAGCTGGTCGCATCACCCTGGTAGCCGACAAGCAGGCTAGCGGCCAGGCTTGGCCGTCAGCCGCTAAAACCGCGAGCGCCAACTCAGCTAGCGCTACGCCCAGCGGGGCTAGTCCCGCCGGGCGCACCAGCTCAGCCTCCGCGCCCAGCCCTGGTGGCTCTGCCAGCCCGGCCGGTAGCACCCCTAGCCCGACCCCCAGCGACGGCGCCAGTGCACCCAGCCAGAGCGACGTCGTCGTAGCTGGGGCAGCCCACGTACCAGGCCACGTAGCCCTAGACCCGCAGCGGGTAGTGGTGGATGTGCCCACGCGCACCCTAGCCCAAGTGCCTCAAGGCTACGGCTTTGTGGGCCGTGCGGGCACGCAAGCCTACATCCTGCCCCAGGCGGTGCTGGGCAAACACGTGCATGGGGAAATTGATCCGCACCTGTGGCATGACGTGCACAACGCGGCCGCCTATGTGAAGGTAATCTGCGCCAAACTCAAGCAGGTTGACCCGGCCGGGGCGAGTGTCTATGAGGCTAACGCCGCACGCTACCTAAACCAGCTGGCCCAGCTAGACACCCAGGTTAAAAGCACTCTGGACACTATTAGTGAAGCTAACCGCCAACTGGTAACCACCAATGACGCCTACGCTTACCTGGCTAATGCCTATGGGCTTAAAGTGGCTGGTTTCGTGGCTCCCAACCCGGCTAGTGAGCCCTCCTTGGCTGATCGGCGTAAACTCGCCGCCACCATTAAGGACCTACATATTAAAGCGGTGTTTTTAGAGCCAAATCTGGCCCGCACCCGCTCCACCTTGAAAGTGGTGGCCAGTGAAGCCGGGGTGAAAGTGTGCCCGCTTTACGGCGATACCCTGGATAACCAGGCCCCCACCTATCAGGCGATGATGCGTTTTAATGCCAACTCCCTGGCTCGCTGCCTAGGTGGCAGGCCTATCGCAAACCAAGCGGCGTCGTCGGCAAAAACCCCGCAGCCCGCAGCCACCAACCCGGCCACTTCAGCCACCCCCAGTGCTGACCCGGCCCTAGAGCAAAACGTGGCCGCAAACGAGCCCACCTCACAAACCCCAGCGGTAATCGAAGCTGGACACGTAGACCTAGGCCCGCGCCTAATCGGCGGCAAACTAACCGTGTCCCTACGAGATGATTCAGCAGCCTCACCCGTATGGCGCGCCCCCAACAAAACCGTGCTGCGCGTACGCGATGGCGCCCTAATCCAAGTGCCCCAAGGTGAAGACTACAAATTCCTAGCCGACTCCAAGCGCGTCTATGTGCTACCCCAAACCCAAAAAACCCAGCTGGTATGGCTGGGCTGGAACACCCAAGACCCAGCCGTAACCAAGCTGATCAAAGGCGGGGTAAACATGCGCATCGAGCAGGTTAAAGGCCCCGGCCGCAGCTGGCTGATTTTACAAGAAGGCACCTTCGGTAAACCCAAAGTGCTAGCCGACTCCGCCGCCAGCGCCCAAGACATCTGGGTGGACACCAACACCCACGTGCACGCCAACTGGATTTTCTCCAAACCTGGCATTTACCTGGTCAAAGTCTCCTTCAAAGCTACCGGTGTGGACGGCAAAACCTACCAGGCCACCACCACCTTGCGCTTTGCGGTAGGCGACGCCACCAGCACCACCAACGCGCTAAAAGCACAGCCATCAGGAAAGTGACCATGCTAGAAGTAAACCAACTCAGCGTGCAGCTGGGCGGCCGCAGCGTGCTACAAGAGGTCAACTTAAAGCTAGACCAAGGCCAGTTCATGGGACTGATCGGGCCCAACGGGGCCGGCAAAACCACGCTGCTGCGGGCCATCCTAGGGCTCGTGCCCAGCACCGGCACTATCACCTGGCAAGGCCAGCGCATTGACCGGCGCGACATTGGGTATGTGCCTCAGCGTCACGCTTTCGCCTGGGATTTTCCCATTAATGTGCGTCAGGTGGTGTTAAGTGGGCTCACCGGCAGGCTCGGCTGGCTGCGTCGGCCCCGCCCGGAGCACCTAGAAGCTGCCGACTGTGCCCTAGAGCAGGTAAGCATGAGTGATTTGCGTTCGCGGCCGGTGGAGCAGCTTTCGGGTGGGCAGCGTCAGCGGGTGCTGGTGGCTCGGGCGTTGGCGTTAAAGCCGCAGCTGCTGCTGTTGGATGAGCCTTTTACGGGCTTGGATATGCCCACCCAGGAGCTGTTGACGGATCTGTTTAAAGAGCTGAGCCAGGCGGGTGTGGCCGTGCTTATGTCCACCCATGATCTGGTGGCGGCCCAGGCGCAGTGCGAGTATTTGTGTCTGCTTAACCGCACCGATTTGGCTTGCGCCCCGCCTAGCCAGCTTAAAGACAAAGACCTGTGGATGCGTACTTTCCAAGTGCGCGCCGATAACCCGCTGCTGCAAGCCCTAGGGATGAGTTAAGTTGTTAACCCCAATTGATTTTCTAAATGACCTACTAAACCCGCAGCTGGCATTCCTACCCAGGGCGTTGCTGATTGCTATCACTAGCGCCCTGGTTTGCGGAGTGGTGGGGGCCCACGTGGTGTTGCGTGGGATGGCTTTTATTGGCGACGCCGTCGCTCACTCTGTGTTTCCCGGCCTGGCGGTGGCCTTCGTTAGCGGCACTAACCTGGTGCTTGGGGGCGCGGTAGCCGGGATTCTGACGGCGGTAACCGTGGCGCTACTAGCCCAAAACCGCAGGCTCAAAGAAGACTCCATCATTGGGGTGCTGTTTGTGGGGGCATTTGCTTTAGGGGTGGTAATTATTTCGCGCGCCCCAGGCTATAGCGGCTCGCTGCAACAGTTCCTATTCGGCTCTATTACCGGCGTGCCGGCGCGTGAAGTGCCGGTGGCGCTGATCGGGGCAGCAGTGGTGATTGGGCTGATCGCAGCCCTAAATAAAGAGATTGTGGCGGTAAGCCTGGACCGTGAAACTGCCCGCGCGGCAGGGCTGCCGGTGTTGGCTTTAGATATTGCCCTGTATGTGTGCGTGAGCTTGGCGGTGGTGATTTCCGTGCAGACTATCGGCAATATTTTGGTGTTGGCGTTGCTGGTAATCCCGGCGGCCACAGCCCGCTTACTGACTGACCGCTTACTGACCATGATGATTATGGGGCCGCTGCTAGGGGCGCTCGGGAGCCTGCTGGGAGTGTATTTGAGCTGGTCAGCTGATTTGCCCACGGGCGCCACGATTGTGTTGGTGCTGGGCGTAATGTTTGCCCTGGCCTGGCTGTTAGCCCCCGGTCACGGCCTGCTCTACAAAACTGCCGCAGCCAGGCGGCGCGCGGCAGCCTGAGACCCAGCCGCGCTTGCGGGGGCTTGCGCCCCTACAAAACTGCCGCAGCCAGGCGGCAGGCGTTGTCCACCCAGCGGCGGTGACGCGGCTCGCGTGCCCATTCCTGGCTGGTTAGCTCGTGGCTCAGGGAGCGATATTTGGCGTCATTAGCGCGCAGCTTGTCGTCAAGATCGCCCCCGAAACACAGCAGCATCAGCTCATAGTTGAGCATGAATGAGCGCGAATCCATATTGGAAGAGCCGATCACCCCCACTTCGTTATCCACGGTCATGTATTTGGAGTGTAAAACCGTGGGGGAGGGGTAGAGAAAGATACGCACCCCGGCATCCAGTAGCGCCGCATAGTAGGAGCGTTGGGCGTGACGCACCAGGAAATTGTCGCCGCTGGCCCCCACAAACAGCTGCACATCCACACCCCGGTAAGCTGCGCTAGTCATGGCGGCCAGCAGCGACTCGTCGGGCACAAAATATGGGCTGGTGATGGTTACCCGCCGACGTGCATTGTGGATCAGTGAGGTGAACATGCGCAGGTTTGGTTCAGTGGAGTAGCCCGGCCCTGAAGGGACGATCTGCATGGCGTTTACGACGCCGTCGGCCAAGTCTTTTTCCCACGCCGCCGAGGTGTTAACCAGCTCTGCAGCAAGTGCGCTCAGACCAGCGGTTTCTACCTGGGAGATATCCTCATCGCTTACGGCTTGGGAGCGGGCACCAACGAAAATTTTGCCGGTTTCGGCGTACCAGTCCATGGCGAATACACCCCCAAGCTCAGCCACGATAGCCCCGCCTAGCTGCACGGATAGGTCTTTCCACTCGCGTCCAGGGCCGCGCAGGTTGGTTTCGTAGAAGGGGTCAATGAGGTTGTGGGAGCCAACAAAGCCGACGCCGTCGTCGATTACCGCTAGCTTGCGGTGGTTACGCAGGTCTGGGCGCCCGCGCTGATCAGGCTTAAAACCTAGGGGCATCATCAGGTGCCAGTGGTAGCCGGCGGAGTTTAGCCGCTTCAGCAGCTTTTTCCAGGCTTTGTAGCGGCGTGAACCCAGGTGATCTAGCAGCAGCGCCACCCGCACCCCGCGTTTATGGGCGCGCTCCAAGGCCGCAAAAAGCGGCTCAGTGATGGGATCATCATGGACTATGTAAAACTCAATATTTACGCTGTGCTGGGCTGCGTCAATGGCCTGCACCAGGGCCGCAATGAAGCTGCGGGTGTCGTCATAGATGCCCTGGACTGTGCCCGGCATACAGGGCATTCCGGTTAGGTGGCGGTTCATACGCACAATCCCCAACAGGCGCTCATCAGCTTTTATACCTGGAGGTACGTCTGGGAGGGCGGTGCTTAGGGCGGAGACAATGCTGGTTAGCTCGCTTTGGCGGCGGTAGCGTTTTCCCTGAATACGGGCACTTCCCAGCAGTAGATACATGGGTAGGCCCACCAGGGGCAGGAACAAGATGAGCAGCAGCCAGGCAGATGACGAGGCAGGGCGCCGATTTTCGGGCACCACCCCCATAGCCCCAATCTTAATGATGTACTCAATCACCACCCAGATTTCGGCGGCCATCTGCATATAACTCATTTAACAATTGTACTTGAGCCTGCTAAAGCAGCCTGTGGTCCAAGACTGGGTGCCAGCCGCGCCAGCTAGTGGGGGGAGCCGAACCAGACCTTCCAAAAACCGTAGAAGTTTAAGTTACCCCAGCTGGAGCAGTCATCCCCATCATTCTTAGCGGCCTCATTGGGCTGGTAGGGAGTGTAGTTATAGAGCGCGGCGGTGGCGGTGTTAGCCGGGGTAATGATGGAAGAGCCGCAGCTGGCCTGGGGGTTGTAGGCGATACGCACGGGTTTGCGGGCCTGCACCCGGTAGCTGGAGGGGTTAAGGCGGTATTTTTGCAGCTGGGCGGCGGCCTGATAGAGCTGGCTGACAAAGCCACGGTAGCGACTGTCGCAAGTCTGGCCATCAGGGCAGCCATAGCCGGCAGCCCATTCATAGCGCGAAGCAGTCAGTTTCTCGCCTGAAGCGGTCAGCAGCCCCTGCTCTTTTTGCAGCAACACCAGCAAAACCCGGGGGTTAATGTTGCAAGCCACCGAAACACGGTAAATAACCTCGCCGGCAGTTAGATTCTTGGCAGGATTCATGCCCAGTGGGCAGGCGGTGGTGGGGTCAAAGCCCTTGGCATCAAAGCGGGCCTTGCTGATGCAAGTAGTGCCGTCGGTGCTGTTAACGCAGCCAGCATTGACCTTGTTGATGAAATTATCGATGTCTTCGGCGTTCATATTGGGGGCGCCGTAGAGCTTATTGTCAGAGATGATATTTGCGGCGTTAAAGCCACTGTAATCAGGGGTTACCTTAACCGGGCCGGCCGGGGTGGGGCCATCATCAATCTGCGCGGGGGCGGTGAACTTAGGCAGGATCAGTGCCCCGGCTAGAGCAGATAGGGTCAGCAACGCAAAAATTGAGACCAACCGGTAACGCGAAATAAACCGCTCGGCACTGGCACTAGAGATGGCACGCTTGCCCTTGTCTCTAGTTGCGCTGCCGGCGGAGGTTACCGTTTTGGCTTTAGAATTACGTTTAGGCTCTGACACTAAGGGTTATTTTTCCACGAAATGGACAGTGAATGCATCTTGATCAGGTTTATGCTTTGGGCCGCGACCTGATGGACGCCAACGGTTTGCAAGGCTGGAGCCTGGGGTGGGATCGTGCCCGGCGTCGAGCCGGACAGTGTAACCACACAAACCGCTGTATCACTCTCTCACGTTACTTAATGCAACTCTATGACTTGCCTCGCGTGCGTGACACGATTTTGCATGAAGTCGCCCATGCCCTGGTTGGTCCAAGTCACGGTCACGATGAAGTTTGGCGCCGCAAAGCCCTTGAACTAGGCTGCTCAGCGCAGCGGCTGGTAGACAGGCGCGCCCCTAAAGTCCCCGGCGACTGGGTGGGCACATGCCCGGCTGGTCACCAGGTTGAACGTATGCGCCGCCCTAGCCGCGTACTGGCCTGTGGGGTGTGCGCAAACAGTTTCTCCCTGGACAACCTGCTGCGCTGGACCTATAAGGGAGTGCCTATGGAGCCAAGCCAGATTGGTGGCCCCTACTTGCGCTCTTACAACCAAGCCACGCTTTATCTTTCATAGATGATTCATAGGTTACGCTAACCACCACCATAAAAGCCCCTTTTAAAGTTTTAACCAGCAAGGCTGATACAGATCAGCAAAGCAACTGGCCCACTAAGCCGCCGGCGGTAGCCCCGGGGTAAGCCTCGGCAGTACTCACTGGCTAAGCCTCGGTGATGCCACCGGTTAAGCCCCGGCGGGTGGGCCACGGAAAACTTTTAAAGGAGGAAACCATGAAGCTCATGAAAAAGGGCATCACATTTGCAGCAGCGATGGCGATGGCATCCATGCCCTTAGTAGGCGCCTTCGTGGGAGCCTCAACTGCTATGGCTGCGGAGGTGAATAAGGGCGCCTGACTGGTGTTGAACACTCGATAATCTCTCTCCTTGTGAATAACTGACCCCCGGATTGGCTTTTTTGGGTTTCGCCAATACGGGGGCCAGTTGTATTTACAGACAAATACAGCAGGCAGGCAAAAATGCATACATGCATTTACAGGCAAAATCATCCCTTCCCTATAAAAAATACATGGGGTTTTATAGGGAAGGGATGAAATGTCAGTATCTGTGTGCGCCGGCGCGGGCAAAGGAGCTGACGAGGCCTAAAAAGGCGACGCCGCCGCCCAGAAATCCTGGCCAGCAGCCTGCTAGAGCACCGGCGCGGAAGTAGACAGTTGTCTAGAGCGCCGGGGCGGAGGCCAGCAGCCTGCTGATGCGCTTGGCTGAAACCTTGTGCGCCGTCCCCAACTGCTGGGCAAACAGGCTCACGCGCAGCTCCCACACCATATTTTGGGCCTGGCGCAGCACCGCCGCGCGGGCGGGATTAGCCGGCAGCCCCTTAGCGTGCTCGACGGCGTCGCTCACCTGCCCCTCAATCTCGCGTACCTGGTAGGCCAGAGCTGCATCCTGGCTGGGCGAGGCCGCCGCCTTCTCCAAGCGATAAGCCAAAGACTTAAGGTAGCGCCCATAGTGGGCCAGCTGTGCCGGATCGGCGTCGGCGATAAAGCGCGGCGCAATCAGGGCAGCGGCCTGCTCGCGAATTTCCTGCAAAGTGTCGAGCAAAGCCAGCGAAGTATTACGCCCCACTGCCTTATCCAACTGTCCCTTAGCCTCCAAAGCAGCCTCTACCTGGGCGGCGATGATCTCCACCTGGTCTTCCAGGCGGTCGCGCAGCCAAGATGCAAAGAGCTCAAAATCTTTGCGGTCGCGCAGCTGGGCTAGGTCATGGCCGGTTTCGCGGCTCCACTGCTGGGCTAGCAGGCGCCCGGCAGCCAAGCACAAATCAGACACCAGGGTGTCAGTGGATTTGTAGGGCGCAGACACCATGAATAGAGAGCGCTTAGCGTTCCAACGGCTGGTCACCCGCGCAGTTTCGAGCGGGGTGCGCGCCAAAGCTAACGCCAAAACTCCCTCAGCGTGCTGAGCTATCTGAGAATTAACATCCGCTAATATCTTTAAATCAGCTTTAAATGCTTTATATGTTGGTTGTGCAACTAAAGTGGGGTAACCGCGAACTAATAGCCCCGCCCGCCCGGCGGATTCTATTTGTTGCGGAATTACGCCCTGGGGAACTTCAGGCCAATCAACTAAATTAGTTTGCTCCTTTAATGGGCTAGTTAATGACTGTGAAGTAATAGTTGCAAAACTATTTGCGGCAGAATTATTGGCGCGGGCTCCGTTATGGGCGCCTGCGCTCCCGTTTGCGCCGGCGGCCCCATGGACCCCGTTACGGCTCTCGTGGGCTCCGTTTGCACGCTTAGATTTCGCCGATTTCTTGGACCGGGCCTCATCCATGGCCGCCGCCAGGGCTCCACGTACCGCCGAGCGCACCGCCGCCTCGCTTTGTTTGGCCAGCTGCCGCTGCAAAACGATCAGGTTGCGCCCGCGCCCTAGCTTGTTGCCGCGCGCGTCCAGCACGCTAAAGCCCATGCGCAGGTGTTCCGGCAGGTTTTCTTGCGCCTGGTCCCAGTCCTCGTCGGTAATTTCTACCTGGCGTAGCTGCTGTGCGGCCTGGGTGAAGGCCTGCTGGAAACTCACCGGGATCGGTTCGACGCCGCTGGGGTTACTGCCGACGCCGGGGGTGCCATTGCCGCCGCCGGGGTTACTGCCGCCGGGGGTATCGACCGCAGCGCCGGAGTTACTGCCGACGCCGCCGGGCTGG
>ERZ772908.25-NODE-25-length-54009-cov-22.9999_pt1 | contig 54009 bp, 34 predicted proteins | sample MGYA00512121_ERZ772908 | MGnify/ENA primary metagenome ERZ772908 (study PRJEB29015, sample SAMEA2738084) | human oral metagenome | biome: human oral; feature: human-associated habitat; material: saliva | place: China | collected 2264 ... | reverse complement strand
ACGGTATCCCCTGCGGAGGCGCTATCCAGCACGCTCAGGTCAAGACCCTGCGCGTTCACCGCGCTCACGCGGGTGGGCATCTCGTCAGCAGACTCTTCAACCTCAGCAACCTCAACGGCCTCTTCCTCAACGGAAGCAACCTCGGTCTGCTCAGCCTCAACGTCAGAGCTGTCCAGCTCCTCAACCTTCGGCTCATCGCGCACCAGGTACTGGTGCAGCTCGGGTTCCGGCTTCTCCTCCTTGACCACGGCGATAACCGGGATCGAAGAAGTCATCGGGTTATTCACCGCGGAGGGGCTGGTCGCATCCACACGGTTCTGCGCGATCTCTTCGGGGCGCAGAACACGCAGGCTACTGGTCAGAGGAGCAGGCTCGTGCAGCTTCTCCTCATCGTTCGCCTCAGTGTCAATCTTGCCCTGAGCCGCCAGCGCCGCAAAACGACGCTGAACAGCCAGAACCTGCGGGTCAATAGCGTTCGTATAAATCACGGAGCCCATGTTGGCAACAGGCTTTGCGGGCTCCCCGCGGCGGGCCGCACGCAGGTACTCGGCAACTTCTTCACGGTAACGGGCAAGACGGCGCGGACCCATCACCTTAGTAGGCGGCGGCACCTCAATGCCGTCCTCGGTCACGTACGTCTCGTAGAGGTACGCTTCGTCCTCGCTATAGGGCTTCGAACCCGTAGCTTCACTCATGTGTTCCCTCATTATTCGTCGATTGGGGTGCCTGCCCAGACTCATCCTTCACGCGGGGCAAGCCGTCACGGTACGCCGTCAAAGCGTCCTTCTTGTACAGGCCGTACTTAGCAATGTACTGCACCACACCATCGGGCACCAGGTACCAGATGGGGGCGTCTTCAGCTGCGCGGCGACGAATATCGGTCGAAGAAATCGCCATCGCAGGAATCTTCAGGGTCGTAATATGACGACCCTCAGCCATCGGCGGATCCAGTTCATGATCGGGGCGGGTCACGCCCACAAAAGTCGCCAAATCCCACAGCTTATGGGCATTGCGCCAGGTCATAATCTGACTGATCGCGTCCGCACCGGTAATGAAGAACAGGTCAGCATCCGGGCGCAGGGCGCGCAGCTCGTTAAGCGTATCAAAGGTGTAGGTGGCGCCGCCACGGTCAATATCAATACGGCTCACCGTAAAACGCGGGTTCGACGCGGTCGCAATCACCGTCATCAGGTAGCGATGCTCAGCGTCACTCACGTGCCGCTCCCCCACCTTCTGCCAGGGCTGACCGGTCGGAACGAACACAACCTCGTCCAGGTCGAACACGGCGGCAACTTCACTAGCTGCCACCAGGTGTCCGTGGTGAATCGGGTCGAAAGTTCCACCCATCACGCCCAGACGCACCCGACCGGGAATGCGCGGGGGAATCGACTCGGTGCTCGGAGCACCAAAATCAAGGTGAACAGGCTGGTCAGTCACAAATGCCGTCCTTGCTGGGGACAGAGACCGCACCACGGCAGCTTAAGGAGCCACCACAGGTGCGGATGCGGGCAGGTACACAGAAGGTACGCAACACCGAAAACGACCCGCGTACATTCCCCTCTATGCTACCTGCTTGCAGTCAAAAAAACCGAAATGACGGGGGTGAGCTAAGCCGCCAGTGGAATACCCAGCCAGCACGCCCGACCACAGGTTCACCGCAGGCTCACCCGCATAATCGCCCGCGTATTCCGACGCGCACATCCTGCGTAAGAGGCAACCGCCCCCGCAGAGAACACAAGAAGGCGCCGCACATACAAGAAAGCGCCGCGCACCGGAGCAAACCCCGGTGCGCGGCACCAATCATCGTCGAGGTAACAGCTGTCTGGGCAACAGCTAACGCCTAGCTACTAGTCATCGACGTTCGGCATGTCGATATTCTCGTCGACCTTGCCTTCCTTCAACTTCTTGCGGTACTCAACCGACTCGGTCCACACGCCTGCAACACGCTCGGACTCCAGCTCGGCACGAGCCTCCGCCTTCGCGTCCATACGCTCCTTGTACTCCACACGCTTCTGCGCACGAGTCGGGCGAATAATCTCTTCCAGACGAGCGTCCGTACCGCGCGGGGAGGACAGCAGCTCAGCGCCACCGACCATGGTCGGCTCCCAATCGAAGATCACCGAGTTGTCGTTCTCGCCAATCACCACGGCGTCACCGGCACGAGCACCAGCCTTGAACAGCTCATCCTCAACACCCAGGCGCGCCAGGCGGTCCGCCAGGTAGCCGACAGCCTCATCATTATTGAAGTCAGTCTGCTGAATCCAACGCTCAGGCTTCTCACCAATCACGCGGAACAGCGGCTCAAGGTTACGCTCCTCGCGGCGAATAATGAACTCCTGCTTCTTCTTACCGCGGAAGCCCTTCGGGCGAACCACAGGAGCCTCAACAACCACGCGCTCCGCTTCCTTCTCGGCAGCGGCACGAGCCTCGCGGTCTTCCTCAACGAGCTTTGCCATCGCAAAGATCAGGGGCTTCAGACCCTCATGGGAAGCCGTCGAAATCTCGAAGACCTTAAAGCCCATCTCCTCAAACTCGGGGCGAACAAACTCAGCCAGCTCACGAGCCTCAGGAACATCAATCTTATTGAGCACCACAATCTGCGGACGCTCATGCAGCGGCACGGTCACACCCGCAGTCGGGTCAACCTCATAGTTCTGCAGCTCGCCGCGAATCACCTCAAAGTCACTAATCGGGTCGCGGCCCGGCTCCAAAGTAGCGCAGTCAATCACGTGCACCAGAGCCGAAGAACGCTCCACATGGCGCAGGAAGCGGTGACCCAGACCGCGGCCCTCCGAAGCGCCCTCAATCAGACCCGGAACATCCGCCACGGTATAGCGAACATCGCCCGCCTGCACCACACCCAGGTTCGGGATCAAAGTAGTGAACGGGTAATCAGCAATCTTCGGACGCGCCGCAGAAATCGCAGCAATCAACGAAGACTTACCCGCCGAGGGGTAACCCACCAGAGCCACATCCGCAATGGACTTCAGCTCCAGAACAATATCAGCCTCTTCACCAGGGGTGCCCAACAGAGCAAAACCGGGAGCCTTACGCTTAGCCGAAGCCAACGCAGCGTTACCCAGGCCGCCCATACCGCCACGGGCAGCAACATACTCGTCGCCCACGCGCAGCAGGTCAGCCAAAACATTACCCTCGCGGTCCTTCACCACAGTACCCTGCGGCACGGTCAGAATCAGGTCCTCACCGTTAAAGCCGTGGTGCATATCGCCACGACCAATATCGCCATTCGGGGCGTGCTGATGCGGGCTGTGGTGGTACTCCAGCAGGGTCGTGGTCTGGTTATCCACGCGCAGAATCACCGCGCCACCATTACCACCGTTACCGCCGTTAGGGCCGCCCAGGGGCTTAAACTTTTCACGTCGCACGGAGACGCAGCCGTTACCTCCGCGACCGCCAGATACATGCAAGACCACGCGGTCCACGAATTCTGCCACGGGTTCTCCTTATCTTGGAAAATCTTCACTTCGCCACCGCACGGCACACACCAATCATGCTGCGGATGCGGCGGCAGGCGCGACCGGGTTGGGGTGCGCCTCATCGTGGAGCCCAGCACAGGCGTCCACGGCATTCGAGGTCATAGCGAGAGGGGGTAGACTAACGCCTACCCCCTCTGCCCTAGCGGTGAGTATTACTCAGCTGCTGCCAGGATGTTAACGACCTTGCGGCCCTTGCGGGTACCGAATTCGACGGTGCCTGCTGCCAGAGCGAACAGGGTGTCGTCGCCACCGCGGCCAACGTTCAGGCCGGGGTGGAAGTGGGTGCCGCGCTGGCGAACGAGAATCTCGCCTGCGTTGACGGACTGGCCGCCGTAGCGCTTAACACCGAGGTACTGGGGGTTCGAGTCACGGCCGTTACGGGTGGAGCTTGCGCCCTTCTTGTGTGCCATTCTGTATTCCTACCTTAGGGTTGAATTCCGGTCGTTTCGATTACGCGTTGATAGCGGTAATCTTGACGGTGGTCAGCTCGGCGCGGAAGCCCTGACGCTTCTTGTAACCGGTCTTGTTCTTGTACTTCTGAATAACGATCTTCGGACCGCGCAGGTCCTCAACCTTCTCAGCAACAACCTTGGCGGAAGCCAGGGACTTTGCGTCAGCGGTGACCTTGTCACCGTCGACGAGCAGCAGCACGGGCAGCTCGATGGTGCTGCCGGGCTCGCCTGCAACACGGTCAAGGGTAACGAGGTCGCCTACGGAAACCTTCTCCTGGCGGCCGCCAGCGCGTACAATCGCGTATGCCACTATGGGACTCACTTTTCTCGACAACTTGCTTCTTGAATCTCACACGAATGAGCAGCCTGCGCTTTCATTGCTGTGCGCCCTCCCCCGCCAGTCGAATAACCGCGAACAAGGAGGAACGGCCCGTGCGTTCCGACGGGATTGCCCGCCGAAGCCAACACGCGAGGCTCACCGGTGGTGTCTCTCTCCCGCACGTTCCAAACTCAGCCGATCACTCGACCGCGCCGAAGACGATGCGGGTGGGAGCGGTGTCTCCCGCTGGCCCTGCGTCGATAGGGCTTCACTGAGATAAACACCAGTCCTTAAGGATACGGCATGATCTACGCGCCGCGCAATAGATAATTTCACGGATTATCCGCAGACACCACGTGATGCTCCTCTAATACTGCACCGCACTCTTAATAGCGCCTTTAAAATGACGCAGCACACGCATAGAAAAAAATAGCCTCGGTAGGGAAGTTCCGGCTCACCCTACCGAGGCTATCTCATATACAACACACCATCGGAATTCCGATGATCGGAAGCTAAAGACTAATCGTCCTTACCTTCACGCTTAATGTCGGCAGCAGCAACGCCAATGCCGAACAAAACAGGGGCCGAAGCGTCATCAGACACCGGAACCACATCCGCAACAGAAGCGGAAGCAACCACGGAACCCTCAGCACGCTCGGAAGCGTCCACGGTCACGACCTGAGCACCGGCACCGGCGCTCGAAGCCGCACGGCGAGTGCGACGCTTGCGCGGGGTCGAACCGGGCACCTGAGCCGCAGGCTTCTGAGCCTCCTCAACCGGAACCTCAATCGCTGCGGGAGCTGCGCCCACCACACCGGTCACAGCCGGAGTACCAATCACGCCGGTCACAACCGTGCGAGACTCAGACTTCTCAACCTTATCAGACTTTGCGGCTGCCTGCTCAGCTGCCTTCTCGGCGCGCTTCTCATCAGCGGCGCGACGAGCACGGCGGCGGGACGCACGCGGAGTCTCGCGAACATCCTCAATGCGCAGGTCCTCACGCTCAACACGCTTGGACTCCTGAGCCTTCTGCACACCCGAGTTTACCTCAGCGGAGGTTGCCTCAGCGTTCTGCTGCTCGCGGTTCTGGCGCTTGAACGAACGACGCTCCTCCGAACGATCCTCACGGCCCGAACGGAACGACTCACCCTCAGCACGGGCAAGACGGCCAGCCTTCTGAGAAGCACGAGCCTTCGCCTCACCAGCACGAATCGCCTCAAAACGATCCGAAGAGCGGGTAAAGCGCGGGTCGAGCTCCGGGTCAACGTGGTGCTCGTCCTCCAGCGCACCCGCGCCGGAACCCTCCACAGCGGCAATATCCGCATCGGTCAGCTCGCGGCGCTGGCGGTTACGAGAAGACTTCTTCTCGCCACGCTTGGACGAACGACGCTCCTCCGAACGGCCCTCAGCAGGCTCCTTCGAGGAATCCTCAGCGGACTGCTCCTCCACGCGGTCGAATGCGCTCGCCAGCTGCTCCAAGGAGAAACCGCCCTGCTCACCAATCCAGTTGCCCTCGGTGACCTCAGCGACCTTGTCCTCACGCTGAGCAACCTCCGCGTGAGCCTGCTCGCTGGCGGCCTCGGCAATACCCTGAATCTCCTGCTCAAGCGAAAGCTCAGCGGTCTCCGCGCGGCGCGAACGCTTGCGGCGCTTACGCTTCTTGCGGGTCGAAGCAGTCTCCTCCGAAACTTCCTCACTATGAGCGGATGCGGCAGCCACCGCAGCCATAGCGTTACGGCGCTCAGCCTTCTTCGACTCCAGAGCATCCTGCTTCTGCTGGTCACGAGAATCCTCGCGAGCAGCCGCACGGCTACGCTTACGGTCATTACGCTCATGGCGGTGGATGTAATCCGACGCGCCACCGCTACGACCGCTCAGCGGCTGATCGTGAACCACCAGGCCACGACCGGCACACTGCTCACAGGGCTCCGAGAAGACCTCAAGCAGACCGGTACCCAGGCGCTTACGGGTCATCTGAACCAGACCCAGCGAAGTCACCTCAGCCACCTGATGCTTGGTACGGTCACGGCCCAGGCACTCAATCAGGCGACGCAGAACCAGGTCACGGTTCGACTCAAGCACCATGTCAATGAAGTCAATGACGATAATGCCGCCGATATCGCGCAGACGCAGCTGACGGACAATCTCCTCAGCAGCTTCCAGGTTGTTCTTGGTGACAGTCTCTTCCAGGTTGCCGCCGCTACCGGTGAACTTACCGGTGTTCACGTCCACCACGGTCATGGCTTCGGTACGGTCAATCACCAGCGAACCACCCGAAGGCAGGTACACCTTACGGTCCAGTGCCTTCGCCAGCTGCTCGTTAATGCGGTAGTGGTCGAAGAGGTCGTCGTCGCCATCCCACTGCTGCAGGCGGGAGACCAGGTCCGGCGCCACATAGGTTACGTACGCCTCAATGGAATCCCACGCGTTCTCGCCCTGAACGATCATCGCGGTGAAGTCCTCATTGAAGACGTCACGCACGGTCTTAATCATCAGGTCGGGCTCCTGGTAGAGCATCTCCGGAGCCAGCACCTTGCGGGAGTTAGCCTTCTCCTGAATCTCTTCCCACTGCGCACGCAGACGGTTAATGTCGTGGGTCAGCTCCTCCTCAGAAGCACCCTCCGCCGCGGTACGAACAATCACGCCAGCACCCTCGGGCAGCTTGTCCTTCAGAATCTTCTTCAGGCGAGCACGCTCAGTGTCGGGCAGCTTGCGGGAAATACCGGTCATCGAACCACCCGGCACGTACACCAGGAAGCGACCGGGCAGGGAAACCTGGCTGGTCAGGCGGGCACCCTTGTGACCAATCGGGTCCTTAGTGACCTGCACCAGAACCGAATCGCCGGGCTTCAGGGCGTTCTCAATCTTGCGGGGCGCACCGTCCAGGCCGGTCACATCCCAGTTGACCTCGCCCGCGTACAGCACAGCGTTGCGGCCGCGTCCAATGTCAACGAACGCAGCTTCCATGGACGGCAGAACGTTCTGAACCTTACCCAGGTACACGTTACCAATCAGGGAATCCTGCTGGGTCTTGGACACGAAGTGCTCAGCCAGCACGCCATCCTCGAGCACACCAATCTGGATGCGGCCGTCCTTCTGACGAACCAGCATCTGGCGGTCCACGGACTCGCGGCGAGCCAGGAACTCAGCCTCAGTCACGATGTGGCGGCGGCGACCCAGGGAGCGGGACTCGCGGCGGCGCACGCGCTTCGCCTCCAGGCGGGTAGAACCGCGCACACCGGTCACAGTGTTGGATGCGTGAGAGTCAGCCAGGCGCGGTGCACGCACCTTGGTGACGGTCTCAACGTCATCATCAACGCCGCCCTCAATCTCAATATCTTCGGTACCGCGGCGACGGCGACGGCGACGGTGGCTCGTCACCTCAGCCTCAGCGGCAGCCTCCTCGCGGCGGCGCTCCATGCGCCCCTTACGCTTCTGCTCCTCGGCAGCGGCGCGGCGTGCTTCACGCTCCAGCTTGGCGGCGACAGCGAGCTCGCTCAGCTCTTCCGGCTCGGGTGCCATGAACAGCGGCATCGCACCCATGGGGGTACGCGAGCGCAGCTCCTGCAGCTTTTCGCGCTGCAGGTCGCTAATGGTCTTTACCGGCTCGGGAGCTACTTCAGGCTCCTCAACTGCGGGCTCTTCGGTTGCAGACTCCTCAGCAACTACAGTAGCCTCAGCGGGCTGCTCTGCGGCGGCTTCTTCAGCCTTCTGCTCAGCAGCTTCAGCGGTGGCCTCGGTCTTCTCAGCAGCCTGTGCGGGAGTTACGACCTCAACCTTGGCGGTCTCTTCCTTCACCTCAACGGCAGACTCAGCAGCGGGCTCAGCGGCGGGAGCGACAACTTCCTCGACCTTTGCGGTCTTCTCGACAGTCTCCACCTTCGCGGTGTTCTCCACGACAGCAGGCTCAGCCGCCTTCTTCTCAGCCGCCGCAAACAGGCTATCCAGAGTAGAAGCAACCTCGGTCTCAGACACAACGGGAGCGGCAACCTTCGGTGCCGGCGCATGCTTAGCCTTAGCGTTACGCAGGTTGGTCAGGCCGGCAGCAATCGCCTCATCCAGGGGAACCTCAGGAGCCTTCTCCTTCTTCGGGCGACCCGGACGGCGACGCTCAGTACCCTGCTGGGCATCAGAGCTCTCACGAACATTCTTACGCAGAGTTTCACGGGTCTCTGCAGAGGCGTTCTTTTCCTCCGCGAGGGCGTTCAGCGCCTCAAAAACCCCAAGTTCGACGTTCTTCTCGTCAGACATTAATCTTCTTTCGTTACACCCTGCTCCGCACCGCAAGGATTTTAACAGCGCGCATACAGCGCAAAGCCTAGTTGCTGCCACCGCGGCTCAAGCCTCACCCTACGGTGCGCATTCATCGGCGCTACCGGGCACTATCTCGTTCAGTGCTTCTGCCGTAGGGGGCGAGCGGGCGGAACGCAGAGCGCGCCGCGACGGTCACAGCCACCTCGCTCTCGAGCACGGCACGCTCACACCCTTCCTGGGTGCTCTGCCGGTCTTCGGGTTTCTTCGCCGAGGCGGGCGGCACGCGCGGTGCGACAGTTATGCTCCGCGGCTTATAGCCGGCGCTCTTCGGGTACTCTCCCTCGATGCGTTGGTGGGGATCTTTATGCGCGTGCGGGGCGCACAAGACACCGTGTTCCATTATACCCGGTAGAGGGTGCCTCTAAGCCACCCCGCCCATCCTATCCCGGCTCCATTTCCCGGCAGGATGCGCGGGCACAGTGCGGCGGGGCATATTACGGCGGACATCTAGCGGGTACAGCAAAGCCGGGCGTGCCACTACGCACACCCGGCTTCAAAAAACTTTCAGAGGAGGGCTAGCCTCTAGAAGAAGGGCTAGTTCAGGCCCAGCTCCGCATCGCGCGCCTCACGAGCCTGCTGAGCAAGCTTCGGGTCGGTCGGCAGGTACTCCGGACCGGAACCGGTCGCAAACGGAACACCCAGAATGAAAACAAACGGAGAAACCACCAGCAGAATCACCCACAGCAGCGAGAAGTGACCGGCGGTCAGCAACAGCAGGGCAGTCAGAAAAATAACGGCAGCAACGCCCATTGCGGCAATTCCGGCAGTCTTCACGGTTCTCCTCGAAGGGGTATCAAGAATCTAGTGTCCAGCAGAACGGCAGGCAACCGACGCCGCAGGTAAAACCCGCGGACCGCTCCGACCGATGCCGCTCAAGAATATACCTAACCATTATACGCACCCGCGCCGCATCCCCGCTGACCACCACCGGCGGGGTCACCGGCAGGGTTACCGGCGCCTCCCCCACTACCCGATACCCCAGCTCGGCGCCCTAGCCCGGAACGGCTAGGCCAGCACAACTAAGCCCACGCAGCCAGCCCGGCACCCCAGCCCAGCACAACCTCACCCGCCCGCAGACACAGCAACGCCCCGGCACCAACAGGTACCGGGGCGTTGCATGTTCGGGGCATCGATCCTCAAACCAAGCTCAGAGATGAACGCTTAGCGCATCATATTCACAATGACCTCAAAGAAGCGGATCACAATAATGCCGAAAATCAGGATCAGCCACAGGCTAATCGCAAACCAGGACCAGCCGCGAGCACTCTCACGCATCGACTGCGACGCCGGGACAACACCCGCCGAAACGTTGCGGACCGTGGTCTTCACAAAAAGCGTGATGGTCATAATCCACACGATCATACAGAACAGGCACAGGGCGTTGATCTGGAACGTCGTCTGGTACCACAGCCACATGATGAACGCGGTCGCCGCAGCCAAACCAATGTTCATGCACACCCAGAACCACTTCTTGAACTGTGCACCCGCCATCATCGCGGCGCCGATAGTCACCACAATCGAGAAGCCCACCAGACCAATGAACGGGTTCGGGAAGCCGAAAGCCTCCGCCTGCGGGGTGCGCATCACCGTGCCACAGCTGAGCAGGGCGTTGATATCGCAGACCGTGGAGTGGCCGGCATCAATGTAAATCTGCAGGCGCTCATACACCAGAATCGCTGAAGAAATGAGTGCAATCAGGCCGGCGCCAACCAGCCAGAATCCGAGCTGTCGGTCTGAGTAGCGGCCCCGGGTTCCCGCGTGCCCGTGCTGCGCTTTTTGTTCAGCGTGGGTGGGCTCGGTAGTACTCGATGCGGCGGTACTCATACGACTCCTTTAGCATAGTGTTTTACGGTGGTACTTACCGGCGCGGCATAGCCAGCACCCCGGAAGCAGTACCTCATTTATCCTAGCTTCTCACACCACCAAATGGCACGCCATCAGCCTAAATGTTCTGTTTTATGACGCGCTATTTTACGCAGATGGGCGCGCTTTCGGGGCGCTTTCGTGGCACGTTCGCAGCGCTTTCGGAGCCTCTTCAGCACGCAAAACCCCCGGGAGGCGCCCGCAACTCAGCGGCGGGCGGAACCTTCCGGGGGTTTCATCAAGGGTATTACTTAGGGCAGCGGGTGGGTGTACGACTCGTCAAAGAACAGCTGCTCCAGCTCCACCGCGCGGCTAAAGAACTCGCGGGCGCGCTGCGCATCCGACGGGCCCACACGGTCCAGTTCGCGGCGCAAGAAATCAACCAGTTCACGGAACTCCGGGTAGTCGTGCAGGGTGATCCACTCGTGGTGCACAAAAGAATCGGGGCGCTTGGCGGGAGCCTTGGACGCCCAATCCAGGTACAGACCCTCGCACACCACCAGCACCGACAGGATCGCCGCGTAGCTGCCGCTTGCCGCCGCATCTAGGAAGAGGCGCTTGAAGCCGGTGGTCGCCTCCGTATCGGGCATGGATTCACGCTGATGCTCGGTCACGCCCAGAGTCTCAAAACAACGCAGGAAGTAGGTGTTCTCATCGCCCGCGATTTCGCCCGCGAACTTGGAGAGGCGCAGACGACCCGCGAGAGTATCAGCGTTGGCGATAGCGCCACCAATCAGGGCGAGGAAGGTATCGAGGAAGCGGTAGTCCTGCACCAGGTACCCCGCCATGACCTGCGGGGCAATCGAGCCGTCAAAAAGCTCAGCAACAAAGCGGTGATTCGTGGCAGAAAGCCAGGTGGCGAGGTTCTCCTGGCGTAGGGACTCGGTGAACGAATCGGTGCCGATCAAATCGGTGAAGGGTGCGGGCATGATGGGTGCCTTTCGCTATGTGGCATACCGTCGCTGGTATGCGTATGTGTGCGGGTGTGTTGGTGCGGCCTCGAACGTTGGGGTCGGCGCCTCAGCGAATATAGCACCGTGACTCCACGGTGTGCCCGGTTATGTACCCCCGGTGCCCAAAAATTTTCGTTCTTTTCGATTTTTGGGTGGGTGGGGATCCTTGGGTTTGAGCGCGAGTATGTATGCACGCAAAAGCGGGGCGCCACTCCCCCAGCCGGTAAAACCAGCCGGAGGACGGCACCCCGCCTCATCTCTACAACCTCAACAGGTCGATTTAGTGATCCGCATCATCCTCGGAATCATCATCACCGAAGAAATCATCGGTGTACGAATCGCCCAGCGGCAGACCCAGCGAATCCTCCAGCGAAGAACCCGCCGCAGACTCGCCACCCAGCTCAGCCATGATGCCGTCCAGCAGCTCATCCGGCTCAGCAGAGGCAGCCGCAGCCGCCGCGGCAGCCAGAGTCGAAGCCGATGCTGCACCCGCAGAACCCGCATAAGCGCTCTCGGCGCCCAGCTCATCCGGTAGCTCCTCAGCCTCAGCGCCGGGGGTCTTCGCCTCCTCATGCGCAGCCAGCAGGGTACGCGCCTCACCGATGACCGTAATCGAACCGGTAATCAGCACGCCCGCCGACTCCTGCTCGAAGAGGGCGTTCTCCATGGCGGTGGCAATCGCCTCGTCCAGGTGCTCGAACACCTCAATCGAGTCTTCGTCCAGACCAGCGTCCAGGGCGAGCTCGTGCAGGCGCTCCGGGGCAATCGCACGTGGCGAATCCGACGCCGCCAGATACAGGCGGAACGTACCGTCCGAAGCGTCAACATACTCTTCGCGCATGGTCTCAAACATGCCCAGCGCATCCTTCTCACCCAAAATACCGACCACGGAATGCAGGTGCGACAGCTTGAACGCCTCAGTCAGCGCAGCCGCGGACGCACGCACGCCGTGCGGGTTGTGGCCCGCATCCAGGATGGTCAGCGGCTCGGTGCGCACAACCTCCAGGCGGCCCGGCGAGCGCACCGTCTCAAACGCGGTACGCACCACGTCCTCGGGCAGCTGACGCTGACCGCCGAAGAACGCCTCCACGGCGGCGAGAGCCACCACGGCGTTCTGCGCCTGATGCGCACCGTGCAGGGACAGCGGCACATCCGGGTACTCGCCCGCCAGTCCGCGCAGGGTCAGCAGCTGACCGCCGACCGCAAGCTCACGGGAGACAACGCCGAACTCCACGCCCTCAAAGGCGAAGGATGCTTCCTTCTCACGAGCGGAGGCGAGCAACACGTCCGCCGCTTCCGGGTCCTGTGCCGCAGAAATCAAGAAGCCGCCGGGCTTGATAATGCCGGACTTTTCGGTCGCAATCTCGGCGAGGGTTTCGCCGAGCATGTCGGTATGGTCCAGACCAATCGGGGTGACCACGGAAACCACGCCGTCGGCAACGTTCGTGGAATCCCAGGTGCCGCCGATACCGACCTCGAGCACCACCACGTCCACCGGCTCGTCCGCGAAAATCGCGAAGGCGAGCACGGTAACGGACTCGAAGAAGGTCAGCGCGGGCTCGCCGCGGGAGGTCATCTCTGCGTCCACAATCTGCAGGTAGGGGGCGATTTCATCCCAAATGCGCACGAAGGTGGCGTCCGGTACGGGCGCGCCGTTAATGCAGATACGCTCGGTAACGCTTTCGAGGTGCGGGCTGGTAAAGCGGCCCACGCGCAGGTCGTGGCCGAGCAGCAGCGCCTCAATCATGCGGGCGGTGCTGGTCTTGCCGTTCGTGCCGGTGATGTGGATGACCGGCGCGGCACGGTGCACGTCGCCAAGGATTTCGACGGCGCGCGCCACGGCGTCCAGGCGCGGCGCCATCTTGTTTTCGGGTGCTCGCGCCAGCAGTTCACCGTAGACCCGCTCCACGCCCTCGGGGTCGGGAATTGCGGGGTAATTCTTCTCGCTCATTGTTCTCCTCACTGGGATAGCCGGCCGGTGCCGGCGGGGGCCCACCGTGCGGCGGGATAACCGTGCGGCGGGATAGACGACGGGCCGCCCCGCCCTGTCGAGGGGGCGGGACGGCCGTACGGTTCAGGCGTTTTATGCCTTGGCTACGCTAATGCTCAGCTCGGCTGCTTCGCTCAGCTGCAGGGACACGGCGAGGGTTTCGCCGGTCACCAGTGCTTCGTTGGTGCGCAGAGCTGCCAGAGTTTCCTCCGGTGCCGCGATGCTCAGGTTGATGCGGTCCGCAACGTTCAGGTCGGCGTCCTTACGTGCCTGCTGAATAGCGCGGATGGTATCGCGGGCGATACCCTCGGCAACCAGCTCGTCGGTCAGCTCAATGTTGAGGACAAGGAAGCCACCGGGCAGAACCGCAGCCGCAGTGTGCTCAGCACCCTCAGCGTCAGCGGCAACCACGGTTGCCAGCTCGTATTCGCCCTCTTCCAGGGCCAGGCCGCCGTCCAGAGCTGCCACGCCGACCAGGACGGTACCGTCCTCGGTCACAGTCCAGTCACCGGACTTGGAAGCCTTAATGGCAACCTGCACCTGCTTGCCCAGGCGCGGACCTGCCGCACGTGCGTTGACCTTCAGCTGCTGGGAGATGCCGTAGTCGGCGGGGTCGACGGTGTCGGCGCTGACCAGCTCCACCTGGCGCAGGTTCAGCTCGTCCTCGACGATGTTCGCGAAGTACTCCGCGCCCTTCTCGCCGAAAGCGGTGCCCAGTGCCGCGAACTGCTCGGGTGCGATCGCCACGGTCATCTTCTGCAGCGGCTGGCGCACGCGGATCTTCTTTTCCTTGCGCAGTGCCGAACCGGCGGAGCAGACCTCACGCACGGTCTGCATGAGAGCCAGCAGGTCGGACTCGTCAGCGAAAGCGGATGCCTCGGGCCAGTCAGCCAGGTGCACGGAGCGTTCGCCGGTGAGGCCGCGGTAGATTTCCTCGCTGCTGAGCGGCAGCAGGGACGCGGCGACCTTCGACACGGTCACCAGTGCGGTGTAGAGGGTGTCGAATGCGTCGGTGTCTTCGTTGAAGAAGCGCTCGCGGGAGCGGCGCACGTACCAGTTGGTCAGTGCGTCGGCGTACTGGCGCAGGTATTCGCAGGCGTTCCAGATGTCGTAGGAGTCCATCGCGGCGGTGACCTGCTCGATGAGTTCGCGGGTCTTGCCGAGGATGAAGCGGTCCATCACGTGTTGCGAGTCGTACTTGAGCTTTGCGCTGTAGCCTTCACCGTTGTTGGCAGCGTTAGCGTACAGGGCGAAGAAGTGGTAGACGTTCCACAGCGGCAGCATGACCTGGCGTACACCCTCGCGGATGCCCTGCTCGGTCACGATCAGGTTGCCGCCGCGCAGGATCGGGGAGGACATCAGGAACCAGCGCATTGCGTCGGAGCCGTCGCGGTCGAGGACCTCGGAGACGTCCGGGTAGTTGCGCAGGGACTTGGACATCTTTTGACCGTCCGAGCCGAGCACAATACCGTGGCTGATAACGTTCTTGAACGCTGGGCGGTCGAAGAGCGCGGTCGCCAGCACGTGCAGCACGTAGAACCAGCCGCGGGTCTGACCGATGTACTCGACGATGAAGTCTGCCGGGTAGTGGTTCTCGAACCATTCCTGGTTCTCGAAGGGGTAGTGCACCTGTGCGTAGGGCATGGAGCCGGAGTCGAACCAGACATCGAGCACGTCTTCCACGCGGCGCATGGTGGACTTGCCGGTCGGGTCGTCCGGGTTCGGGCGGGTCAGCTCGTCAATGTACGGGCGGTGCAGGTCGGGTTCGCCGTCCTTGTTCAGGGGCAGGCGGCCGAAGTCTGCCTTGAGCTCTTCGAGGGAGCCGTACACGTCCATGCGCGGGTAGTTCGGATCGTCCGAAACCCACACGGGGATCGGGGAGCCCCAGAAGCGGTTACGGGAGATGGACCAGTCGCGTGCGTTCTCAACCCACTTGCCGAACTGGCCGTACTTCACGTTTTCCGGGATCCAGTTGATCTGCTTGTTCAGCTCGTACATGCGGTCCTTGAAGTCGGTGACCTTCACGTACCAGGAGGTGATTGCACGGTAGATGAGCGGGGTGCGGCAGCGCCAGCAGTGCGGGTAGGAGTGCACGTAGGACTTCTCGCGGATCAGCACGTCATCTGCCTTGAGGGCGTTGATGATGGTGCGGTTCGCGTCGAATGCCTGCACGCCTGCAATCTCAGCCAGGGCGGTGGAGCCGGAGGCGGTGGGCTCGGCGAAGAGGTTCAGGAACTTTGCGCCTTCGTCGAGGGAGAGGATCACGGGGATGCCGTAGCCTTCACAGACCTTCTGGTCGTCTTCACCGTAGGCGGGTGCCTGGTGGACGATGCCGGTACCGTCACCGGTGGTGACGTAGTCGGCGACGAGGATCTGCCAGGAGGTTTCGGTGCCCCACTTTTCGGCGTCTGCGAAGTAGTCCCAGAGCGGGGTGTAGCGCACGTGCTCGAGCTGGGAGCCGGTGTAGCGTGCGGTGACGGCTGCGTCTGCGTCCTTTTCGGGCTGGTCGCCTTCGTAGCCGAGATCCTTGGCGTAGGAGCCGAGCAGGTCGGAGGCAATCAGGAAGGAGCGGCCCTCAAACTTGCCCGCGCCGGGCACGACGGAGTATTCAATCTCGGGTCCAACGGCGAGCGCCTGGTTGGTGGGCAGGGTCCAGGGGGTGGTGGTCCATGCGAGTGCTTCGACGCCGTCGAGTTCTGCGGCGACCTTCTCGTCAGCACCGAGGGCGGTGTCTGCGGTGAGGCGGAATGCGACGGTGACGGTCTGATCCTGGCGGTCCTTGTACACGTCGTCGTCCATGCGCAGCTCGTGGTTGGAGAGGGGGGTCTCGTCCTTCCAGCAGTAGGGCAGCACGCGGAAGCCCTGGTAGGTCAGGCCCTTGTCGTAGAGGCGCTTGAACGCCCAGATGACGGACTCCATGTACTCGACGTTCAGGGTCTTGTAGTCGTTTTCGAAGTCGACCCAGCGTGCCTGGCGGGTGACGTACTTTTCCCACTCGTTGGTGTACTTGAGCACGGATGCGCGGGCAGCGTCGTTGAAGTTGTCGATGCCCATTTCGAGGATTTCGCGCTTGTCGGTCATGCCGAGCTGCTTCATTGCCTCGAGTTCTGCGGGCAGGCCGTGGGTGTCCCAGCCGAAGCGGCGTTCTACCTTGTGGCCGCGCTGGGTCTGGTAGCGTGCGACGAGGTCCTTGGCGTAGCCGGTGAGCAGGTGGCCGTAGTGGGGCAGGCCGTTAGCGAAGGGAGGGCCGTCGTAGAAGACGAATTCGTTTTCGCCGTTTTCGCCTGCGGGGCGGTTCTCGACGGATGCGGAGAAGGTGTTGTCCTTCTTCCAGTAGTCGAGGACTGCCTCTTCGAGTGCGGGGAACTTGGGCGATGCGGTGACGCCGCTTCCTGCGGCTTCGAAGGCGCTCGCCTTGGGGTAAACATGGGACATGTGTTTGTGCGCCCTTATCTGTTGTTCTCAACGCTGAGAGGTTGGGGCGACAGGGTACGTAGCACTCGTCGTCCCACCGTTTCAGCGGGTGAGGATTGACATGACGGGTGCAAGGACGCCTGGGCATCGCTGACTTGCCCGGGTTGTGCCGGGGGTCGGGATGCGGCGCGGTACCACCTTGCTTACTGATTTAACAGCTCAACGCACCGAACCCTCCCGGGGCTACGTGGCGTCGCGGTGTATGTCCGCGATACCTAGCCACCGGAAGAGCGGCGCGTTGGGCGGGTATCAGTCGCTTATTACAGCTATATCGGGCTTAACCGTCCGGTTCTACTGGGACTACATCTCTTCCGCTAAGACACCCTCGCCGCAGCGATTGGCGGGTGCCCGCAGGTGCGGTCCGTTCTTCCGAATTGCTCGCCGGTGATGGCCGGGTCGTTGCAAACACTAATAGTTTATGTGGCTTTTGTGTCTGTATGCAACCCCGCGGGGTGTGGGTTTGAACAGTTCCGGGCGGGCAGTGGATGTGCGGGTGCGCAAAACAGAATGGTTCTTCGTTCGGCGATATTTAGAGCGAGTAGGGGGTTTAAGGGGTCTTGCCTCACCCTGCACTCGGGCGTGTTTAAGGATGTATGTTTTTACATTCCCCCAGTGTTGCTTTAAGTGGGTTTCGATTTTTTTGAGGGAACCTGCGGGATTAATGCTGATACAACCACAAGATATGGGGTGAACACCAATGTAATTCCACTAGATATTCACCCCTGCACGCTTTCACCCCCTCAATATTCCGTGTGGGAACCGGTTTTTCTGAATGATCCAGCAATGCATAGCGGGTGAATAGAGTGCATATTTGGGGACTATAGAGCGGGTTTCCCCTTATTGAATTGGGTATTTCTTCTGGGCTTTTGAAGACTTTCTTACGACCAGAAGGTTTGAGCCAACCACCCTCCTCTCCCCCATCTTTTACAAACACTGGGATGATGCTCTTTCGTTTTTCAGGCCATAAATATGATTGAAATCACTTAATTTAACGTGCGCGCCACCTCTCGTCGAAGCGCCCACCCCCATCAAATAGCTCCCCATCAACAGAGCATGGTCGCAATACTTTACGGTGCTTGATATCTTGAGTAATCCATAGACTCACAGAGATTACTAAGGTACTTTTTCGTGCATTTTGAGCTCAAAATAGTCTAAAATGAATCGTGCAACACATCAATGATGATTCGATAGTATTACCTACCCTCTCACCGGGGTGTGAACATAGCAGTCTCAAAGATGAGTTCACCGCGTATCCGTTCGCTCCACCAGCAACATGTACGCACCCGAGGTCGCTTCCGGATGTGGGCTAAAACCGCGGCATTTGCCCGAAGTTTTCACCCCTTTCACGACCTCATCCAACACGCCATACAACCACGCGCCCGCCGCCGGGTGCCCCGAGCCTGCCTCGGAAAAAATCAAGGAGTTCACCGATGCTCTCACCCGACCGCTCTTCGAGTACCCGTTCCGCTACTTCCCGCCTTATGAGCCGCCGCGCCCTACTGCTCGGTGGCGCGGTTTCCCTCATGGCCGGTTGCGCCTCCGATATTCGCCCGCTGAGCGAAGAAGCAAAAGCTAAGGTAGGCTCCCCCACCCCGTCCGCGAGCGCGACCGCTTCTGCATCTAGTTCACCAGCTGCTTCACAGTCTGCTACCGCTACGTCCTCTGCGAGCGCTTCAGCAAGCGCTAAGAGCAGCTCGTCCAGCGCGGCACGCGTACCCGTATCTAAGGATGCACTCGTTGAGGGTTGGGAAAAGTACCCCGGTCCCCTGAAACTGACCGGCGAATACATGGGCGAGTACCAGCCCGCAACGGATTCTTCCCCTGCGAAGAACGTACCTAAGCCCCTCAAGACCGTTCCGCACCGTGAGGAACCGACCTTCCAGGGCGCCTACGAGACGTTGCGTGCCTACTACAGTGCTCAGATCACCGCACTCAAGGATGGCCACTATGCAGATCAGGCGATTGAGCTGACCTACCCGGCAGACAAGAGCGCCATCGACGAGGTTAAAGCAGTCAAGGAACTGTATGAGCAGAACGGCTGGTACATGGACTTCACGTGCAGCATTTCCATGCGGAATACGGAGCCTCGAACCGCCCTGAAGAACGGTGACGGCTACGTAGAAATCATGATGGACGCCAAGTATTCTGCCACCGCCATCCATCAGCCGGACGGCACCGAGCGCAAGATACCGGCGATTACTCAGGTAGCCATTCCGCACGTGATGCTCTACACCGAGGGTAAGTGGTGGCGAATCGGCAACGATTATCTGAACGAGCGTCTGAATGGCGGCAAGGGCTCTTCCGACTCTTCTGGCTCCGGAGGTTCCAGTTCCGCAGGTTCTAGCGGTTCTTCGTCCTCGGGCCGAGGCTCCACTAAGGTCTAAATCCGGCAAAGTCTAATTCCGGCGAGGTCTAAACTAGCCCCGTTTCATCAATTTCATACGCACTAGCCCAAAGTCGTGACGGTACACCCCCTGCACCTCACCGACTTTGGGTTATTGCGTCTTAAAGACAATGTCCAGGGTTTTTTGACGAAGTTTTAAAACCAATCTTCTATAGTAAGAAGTGGATACTTCATACCGCCGCAGTTCACGCTCCGGCACACCCGTATCCCGGTACCCCCCCCTGTACCGCGCACCATACAAAACGATGAGGAAGAGTCTCTCGTACGCATCGCAGCGTTGCGAGTTACCTCGATCAACCACTTTCAGGAGATACCATGTCCTTCCGGCCGAGTGCACACACCAGCCCCTCTGCTAACGACCGAAACATGTTGACCCGCCGCGCCGCGCTCTTGGGCGGTCTGACCGCCGGCGCTTTCGCCCTGGCAGGATGCGCTTTCAACAAGGATATTCGCCCCACCGGTACCGGTGATACTTTCTCCGGTTCCCCGAGCGCTTCCGCCTCCCCCTCGGCTTCGGCTTCTGCGTCGCCTTCTGAGTCTGCCTCGGCTTCGGCATCCGCTTCGTCTTCGTCCTCGTCCAGCCGTACCACCGCGAAGATTATTCCGCCCGACGAGTTCTTGAAGGACTATAAGAAGTACATTGGCGACGTCAAGTACGAGTACAAGCCCGCCATTGCACACTATGTTGAGCCGACCGACACCTCCCCCGCGAAAAACGTCCCAATCCCGGTCATTGATACGGTGGCTCAGCGTACCGTCTCCCTCGAAGGTGCCTACAAGACCCTGGCTGCTTACCAGAGCGCGTACATTGCCGCGATGTACAACGGCGACCTGCAGTACCTCAAGGGACTGGTCCACGGCGCTGACAGCGGTCTGGTCAACAACCTGAAGGCTATCGCTAAACTCTACGCTGCGGGCGGTTGGACTAAGGACTACGAGAGCAAGCTGAGCATCCGTGACGATCTAAATGCGAAGGCTCTTGCCTCTACCGATTTGGCTGTTGTGGCGTTCCCCTGCCGGGATGTTGTCAAGGAATACACCATCTACCAGAAGGGCACCGGTGAGGTTCAGAAGGCAAGCACCCTGGATGTCGTGATTTACGTGGTGTACGCCGAGGGCAAGTGGCGCGTGACTAGCCGCGAGTACTTCGTGTCGGAGTACAGCGACCGATTCCGCCAGGTCTTTGAGGGTCCCTCCTCATCGGCTTCGGCAAGCAAGTCCAGTGGTGGCGGCTCCGGTAGCTCTAGTTCCGGTAGCAGCAGCGATTTCAAGATCTAGGCGCTGAGACTCTAAACTCCAAGATTAGGATTTGAGCGCAGCACCCCTGACGAAAGCGGGGCGGGTATCAACTGATACCCGCCCCGCTTTCGTATGTTTTTGTGCCGCTGTTTTTGCTCCGCGGCGCTCCCGGCGTAGCAATATAACCCGGCACAGCAACAGCCCCGCCCCTTGGCAACTAGGAAAACCAAGGATGCGGGGCCGTGCAATACTATCTGGCGCACCGCCTCTAGGAGGTGGAACGCTCACGCAGACGCTCGTGAACCTCGCTCACAAAGCGGTTCTGATTATCGCGAGCATAATGCACGACCTCACCGATGACGGTAATAGCCGGCGCCTTAACCGATGCGCAATCTACCTGAGCGTTCTCAAGGGTCGTGACAGTCACGCGCTCCTTCTCAGAGAAACCGTTCTCAATGGTTGCCAGCGGCGTGTCAGCCTCAATCCCACGAGAGAGCAGAGACGCCACCGTATCGGGCAGGGTACGAACGCCCATCAGCAGCACCACGGTGCCCTGGGCACGCAGGGTCGCCTCAACCGCCGACACTTCGGTCTCCGACAGGCCGGAGTGACCAGAAATGACGGTGAAAATCGAGGACACCTTACGCAGGGTCACCGGAATCGCAGCACGCGCAGGAACCGCAATGGCGCTGGTAATGCCGGGGATAACCTCAGCCTCCAGGCCGGCGGCGATGCACGCATCCAGCTCTTCAGCGCCGCGACCGTACACGTACGGGTCGCCGCCCTTCAAACGCACCACGGTCTTACCCGAGAGCGCGTAATCAATCATGAGCTGCTGAATGCGGGACTGCGGAACAGCGTGCTTACCGGGAACCTTGCCCACATCAACGATGAGGGCGTTCGGTGCGTACTCGCCGTACTCCTGCGGGGCGAGGTGATCCAGAAGGACCACGTCCGCCTCGCTCAGGGCACGTGCCGCACGCAGGGTCAGCAGGTCAGCGGCACCGGGGCCGCCACCCACAATGTAGACCTTGCCGGGGTTCTCAGCAGGCTCGCCGGGCAGAAGAATGCCGCGTTCCGTCACGCTATCGTCCAGGCTGTGCCCGGGCGCCCCGCCCGCGAGTACTTCGTCGATAGTGGCGAACTCGCGGGGCGGGAACGGAGGAATCTTCGGGCACATACTATGCTGCCGGGACCGGGTTGAGGTCACTGGGCTTACCCACGGGAATCTTGGTACCGGTCAGCAGGACGGTGTCGGACTCGCCAGCTTCTGCCGCCGCAATTTCCTCGGGGGTTGCGGGGCGAATCTGCTCGCGCTCCAGCACGTACAGGTGCGAACCCTCGTCGCTGCCGTTGGGCTCGTTGATGAAGGCACGGAAGCGGCGCAGGCGGCGCTCGTCACGCAGGGTTGCTGCCCACTCGTCCTCGTAAGAGTCAACGTGACGCTGCATGTCGCGCTCCAGGTCCTCGCACACGCCCAGGGAGTCCTCAATGAGGACGGACTGCAGGTGTGCCAGACCGTCGCCGTGCTCCTCATCCAGGTCCTCAAGCCAGCGAGCGGTACGCTGCAGCTTGTCTGCGGTACGGATGTAGTACATCAGGTAGCGGTCGATGTAGCGGATGATGTCCTCGCTGGAGGCGTCCTTGACGAAGAGGCGACCGTGAGCGGGGTTTGCACCACCGTTACCGCCCAGGTACAGGTTCCAGCCGTTGGTGGTTGCGATCAGACCAACGTCCTTGCCCTGTGCCTCAGCACATTCACGGTTACAACCGGAAACGCCGAACTTGAACTTGTGCGGGGAACGCAGACCGCGGTAACGGTTCTCCAGCTGGATTGCCATGCCGGTAGAGTCCTGAACACCGAAGCGGCACCAGGTCGAACCCATGCAGGACTTCACGTTACGCAGGGACTTACCGTATGCCTGACCGGATTCGAAGCCGGCATCCACCAGGCGCTCCCAAATGTAGGGCAGCTGCTCCAGGCGAGCACCGAACATACCGATACGCTGCGCACCGGTAATCTTCACATACAGACCGAACTCTTCAGCGACCTCTGCGATGACGCCCAGCTTCTTAGCGGGAATCTCACCTGCAGGAATACGCGGAACGACGGAGTAGGTACCGTTCTTCTGCATGTTCGCCAGTGCGCGGTCGTTGGTCTCCTGAATACCACCGCGGCCTGCGTCCAGGACGTAGGAGTTGCGGAAGGAGGAGAGAATCGACGCAACGGTCGGCTTACAGATTGCACAGCCGTCGCCACCGCGGCCGAAGCGTGCCAGAACGGAGTCAAAGTCGTCCAGGTTGGTCAGGCGCACAGCCTCAGCCAGCTCCGCACGGGAGAAGTCGAAGTGCTCACACAGTGCCTTGGAGACGGTCAGACCCATCTTCTTCATCTGCTGTTCCAGAGTCTTCTGCAGCATCGGAACACAGGAACCACACTGGGTACCCGCGGTGGTGCAGGACTTCAGGGATGCAACATCGTGGTTGCCGTCTACGATTGCCTCGCGGACAGCACCGAAGCTGATGTTGTTGCAGGAACACAGGATTGCGTCATCGGGCAGTTCGGTGTCGGGGATGCCGTCGCCGCCGCCAGCTGCGGTCAGGTAAACGTTCGGCTCAGCGGGCAGTTCGCGACCGAGCAGGGGCTTGAGGGAGTCGAAGGGAGCGGTGTCACCAACGAACACGCCACCGAGCAGGGTCTTTGCGTCACCGCTGGTCACGATCTTCTGGTACATGCCGCGTGCGGGGTCTGCGAACAGAACCTCGAGGCAGCCCTCGGTGGTGCCGCGGCGGTCACCGAAGCCAGCCACCTGAACGCCGGAGAACTTCAGCTTGGTTGCGATGTCGAACTCTTCAACCTGAGCTTCTTCATTGTCGTTGAGCAGGTTAGCTGCCACAGCGTCAGCCATAGCGTTAGCCGGTGCGACCAGGCCCCAGGTGCGGCCCAGTACGCAGGCGACCTCACCGATAGCCCAAATGTGCTCGTCGGAGGAGTGGCATGCGTCGTTGACGAGAATACCGCCGCGCTCACCCAGTGCCAGGTCAGCGTCACGTGCCAGTTCGTCGTTGGGGCGAATACCGGCACCGAAGACCACCATGTCGGCGGGCAGGGTGCGGATTTCTGCATCCTCGGAGGGAGAATCTGCGATGGAGACGGAGACGACGTTGCCGTCAGCGTCCTTGTTGATGCCGGAGATGTAGACGCCGGTCTCAATATCAATGCCGGTTGCCTTGATCTGGGCGTTCACGGCGTAACCGCCGCCCTGGTCAACCTCAACGGACAGCAGCCAGGGAGCCACATCCAGGATGGTGGGCTCTGCGCCCAGGTCCTTCAGACCCTCAGCTGCTTCGAGGCCGAGCAGACCGCCACCGACGACGATACCGCGGGGTGCGCGGCCGAGAGTGGACTGCAGGCGCTTGACCTCGGAGACCATGTTCTTCACGTCGTCGATGGTGCGGAAGACGTGTGCGGCGTCCGAGTTAAGAATGGGGATACGAACCGCGCGGGAACCGGTTGCGAAAACCAGCACGTCGTAGGGGTACTCGTTACCCTCGGTGTCAGTGACGACGCGGCGGGTGCGGTCAAGCTTCTCTGCGTGGCAGTTGTTGACCAGGTTGATGTTCTCTGCATTCCACAGTTCGGGATCGCCGAGGGTCAGGTCCTTCTCGGTGTCCTTGAAAATCTGCTCGATAGCAACGCGGTCGTAGGGGATGTAGGGCTCGTCGTTGAGGACGGTGATGGTGTCCGCTGCGCGACCGGCAGCTTCAGCGCCTTCGTGGTACGCGCGTACAAAACGCCACGCAGCGGGGCCTGCGCCGACAACGAGAATGTTGCGGGGGGTGTGCGACATGGATTTTCCTTCCTAGTTGTAATGCAGGTAGTTCATGGCACTTATCTACCCTCAGTGTGCGGCTGGATCGTGCCCGGTATTGGAACTCCTAGTTTCCGTACCGTTGGGCTCGTACCTGATGCGTACCGAGTAGTTGAAGCGCCCGCTTCTTTAGAATGCATCTGAAAATTACGAAACATTTTTGTGTGGGATTATGTTGTTTTCTTCAGGCAGTCAAAAGGCGTTTTAAACTACGACTTTTATCGTACACTCTAGCGCGGGGTCGAAGTATAGAAAATCCGTATTTTTTGGGAAAATTTTCCAAAAAATCCGCGGAATACCGGGCTGGAATAGGGTATTCTTACCTTATCTAAACCTAATTTAGGTAAGGCTAATCTATAAAATTTGAGATCATCTTTTAGGGTAAAAATAACCTTTAGCACCCTCCGCGTGCCCCATTTCCAAATGTGGGTTTCATAAGGTAAACTCCAAACAAAGAACACACGAACCGCTATTGTGTCCTGCACCCCGCGCGGCGCAGACCACCACTTCGAAAGGAAACCCCCATGGCTGAGAACTGGGTACGCATCTGCGCTGAATCTGACCTCGAAGAAAACTGGGGCGAAGTCGCCCTGGTCGACGGCTACCAGTACGCCATCTACAAGACCAAGCACGGCATCTTCGCCGGCGACCACCTCGACCCGCACAGCCAGGCACTGGTCCTCGCACGCGGTATCGTCGGCGAGAAGAACGGCAACCCCACCATCACCTCCCCCCTCTACAAGGAGGTCTACGACCTGACCACCGGCGAGTGCGTCTCCGACCCCTCCTACTCCATCAAGGTCTACCCCGTAGAGGTCCGCGACGGCGACGTCTACCTCAAGACTGCCTAAACGCTCAACACTTCTCACTCAAAGACAGCAACACAAAAAACCTCGGGACGTAACAGTCCCGAGGTTTTTTGTATGGGTTTTCAGAAGCCCCAAACTAAATTGGGCGAACAGCTAGGCGGCGTCCAGCTGCGCAATAGCCGCATCCATGCGGTCAATAAAGCACTCCGCCACCACGGCAGCAGAAGCGCCACCCCGCGCGTTCACCAGCGGTGCAGCAACCTTCACCGGCACACCGGTCGACTCAGCATCACGGCGCATCTTACCGGCGAAGAAACCCTCCGCCAGCAGGTAGGTCGCGGCAAACTTAGGCTGATGTTCGGCAACCACCTCGTGGAACTTCGGATCGATAGCGGCAACGAAGCCGTGATGAACCGGAACGTGCAATTCCTCAGCCAGCAGCTCAGCCGCACGGCTCATATCCGCGCGACCATCAGCACGAGAAGAACCGGCAGCCCCCTGAACCACGGGGCCATCGCCGGGAGTCCAGCCAATTTCCTCCAGGCGAGCGCGAGTCAGAGCAGCAAGGCGCGCATCCGGGCCCAGCGACTCACCAATACTAATACGCTCAATACCGCTATTGCGTGCAGCACGGCGCAAATCCACCTGAGTGTGGAAGCCGGTCGACAGCAGAATCGGCACGATCACGCAGGGCTCATCATTGGGCAGAGAGGCTGCGGCATCATCAACGCTGGGAGATTCCACATCCACATATGCGGCGTGGATACGGTACTCCACACCGTCATTACGCTGGGCAAGCAGGAACTTGATCTGCTCACGAATCAGCGTGATAGCTTCACGACCGGCGACCGAGTCAGTGCCGTGCGAAGTTGCGATTACATTCAGAATAGTCATATTTCCATTGTATGAAAGGAACACCCCGCTCCCCCACTCATGAACACGAGTGGCGAAGCGGGGTGTTGCACGAAGGCTAAATTTTAGCTCTTGCGGCGGCGAGCCACGACCAGTGCGGTACCCGCAGCCAGGGTGATAGCACCAGCTGCTGCGGCGAACATAGCGCCGGATGCGCCGGTCTGTGCCAGCTTCGAGGAGGAGCTACCGGAGGTCGAGGAACCACCTGCGGAAGAACCACCGTTAGAGGAGCCGCCATTGGAGCCGCTCACACCCAAGTTGTCGGAGGTGCCGGAACCTGCGTCAGAACCGCCGTTGGAGCCGCCCTTGTGGCCGGCTGCGTTCTGGTCGGCGGTGCTGCTCTCAGAAGCAGAAGCGCTCGCGGATGCAGACTCGCTCGCGGAAGCACTCGCGGACGCGGATGCACTCGCAGATGCAGACTCGCTAGCCGATGCGGTCACCGAAGCGCTACTGGAGCTGCTTGCGGAGCTCGATGCACTCGCAGAAGCGCTCGAAGAAGCAGACGCGCTAGCGGACGCCGATGCAGACGCGCTCACCGAGGGGGTCACGGCGGGAATGCTCGGAACCGCGGTCGGGGAAGCGCTCACCGATGCGCTCGGAGTTGCAGAAGGTGCTACAGAAGGTGCCACGGATGCGGTCGGCAGAGACGGCGAGGTGGGCTCCTCCGAAGGCACTGCGGTGGGTTCTGCAGTCTTGGTGGGCTCAGCGGTTGCGGAAGGCTCCATAGTCGGCTCTGCAGAAGGTTCTGCGGTCACGCTAGGCTCTGCAGTTGCCGAGGGCTCGACGGTCGGCTCAGCAGTTGCAGAGGGAACCTCGGTCGGTGCCACGGTCGGTTCTGCAGTCTTGCTAGGCTCTGCAGTCGGTGCCACGGTGGGCGCGACAGTCGGCTCAGCAGACTTAGTGGGCTCTGCGGTCGGTGCCTCGGTCGGAGCAACAGTCGGCTCCGCAGTGACGGTAGGCTCAGCAGAAGGCGCGGCAGTCGGCTCAGCAGTCGGTGCCACGGTCGGAGCTACGGTGGGAGCAACGGTCGACTCAGCAGACTTAGTGGGCTCGGGTGCCGGGGTCTGTTCCGGTGCCGAGTTCGCTGCCAGGCGGTTCAGCCACAGCTGATCCTCGTAGGTGTTCGGGTTCTCGAAGCTGGTCGGGTAGATAATATCGCCGTTAGGCAGCTCGAGAGCGTTGTAGCCGCCGCTCTTGTCGGTCTTGCGCATCGAGGAGAGAACCACCTCGTTCACCTTGTTCAGGGTCTCGTCCATGAACACCAGGCGGGAGCCGGATGCGTCCACCACAACCACGTTGCCCGCACGGGTCAGGAACATGGTGGCAACCTCGGTCTTCTCGAAGCCCTCAAGAGTTGCGGACTCGCGGACCACGCTGAAAGTGCCGTTCTCGTACTTGAGGATCTGCACCTTACCGCCGTACCAGTTGTTCCAACGGTAAATGTAGCCCTTGGGGCTAACCAGGGTCGAGGGCAGGGCGGTGGTGTACCCCTCGGGCGAGGAGTTCGGCACCAGGGACACGCCGTTGCTGCTCATGTGCAGCAGGTGACCCTTCTGAACCACCTTTTCGCCGGCCGCATCGTAGATGGAGGTCGACGGCGCGTACACGAAGCTGCCGTCGGGCAGCGGCGCGAGGGTCACGGTGTTGTTGGAGAACGAGTCGCCGTAGTACTCGTCGAGCGAGTAGGCGTTCACAACCTGCGGGTCGATGGAGTCGGGCTTCGGCAGAGCCTGCGAGGTTGCCTTGCCGGATGCGTCAATAATGGTCAGCTTGCCGCCGCCCTGACCGTCAATACTGAGGATGCCCCAGGTGTTGTTGGCGGGGTTGTAGCCGATTGCCTTGACGGTGTTGGCGCCGAGGTCTACGTCGGAGTAGGTACCGGAGGAGACGAGCTTACCCTCGGCGGTCACGGTGTACAGCTCGGGCTTGTTGGTCTCGCTGCCGATGACGAGCATGCGGTTGCCGTCAGCGTCTACCGCGAAAACGCCCTTGATTGCCTTCAGGACGCCGGTGTCGGTCATCTTCAGGTTGGAGCTGGTCAGCACGGTGTAGGTGGTGTCACCGCTGAAGCTCGGGGGTGCCACGTGCACGATGTGGTTCTGGCCCAGACGTGCGGTGTTCTGGGGCTGGTTCACGCCCGCGCCGGTGTTGTAAGACTCGGCGACGCTGTAGGCGCTCTTGGGGGTGTTAGCTGCGCTACCGTTGTAGGAGATGCTCAGCGGGTCGAGGCTGGCGCCTTCGTTGTAGAAGTCAGAGAAGGCGTGGTTACCGTCGGCGGTCAGGTTCGCGGAGATGCCGCTGATGCTGACCACGCCGTCCTTCTCGCTCTGCTTGGCGGTGCCGGTGCTCAGGGTCGCCATCTTGACTTCCATGGGGCCCTCGAACTTGCCGGAGGCGTAGTTCTTGGTGCGCACGGTCATGTAGAGGGAGCCGGTGCCGTCAGCGAGGTTCAGTTCCACGCGGGGGTTGGAGAAGGTGAGGTTCAGGGCGCAACCAGTTTCGGGGTCCTGACCTTCGGCGCAGTGGCCGGTGAACCAGAGGCGGCCGGCAGCCTGCAGGGTGACCTGCTTGCCGTCTTCAGAGACGGTGGTGGAGGTCGGGGTGAAGGTGAACTGCTTTGCGGTTGCGTCCCAGGCTGCGCCGTCGGTCATTTCGCGGGGCATACCGTTGTAGGACAGGAAGGAGGCGCGCACGCCCCAACCGAAGGATGCGCCGGCGGTTGCCTGGTCGCCTGCAGCGACATTCTGTGCGGCAACGTTCTGGGCAGCGATATTAATGTTCTCGGCGAGAACGGGTGCCAGGGGCAGGGCAACAGCGCCAGCAACGGCGAGGGCGCAGGCTCCCTTGGAGAGGCGGGTGCCAGATGTGAAAATCTTCATTGGTGTGTATCCATACTATCGACATTGTTAGGACAGGCTTACTATATCGATAGCGTGAGTATTTCTCAACATCAGGTTCCAAGAAACCGTTTTGTGACAAACCACCCCACAGCACACTGACAGGGCAATAAACCCACCCCGTACCAGCACACTTCAACAGGCAACAGGGGCCGCTACTCCCCCACCCCCTACGCGACTAATCCTTCTTCGAAGCATGCATACGTGACATACCCAAAGCACCCAGAATCAGACCGCCACCCAGGGTCACCAAAATCGGCAGAAGCGGCGAACTCTTATCCATGTTGCGGGTAATCTGCGCCTCCGTTGCCTTCACACCATTCGGCGATCCGGGATCAGTACGAACCTGAGAGGAAGAACCGTTCAGAATCGCGGCACGGCGAGACTGAGCCGCCGAATCGGTACCCGAGGGCAAATTAGACTCGGGGGTCGCCACCTCAACAGGCTGCGCCTCCCCGGTGCGGTACCCCAGCGCCGAGGAAGACGCGGTGGCAGGGCTACCGGCAGCGCGCGGAACAGAAATCGTGGCGTCATTAGTACCCGGAGCCATGGCGGTATCAGCCTGAATACCGCGGGTCTTAGACTTAGAACCCGCAGCGGGTGCATCCGCAGTCTCAGAGGCAGACGCGGAAGGTACAGTAACCGGCTTCTCCTCGTTCACAGACGAAGAATTGGACGATGATCCACCACCCTCAGAGGACGCCTGAGTCACCGTAAAACGCACCGTGTTGAGCTGAAGGTTACCGTCACCGGCAGCGTCAAAAGCCGCCACCAGGTACGTCTTACCGATCTGTAGGGACGCACCGGGCACACCAATCACAGCCTCGAACGCACCCGCAGAAATAGATTCCGGGCCAACGTGCACAATGGCGAGCGCATCGCCCACGGTGTTGCCGTTGGAGTCGATTTCCATGACGATCAGGTCGTAACCCTTGTCATTCTGGGGGAAGTTCGTGGCACGGACCGTGACAGGCTTCGTATCATCCTGAGAGTCACCCTGCGAATCCTGAATAGACATGTGCGCCTTGCCCTTGCGCTGATTCATCGGGTCATACACGCTATTGTCTTCTGAGATAACGTACTGGCCAGAATCCTTGTTCTGCAGGTTGTCTACGGTACGGCGAACCGTGTCACCGTTCGTATCGGTGGACGACGTAGCGGTCGGCGAAGGCAGGTTTACCGCCTCGGGACTTGGGGTGGCACTTGCCTCAGCGGTTTCTGCCTCTTCACGCTCAATGTCGACCGGCGGTTCAGTAGGCTTTGCCTTACCGTTGCGCGGGTCAGCGGCCTCAACCAGGCGGTTCCCCCGCTCGGTGACAAAGAATTCGTAGGAGACACCGTGCGCGGTATCCTCCAGAACAATCACGTACACGACGTTAGAGTCCGTCGCCGGGCTCATCAGGAGGTTCAGCTCCCCTTCCTTGGTTCCTTCAGAGAGGGCCGGGTTCTCCAGGACGGAGCCACCGTACTCACCGGAAGGGGTGTAGAAGTTCACGTCAACTAGAACGCTGGAGGCCTCCAAATCTTCGGGGAAGCCTGTCCAGCGTAGCAGGTAACCATCATCCTTGAGCTGCGCCTTCATGGTGATTGTGGAGGCGGCACCCTGAACCTCCGGGTTCTGTTCAGTTTGATTCGGGGTCGCGTCCAGGGTCGTAGTTTTTTGCACGGCAGAGTGCGTCGTGACGGGCGCTTCCGTTGCGACAGAGGGTACAACAAGCCCGCACTGAAGCCCCGCAACCAAAACAGTTGCGGTGACAATACGGTGCTTCGCTGAATAAATACTCATGCAATGCGTCTTTTCATGATGGAATTGTGCGTGCTACTGCCCGTTCCTCATGTGCCGCGCGGACCCCCGAGTGCGCCATGCACCCGGATTCGTCGTACCATACTCCGCTTCATATTTCAGGTGAAGAAGACCTGACAACAGCTCGCATCTATTTATCGGTTATTTCAACCCTATCACGAACCTTAAGGTTTATTCACGCGAGGGTAGAGTTTTTTTGAACACCCTGAACGCACGACTCGCCCCCTGGAATCTGCACCTACAGATAGCGGGGGCGAGCATTCCTCATGAAACGAAAAACATACTATACAGGGCCGGCAGAAAACGCCTGACTAGCGCATTAGCCGCCCAAGAAACCGCGGCGGTGAGCCATCCATGCGGCACCAACCACCAGCGCCAAACCGGCGCCTCCAAGAGCCCAGAAAGCTACACCGTGCTGCGCAACCTCTTCACTAGCGGGAGACGCCGCCGAAGCTGCAGCCTTCACGCCATCCTGACGCTCAGCATTCGCGGTGGAGCGCACCTGAGTGGTATTCGAGTTCACCGTAGCTGAACGATTATTAGACTCCGAATGAACCACGGGGGTGAAACCCTTATTGCCATTACCAGAAGCTGCCGACGCCGCCTTTTCTTCATCCGTCAAAGCATCCAGCTTCGCGGTAGCAGCGATAGATGCCGGGTCAGAACCCGAACTGTACGCCGAAATCTGATTGGTGCGGGTCGGTTCAAAAGCCGAACGCGGAGCTATCGTACGTGCCTGAGCCAAAGCCTGCAGAGCCTGACGCTGACGCTCAGCCTTCGCTTCCTTTGCCTTGGACATGGCGCTCACCGCATCCAGAGTGGAGCGGGGTGCGCTCGCGGCAGACTGACCCGAGCCCGACTGGGTATCATCAGAACGAGTCGAGACGGCGCTAGTAGCAGCGGAGGGGCTACCCTGAGTGGCACCGGTCGCCTCGGCCGCATTGGCGCTGGGCGTGAGCGATGCGCTTGCATCCTGGCGGGGCGACTCATCCTTCGTCAAGGAGGTTGAGTTGCCGGCCGCCTCGCCACTGACCTTGAATCGCACCGAGACAACTTCTTCCGCATACTCAGTATCGTCCGCACGCACCAGGTAGGCGGTGTACACCGAGCCGGTCTTCAGCAGAGAGCCGGGCATGCCGATCTCTTCCTTGAAGGAACCATTCACGATACGGTCAGAGCTGATGCGAGTAATGGACAGCGCATCACCCTTGTGGTTGCCGCTCATATCGGTTTCAACCACGATCAGGTCGTAGCCAGCCGCGTTCGCGGGCACGCGCGCAGCGCTGATAGTGACCGGCTTGGTTTCCTTATCGGAGCGAACCTCAGCATACGCAACCTTCAGTTCCGTAGCACTCAGAGTCTGGGTATCGCGAGAAGAGGTGGAGCCGCCGGGGATCTGCTCCAGCTTCTGCGTGTGGGTTTCGGAGTTCGGGTTTTCAGCAGACTCGGAAGGCGCCTCAGTCTTAACCTTATCCTTGCTACCCTTCTGATCTGCAGCCTGCTGGTTCTTCTGCTCCTCTTCGCGGAGCTTTTCCATCGTCTTCAGCTCGTCAATGGTCGGAACACGGTGGGCGTTTTCCTTCTTGTCCACCATTACCTCGTCAGAGTCGTCCTCTACCGGGATAGTATGCGGCACGAGAGAGCCCTCAGAGATCATGAATTCGCCGTAGCCAGCATCGGAGGTCACCAGGTCCATGGCACTCATGGAGTAGTAGCCTTCCTGGGGCATCTGCGGCATCTCAAAGGTGACAAGCATCGAGCCGTCATCGGCACGCTCAACCTGCATTGCGGAGGGCTCGTAGGTGTCAGAGCCGAGCACCGTGCCGGTGGTGCCGTAGTACTGCACTACCAGGTACACCTTGGAGGCATCGCCCACGTAGCCACCCTCGTAGAGGGGCGCGAGCTTAATGGTTGCCTGACCGTCCTTGATGGACTGAATCTGAATCTCAATGGTGTCGACCTCAATTTCGAGGTCTTCGTAGGGGCAGCTTGAATTAAATTCGCTATTAACCAGAGCCGCCAGGCAATCATTCACGTTAATTGCTTCAGCCTCTACTGCGGAGGCGCCAGGAAGCACAAAAGCGCTTGCACCTAAAGCGGCTACAAGCGAAAGAGCATGAATGCGTTTCGGAAGTCGAGTGATAGTCATGTGCGCCATTTCGATCGATGTAGGCGCAAAGCGTGGACTAGGGAAGGCTCACCACAAGCCGGTGTTTCTATCCAGGTATTTGCGCACCAGTACGTCGGTTACACCCTAGCCTAACACGGATATTGCACTTAATGTTGCATTGCATTCACGTGCTAAAACTTTATGTCGCGATAATTGCCGAAATAAAAGGGAATTAAATACTTTACTGAGATATAAATAACGCAAAATTCGAATGTCATAAAATATTCCCAGCAGTGCACTAAAAGATTTTTTTACACCGTCCCAAGGCGCAACAAACCACCGCGCATTAGGGTCAAACATTCGGGCATACAGAAGAGGGCATGCAGAAGGCGCCCCACCAAACACGCACCCACTCAGCACGCATCCAGCAGAACGCCTCCCACTCAACAACTCCCCTACAGAGAGCCACGCCTCACAGCGCTAAGCAACAAATAGCTGAACTACTCGGCACCCAGCTCCTCAGCACCCTCAAGGCGGCGACGATACACGTTAACCGCAACAGCAGTACCCACAAAGGCAACCGAACCCAGCAGAGCAATACTCAGCGGCAAGGTACCCTCCGGCAGCGGGCCATTATCCTGAGCGCTCGCCTCCAGCTTCGAGCCGGCAGAATCACCGCGCGACTTCGAGCTACGCGTATAGAAACTACCCGAACCTGCAGCACCCACATTCTCCTGAGGCGAAGCAACAGTCACCGTCTCCCCCTCAGTAGACTGGTAACCCAACAGGTTCACCACGGTACGCCCCGGCAACATCACCGCATAACCAGACATCACCATCGTCGAAGGAACCACCGCAGTCTCAGCCACAGAATTACGAGCCTGCGCGGTAATCGCACGCGCCGACTGCTGCGCCTGCACAATATAGCCCAGAGCGCTATCCACCGACGGGATCTTAGCAACAGAATCAGTCACCAAATCCTGAGCATCCGCAGAGGCATCTGAAGAGTCCACAGCGTTCACACGGCCCGAAGGAGCCGAAGGGCTCACACGCTGATTCACATCAGAAATGATCGGGCTCACCGGACGAACAGTAGTATTCGCAGGCTTCGGAGCCGGATCAACAGGAACCGCACGCTGAATCACGCTCACGCCAAAAGCGCTAGTCGCCATGAGCTTCAGCTCCTCGGTGGAGTCACCGCCCACCACAACCACGCGGTAACGCTTACCCGCATGCAAGGAGGTTCCGGGAACCTTCAAATCAGCAGAGAAAGAAGCATCAGTCACCTGCTGAGGGCTCACATGCGTGGTCGCCAGCGGTGAACCCACGGCACCGCCGTCAGCAGGCATTTCAAAGACCATCACGTCATAGCCCAGGCCGCTCTCCGCCACGTTCCTAGCGCGCACGCTAATCGGCTGCAGCTCATCCGATCCGCGCAGCTCTGCGGTAGAAATTTCCAGGGTCGCCTCACGGGTCTCCGCGGGAGCCCGATCGGAGCGGGAGTGCACCAGCAGACGATCTTCGGTCACCTCAGCGGGCGCCGCATCATCGGTAGAAGAACTCGCCGAAGCAGACTCACTCGCGGACACACTCACCGAGGCGCTAGCAGATGCACTCGCAGAAGGACGAGCCGAAACTTTCTGCGATGCGGACGGTGCCACAGAAGGTGCCGGGGCGACCGTCGGGCGCGGGCTATCCTTCGCGGCGCTCGGGGATGCGCTCGGGCTTGCGGACACCTCGGGAGTGGGGTTCGCCTCCGCACGGTTAGTACGGGGAACACCGGGGGTGTCAGGGAAGAAAATGTTCTGGCTGCTAGCCATAATCTCGTCGACTGTTACACCGTACTCGGGCATAAACTCAACGGAGACAGTCTCGCCGTTGCTCAGATTCTCAATTTCCACCATGTACGGCTGCTCAACGTTGAGGCGCTGGTGGATGCTCAGCTCAATATTGCCTTCTTCATTCTTTGAGGCAGTCATCTGGGCTGCGGGTACGGTCATGGTCGCCACAACGCCATCTTCAACGGAGATGGCGGACAGGCGAACCTTCACCTGGTCCAGGGAATTTACACCGCCGATTTGCAGAAGAGTGTAGTCGCCAGTCTGAGCCAGTAAAACCAAGGAGATACTGTGCTGAACCACATCAGTGGCAACGGCGATGGGAAGTTCAGGCTTTTCAGGCTGCTGAGTCTGAGCGTAGGCAACAGGCGCGAAAGTTGCGGGAGCAAGAGTTGCAGGCGCGAGAGCACCCCCCAAACCGAGGGTTGCGGACGCTACTAGCGCCGCGCCGCGAGCAGTTCGCTGCGTGGAAAACATGGTCACCTATTTTCGTGAGTGAGTGTGATGAATCGTCGTGTGACTCCTGCGCCCAAAGGTCGGAAGTAGGCGCAGAATAACGGTTCTCTGATATCGGTGACCGGAGGCGCTTCACAGCGACTCCTCACCTCGGGTGAACGAGGTGGTAAAGAGTGATAGTACCGTCTATGACAGCACTCTAAATTATAGGTATAACCTTAGAAAAAGTTAAAGATGTAGGGACGCCCGAATCTTGCATTTCGGACATCCCTACATCTATATGCGTATTTTGCCTAGTGGGGCAATAATTGACCCGTTTTAGCGGCGAGAACTGAGCTGCATCTCACTACGGCGACGGCGGCTCAAACGCATACCGGCAAGCAGTGACAGCGATCCAGCGGCACTAATGACCAACATATTGGAGGCGCCAGTAGCCGCCAACTGCTCACGCTTCTGCTGGGCACCGGAGGCAACCTTCTGGGAGTCAGATGCCTGTGCTTCGACCTTCTGCGCTTCAGTCTTCTGCACAGAGGTATTCTGTGCAGAAGCGTTCTGAGCAGGGGCGTTCTGGGTAGCAACCGGAGCCTCATTCTTCTGCTCAGCGTTGCTCTCCCCCGCCTTCTGCTCCGCAGCGGAAGCCTGATCAGCCACCGGAGCAGGCTCCGAAGTAGCAGACTCAGAAGGTGCCGAGGCATCAGCTGCGGGAGCTTCAGCCGCAGGTACATCCGCCGCGGGTGCATCCTGCTCAGGGGTTGCGGGCGCGTTATCCGCACTATCGCGCTCGACAGTGAAGCCGCCGTTGACCATGCGCACGGTGCCCTGCTCATCCTCCGCCACAGCGCTCACGCGGTAGGTGGTACCGGGCTTGAGCGCCGAGCCGGGAATCTGCACCTGAGCACTAAACGCGCCGGATGCATCAATCTCAGAGACATCAGCCGAGGCGATCATGCCGCCGGTTGCCACACCGTATTCGTCAACAGCGCTGACCATCAGGTGCACCGAGCCGACACCGGTGAAACCCTCACCACGCACGGTCAGAGTCTTCTCGGAGTCGTTCTCGGGAACTACGGTTTCTTCTACGTGCAGGCGGGCGGTCATCACGGGGTTAGAGGTGTTGTTGGTCTGTTCTTCGGTGGTGTCGTGGACGCGGTCAAAAACGGTGTTGCGCGGCAGGCTGTAGTGGCGGCGCGGGTCGTTCTCGGGCAGTACGTGGTCGAACTGCTCGACGGGGCTCGCGGCAACTGCCTGAGCGGACTGAGCATTCGAGGTAGCCTGCTCAGACTGCGCACTCGGGGTAGCCTGGGCGACCTGCTCGGGCTGCACCTTCTCCTCGAGCTGCTTCTTCTCGAACTGTGCCTGCTCCGCCATTGCGCGCTCAGCGGTAGCAACCGGAGCGGAGCCATTCTGTGCATTCCAACCATTCATGAAGGGAACCTCAACTTCCTGGGCGGTGTAACCATTAGCGGCAGAGGGCGCGATTTCAACACTGAGCACATAGCGCAGGTCTTCGTGAACAGCCTGCACTTCTTCCAGCCTGGACCCGGGCACCTCAATGCCATCCAAGAGGGTGCCATTCATAACGTCGGCATGTGCGGGAGAGGCAGCGAGCAGGATGCGGTTACCCTGACTATCCAGGGCGTAGGCATAGGTCATCACCTCGAAAGCCTGCGCCTCACCCAGACCGGTGACCTTGTAGACGACAAGGTTCTTTTCCTGCGGGATTTCCAGCTGACCCGAAAGAATCTGAGCGTTGAGCGGCTCATTCTGAGTGTCTGCAGGCAGCAGCTCCAGGGGTGCAGAGGAGTTGTAGGAGGGGTCTTCCGTTGCGTAGCCCTTGCCGGGATCAACCACTGCGGTCGCGACGACGTACTGCTGGTTGGGGTCGAGGGTACCTGCGGGCAGGGTCAGCTGGGTGCTGAAGCGACCACCCTCCACGTCGAGTTCGGGTACGAGGGTCATCGCTACGGCGGAGCCGCGACCCAGCGCGTAGAGCGGATACTGGCGGTATTCGCTCACGTAAACCGCCACGCCGTAACGCTCAACAGCGCCGCCGGTGAAGCCTTCACCACTGACGGTGATGCTCTGGGAGCGTGCGGGGTTAATGACAACGCCCTGCTCTACGTACACCTGCGGGGAATTCTGGGTAGCAGCGTTTTCAATGGGGGCTACATGTGCAGCGGAGGGAGGGTTATCGGGCTCCACCGTAGTCGCTGAAGCCACCCCGCCGGAATTCTGCACCTGCACATCTGCGTGCGCGGCACCAGCACCGGTGACAGTCAGGACGGAAGCAGCAATAGCGGCTGTTGCTCGAGTTTTTGAGTGAGCGGGTTCGGGCATGGAACACACCTTCTTCTGTGAGTGTGAACGATACCCTCCGGAGGATGCCACTGATCGAAGGTGGACGGGTGCCTCTTCGGGATTGACCGCTATAACGTACGGACTAGTCATAACGTTCATGTAATGGTGGAATTTACCGCGAAGGGAATCGCTCTATTTATCGGTAATTCCACACTAACAATACTTTTGCGTTTATTGCGGTAAATCCGCTTTACCTTCCAAGTGTTTTCCTGTGCAATAACCCACACAGAATATTTTTTACTCTTCGGAACGACATCAAGAGCACTCAAATTGCATGGACTAGGCAAAATTTTTCAACCCTCCCTTGAGATTCAAGGTTTTATTGCATGCATATGCAGTTTTAATGGATTTGAGATATAAAAATTCTGCACATTCATGCATTTAATTTATTTCTTCTAAGTGAAAAAATCGCAGGTCACACCACTTTTACATGCGCATTGATTACAAGCATGCGTACCAATAATTGCGCGCCAAATAACCCAGCAAAATCATTCCGTTACACCGCCCCGCGCTTCCACCCCGCACCTCCACCACGAAAGAGAACACCCGCACCTCTCCCCCAGCTTGCCGCACACGCTTTGCCACCCCCCCTCCATTTCAAAACAGCTCAACACAAAACTGCTAGCACGCAAAAGTGCCGCCAATACCCTTTTCAGAGTATTGACGGCACTTGAATCACTCACCTTACGGCGAGTATCAGATATTCAGAGCCTAGCCTATAGAGGCTGAGCTATTAGAGGCTGCGGCGGCGCAGGAGCATCAGTGCGGCACCAGCAATCAGAGCTGCGGCGCCAACGCCTGCGATACCTGCAACACCCTCAGCACCGGTGTGTGCCAGCTGCTGCTTCGAGGAGGAGGAAGCCTGAGCCGAGCCCTTGGTGCCGGAGACGCCTACAGTGTGGCCCTTGGAGCTAGAGGAGGTAGCAGCGGATGCGTTACCAACCTTAGCCTTGGGTGCCTGAGAAGAGGGCATGCGGGTCTCGGTTACGACAACCGAACCGTCTTCGCGCATTTCAGCGGTGAAGACGCTGGTGGTGCCGTCGCCGTTATCGCGAACGGTGGTGCTCTCGTCCTCGGTAGCTGCCGGCAGGGTCGGTGCGGGGTTGTTCGCATCGCTCACGGTGGCGGTGGTGACTGCAACCTGGTGTACCGGGCCGTTGGGGTCGCTGGTTGCCACCATTGCGTAGGCGTAACCGGGCTGCAGCAGTTCAGCAAGAACGCTGACCTTGACGCGGAAGGTGCCGTTCACGATTTCAGAAGCGGGTACGTCGTGGGTTGCCAGAGCGTCGCCGGTGATGTTGCCGTTTGCATCCAGGCGGAAGATAGCGATCTGCACACCGTTAGCGACGGACTCGTGGGTGAAGCCGGAGCCGTTGAAGGTCAGGACGTTGTACTGATCGTTCGGGTTCAGGGAAGCGTCCTCGGTGGTGAGGGTTGCGTTCTCGGGTGCTGCGGGAGCCTCCGGAGCGGGGGTCTCGTCAGCCTTGGGGGTCTCAGTCTTAGGTGCTTCCGGAGCAGGAGTTTCTTCCTTGGGTGCTTCAGTCTTGGGAGCCTCGGGTGCCGGGGTCTCGTCAGCCTTCGGGGTCTCCGGTGCCGGGGTCACGGGAGCGGGAGTCTCGTCAGCCTTGGGGGTCTCCGGTGCCGGGGTCACGGGAGCGGGAGTCTCGTCAGCCTTGGGGGTCTCCGGTGCCGGGGTCACGGGAGCGGGGGTCTCTTTGTTCTTGGGTGCCTCGGGAGAGGTGGACTCGGTGACCTTGAAGGAGGAGAGAGCCACGAGCTTCTGGTCAGCCTGAGCAGCCTGAGGGTTGCTCACAGCAACCAGAGCGTAGGAAGCGCCGGCGGGCAGCTTGCTTGCCTCGACAGTGAAGGAAGTCTTGAAGGAGCCATCCTGAATCTGGTCCGCAGACACGGACACGGTGGTGATGGCGTCACCGGTAATCTGCTGGTTCTCATCCAGCGCGTAGATGCTGACCTGAACGCCGGGGCCGACCTTCTCGCCGTAGAAGCCGGTACCAACAACGCTCACGGTGTTAAACTGCGCATCACCGGAGAAGCGTGCGTTCTCGATGGAGACGAAGGGGTTAGCCTGCTTCGCCTCGGGAGCCGGGGTGGAGGGAGTGGTGGGCTCGGGGGTTGCGGGAGCAGGGGTCTCAGCCTTAGGAGTCTCAGCCTTGGGGGTTTCAGCCTTAGGAGTCTCAGCCTTAGGAGTCTCAGCCTTAGGTGCTTCGGTTGCCTCAGCCTTAGGAGCTTCAGCCTTAGGAGCTTCAGCCTTAGGAGCTTCAGCCTTAGGAGCCTCGGTTGCTTCAGCCTTGGGAGTCTCTGCCTTAGGAGTCTCTGCCTTGGGAGCCTCGGTAGCCTCAGTCTTAGGAGTCTCTGCCTTGGGAGCCTCGGTTGCCTCAGCCTTAGGTGCTTCAGTCTTAGGAGCTTCAGCCTTGGGGGTCTCGGTTGCGTTGCCGCCGGGCAGGGAAGAAGTCTGAGCAGTTGCCTTCTGGTCGACAACCTGCTGCTGCTGATCAGCGGGTGCTTCTGCCGCGAAAGTTGCCGGGATTGCTGCCACGGAACCAGCAGTAAAGGCTGCCGCTGCTGCGATCTTGTAAACGCGACGGGTAGTCTTCGACATTTTTCCTCGATCTCTGAATTATCGGTGGTGAACCTACGCGGTGTGCCTCCGTCTTTGAGGGGCGCGCAGATTCACACATGGGTGTGACTGCTAAAAGGCTAACACCCAACTCTGAGTCTTCTGCCTTCTTAACGCCCGCTTTAAGTAACTGTAATGAAATCGTTATAAAACCACCCCTAAAGTTGAGAGTTAATACAGACCAATTATGGTGTTTTGTGGTCATGTACTGACATATGAACGCCGGCAACCCTACATTTTGATTGCATTTGAAGAAAATATGATACTTTCCATGGATAATTTCACCCCAACTATTTCACCATAGTAAACCTTAAAGTCTCACGTACCACTTTATAGTTCCATCAAGTACTCCTTGATACCTCTCCCCCACCTATTCCCACCCCGCATGGCACCCGGACCAAAGCTCCACACAAGCCACAGACCTACCGGGCGCACCAACAAAAAAAGCCTCGCCCGCATCCCAAGAATCAGGAATGCAGGCGAGGCAAACACAAAACCCCGCATCAGCGGACGCAAGAGCACAAAGCTTAGCTCTCCTTGCGAATCACCTTGAACTGGCTGGGCTGAGCCACCGGACGAATCGTAATGCGGTCAAGGTTCACGTGGTGCGGAACGTTCAACGCAAAGGTCACGGTCTGCGCTACATCCTCGGCGGTTAGCGGCTTCTCAACGCCCGCGTAGACGCGCTCTGCAGCTTCCTTAGAACCCAGACGATTTAGGGAGAACTCCTCGGTGTGCACCATGCCCGGGCAAATCTCAATCACGCGAACGTTATGTTCCGCTTCTTCCAGGCGGAGCGCCTCGGTCAGGCCGCGAGCGCCGAACTTCGCCGCGTTGTATCCGGCGCCGCCCTCGTAGCCGTGCTCGGCAGCGGTGGAGGTCAGGTTCAGGATCGTGCCGTGACCGTTCAGGCGCAACGCCTCCGCGAAGGCACGCACCATGTGCAGAATACCGAGAACATTCATCTGGTACATCTTCAAATAATCGGTAGGCTTGCCGTCGGCAACCTTATCCACGCCAATAGCACCACCGGCAATATTGACCAGGGCGTCAATGGTGCCCTGCTCCTCCAGGATCTGCTCGGCAATAAAGCGGACGGAATGTTCATCGGTCACATCGCAGGTTACCGGGTGAGCGCCGGTTTCCGCGTAGAGAGTGTAGAGGCGGTCGGTGCGACGAGCCAGGGCGTAGACGGTCCAGCCACTTGCTACTAGCTGCTGTACGGTGGCGCGACCAATACCGCTGGATGCGCCGGTCACCACGGCAACTTTGCCGTCACCGGTATGGGGCAGGAAAGGAGATGCAGGAATGTGGGTGTTCTCAGTCATACTTTAATCCTAGTAGAGTGATGCCCACGGGTGCTCTGTTCGAGCAGACCCGCGGGCATGTATTTTGAAATTTTCGATAGCGAGATAGATGCCGACAATGCCACCATTCAGGACGAACGGTACAGACGCTGTCACACCTACTACTTGCGGCGACGAGGCAAACCCCAACGACTCCTGCCGCCGTCACGGAACCCGAGGCGGTGCTCAAAATACACGGGCGAGCTACTACCGGTCTTGATGGTGTCCGGAGGGACCGTGCCTTCACGCGCCGACATCAGATAAAGAATCGCGGCACCGGGCATGAACGCAATCAGAGGCAGTACGAAACGCATACGCGCCTCACCGTAACCGCTACGCACCGTCAAATGCCAGACGCACAACGCAACCAGCACCAGGTGCAGTATCAGCAGAACGGTTTCAGACGTGCCCAAACCAAAAATACTCAGAGAACTCATTGGCAACTCCTCAAAGGTCGTGTATCTTCAGTCTACGCCGCGCCCGCTCTGCTGAGAAGGATTCGTGGGCATTGATACTGCAGATTTTCGCGCATACACTGCAGGTAATCAGGGGCAGCAATATTAGGGGGTCTCTCCCCCATTACCGTTTCCACCGAGTTTGTCACTGAATCGCCAATTACTCCTCATATAGGGAGCCTCCACATGACAGCAACACCGCACCAGCACATCACCGACCTTAAAGAGCAGCGCCGCACCCTCCAGCAGCGGGCGCGCAGCATCCGTGCCACCACCGGACTCCCCTACAGTTCCGAAGTTCACCTACTGCTCGGGCAGAGCTACCTCGACCCCGCCAGCTGGCAGGAGCTCACCGCCTCCGGCGGGGTACGCGCCGCAGTGCGCAGGGCACAATTTGTGAGCCGGTACCGGCACCTCCTGGCGCGCCTAGAAGCCGCCATCGAGCGGTACGAACAGCACGGTGCGGCGCAGAATTCCCCTGGAGCTGAGAGAATGCCGTGAATATGAGAAAATAGCCGTTATGGCTGAAAACATTTTGGGCTCAGACTCGCCCGTACAGATTAACGTTCCCGACCGCCCCGCCCTCGAAGGCCTCGAAGAGAAGCTCTCGCAGCGCTGGGCCGACGAGAAGACCTACGCATTCGACGAGAACACCACTCGCGAACAGGTCTACTCCATTGACACCCCGCCGCCGACCGCATCCGGCTCCCTGCACGTGGGTCACATGTTCTCCTACACCCAGACCGACGTCATTGCACGCTACCAGCGCATGACCGGCAAGAACGTGTTCTACCCCCTCGGCTGGGATGACAACGGCCTGCCCACCGAACGCCGCGTTCAGAACTACTACGGCGTTCTCTGCGACCCCTCCGTGGCAGACAACGACTCCTTCCGCGACCTGATCACCTGGAAGGCAGACGGCACCCCCAAGCCCGACCGCAGCCAGGCAAAGTGGCCGCGTATCTCCCGCAACAACTTCATTGAACTCTGTGAAGAGCTCGCGGTTGAAGACGAGAAGGTCTTCGAAAACCTCTTCACCACCCTGGGTCTGTCCGTTGACTGGTCGCGCACCTACCGCACCATCGACGCACACTCCCGCAAGGTCTCCCAGCTCGCCTTCCTGAAGGACCTGGAAGCAGGCAACGCCTACATGGCTGAAGCACCGACCATGTGGGACGTCACCTTCCGCACCGCAGTGGCACAGGCTGAGCTGGAAGACAAGGAACGCCCCGGCGCGTACCACCGCATCAGCTTCCACCGCCCCAACGGCGAGAAGGTCTGGATTGAGACCACCCGCCCCGAGCTGCTGCCCTCCTGCGTGGCTCTCGTGGCGCACCCCGACGACGAACGTTACAAGCCGCTGTTCGGCACCACCGTCACCTCCCCGCTGTTCGGCGTTGAGGTCGAAATCAAGGCGCACCCGCTGGCACAGCCCGACAAGGGCGCCGGTATCGCCATGATATGTACCTTCGGTGACACCACCGACGTCACCTGGTGGCGTGAACTGCAGCTGGACACCCGCGCCCTCATCGGTCGCGACGGCCGTTTCTCCCGCGAAACCCCCGAGTGGATCACCTCCGCTGAGGGTCGCGAGCGCTACGAGCGCATGGCTGGCGCCACCGTCTTCACCGCGCAGAAGACCGTCGTGGAGATGCTGGTTGAGGCTGGCGAAATGGACGGCGACCCCAAGCCGATTACCCACCCCGTGAAGTTCTACGAGAAGGGCGACAAGCCCCTCGAAATCGTTGCTTCCCGCCAGTGGTACATCCGCAACGGTGGCCGTGACGCTGCACGCCGCGAGAAGCTCATCGAACGCGGCCGTGAGATGAACTGGTACCCCTCCTTCATGCGTAGCCGCTACGAGAACTGGGTTGAGGGCCTGAACGGCGACTGGCTGATTTCTCGCCAGCGTTTCTTTGGCGTTCCCTTCCCCGTCTGGTACCCGCTGGACGCTGAGGGCGAGCCGGACTACGAGAACCCGATTCTGCCCACCGAAGAGATGCTGCCGGTTGACCCCGCATCTCAGGCTGCTCCCGGTTACACCGAGGATCAGCGCGGCGTAGCGGGCGGCTTCATCGCTGACCCGGACGTTCTGGACACCTGGGCTACCTCCTCCCTGACCCCGCAGATTGCGACCGGCTGGGGTGTGAACCCGGACCTGCACGCGAAGACCTTCCCCATGGATCTGCGCCCGCAGGGTCACGACATTATCCGTACCTGGCTGTTCTCCACCGCTGTTCGCGCGGAGACCCTGGCGTCCTCCGTGCCGTGGTACAACACCGCGCTCTCCGGCTGGATTCTCGACCCGGACCGCAAGAAGATGTCCAAGTCCAAGGGCAATGTTGTGGTCCCGAACGAGGTTCTGGAGAAGTACGGTTCGGACGCTGTGCGCTACTGGGCTGCTTCCGCTCGCCTGGGTGCTGACACCGCCTACGACGAAGGCCAGATGAAGATTGGTCGCCGCCTGGCGATCAAGCTGCTGAACGCATCCAAGTTCGTGCTGAACCTGGGCGCTACCGAGAAGTCTGTCATTACTTCTCAGGCTCAGGGCCGCGTGCTCATCAACGCCCTGGACCGCTCCCTGCTGGCTCGCCTGGCGTACCTGATTGAAGAGGCAACCGCAGCGTTTGAGAAGTACGAGTACGCTCGTGCCCTGCAGATTTGCGAGAGCTTCTTCTGGTCCTTCACCGACGACTTCGTTGAGCTGATTAAGGACCGTGCGTACGGTGCTCGCGGCGAAGAGGAGCAGGCTTCTGTTCTTGCCGCACTGGCAACCACCCTGGATGCTCTGCTGCGTCTGTTCGCTCCCTTCCTGCCGTTCGTGACCGAAGAGATTTGGTCCTGGTGGCGTGCAGGTAGCGTACACCGCGCCGAGTGGCCGCAGGCACTGCCCATCCTGGAGGGCACCCTGCTGGCTGAGTACTCCGCACAGAACCCGACTGCTGGCATCTCTGCTCAGTGGGTCCTGGCGGACGCTGACCCGGCTCAGATTGAGTCGCTGAAGCAGATCCTGCCGGATGTTGCTGAGGCTCTGGGCGGCCTGCGTAAGGCTAAGAGCGACGCGAAGGTTAAGCAGCGCACCGAGGTTGAGTCCGCTACTATTGCGGCTCCTCAGGCTCAGCTGGATCGCATTGCCGCTGGCTTGGCTGACCTGAAGGCTGCCGGTAACGCTCGTGAGCTGTCCCTAGTGGCAGCTGAGGGCGAGCTGGAGGTTCGCGATGTTGTGCTCGTTGTGGAAGAAGCAGCTGAGTAATCGCACTTGAGCGTTTATCGCTTGATTTTATGACGCCACTTTGGTGTTGATAACGGGGCGGTACTGGTTAACGGTACCGCCCCGTTTTCTGTGCCTGCGGTTCGTTGTAGCTCGCCGGGTGTGAGGCCCCGGCTGCGGACCTATACGGTGCTGACTTTGTGTTTTATCTCTGTGGGGCCCGCAAATACCTGCGTCTGATTCGAAGCGCTTTCCTAGCTCCCTTCCCCAACGATGTGGGTTTAGCCTGCTAATCTGTGGGGATTCTGTGGGATTTCCAACCCCTTTTTTATATTCATCAATGTGCAAAGAGCATAATCAACCTTATGAGATTGACTGTCACTTTATGTATGATTGTTGATGCGAGGGTTTTACCATCAGGAACAACCCTCTATTCAACTTCAGCAACGGACAAATCACCGGTACGAGTAACGACATACCCCGACCAACCGCACGACAATAAACCACCCGTCAGGCGCAGCGATGCGTCCTGACTCTGACCCGCGCCAAAGTAGGCGCACCCCATATCCTCATGAATTCATACTCATCCTCTTCCGGATTACCGAACAAACCCCAGGCGAGGCAGAGCTCAACCCCGAGCTCACCGCCAGGAGCGCAAGCAAACATTTCCCCCGATCAACTTCAGCACTACCACGCAAGCCTGAACGAATACATCAGCCAGGCACGCGAACACGCCCGGGCACTACGTGACAGCTACACCAACGAAGTGTACGACCTGTGGCATCAGCACATTTCCACCAGCGCCGCCACCGATGAGGCGAGCATCGCCTCCGGTTCGTTGACCGCTCAGCAGCTTGAGGAGCTGACCCGCAAGTGGGTGCGCCTCATGCGTGAAAGCCGCGATATGCTGCACCACGAAAGCTCCATTGCCGCCGCACGTGCTGCGGTTGAGGCTAAGCCCCTCCCCGAGTAGAGTCACCCTTTATTTCTTTCGCGCGGCAACGCCAGCACTCCGCGTTGTACCGCGTTTTTCTGCGGCGGGGCTATCGAGCCAAGCGATTAAGCCCTGCCCGGAACGGACGCATCTGGCAACCCACCCCTTGCTATAGTTATGTGATATTCAAAGAGCCTAACTATGTTTGCAGAAAGGGCGGGAATGTCCCACCAAAAACGCGTCCTACGGCCTATACGTAGCGATGTTGCTCCCCCAGTCACCTCGCCACCGGTCTACCGTGGTGATATTGACACGCGCGGCGCGGCGCAAGACCTCGTCCCGCGTAGCTTCTGGGTTGATTTCTGGGACACTCTCTTCTTTATCTTCGCCGGCGTCGCGGCACTCGTACTGACCTTCATGATTCTGGCGAATACGGTCGGCCACTCATGGTGGGGTTTTCCCATTGCGATTATCTTCTGGGCGGTCACCGCGTACCTGACGCTACCGCGTTTTCACGCTATCATGACCCGCATCTACGTGCCCGACTACTTTATTGGGCGCACCCGCACCCCGGACGGTCTGCTCGGCGACCCGGTCAATATCGGTCTGATTGGTACCGAGGAGCAGATTCACCAGGTCATGCAGGACGCTGGCTGGACCCGTGCTGACGACGTCACCCTCGTCTCCTCCTGGAAGATTATTCTTTCCACCATCACCCGCCGTTCCTACGCGGAGGCACCCGTCTCCCCGCTGAAAATTTTTGGTAAGACGCAGGCTTTCGCCTACCAGAAGGAAGTGGATGGCAACCCCGAGAAACGCCACCACGTGCGCTTCTGGAAAACCCCGGACGGCTGGCTTCTGCCTGGCGGTCACCAGGTGGATTGGTTGGCGGCGGGCACGTACGACTCCGGTGTGGGTTTCAGCTTCTTCACCCTGCAGGTCACGCACCGCATTGACTCTGAAACCGACTTTGAACGCGACTACATTGTGGAGTCCATTCAGTACGCCCACCCGGAAACTCACGTTGAGATTCTGCACGATTTTTCCTCCGGTTACCACGCCCGTAACGGCGGCGGTGACGCGATCCGCACGGACGGCGCGCTCCCGGTCATCGTGCTGAACAATGAGGGCCTGGAGCCGCAGGAACAGGAAGAAATTCACCTCTCCAGCGCGCACGACCTGGCGTACCGCATGCCGCTGAGCCTGCTGGTTGGTTCGGGTATGCTCATCGCCGTGACCCTCGCCGACATTGTCAACAGCGTCATTTTGGCGCTCAGCCGCCCGGCTCTGCGTGCCAAGCTACTGGAGGAAGGCTCCGGCAACGATCTTGAGTTGCTGAACCTCTTCGACCAGGTGGATAGCGACGTACTGCTGACCATTACCGGTACGGTGCTGGTTGGTTTCGTGGCGATTTATTCGGCGGTGCACCTGTTCCTGCTGTGGAGCACGCTACGCGGCTCCTCGAAGGCCCGCCGTCTGGCTCTGCTGTTGACTGCGTTGAACTTCGCAGCGATTACCGGCGGTGTGCTGTGGGGCCACCAGTCCCTGCCGCTGTCCACGATTTTCTTCCAGCTGGGTGTTGCGGTGTTTGCGATGCTGGCGTTCACCTCGGATGCGGCGGTCCAGTACACGGCAACCCGCACCTTCCACATGCGCGATACGAAGATCGTGCAGCGCGCAACGCACCCGAAGGTTCTCGAGCACAGGGCACAGCGCAAGGCTCAGAAAGCCCAGAAAGCGCAGAAGACGCACAATGCGCAGAAGGCACGCAAAGCTACCTCTGCAAGCAACGCTCACCGCGCGTAGATTGCACGTTTCAGCGCAACATAGTGAATAGAAAAGTACCGCCCGGTCAGTACATGATCGGGCGGTACTTTTTTGCTCTGCAGCCGCAGACTCTACCGGGCCTGCGCGCATTGCAGGAATCTCAGCACATTGCAGGCTTCTTAGGCTTCACCCTTTTCGCCGTGGAAAATCGGGCCCACGTTACGGGGGCGCTTGAGCTCAAAGAAGCCGGGGTAGGAAGCCAGCGCCAGGGCGCCGTCGAAGAGCTTACCTGCCTCTTCACCGGCGGGGCTCGGGGAGATGACCGGGCCGAAGAAAGCGGTGCCGTTAATGGAAATCAGCGGAACACCCACATCGGTGCCGCCCACGGTCTCCAGTGCCAGATCCAGGGAGGCGCGCATCTGCTCATCGTACTGGTCGGTGAAGGCGACATCCACCAGCTCTGCGGGCAGGTTGACCTCTTCCAGCGCCTTGACGATTGCGTCGCGGTAGGAATCAGCCTTGTTGTCGTTGTGGTGAATCTGCTCGCCCAGAGCGTCGTAGAGGGGCTTGATGACCTCGTTGCCGTGCAGCTCGCGCACAGCGGTAATGAGGCGGGCCGGCGCCCAGGACTTGTTCATCGCTGCCTGGTAGCTGGCGGGCAGGTCGCGGCCCTGGTTGTGCATGGACAGGGAGAAGGGACGCCAGGTCACCTCAACATTACGGACCTTCTGCACCTCGCCAATCCAGCGGGAGGTAATCCAGCACCAGGGGCAGATCGGGTCGAACCAGAAATCAATCTGTGCGGGTGCGTTCTCAGTCATGAGTGTTCCTCTCTCATACGGTTGCGCCAGCCGCTTCTATGAGCCGGCGCTTATTCTTCGGTACACGCTCATCAGGACATGCCAGCGAGAGCAGTACCTGCTAGTGAGCCGTCACCCCGTATAACCGGGGCGACGGCTTCTTTATTCCCTAGCCTTATCGGCTGGAAGTATTCGGTTATGCCGCCTGACGGTCCGCGGCCTTCAGGGAGGCGGTCTTCGCCTCCCCCTTCACGGTGCGGGTGGTCTCGGTTTCGGGGTCGGGCGCCTGCAGTACGTAGCGAGGCTCCGCACCGTTAAGCACGGTGTCCTCACCAATCACGATGGACACCACGTCGGTGCGGTCCGGGATGTCGAACATAATCGGCTGCAGAATCTGCTCCATCATAGAGCGCAGACCGCGGGCACCGGTACCGCGCTCGGCGGCAAGGCGAGCAATAGCCGTTATTGCTGCGTCGTCGATGATTAGCTCCACACCGTCCAGGGCGAAGAGGTGACGGTACTGCTTGAGCAGCGCGTTCTTCGGCTCGGTCAGCACGCGAGCCAGCTCTTCTTCGTTGAGCTCGTTCAGGGTCGAGATGACCGGCAGGCGACCAATCAGTTCGGGGATAATGCCGTAGTGCGCCAAGTCCTCGGGCATGATCTGGTCCAGCGGGTTCTTTACGGAACCGCCCAGCTCGGCACCGAAACCGATGCCACCGGCACCCACGCGGGCTGCAATGCGGTCGTCAATATTGTCGAAGGCACCAGCCACGATGAAGAGAATGTTCGAGGTATCAATCTCAATGTTCGCGTGCGCCGGGTGCTTGCGTCCGCCCTCCGGCGGTACGGTCGCCACGGTGCCCTCAATAATCTTCAGCAGCGCCTGCTGCACGCCCTCACCGGACACGTCACGGGTGATGGAGAGGTTCTCGCCACCCTTGCGGGCAATCTTGTCGATTTCGTCAATGTAGATGATGCCGCGCTGAGCCTTGGCAATATCGCCGTCAGCGGCGTTAATGAGGCGCAACAGAATGTTCTCCACGTCGTCACCCACGTAACCCGCCTCGGTGAGGGTGGTTGCGTCAACCAGGGCGAAAGGCACATCCAGCTTCTTCGCCAGGGTTGCCGCCAGGTAGGTTTTACCGCAGCCGGTCGGGCCGAGCATCAGAATATTCGACTTGCCCAGCTCCACCTGCTCCCCCGCGGTCGCCGAAAGAATGCGGGAGGTCAACACCGGGTTATCAATATCGTGGATGCGCTTGTAGTGGTTGTACACCGCCACCGCCAGGGTGCGCTTCGCCGCGTCCTGACCGATGACGTAGTCGTTGAGGTAGCTGTAAATTTCGCGCGGAGTAGCCAGCTGAGGCGCGGGCGCAGCGGCGGGGGCCTTCACCTTCAGACGCTCTTCAGCGAGAATCTCTTCGCACAGCTCCACGCATTCGTCGCAGATAGAAACATTCGGGCCGAGCACAATCTTAAAAACCTGCGCGCGAGTCTTCTTGCAGAAGGAGCATCGCATGCTGGCGTTGGGCTGTTCGGGAGGCACAATGACGTCTGTGGCCACGAAAATTCCCTTTCGATCGGCGTGGTGAAATCGGCGCAGAAGGGTCAGTGACCTGATGTCTGCGGTGATTTCTCAGGAGGAGCACCGGCGGGTGGTGGGCGCCCTAGTTTGAGTGAGAAAACGGTATGAAATACTCGAATTTTCTCCTTTTCTAAGGCTACCGGAGTTCACCCCGGAACCAAGAATTACGCACCGCAAATGAACGGACTTACCGGGCATATGACAAAGCGCGTCTTTTATGACGGCGGCAGGAACTTCCACACCCCGATATGACGGTGATTCACAAGGGTAAAGTGCAGGTCAGAGTCACCTACTGAAGCACCACACGGAGACCCACCAAATACACCCACGGTGCACAAAAAGAAGCGGCACCGCACCGCGCACCAGCCCGAAGGCTCGCACACGGGGCAATGCCGCCCCTCCCCCGAAAAATACTCGGGGATATTCCTCAAAACTAAAGTTTAGGTGTGGGAAATAGCGGTGTTGGTCGCAGGCTTACGCAACTTACGAGACTCCAGCACCTTATCGACCAGGCCGTACTCCAGGGCAGCAGCCGCAGTCAGAATGTTGTCACGCTCAATGGAGCGGTCAACTTCCTCGTAGGTCTTGCCCGAGTGCAGCGCCAGGGTCTGTGCAGTCCACTCACGCATACGCATAACCTCGTTCGCGTGAATCTCAATGTCAGATGCCTGACCGCCCTGCTGGCCGCTCAGAGCGGGCTGGTGAATCAGCACGCGAGCGTTCGGCAGTGCCAGACGCTTGCCGGGGGTACCGGCAGCCAGCAGAACCGCCGCAGCGGATGCCGCCTGACCCAGGCACACGGTCTGAATCTCGGGGCGGATGAACTGCATGGTGTCGTAGATAGCGGTCATTGCGGTGAAGGAGCCGCCGGGCGAGTTGATGTACAGGGTGATGTCACGCTCGGGGTCCTGTGCCTCCAGCACGAGCAGCTGAGCCATGATGTCGTCAGCGGATGCGTCGTCCACCTGGGTGCCCAGGAAGATGATGCGGTCCTCGAACAGCTTGGCGTACGGGTCCTGACGCTTGTAGCCGTAGGGGGTTCGCTCCTCGAAGCTGGGGAGCACGTAGCGGTTGCTCGGCATAGCCGGCGCCGAGGTGGTGATATCGTTCGGCAGGTAGTTCATGTGCATCTCCCTTATGCGTTCTTCGACTCGGGCAGCTTACCGGCGGTGGTGGCAATGTGATCGAAGAAGCCGTATTCCAGGCCTTCTTCCGCGTTGAACCAGTTGTCGCGGTCGTTGTCCTTCAGGATGGTTTCCAGGCTCTTACCGGTGCGCTCCGCGGTAATCTCTGCCAGGCGCTTCTTCATGTCCAGAATCAGCTCGGCCTGGGTGCGAATGTCGGACGCGGTACCGCCGATGCCGCCGAGGGGCTGGTGCATCAGGATGCGGGCGTTCGGGGTGGCGTAGCGCTTGCCGATGGTGCCCGCGGTGAGCAGGAACTGACCCATGGAGGCCGCCATACCGGTCACCACGGTCACCACGTCGTTCGGGATGAGCTGCATGGTGTCGTAGATTGCCATACCGGCGGTCACGGAGCCGCCGGGCGAGTTGATGTACAGGTAGATGTCCGCCTCGGGGTCCTCCGCCGAGAGCAGCAGCATCTGCGAGCAGATGAGGTTAGCGTTCGAGTCGCGCACCTCGGAGCCGAGCCAGATGATGCGCTCCTTCAGGAGGCTGTTGTACACGTAATCTTCCTGGGCGCCAACGATGGGGGTTGCCATCGACGGCGAGGGCGCCACGCCGGCCGCCTGGGAGGCGCCGATGGGCAGAGGCATGTAGCTGGACATTCTTCCTCTTCTTCTCTTAGGGACTTCGCGGCATCTTTGCGCACAGTGCGCGCCGAAGCGCACGCGAAAAGTTTCGTTGCTACTACCTTACCGATAGTTGCCCTCCCCCGCTTCCCTTCGGGTTGTTCGTTCGCCAGGGGGTGAAGCACAGCGTGAAGCACAGCGCTCAGCATATGCGGTACTGACGAGCCTGCATACGCGTTCGGGAGCAAATCGGGGGTGATTCTGGGGGTGAAAAGAGCCTCAGCGGGCACCCAACCGATAAGCTCGGTGGATGCCCGCTGAGGCTACACGTTTCAAGCAATCAGCTCACGCCCTCTAGAGGGGTGGCTTCTTGCAGACCGTGGCGGGGATTTAGGCAGCTGCCTCTTCACCCTCGCCCAGGTACTTGGACAGGTCAACAACGTTGCCCTTGGTGTCCTTGACCACTGCGGTCTTCAGCACTGCTGCCAGAGCCTTGGAGCGGCGAACCTCGCCGACCAGTGCGCCTGCCTGGCCGGAGCCGTCCAGCATCTGTGCGAACTGGTTGGGGTCCATGCCGTACTGGGAGCTCATGGTGATGATGTAGTTAATCATCTCAGCCTGGTCAACGGTCACTTCTTCCTTGTCCGCAACAGCGTCGAGAACCATCTCGTTCTTGAATGCGGTCTCGGTGTTCTCGCGAACCTCGGCGCGGTGCTCCTCGGTGTCGTGGCCTGCTTCAGCGTTGGGGTTGTTGAAGTGCTGCTCGAGCTGGTCCTCAATAACCTTCTCGGGGACGGGAATCTCAACGAGCTCAACGAGCTTTGCGAGGACCTTGTCGCGTGCCTGGGTGCCCTGCTCGGCAACCTTAGCTTCTGCAACCTGCTTCTTGATGTCTTCCTTCAGCTCTTCGATGGTGTCGAACTCGGAAGCCAGCTGTGCGAACTCGTCGTCAGCTTCGGGCAGCTCGCGCTCCTTGACTGCGGAGAGCTTGACCTTGATGGTTGCCTGCTCGCCTGCGTGCTCGCCGCCGGAGAGCTTGGTCTCGAAGGTCGCGTCCTCGCCAGCGGACAGGCCGGTCAGAGCCTCGTCGATGCCGTCGAGCATGGTGCCGGAACCAATCTGGTAGGACAGGTCGTTTGCTGCGTCAACCTGCTCGCCGTCGATCTCAGCTGCGATGTCGATGGTCACGAAGTCCTTGTCAGCTGCGGGGCGCTCAACGGTCTTCAGGGTGCCGAAGCGCTCACGCAGAGCGTCCAGTGCCTGAACCTCGTCCTCAGCGGTGACCTCTACCTCGTCAACCTCAACCTCGAGGCCCTCGTAGTTGGGCAGCTCGATTTCGGGGCGGACGGTGACGGTGATGGTCAGCTTGACGTCTGCCTCACGGTTCTCGGTGGAGGGCTGGGACTGAACGTCCAGCTCGGGCTGTGCCAGGGGGGAGAGTTCGTTCTCGCCCAGTGCCTGTGCGTAGTAGTCGTTCAGAGCGTCGTTCAGGGATGCCTCGACGATGTAGTCGAAGCCCGCACGCTGCTCGATGAGCTGCTTGGGCAGCTTACCCTTGCGGAAGCCGGGAACGCTGATCTGACCCGAGAGGTTCTTGTAGGTGCGGTCCAGGTAGGGCTTGAATTCTGCGAAGGGAACCTCGACCTCAATCTTTGCGAGGGTCGGGTTGAGCTTCTCGACGGCGGTCTTCACGTCCGTGATCTCCTCATATAGTTTCGGTGCGGCACGAATCGTGTGTGCCGCGGTTGCTTAGTGGAAAGAGCGCCACGACCTTGTAGCGTCGCGGCAACCGTTTCACGTCGGGGCGACAGGATTCGAACCTGCGATCTCCTGCTCCCAAAGCAGGCGCGTTAGCCAAGCTACGCCACGCCCCGTGAAACCGACCGTGTTGCACACTTGCGTGTTTAACACAGTCAGTGCCCTAGTTTACCTGTTTTCCCGCTAAATGCCCAACACAGC
>ERZ772908.23-NODE-23-length-54664-cov-20.8029_pt1 | contig 54664 bp, 48 predicted proteins | sample MGYA00512121_ERZ772908 | MGnify/ENA primary metagenome ERZ772908 (study PRJEB29015, sample SAMEA2738084) | human oral metagenome | biome: human oral; feature: human-associated habitat; material: saliva | place: China | collected 2264 ... | reverse complement strand
TCAACGATAACGGTGACGGGGACACGGAGTATTCGCTGCACCGCGACTGGCCCGACATGTAAAGCCCACCGTGGGTCTTATGTTGAGAAGCCACATGTTTGCCGAGAAGCCACTTCTTTGGTGGCTTTTCGAAACACATGTGGCTTCTCGGCTATCGGGTTCTTCCCTGTGGTTGGTTAGTCTTCCGGTTTCTCACCAGCCACCTATTCACACTTCACACCGATATAAAGGGGTGTTCTCCTATGACTTCCGTTTTTCTTACCCGCCGCGCGATGTTGAGCGGCGGCACGCTCCTGGGTCTCAGCGCCTTGCTTGCGGCGTGCGGCCAGCAGGCTAATAACGAGGCGGACGCCTCGGCGTCCTCAACCACAGTAGCGTCGAGCGAGACTGCTTCAGCTTCTACTGCGGCATCTGAATCAGCGACTGCTTCTGCTACTCCGAGCCCGGTCATTACCCGAGGCTACTCCGGCGGCTCGAAGGCACCGGATGGCGAATACCGTAAGGCAGACGAATACGGTCCTGCTCAGAACATTCCTCTCCCCAAAGCTAAGCCACAACAGTACCCTGAAACCTTCGCCGGTCTGCGGGAAATGATGCGGGACTGGATTAAGGCCCGCAACTACGGTATCCAGACTGGTGATATGCAGCACGTAAGACCCTACATGCTGAATACCTTCAAAAGCGATATCGAATTCCTCAACTCCATCGAAAAACTTTACAAAGAGGGCGGCTGGGTTATTGAAGGAACCTCGGAATACCAGGCCGAAAGTGACCTGATGTATGACGAAGAAGCCAAAGAATATTGGGTTCTCATCCGACGTTTGTGGACTTACGGACTATACATTCATCCGAATGGAAAAATGCGTAAACGAGCCAACAGTGGCAATGAAAACGAAACTTTCATGTTCCGTTACCGTTACAAGGATGGTTACTGGTATTTGTCTGAGTACCGATTTAATGAAGAGCTCCGCAAACAGGGAATTATCCAGTAGTCCTTTGTAATTCACACACCACCACTGACATAAGGAATACGTTTCCATGACTTCTACTCTTTTGACCCGCCGCACGATGCTGAGCGGCGGCGCACTTGCGGGCATTGGCGCCCTGCTTGCGGCGTGTGGCCAGCAGGCTAATAACGAGGCGGCAGCCACGACTTCCGCCGCGCCGAGCGAAACGGCTTCGGCGTCTGTAGCGGTGTCGGAGTCGCCTTCGGCAAGCGCTACCCCGTCTACTGTCCGAGGCTACTCGGGCGGATCAAAAGCACCCGATGGCGAGTACCGCCCTGCTGATAAATACGGTCCAGCACAGAATGTACCGAAACCCAATGCTCCGGAAGACGGCTACAACGAAAAGTCTCTAGAGGGCATGCGTAAGACGATGGATGCCTGGATTTTGTGGGGTAATTACGGTACTCAAACTGGCGATTACTCGATGGCTTTCAAGTTCATGTCCCCTACTTTTGAAGACGAACGTAAGGCCTATACAGGCGTCGAGGAACTTTACAAAAGCGGCGGATGGGTCATTGGCGGTATAAACCATTATCTTGCTGACGGTAACCCCTGGTCAGAAGACGGTGAAACCTATTTCTGGAAGGCGTACCGCGAATGGGATTACGAGACTTATGTTGAATCTGACGGTAGCTGGCGCAAATGGAGTAATGACGATAAAACCGATGACACCTTTAGATTTGAGCTGAAGCACAACGGGCAGAAATGGGAAATCATGAATTATGAGCCCGTTGATGACTAGTCCCTCCAGCCGATCCTAAAAGTCCGCACCCCGCAGATATCCCGCATCCCACAGACACCCAGCAGACATTCCGCAGACACGCAGAAGCCACATGTATTTCGAGAAGCCACCAAAAAAGTGGCTTTTCGAAACACATGTGGCTTCTCGGCGTTAATTAGACCGTTATTTAGACCGTCTGCTAGACCCTAGTTGCCGAAGCCCTGCAGGGTTGCTGCCCAGGCGCGGCGCGCCTCCAGAGCTTCCTTAGCCTTGGCGATCTTCTTGGAGTCGCCGCCCTTTTCAGCTGCTGCGAGCTCTGCTTCCAGCTCGGCGAGGGAGTCCTCGATCTGTGCGAGCAGGGAGTTCGCGCGTGCCGCCTTGGCGGGGTCGTTGCGCTTCCACTTTGCCTCTTCGGCGCCGTTGATTTCGTCCTGAATACGGCGCAGTTCGCCGTCGACGCGGCGCAGGTCGTTGCGGGGCACGCGGCCTGCCGCATCCCAGCGGTCCAGGATCTTCTCGAAGGATGCCTTTGCTGCCTCGATGTCTTCGACGGGCAGGAGTGCGCGTGCTTCTTCGAGCAGTGCTTCCTTGACCTTGAGGTTTTCGGCGTAGACTGCGTCCTGCGCTGCTTCGGCTTCGTTGCGGGCGTTGAAGAACACGTCCTGTGCCGCGCGGAAGCGTGCCCACAGCTTGTCGTCTTCGCGACGGTGGCCGCGGGGTACCTGCTTCCAGGCGCGCATCAGGTCGCCGTATGCGCGGGAAGTCTCAGACCAGTCAGTCGAAGTCGACAGCTCTTCCGCACGTGCAATCAGCTCTTCCTTGGCGCGCTTGATGCGTGCGTTGCGGTCGTCCAGCTGAGAGAAGTGTGCGCGGCGGTTGCGGTCGAAGGTGGTGCGGGCTGCGCGGAAACGCTTCCACAGCTCGTCCTCTACGCTCTTCGCCAGGTGAATTTCGCGCTGTGCCTTCTTCCACGCTTCGAACAGTTCGTTCATGCGGGAGTGGGAGTTCTTCCAGTGGATTTGGTCGGGGTCCTGGCCGGCAATCTGCTCGGCTTCCGCGACGATTTCTTCGCGGACGGCGAGGGCGCGTTCACGGTTTTCGGTGCGTGCCTGCTGCTGCTTTTCGCCGAGTTCAGCGATCTGCTCTGCGAGGGAGACGAGGCGCTTCTGCAGGCCGGAGTAGTCACCGACCATGTTGCGCACACCGATCTGTGCACCGATGGAGGTGATGCCCTTCTGCAGGTCTGCGGCGGGGGCGTTGTTGGCGAGGCGGGATTCGAGCAGGGCAACCTGCGCCTCGACGTTTTCAAACTTGCGGGCGAAGTAGCTGAGCGCTTCTTCTTCGGAGGCGCCGGGCAGCTGGCCTACGGCGTATTCTTCGCCGTCGACAATGACGAAGACGTGGCCGTCCTCGGAGACGCGGCCGTACTGGCGTGCCTTTTCGAGGTTTACAGTGTCGTCGGGTTTGGTAGTCACCGCTATAACTCTTTCACTCGGGGGTGCTGGGGGTGGGGCGCCTTTGCGCTGTTCCCCGTGGTGGGCACCCGTTTGGGTGTGCGTGTGCACCTCCTAAGCATAGCCTCTGTGGGGTGTGTGTGAGTAGTGTCTGGTCGTGTTGTGTTGTGGGCGAACCTTCACACGGACGGTTTGCCGTGGGTTTGTGCGGCTTTACGCCGGGCGGGGCGGGGGAGTGGGTGCTGTGCTGGGGTGGGTGTTGGTATGATGGGTAGATATGCCCGGCGTGTTCCGGGGTTTTGTTGTCGAGTTCTTTGTCAAGGAGTATCGCGTATGGCTCGCAAGGCTTCGCTGTCTGGTTTTCCCGAGTATCTTCCGGCTGAGCGGTTGGTTGAGAATCATGTTCTGGACACTTTGCGTGAGACTTTTGAGTTGCACGGTTTCTCCCCGATTGAGACTCGTTCGGTAGAGACTATTGAGCAGCTACTGCGCAAGGGTGAGATTGACAAGGAAGTTTACGCAATTTCTCGCCTGCAGGAGGACGAGGCTGCGAAGGCTAAGGAAAAGCTGGCTCTGCACTTTGACCTGACCGTGCCGTTTGCCCGTTACGTGGTGGAGAACGCCGGTTACCTGAATTTCCCGTTCTCGCGTTACCAGATTCAGAAGGTGTGGCGTGGTGAGCGTCCGCAGGAGGGGCGTGCCCGCGAGTTCACTCAGGCTGATATTGACGTGGTTGGCGATGGCGAGCTGCCGTTCCGTTACGACGTGACCTTGGCGCTGGTTGTTGTTGATGCGCTGTCGAAGCTGCCGATTCCTGAGTTCAAGCTGCGTGTGAATAACCGCAAGCTGGCTGAGGGTTTCTACCTGGGCTTGGGTTTGACTGATACTGCGGCTGTTCTGCGTTCTATCGACAAGCTGGAGAAGATTGGTGCTGAGCGTGTGGCTGAGGAGCTGCAGGCTGAGGCTGGTGCGAGCGCGGATGCTGCCGCTGCCGCTCTGGAGCTGGCGCAGATCCGCACTGAGGATGCTTCTTTTGTGGAGCTGGTGCGTGCGCTTGCCGCTAAGTATTCGGTGGAGCACGAGCTGCTGGATCAGGGTCTTGCTGAGCTGGCTGAGGTCATTGAGGAGGCGGCTCGCCGTGCGCCGGGTAAGGTGCTGGCTGACCTGTCGATTGCTCGCGGTCTGGACTACTACACCGGCACCGTGTATGAGACTGTTCTGGTTGGTCACGAGTCGCTGGGTTCGATTTGCTCGGGTGGCCGTTATGAGTCGCTGGCGTCGAACGGTAAGAAGACGTACCCGGGTGTTGGCCTGTCGATTGGTGTGACTCGTGTGGTGGCTCGTATTCTGTCGCAGGGTTTTGCGCAGGCGAGCCGTAAGGTGCCTTCGGCTGTGTTTGTTGCCCTGACGAATGATGAGGGCTGGTCCGCTGCGAATGATGTTGCGGATGCGCTGCGTGCCCGCGGTATTGCCTGCGAGGTGTCTGCGAATGCGGCGAAGTTCGGTAAGCAGATTAAGTACGCTGAGAAGCGCGGCATTCCGTTCGTGTGGTTCATTTCTTCGGATGAGTCGGGTGCCCCGGTTCACGAGGTGAAGGATATCCGCTCGGGTGAGCAGGTTGCTGCTGATCCGGCTTCGTGGATGCCGCCGGCTGAGGACCTGCACGTTCAGATTGTGCGTGCTGAGGGCCTGTAATAGTAGGTAAATAGTAGGAGCCTGTCATACCCTGTGGTGTTTGGCCGCTGTAGTATCTGGCTACTCTGAGCCTGCAGATGGACTCGCATATGGATGTGTACCCGCCTGGTGGGGAGGACGTTGACCTCCCTGCCGGGCGGGTCTTTTGTGTGAGCCCAGATTTTCGATAGGTTAGTGTCTTCGCCGTGGGTCTTTAACCCGGGGTGAAGACACTAACCTATCGACTGAGGCGTTTCCTCGCTTTATCTCAAGAGTAGTTTCCGCAAGTGGGTGATGACTTCCCGTTCTTTTTGAAAGATGTCAGCCCACGTGAGGTGTACGACCGTCCACCCGGCGCGGGTCAGTGCGCGGTCGCGGGTGGCTTCGTAGCGGTCCCTGCCGGGGTGGTCCACGTATTTCTGTTCGCCGTCGAACTCGAGAATGACCCGCGCCTCGGGCCAGGCGAAGTCTACCCGGTAGTTACGACCCTCGCACGAAATCGGGTACTGCGATACGGGGGAGGGTAGCCTGTGCTCCATGAGTAGGCACCGGGTGAGGCTTTCACCAGCCGACTCGCTGGATGCATCCACCGCCTGCGCCAGGAAAGGCCCTGCAGAACCGCCGTACCCGGTGAGGTTTAGTAGAGTCTCGATAACTTCGTGGGGCTCCATCAGTCCCCGCCGCATGATGGAGTCAGCAAGGACCACCGCCTCCCGAAAGGGCATGCTGCGCGCACAATCCTGCAACGTTCGAGCCACCGTCGTAACCATGATGGATGTGCCCGGCAACCTGGTGACCTCATCAGGGCTAATAGCGGTTTTATGCCGGTGAATCCGTTCCCGGTCCGTTGCGCAGTGACTGCGGCTGTACGCGTCTAGCATCTGCGGAACGGTCAGTAGGTCAAGGCCCCACAGCACCGCTGCTGACTCGTGTGAAAATACTCCCTGAAACCCTACGGTGTGGGCGGCGATGCATCGTACGCGGAGCCGGTCGTCGGGGTTGAGCTGATCTGCGTTGTGGTTGTAAATGTAGGCTCCTCGTCGAATACGTTGCAGGGTTTTTCCGGCTATGAGATTACGGAGGCGGCGTGGGCCTATTCCCTGCATACGAAGGGTGGCGGGGGTGTGCACGAGAGGGTATAGCTCCGCGATACGTGGAATCCCGGGCAACTTAGTAGGAGCATTTGAGACTGATGCATTTGATGTCAGAGGGGTTACTGCGTTCATGGCATAAGCCTGCCAGTTTTGAGCCGGAGTTACAGGACGAATCAAAAATCTGTGGATAACTTGGTCGGTTCTGCAGAATGAGCGTTTGTCCACAGGCATGCGGAGTGGATTCCCCGGTAATACTTCGATAGGTTAGCGGCTTTTCGATAGGGTAATGCCTTCACCCCGGGTTAAAGACCCACGGCGAAGACACTAACCTATCGACCGCAGACACCCACGAACCTGCCGCCCTACCCGCATCCCGCCTCCGCACCCCATTTTCTGGCGTCTGACTTGCCCCGACCTGCCATCGACCTGCCCGGAGGGGATACAATATATGAGGCGCACGCAGTGTGCGCATATCATCAACCGCGTGTACCCGGCTACTGTCTATAGTCGTGAGGTGCCCGCTATGAAAGGAATGTCTGTGCTTCGCACTCACACCAACGGCGAGCTGACCGCCGCAAATATTGGAGAGACTGTTACCCTGACCGGTTGGGTGGCTCGCCGCCGCGACCACGGTGGTGTCGCTTTCGTTGACCTGCGTGACCGTGAGGGTGTCACCCAGTGTGTTTTCCACAATGAGGCTGATTTTGAGCACCTGCGCAACGAGTATGTGCTGCGTGTGACCGGTCTGGTGACTAAGCGCCCGGAGGGTAACGAGAACCCGAACCTGGCGACTGGCGAGATTGAGGTTGAGGTGTCCGCCGTTGAGGTGCTGAACACTGCCGCTCCGCTGCCTTTCCAGATTGACGAGCACGTTGAGGTGGGTGAGGAGGCGCGCCTGCGCTACCGCTACCTGGACCTTCGCCGCCCGGAGCCGGCTCGCATCATGCGCCTGCGTTCGGAAGCGAACCGTGCGGCACGCAACCTGCTGGCTGAGGACGGCTACATTGAGGTTGAGACCCCGACCCTGACCCGTTCCACCCCTGAGGGTGCGCGTGACTTCCTGGTGCCGGCTCGTCTGGCTCCGGGTTCTTGGTATGCTCTGCCGCAGTCCCCGCAGCTGTTCAAGCAGCTGCTGCAGGTGGGCGGTATTGAGAAGTACTACCAGATTGCTCGCTGCTACCGTGATGAGGATTTCCGTGCGGACCGTCAGCCTGAGTTCACTCAGCTGGACATTGAGGCTTCGTTCGTTGATCAGGAAGACATCATTGAGCTGGGCGAGCGCATCGTTGAGGCTGTGTGGAACCTGATTGACGTGAAGGTCCCCCGCCCGATTCAGCGCATGACCTACAAGGATGCGATGGAGAAGTACGGTTCGGACAAGCCTGACCTGCGTTTTGGTCTGGAGCTGACTGAGCTGACCGAGTACTTCAAGGACACCACTTTCCGCGTGTTCAAGGCTCCCTACGTGGGCGCCGTGGTGATGCCCGGTGGCGCATCCCAGCCCCGCCGCACCCTGGACGCTTGGCAGGAATGGGCTAAGCAGCGCGGCGCTAAGGGTCTGGCTTACGTTCTCATTCAGGAGGATGGCGAGCTGACCGGTCCGGTTGCTAAGAACATTACTGACGCTGAGCGTGCTGGCCTGGCTGAGGCTACCGGCGCGAAGCCCGGCGACTGCATCTTCTTCGCTGCTGGTGAGGCTAAGGCTTCCCGTGCGCTGCTGGGTGCTGCTCGTGTTGAGATTGGTCACCGTACCGGCCTGATTAAGGACGGCGAGTGGTCCTTCGTGTGGGTTGTTGACGCTCCCATGTTCGAGTCTTCTGCTGAGGCTACTGAGTCCGGTGACGTGGCTCTGGGTCACTCCGCGTGGACTGCTGTGCACCACGCGTTCACCTCCCCGAAGCCCGAGTTCATGGATACTTTCGATACTGACCCGGGTTCGGCTCTGGCGTACGCTTACGACATTGTCTGCAACGGTAACGAGATTGGTGGCGGTTCGATCCGTATTCACCGCCGTGACGTGCAGGAACGCGTGTTCGCTGTGATGGGCATTGGTGAGGAAGAGGCTCAGGAGAAGTTCGGCTTCCTGCTGGATGCGTTCAAGTACGGCGCACCGCCCATGGGTGGTATTGCGTTTGGTTGGGACCGTATTGTGTCTCTGCTGGCTGGCGTTGATTCGATCCGCGAGGTTATTGCGTTCCCGAAGACCGGTAACGGTTTTGATCCGCTGACTGCGGCTCCTGCACCGATTACTCCGGAGCAGCGTAAGGAAGCTGGCGTTGATTTCAAGCCGAAGAAGAAGGACGAGGAGTAATCTTCTCTAGTCTTTGGTCGTGCGCCCCGTAGAGGGGTGTGGGCATGTGCGGCGTGAACCCGGCGGGCATTGAGCTGTGCGGGGTCGCCGTTGAGGGTGGGCTGTGTATTCTGCTGGTGCAGGGTCGCAGCCCACCTTTTGTATCAACTGGCGTGCGTGCCGATTTGTGTACTAACCAAAGGGGGAGGGGAGGATGCGTATTCTGATTGCTGGCCCGAGCGGTAGCGGTAAGACGACGTTCGCGGCGCGGTTAGGGCGCCTCCTGGACATTCCGCATACGGAGATGGACTCGTTGCATTGGGGTCCGAACTGGACTCCGCGCCCTAGTTTTGAGGCGGATGTTCAGACACTCATTGAGCGGCCTGCGTGGATTACGGAGTGGCAGTATCCGCAGGTGCGTGGCCGCCTGCTGGAGCGTGCGGATGTGGTGATTTACCTACGCTATAGCCGTGCGGTGGTCATGTGGCGTGTGGTTCGCCGGACGGTGCGTCGTGCGGTGACGGGTCAGAGGCTGTGGGCTGATAATGTGGAGCCGCCGCTGAAGAATATTCTGCGCGACCCGGACAACATGATTCGGTACACGTGGAGGAGCTACCCGCACGTCGGGGAGTTGCTGGCGGAGGCTCGCGGGCAGCATCTGCAGAAGCGTTTTATTGAGTTTCGTACCCCGCGGGCGGCGAACCAGTTTTTGCGTGCCGTGCAGTTGCGCGGCGTGCTCTGAGGCGGCTCCCCTAAACCAGTCGCTGAGAGTGGTGTCGAAAGAGATGTATGAGCCCGGCGAAGGCCGGCTCCAAGTTGAAAGGTGAACGATGCGAGTAGTTATTCAGCGCGTGACCCGCGCGGCGGTGCGCGTGGCGGGTGAGACGGTTGGCGCGATTGAGCAGCCCGGCTACCTGGTGCTGGTCGGTATCACGCACGGTGACGGTGCGGCACAGATTGCGAAGCTTGCCGATAAGACCGCGAACCTGCGCCTGCTGGAGGGGGAGAAGTCCCTGATCGATGAGGGCGCACCCGTGCTGGCGGTCAGCCAGTTCACCCTGTACGGGGATGCGAAGAAGGGCCGCCGCCCCTCCTGGTCTGCTGCTGCGCCCGGCGCGGTGAGTGAGCCGCTGTTCAATGACTATGTTCAGGCGCTGCGTGAGCGTGGCCTGCACGTGGAGACCGGCGTGTTCGCTGCGGACATGCAGGTGGAGCTGGTCAATGACGGCCCGGTGACCCTGATTCTCGACAGCGAGACCCTCTAGGGTTGGCATCTCAATCGGCGAGCGAATCGTCCCGGGGGTATAAACCCTACCCCTGGGTTATGAACCTGCGGCGAAGACACTAACCTATCGAAACCCCATCGAAAACCCCGTTGATAAAACCCGTGGCTTCACGCCGCGAGCTAAATCCACGCCTGTAAATCCCCCCGCGCCCGCCTCAAGCCTTTGAAACGATAGAGTAAGACTATGGCTGATTCCCTCTTTGATCTTGAGTTGCCCGACGACGGGGACCGCGTGAGCCTGATTGGTGCGCCCGCTGAGGAGCCCGCCTCCTCGCGTGCCTCTGCGTCGCGTGCGCGCTCTGCCCGTTCGGCGTCTCGTGCGCCGTTGGCGGTGCGTATGCGTCCGCGCACTATTGATGAGGTTCTCGGCCAGGATCACCTGCTGACTCCGGGTGCGCCTCTGCGCGTGTTGGCGGGGGAGAATGCCGGCCCGGCTGGCCCGTCCTCGGTGATTTTGTACGGCCCGCCGGGTACGGGTAAGACCACCCTGGCGCATGTGATTGCGCGCGCGCCGGGTCGTAAGTTCGTGGAGCTTTCGGCGATTACCGCGGGCGTGAAGGATGTTCGCGCGGTCATGGATCAGGCGCTGCTCGACCGCGACATGTACGGCACGACCACCGTGCTCTTCCTCGACGAGATTCACCGTTTTACGAAGGCTCAGCAGGATGCGCTCCTGCCCGGCGTGGAGAACCGCTGGGTGATTCTGGTGGCGGCCACGACGGAGAACCCGTCGTTCAGCATTATTTCGCCGCTGCTCTCGCGCTCGCTACTGTTGCGGGTTCATTCGCTGGAGCAGTCCGATATTGAGCGTCTGATTGATCGTGCATTGGCTGATCCGCGTGGTTTTGGTGGCGCGGCGGTCATTGATGAGGATGCGCGTGCCCACCTCGCGGCGGTTTCTGGAGGCGACGCTCGCCGCTCCCTGACCTCGCTGGAGGCGGCGGCTGCGATTGCGTTTAGCGAGGCTGAAGCTGCGGGAAATGCCCCTGCAGAAACTGGCCCCGCAGAAACCGGTGCCGAAGAGGCTGACCCTGCCGCGCCCGTGCGCATCACCCTGGCGCATGCTACGGAGGCGGTGGACCGCGCCGCGATCCGCTACGACCGTTCGGGTGATCAGCATTATGACGTGGTGAGTGCGTTCATTAAGTCCATGCGCGGCTCTGATGCGGACGCCGCGGTGCACTATTTGGCGCGCATGCTGGAGGGCGGCGAGGATCCGCGTTTTGTGGCTCGTCGCATCATGATTTTGGCGAGTGAGGATATTGGTTTGGCTGATCCGCAGGCTTTGCAGGTGGCGACGGCTGCGGCGCAGTCGGTGGCGCTGGTGGGCATGCCGGAGGCTCGCATTATCCTGTCGCAGGCGGTGATTTATTGTGCGCTCGCGCCGAAGTCGAACGCGGCGTATAACGCGATTAACCGCGCGATTGCGGATGTGCGTGCGGGTGCTTCGGGTCAGGTTCCGGTGCATTTGCGTGATGGTCATTATGCGGGGGCTAAGCAGTTTGGTCACGGCGTGGGGTATGTGTATGCGCATGATGAGCCGGGGCATGTGGCGGCGCAGCAGTACCTGCCGGATACTCTGCGCGGTACGGTCTACTACGAGCCGACTCAGCATGGTTTTGAGCGTACGTTGACGGAGCGTCGTGAGCGTATCCGCCGTATTTTGGATGCGGCTCCGGTGCAGGATACGACCCGGTAGCTCACGCGGCTCCCATCGAGCCGTCTACTACTTTGAGTGCTGACCACCGGGGGAGTGATGCGCCTCGGCAGGAAAGCAACCGTATAGAGCAAGCAGCCGTATAGGGCTGAGCGCAAACAGAAAGCGGTGCGTAGTACCTCGGTAGTACTGCGCACCGCGTCAGAGTTTTGAGTTGTGATAGACGTCTTGACTATCGGCCTTCCCGGAAGGGCGGACGCCAAGCTTGTTATGGTTTCTAGTCTAGGCTATATGGGGGTCTGATTCAAGCTATTCCCATAAAGACACAGGTTAAAAATAACGAAATGATTACAATCCAACATCTTAGCGCCGCAATTTTTCGGGGAAGTCGCACCTAAATAGCTCTGACGGGCATAAATAATTTCTGTGGGGTCATGTGGGCAAGTGCCAAAAACCCACACGCACAGTGATTTGAACCAAAGATTTCCCAAAAGGTCTGGTAAAGCCCGGGTGCATCCGGTAAGCTTGACGGGTCTGGCAATTACTATGCCCGCATTCGTGCGAGCGTCAGTAATGTAGCTGCGGGGTACTCTGCCCCGAGCTCTCCGCCCCACCGCCGTACAGCAACGACCGAACCGGTCGCGTACGGATTCCGGCGGGGTCAACCGAGGAGGCCAGTATTCAACAGACCGAGGCCCCACCCGCAAGGGTGCAGGAGCCTCACATAGAAAGGTAGATTGTGGCTAAGCACAACCGCACCCGCCGTACCGTGCGTCAGTCCCGTGCCCTGGGCATTGCACTGACCCCGAAGGCAGAAAAGTACCTCGAGCGTCGTCCTTACGGCCCCGGCCAGCACGGCCGTGCCCGCAAGAAGGCTGACTCCAACTACGCTACCCAGCTGAAGGAAAAGCAGCGTCTGCGCGCTCAGTACAACATCCGCGAGGCACAGATGCGCCGCGCATACCTCGAGGCAAAGCGTACCGAGGGCCAGACCGGTAAGAACATGGTCGAGCTGCTCGAGACCCGCCTCGACGCTCTGGTTCTGCGTGCAGGCTTCGCCCGCACCATTGCACAGGCACGTCAGATGGTTGTTCACCGTCACATCATGGTTGACGGCGTTCGCGTGGACCGCCCCTCGTTCCACGTCAAGCCCGGCCAGCTGATCCACGTTCACCCCAAGGCTGAGAAGACCACCCCCTTCCAGGCTGCGGCTGCAGGTGAGAACCAGGCAGTTCTGCCCGAGGTTCCCGCATACCTGAACGTTGAGATCGAGAAGCTGCACGCAAAGCTTGAGCGCAAGCCCAAGCGCGAAGAGATCCCCGTGATCTGCGACGAGCAGCTGGTCGTTGAGTACTACTCGCGTCTGGCATAATCTCGATTTTTCGAGAAGCAACCCGTCCTGCACCGTTCGGTGGGGGCGGGTTGTTCCCGTTTAACGCGCGGGTTTTTGGGGCTTATACACTACAGGGCTGTGGCGCTGCGGAACCTGTGAATCTTCCGTCGCTGGGAGTTTCATGAGAGTTTAGGGGGCGCTTGAAGGATTTTTCGACTAAAATAGGGGATTGAGCTGTGTATACAGTCCTGAACTGTATGCACGATCCGGCTGCGCGCCACGGTGGCGTCCAGCTTTGTACGACTATTGATAAGCATCATGCATTGAGCGGAATGGGGTTATAGATGACCGGCGGAGATATTGCGGGCCTGATTGCAGCAGGAGTTTTTGCGATTCTGGTGGCACTTCTTGCGCTACCCATTATTCGCCTGACTAAGGTGTTTGATGAGCTTATCGTGACGATTCGTTCGCTGAACCAGAGCACCGGCCCCCTCATTGAAGAGGTGACCCGCACTGTGGTGACCACCAATGAGCAGCTGGAGAAGGTTGACGACATCACCTCGAACGTTTCGGATGCGTCCGCGAACGTTTCTGCGCTGTCCTCGCTGGTGACCTCGACTGTGGGTCAGCCGCTGATTAAGGTTGCGTCCTTCTCGTACGGTGTGCGTCAGGCGTTCCGCGGCGGTAAGACCGGCGATGCACACGGCACCGGTAGCACTGGTAGCACTGGCGGCCAGTACGGTTCGGCTCAGTCCTCTTACTCTGCAGGTGGTGAGAACTAATGGGTCTGCTTCGTTCAGCTCTTCTGCTCGGCGCCGGCGCGGCGGTTGGTTACTTCGCCTCCAGGCGTGCCACCTCCGAACCTGCTCAGCGTACCCCCGGCAGCGCCCTGCTCATGCGTGAGCACGGTGAGCTTGCCCTCAACCCGGAGTCTCAGATGGGAAAGTTCTTCGATTCGCCGATTGGCAAGCCCCTGCAGCCGTATGCGTTGCGTGCTGTTGAGTTCGCCGCCCGCGTGCGTGAAGGCATGCAGGAGAAGGAGATGGAGCTCAACGCTAAGGTGGAGCGCCAGAAGCAGGATCTGCGTCCTGGCTCCCTGGACACCTGGGACCGCCAGATGAGCTCGGCTGAGATTGAATCCACGAACCGCCGCCTGGCTGAGCGTGAACTCATTGAGGTGGAGGCTGAGATTGCCTCCTTGGAAGAGGCCCAGAAGCGAGCGCGTGAGCAGCGTATTGCGCGTGACCGTCAGCTCGGTGACGGCTTCTTCAACTAGGTTTTAAAAGATGGTGTTTTCGCCCGTAAACCACGGTACGAGACTGGCTCGATTAGCCATTTTGCTCTCGGACAGGCACCATAGGTCAGTAGACTAATTTAGAATTTCGCACAGATTACTCTAAGGAACGAGATGCTCTCACAGGAGATTTCTAAGCGCTGGATCGATTTCTTCGCTTCCCGCGGCCATACTGTGGTGCCTTCGGCATCGCTGATTTCGAACGAGCCCGGCGCTATGTTCACCATCGCCGGTATGGTGCCGTTCATTCCCTACTTCCTGGGCCGTGAGACCCCTCCGTTCTCCCGCGCGACCAGCGTGCAGAAGTGCATCCGCACCCTGGACATTGAAGAGGTTGGTAAGACTGCGCGTCACGGTACCTTCTTCCAGATGGCTGGTAACTTCTCCTTCGGTGATTACTTCAAAGAGAAGGCGATTCCTTTCGCTTACGAGCTGCTGACTACCCCTCAGGATCAGGGTGGTTTTGGCTTGGATCCCGAGCGTCTGTGGGTCACCATTTACGAGGGTGACGATGAGGCGTTCGAGATTTGGACTAAGACTGTTGGTTTCCCCGCTGAGCGTATTCAGCGTATGGGCATGAAGGAAAACTACTGGTCTACCGGTCAGCCCGGCCCCGCAGGCCCCGACTCCGAGATTTTCTACGACCGCGGCCCCGCCTACGGTAAGGAAGGCGGCCCGGCGGCTGACGACGACCGTTACATTGAGATTTGGAACCTTGTGTTCATGCAGTACCAGCGTGGCGAGGGCATCGGCAAGGATGACTTCGAGATTCTGGGTGATCTGCCGAAGAAGAACATCGATACCGGTCTGGGCGTTGAACGTCTTGCCATGCTGCTGCAGGGTGTTGAGAACTTCTACGAGACCGACCAGGTTCGCCCCGTTCTGGACGCTGCTTCTAAGCTATCCGGTAAGAAGTACCACGGCTCTGAGTCCGCTGAGGATGAGGGCTACGAGGACGACGTGCGTATGCGCGTGGTGGCTGACCACATCCGTTCCTCGCTGATGCTGATTGCTGATGGCGTGACCCCCTCCAACGAGGGTCGCGGCTACATTCTGCGCCGTCTGATGCGCCGTGCGATTCGTGCGATGCGTCTGCTGGGCGTTACTGAGCCCTGCCTGCCCGTGCTGTTCCCGGCTTCGCGTGACGCGATGAAGGGTGCTTTCCCGTACGTTGCTGACGACTTCGAACGTATTTCCCGCATTGCGTACGCTGAGGAGAAGGCGTTCCTGCACACCATTGAGACCGGTACTGAGCGTCTGGAAGAGGCTGTCGCTGCCGCTAAAAAGGACGGCTCTAACGCTGTTTCTGGTGCTGAGGCGTTTGCTCTGCACGACACCTACGGCTTCCCGATTGACCTTACCCTGGAGATGGCTGCTGAGGCTGGCGTGAAGGTGGATGAGAAGTCCTTCCGCGAGCTGATGGCTGAGCAGCGTCACCGTGCGCAGGCTGACGCTAAGGCGAAGAAGGGCGCGTTTGCTGACCTGTCTGAGCTGCGTAAGCTCGTGGACGAGCGCGGCTCCATCTTCACCGGTTACACCGAGCTGCGTACTGAGACTAAGCTGCGTGCAATCCTGGTGGACGGCGTTTCCGTGCCCGCCGCTAAGGCTGGCGACAAGATTGAGGTTGTCCTGGACGAGACCCCGTTCTACGCGGAGGCTGGTGGCCAGGCTGCTGATACCGGTGTTATTACCGGCAACGGCTTCATCATTGACGTTCAGGACGTTCAGCAGCCCGTGAAGGGCCTGAGCGTTCACCGCGCCGTTGTGCGTGAGGGTGAGGTTCACACCGGTGCCGATGTTGTGGCACAGGTTGATGTTCAGCGCCGCCGCGACGGTGAGAAGGCACACTCCGGTACCCACATCATTCACGCTGCCCTGCACCAGGTGCTCGGCAACGAGGCTACTCAGCGTGGCTCTTTCAACAAGGAAGGCTACCTGCGCTTCGACTTCGCGTGGGGCGAGGGCCTGTCCGAGTCCGCTAAGCGTGAGGTTGAAGAGGTTGCTAACCTCGCGATCCGCGATAACCACGAGGTGATTACCCGTGAGATGCCGCTGGCTGAGGCTAAGGCTCTGGGCGCTATGAGCCTCTTCGGCGAGAAGTACGGCGACGTGGTGCGTGTTGTTGAAATCGGCGGCGAGTTCTCCCGCGAGCTGTGCGGTGGTACCCACGTTGGTTCGTCCGCTGAGATTGGCTCCCTGACCCTGCTGACCGAGGGCTCTGTTGGCTCCGGTAACCGCCGTGTTGAGGCTCTGGTGGGTTTGGACTCCTTCAACCACCTGGCTGCTGAGCGTACCCTGGTGAACCAGCTGACCGGCCTGATGAAGGTTCAGTCCTCCGCTGATCTGCCCGAGAAGATTAACCAGACTCTGGCTAAGCTGAAGGCTGCTGAGAAGGAACTGGCTCAGCTGCGCCGAGAGAAGCTGCAGGCTGAGGCTGGCAAGCTGCTGGAGAACGCACAGACCATCGGTTCCGTGCGCGTTCTGGCGCATGACGCTGGCGAGCTGGACGCTAACGGCGTTCGTGACCTAGCTCTGGACCTGCGTTCGCGCTTCGGCTCCGAGGCCGCTGTTGTCGCCGTGGTGGGTGTGGCTAATGGCCGCCCCGTCGTCCTGGTGGCAACCAACGAGGGTGCTCGTGAAGCTGGCGTGAAGGCTGGCGCTCTGGTCCGCGTCGCTGCCGGTGTTCTCGGCGGCGGTGGCGGCGGTAAGGACGACGTCGCTCAGGGTGGTGGCCAGGACGCATCCAAGATTGGTGCTGCACTGGACGCTGTCCGCGACGCTATCGCACAGGCTCAGGCCTAAACATGGCAGAATTCCAGCGCGGAGTGCGGATGGGTGTCGATGTGGGTAACGCCCGCGTCGGCACCGCCCTCAGCGACCCCGACGGTATTCTCGCCACCCCGCTCAAGACGCTGCGCCGCGACGCGAAGAAGAACTCTGACCGCCGTGTTTTGCGTAAGCTGATTGAGGTGAACGAGGTGGTGGAGGTTTTCGTCGGGCTTCCGAAGACCATGCGTGGTGGGGATTCTCCCTCCACGGAAATGGCTCGGGAGTACGCTCAGGCTCTGCGCTCCGAGCTGGATGCCGAAGACAAAACACACATTAACATTTGGCTGGTGGATGAGCGACTCACCACCGTGAGCGCTCACCGTGCACTGCACGAGGCTGGGGTTTCCAGCCGAGATTTCAAGACTATGGTTGACCAGGTGGCGGCTGTGAACATTCTGCAGTACAGCCTGGATGCCCTCAAGGCGGGGCAGTCCGTAGCCGGGTACAAGGTGAGCGATCCGGCCCACGAAGAAAACCGACCGTCCGAGTCAGAAGGGACCGCGGTTGGTGCCGTCAACGAAACGGAGAACCTTCAGTGACCGAACAGAATAAACAGCCCGAAGAGAGCGGGCTCGACCTCTTTAGGCCCACGGCTGAGGACGAACGTAAGGGCATTACCGGCATCACGATGGAACAGGAAATCGTGTCGGTGGCTACGTTGCGTGCGCGTAAGCGCCGCCGCCGCGCCGTCATGCTGAGCGCTATTTCCTTGTTTGTGGTGGCTCTGGTCATCATTTCGGGTGCCTTGATTACTCGCTACGACCCGTTCAAGACTCGTGACTACTCGGGTGGCGGCAATGGTACGACCGTGACGTTCACGATTCGTTCTGGCCAGTCCACCGCGCAGGTGGCGCAGGAGCTTGAGGCAGCGGGCGTGGTTGCTGATGCTGATAAGTTTGTTGAGGTGTACACCAAGGAGAGCAAGGGCAAGTACCTGCAGCCTGGCACCTACGAACTGCAGCAGCACATGAGCAGCTCGAGCGCGATTACGACCATTATCGAGGCGAACAGCAACGTACTGTACCTGGCAATCCCGCAGGGTAAGCGCGTGAGCGAGACCATCGACCTGATTGTTTCTGGCTCCGATGGCGCGTTCACCCGCAAGCAGGTTGAGGACGCGGTCAGCAACTACACCCAGTACGGTGTGCCGAGCAACTTCCCCTCGATTGAGGGTTGGCTGCACCCGGGTGAGTACCGCTTCCCGAAGGGCACCGACATCAAGAAGGTCATTCAGACCATGGTTGATAAGACCAAGGCTGACCTGAAGGAAGCCGGCGTGAGCGGCGACCAGAAGACCTTCGAGGTTCTGACCATCGCCTCCATCGTGGAGCTTGAGGCTCAGCCGAAGGACTACGTGGCGGTTGCAGGCATCATTGAGAACCGTCTGAACAACCCCGATGGTGAGACCTCGGGTCTGATTCAGTCGGATGCGACCGTGACTTACGGTCTGGGTGTCCGTTCGTACCACCTGACTGAAGAGCAGAAGGCCGATAAGAGCAATAAGTACAACACTTATGCGAATAAGGGTCTTCCGAAGGGTCCGATTGGTTCCCCGCAGCTGGCTTCGATTAAGGCTGCTGCGGCTCCTGAGAAGAACCCGTACTACTACTGGGTGACTGTGGACCTGGATTCCGGTGAGACTAAGTACTCCCGCACTTACGCTGAGCACCAGCGTTACGTTGAAGAGTACAACCAGTGGTGTTCTAAGCACCCGAACCGCTGTAGCTAAGTTGTAGCTCATTGGTTTAGCTGGTAGCTACGATTTGGTAGCTTCGGCGTGAAGGTTCCTTGCTGAGGCGGGTACCGCCTCCACGAGAGTGGGGGAGGTACCCGCCTTTGCTATACCCGGATGCTGGGTGCATGGTTGATGGGGTGCTTGGTTGTTGGGCTATACCCGAATATTGGTTTGTCCCTTAAAATGGGTAGAGTGCGCCCATGAACGCGGGTTCGTGGCGTGCGCGTCCGCAAGCCCGCAAGCCCCAAACCCCCAGCGTTGAGAGCGAAAGAGTATCTATCGATGAAGACTGAACCGTACCGTGAGGACCCGTATCTTCGCCGCGCCTACGTGCTGGGGCACCCTATTGCGCATTCGCAGTCGCCTGCGCTGCATCGTGCCGCGTATGACTTTTTGGGTGAGCAGAATTTGGGTTATGATCGCCGCGATACTCTGCCCGATGATTTGCCGGAGATTATGCACGGTGTGCGTCACCCGAAGGGTACGGAGGACGCCCCGTATATTGCGGGCCTGTCGGTGACGATGCCGTTGAAGACCGCGGTCATCAAGTATTGCGATGAGCTGAGCGAGACTGCCCGAGTGACCGGTGCGGTGAACACGGTGTATCCGCGCGGTGAGAAGGTGCTGGGCGATAACACGGACGTGATCGGCATCGTGAACGCGCTGCGCCACGCCGGTTTGGAGCCGCAGCCACTCAAGGATTCTGCCGCGATTGTGGGCGGGGGAGCGACCGCTATTTCCGCCCTGACCGCACTGCATCAGCTGGGGTATTCCCGTGTGAGCGTGTACGCCCGTTCGCTGCATAAGCTCGGTAGCGTGCAGGAGGCAGCGGACCGCCTGGGCGTTCAGCTGGAACAGGTTTCCCTGGCTGATTTGCCGCAGAATCTTGCGGAGCGCGGTCATCACCCGGTGGTGTCTACTCTTCCTGCCCATGCGGCGGATGAGTGGGCGAGCCAGCTGAGCGGGCTGAAGGGCGCCTCCGCAACGCACCGGCCGGTACTGCTCGATGTTGCGTATAACCCGTGGCCTTCGGTGCTGGCGAGCGCTTGGGAGGCGAACGGCGGCACGGTGGTTTCTGGCCTGGAGATGCTGCTGTATCAGGCGGTGGAGCAGGTTCTGCTGTTTACCGACCGCACCCTGTCTGAGGGTGAGTTGCTGGGCTTGGTGAATGCGATGTGCGCGGCGGTTGATCTTGCGCCTCGTGCTTCCGTTTCGTGAAAAAAGCGTGCCTTCACTCGCTCAGTAAACAGGCATTTTATACACTATTTATACACGTGAAGAATTATTATTCCTTCCTCCTGCGCTACGGTGCGGGTGCGATGAAAAGAGGTTAACCTATGGCCCTGCGTTGGCTCACTGCCGGAGAATCCCACGGCGAGGCGCTCGTCGGCATTATTGAGGGCGTACCCGCCGGTGTGGAACTCACCAGCGACATGGTGCGTGACGCCCTGGCTCGCCGCCGCCTCGGTTACGGCCGCGGTGCCCGCATGAAGTTCGAGGAGGACCGCGTGCGCATCCTGGGCGGTGTGCGTCACGGCCTGACTCAGGGCGGCCCGGTCGCGATTGAGATTGCGAACACCGAGTGGCCCAAGTGGACTGACGTGATGAGCTCCGATCCGGTGGATCCGAAGCTGATTGAGGGTCGTGCGCGTAACGCCGCGCTGACTCGTCCGCGCCCCGGTCACGCCGATTTTACCGGCATGCAGAAGTACAACTTCTCTGAGGCTCGTCCGGTGCTGGAGCGCGCCTCCGCACGTGAGACTGCGACTCGCGTGGCTCTTGGCGTGGTTGCCGCCCAGATTTTGAAGGCTCTGGGTGTTGAGCTGGTTTCTCACACCGTGGCTGTGGGTGGCGTGCACGCGCCCGAGGGTGCCCCGGTGCCTTCGCCCCGCAACGTTGACCAGCTGGACGCTGACCCGCTGCGCTGCTTCGATAAGGCGACCTCCGAGGCGATGGTTCAGCGCGTGGACGAGGCGCACAAGGACGGCGAGACTCTCGGCGGCGTGGTTGAGGTGCTCGCGTACGGTATGCCTCCCGGACTGGGTTCGTACGTGCACTGGGACCGCCGCCTGGACGCGCGCCTTGCCGCAGCGCTGATGGGTATTCAGGCTATTAAGGGCGTTGAGGTTGGCGACGGTTTCGCGACCGCTGACCGCCCGGGCACTGCCGCTCACGACGAGATTTCCATTGGTGAGCACGGCGTTACCCGCGATACCAACCGTGCAGGTGGTATTGAGGGCGGCATGAGCATTGGTGACCTGCTGCGCGTGCGCGCGGCAATGAAGCCCATTGCGACCGTGCCGAAGGCCCTGAAGACCATTGACACTTCCACCGGTGAAGAGGCTCGCGCCCACCACCAGCGTTCGGACGTGTGTGCTGTTCCCGCCGCCGGCGTGGTGGCGGAGGCTATGGTCGCCCTGGTGCTCGCTGAGGCTGCACTGGAGAAGTTTGGCGGCGACTCCATTGGTGAGACTCGCCGCAACATGGATTCCTACCTGGACGCTATCCCGGCGTCTCTGGCGTGGGAGTCTAACGTGGCTGGTTGGGACGCGTAGTGCCCCTTCCAGCGGAGTCTGAGGACCGCGGCGCGAAGGGTCGCGGTTCCGGGGAGGTTTCTGTGGAGCAGGGTGTTCGCCCGGTCGCTTCGAGCCCCCTTGCGCGTATTGCTGCGGCGACGCAGCGTGCGCGAGGGGGCGCTTCGCCGCGCCCGGAATCCGGTGTATCGGAATCCGTATCTGCTGCGGCTGAGCAGGCTGTTGAGGCTGCAGGCGCTGGGGCTCGTGAGGCTGTTGAGCGTGAGGATTCTTCTCGCCCGGCCTCTCGCGTGCCCACCCCGGCTGACCTGATGCGTTTTGGCACCCGCCCCCTGCCCGCCGCCGCTGCGGCGAACACGCAGGGTGTGCGCCTGTACGCCTCCTCGGTATCTGAGGACGCCGACCCGGCGCTCGGCCTGGACGAGGACCTGCGCCTGAAGCTGCTGAGCGCCCTGCAGGTCATGGGCACCGCTGAAGAGGAATCCCGCAAGGAGCCCGCGAAGGTGGAAGCACCCAAGCCCGCAGCTCCAAAACCGGCCGCGCCGTCAGTAGTCGCTGCGCCCAAGCCGGCCGCGCCCAAGCCGGCACCTCCGAAGCAGGCTCAGCCTGCAGGGGCGGCGGGGGAGAGCGCTACCGCTTCTGCTCCCGTAGCCGCACCTGCACATCCTGTAGCTGTGCCCGCGGCTGAACCCGCCAAGCCGGTTCGTCCGACCCCGGCGCTGTTCGGCAAGGTTCAGGTTGCCGCGCCCGCAGTACCCGCCGCGGAAGAAGAGAACCAGGCGGGGGAGAAGCCCCTCGACGCTTCCGAGCTGCCCGCAACCCCGACTGAATCTGCAGTGCCGGCTGAATCTGTGGCACCCGCAGAGCTCACCGTCCCCACAGAGCTTGCCGCCCCCGCAGAGGCGCTCGCAGAAGACGAGTCCGCCGGCGCTCGCATCCACCCGCAGCAGGTGCGTGAAATGCACGAGAACTTCGCGGAACGCTCCCGACCCATCGTGCTCATCGGCCCCATGGCGGCAGGTAAGACCTACATCGGTACGCACCTGGCGCGTTTCTACGGCTACGAGTTCCTCGATGCCGACCAGCTCATCGTCGAACGCTACGGCGAAGTCTCCGAAATCTTCGAGATTTTCGGTGAGGCGTACTTCCGCGAGCTCGAACGCAAAACCATCGAAGAGGTCCTCACCTCGCCCGTGTACCGCAACACGGTGTTCTCCCTGGGCGGTGGCGCGCCCATGACCGACTCGGTCGCGGAGCTGCTCAAGGACGAATGCGTGGTGTACATCCTCGTTGATGCTGACACCGTCACCCCGCGCATTACCGGCAACAAGACCCGCCCGTTGCTACAGCCGAACCCGGTCGAGCGGTGGACCGAAATTTTTGAGCGCCGCCGCAGCCGATACGAAGAGCTGGCGCACTTCACCCTGGACGCACGAGGCGGCCGCCCCATCACCGAGATGACCGCCGAAATCCAGGCGTACGTGACCGTAACCCGTGCCTCCCGCGCGCAGCGCCCCCAAGCATAACCCCTCACCTGTGAAAGGACACATGATGAGCACTCAGCCCACCCCCACGTTCGGTGCCTCCGGCGCGGAAGATATCACCCGCATCCCGGTGACCGGCAGCTCCCCGCGTGAGAACTATGAGGTTCTCATCGGCCACAACCTGCTCGGTAAAATCCCCGAAATTCTGGGCAACCGCACCAAGAAGGTGCTCGTGATTCACCCGCGTGCCCTGCGTTCCACCGGTGAGCTGGTCATGGAAGACCTGCGCGCCATGGGCTACGAATCGTTCAGCGCCGAAATCCCGGACGCTGAGGAGGCAAAGCACTACCAGGTGGCGGCGTTCTGCTGGCAGGTGCTCGGTCAGAACGACTTCACCCGCACCGACGCGATCATCTCCGTGGGCGGCGGCGCTATTACCGACGTTGCCGGCTTCGTCGCGGCAACCTGGCTGCGCGGCGTGCGCGTCATTCACATTCCGACTACCCTGCTCGGCATGGTGGACGCTGCCGTGGGAGGTAAGACCGGCATCAACACCGCCGAGGGTAAGAACCTGGTCGGCGCGTTCTGGCCGCCCGCCGCGGTGCTCTGCGAAATCGGCACCCTGCGCACCCTGCCTGAGCATGAGCTGCTGACCGGCATGGGTGAGGTCGTCAAGTGCGGCTTCATCGCAGACCCCGAAATCCTCGATCTGATCGAGGCGAACCCGAACGCCGTACGCGACTCGCAGTCCGCCGTGATGCGTGAACTCATCGAGCGTAGCGTGCGCGTGAAGGCGGAGGTCGTCTCCGAGGACCTGCGCGAATCCGGCCGTCGCGAGATTCTGAACTACGGCCACACCCTGGCCCACGCGATTGAGCGTAACGAACGCTACCAGTGGCGTCACGGCGCGGCCGTTGCGGTGGGCATGGTCTACGCCGCGGAGCTGTCCCTGGCCACCGGCCACGCCGACGAGGAGCTCGTGGCGCGTACCCGCCGCATCCTTGAATCCCTGGGCCTGCCCACCTCCTACAAAGCAGACGCATGGCCCCAGCTGCTCGAAGCAATGCGCCGCGACAAGAAGGCACGCGGCAACCTGCTGCGCTTCATCATTCTTGACGGTTTGGCTCGCCCGCGCGTCTACGAGGTGCCGGACGACTCGATCCTGTACATGACCTACCAGGAGATTACCGAGTAGGTGACGGGTCCCGTACATTTACCGGATGCACCCGCCACGCGGCTGCCAGCATATGCACACCAGCATGCGGCAGCCGGGCGGGGTGCCACAGAAAAACTGTGGCGCCCCTGCTAGGCAAATTCGTGCGCATCCTGTAGAATGTACGGGACATATTTTTGCTCATTGAAAACTTAGCGCCTCGCCGGGTACCACTACGGCGTGAGCGTCGATGACACGAAGGAGAGCCCCATGGCATCCACTACCGATATTAAGAACGGCGCCGTCCTGAAGATTGACGGCAACCTCTGGTCCGTCGTAGAGTTCCAGCACGTTAAGCCCGGTAAGGGCGGCGCATTCGTCCGCACCAAGCTGCGCAACGTTACCTCCGGCAAGGTCGTCGACCGTACCTTCAACGCTGGCGCTAAGATCGAAACCGCAACCGTTGACCGCTCCGACTACCAGTACCTGTACCAGGACGGCGACGACTACGTCTTCATGGACATGAAGACCTACGACCAGATCAACGTTCCCGCAACCGTTGTTGGCGACGCAGCAAACTACATGCTGGAGTCCCAGACCGCAACCATCGCAATGCACGAGGGCAACCCCCTGTACATCGAGCTGCCCGCATCCGTGGTCCTCGAAATCACCTACACCGAGCCCGGCCTGCAGGGTGACCGCTCCACCGGCGGCACCAAGCCCGCAACCGTTGAGACCGGCTACGAGATTCAGGTTCCCCTGTTCCTGGAGACCGGCACCAAGGTCAAGGTTGACACCCGCACCGGTGAGTACCTCGGTCGCGTGAACGACTAATGAATTCGCGTACGAAAGCCCGATTGCGCGCCCTCGAAGTGCTCTTCGAGGCGGATCAGCGCAACGAAGATTATATTGAGGTACTCCGCCGCCGCCGACTGTACACGGTAGCGCAGATCTCTGCATACTCTGAGGAAATCATTCGTGGAGTCCGCGACCACGACGAAGAAATCCGTGAGTTTGTGGAGACTTACGCCCGTGACTGGTCCTTCGAGCGTATGCCCGCCGTGGACCGTGCCGTGCTGCGTATTGGCACTTGGGAGCTTCTGTACAATGACGAAGTTCCGGATGCTGTCGCAATTTCTGAGGCTGTCGGTCTGGCGCGTGTGCTGTCCACGAATGAATCTCCGAAGTTCGTGAACGGTCTGCTGGATAAGCTCCGTCAGGTGAAACCGACCCTGCTCGCGTAACACGTCCCGCCGCGGCTTGCCCGCTAGCTTTTATGGCTGGTTGGTTTGCCGCCGTTGAGGATGCACCCGCAGGGGAGCGTACGTGAAACCCCCGCCGTACTGTAGTTCGCTACAGGACGGCGGGGGTTTTCTGTGTCTACGCTTCTTCGGTTGGTGCGGTTCTGCGTTGGTTCCGCATTGGTTCCGCATTTGGTGCGGATGCGCTTGCAGGGTTTGGAGTGCGCTCGCTGGGTTTGGAAGGTAGGCGAGGCTTCACCGGACAACGCGGGCGGGGTTTGGCGGCAACAGTTGAGGCTTCACCGGACAACGCGGGCGGGGGAGTGACCCCTCTTCGGCGCTGAGCGCCTCGAGGACGGAGCCCCCGCCCTGCGTGCCCGGTATGCGCCTCCATCAGTGTTAGCTACTCATCTTGAGCGGCTGCGGTCGCTTCGCTCGTAGCGTCTGCTTCGTCTCCGCAACCGTCATGAAGGGTCTCAGATTTGATAACAACAAACGCATTATCTTCAGAACGGCGAACAACAAAGACCCGTCGCGTTGCCTGTGCCGGCTTAAATTTCTTACCCTCAGCAGAGCGAACGTTGCTCCAATCTTCACAGAACGTGATGGTTGCGCCGGTATTCTCTGAAACAGAACCATCGTCGTGCATGCTTCCATAGGTGACTGGATCGATGTTAGAGAAGGTAACTTCGCCCTTGACAGGCCCGTGGGTTTCTTCTATGTACTTTCGAACATTCTCCACTTCTTCCTTTGTGTCTTCCAGGAAGGATTTATCCACGTATCGGAGCAGCTCTTCATCGCTCGTGTGCTCCAGGTTGCCTTGTATCCATGCATTCCAAATGCGTCGGTACTGCTCCAACGCATCGTATGCGGCTTTGAGGGTCGCATCTGCTGCTTCCTTCGACCGGTTATCCACGTCGATACTTGCACGAATCAGCACGGGCTCATAACCCGTCGGGGTGGGCGAAGGAGTGGGCGTTGCGGAAGCTTCAGCGGTCGCGGAGGTGGAAGCACTCGATTCTGCACTAACCTGCGCGCCGCCGGAACAAGCGGACAGGGTGAGCATCAGTGCCGCAGAAAGTGCGGCAATGGAACTACGGTTGAACATCATTGTTGGTTCTTTTCTGGTGTGTGGTTGTGCCGATATAGACGGGTAAGGGAAAGGTGACTGGCTGTTGGATACGCAACCGGAGCCCGCAGGCGGGGGAGTGCCCCCTCTGCGGCGCTGAGCGCCTTGAGGACGGAGCCCCCGCCCTGCGTGCCCGGCATGCGCCTCGGTCAGTATCAGCTACTCACCTTGAGCAGGTGCGGTCGCCTCGTTCGTAGCATCTGCTTCGCCTCCGCAACCTTTATGTACGGTTCGCATCTTGGCAATAACGAACGCACCATCCTCTGCACGGCGAATAAAAGTGATTTCTCGCGTCTGCAGAGGTGAATCAACTTTCTCACCATCTACCCGGCGAAGATCGCTCCAGTCTTCACAGTAGGTGATAACCACGCCGGTATTGTATACGCGTGACCCGTCATCCTTAATGCTTCCGTAAATCTCTTTTGTCTTAGCATCACGGAAGATAATATCGCCGTTCGCGGGAGCTTCCTGAGAGAGCTCATAAAAATTCTCTACAGTCTTCTTTACGCTTCCGAGCACGTCTTTATGTACGTACCGGACCAGCTCCTCATCGCTGGTGTGTTCAATATCCCCGTGCCTCCAGGCATTCCAAAGGCGGAAATGCTGCTCCAATGCGGCGTGTGCAGCTTTATTGGTTGCCTCAGCGGCTTCCTTCGTGTTGCTATTCACGTCAATGCTTGGGTAAATCAGTTCGATTTCGGAGCCAGACGGGCCGGTCGGGGTGGGCGAAGGCGTGGGAGTCGCAGTGGGAGTCGCGGAAGCTTCAGTGCTCGCCGACTCAGTGCTCGCGGAGGTGGAAGCACTCGATTCTGCGTTGACCTGCGCGCCGCCGGAACAAGCGGACAGGGTGAGCATCAGTGCCGCAGAGAGCGCGGCAATAGAACTACGGTTAAACATCGTTGTTGGTTCTTTTCTGGTGTGTGGTTGTGTAAACCGCAGAATTATCCATACAGCAATGTGTGGAATTCAGCGGAATGTTATCGGTTGATGCCTTTACCCTAACATACATCTGCAGAGTGCACACCCCGGCTTGTTCTTTGTCCATTTTGCCGAGAACCTGCTCGTTGTGGTGCTGGTTGGGGGCTCGGTATGCGCCTCATCTTGACAGCCGTCTCGCCGTGAGCGGTCTCTCGCCGAACCTGAACGTAGCCTGTGAACTGTGGTACCCTACTAGAAGCACAAAACCTTTAAATCCGTCCCGTGAGGCGGGGAAGGAGACGGCTATGCCTGGGTCAACTGTACCCACATCCGGCGCGCATCAGGGGCGAAACGTAACCGCAGCCCCCCATTCGGCAACCCCTCAAGACACCTCCGAGAACGCGACCACCGTCGGCCGCACAATCCTCAGCGAGGACGAAATCCGCCGCGCCCTCACCCGCATCGCCTACGAAATTATTGAAACCAATAAAGGCGTAGAAAACCTCGTACTCATCGGCATCCGCTCCCGCGGCGTGCCCCTCGCCGTACGACTCGCAGCCCGCATCCAAGCCATCGAGCCGAACTTCAACGCAGAAACACGAATCGGCGCCCTGGACATCACCGCCTACCGCGACGACCAGCGAACCGGCGGCACCACCTCCCCAGACACCGCAGGGGAAAGCATCATGCCCTCCATTGGCATTGAAGGCAAAACCGTAGTCCTCGTTGACGACGTCCTCTACTCCGGCCGCACCGTACGCGCCGCCCTCGACGCACTCAACGCCCACGGACGACCCGCCCTCGTACGCCTGGCAGTCCTCGTAGACCGCGGACACCGGCAACTACCCATCCGCGCCGACCACGTGGGTAAAAACCTGCCCACCAGCGCCAGCGAAACCGTGCGCGTCGTACTGACTGAAACCGACAACGCAACAGACCGAGTTGACATTATCCAGCTGGGAGGGCTCTCATGAAGCATCTGCTCGACACCCGCGAACTAACCCGCGAAGAAGCCATCGAAATCCTTGACGTCGCCGACTACATGGCGCAGGTCAAAGCCGAAAACCGCACCCTGAACGTGCTCAACGGCAAGACCGTCGTCAACCTCTTCTTCGAGGACTCCACCCGTACCCGCCTCTCCTTCGAAGCCGCGGAGAAGCGCCTCGGTGCAGCCGTCACCAACTTCTCCGCCTCCGGCTCCTCCGTGTCTAAGGGCGAGTCGCTCAAGGACACCGCGCAGACCCTCAAGGCGATTGCCGCGGATGCGTTCGTGATCCGCCACTCTGCGTCTGGCGCACCGCAGCGCCTCGCGGAGGCAGGCTGGACCGACATCCCCGTGCTCAACGCGGGCGATGGCACCCACGCACACCCCACTCAGGCACTGCTCGACGCCGTATCCCTGCGCCAGTACAAGGCAGAACGCGACGGTCTGGACAGCCCCCGCGGCACCGACCTGTCCGGCATGCGCGTGCTCATCGTCGGCGACATCCTGCACTCGCGCGTGGCACGCTCCAACCTCTGGCTGCTGCACACCCTCGGCGCACAGGTCGTCTTCGTCGCACCGCCGACCCTGCTGCCGCTGAACACTGCCTCCTGGGTTGAAGAAGCCGGCCTGGAAATCTTCCACGACTTCGACGAAGCCATCGCCACCAACCCCGACGCCGTCATGCTGCTGCGCATCCAGAAGGAACGCATGAACGCCGCGTACTTCCCCTCCGCAGAGGAGTACACCGACCTGTGGGGCCTGACCGCCGAACGCTTCGCAACCCTGCAGGCGCAGCCGCAGCAGGTCGCAATCCTGCACCCGGGCCCCATGAACCGCGGCCTGGAAATCTGCACCGAAGCCGCCGACGCCACCAACTCCTGGGTCCTGCGCCAGGTCAGCAACGGTGTGGCGCTGCGCATGGCGGTGCTCTACCTGCTTCTGACCGACGGCTCCAGCGCCAAGCTCTACGCCGGCGACGAATCCTAAACGACCTTCCTAACGAGAGGAACCAACACCATGAGCAAGTACCTGATCAAGGGCGCAAGCCTCTACGGCGAAAAGGTCGCCGACATCCTCATCGAGGACGGCGTGATTAGCCGCATCGCAGAGAACATTGACGCCGCAGACGCACAGGTCGTCGAGGCGGCAGGCCAGGTGGCGCTGCCCGGCCTGGTCGACATCCACACCCACCTGCGTCAGCCCGGCTACGAGGCATCCGAAACCGTCGAGACCGGCACCCGTGCAGCAGCCCTGGGCGGCTACACCGCAGTGTTCGCCATGGCAAACTCCATGCCCGTGGCAGACACCGCCGCAGTCGTTGAGCAGGTTGACCGCCTCGGCAAGGAATCCGCATGGTGCCGCGTGCAGCCCATCGGCGCAGTGACCGTGGGCCTGAAGGGCGAGCGCCTCTCCGACATCGGCGGCATGGCGAACTCCACCGCGAACGTGCGCGTGTTCTCTGACGACGGCATGTGCGTGTACGACCCCGCCGTGATGCGCCGCGCCCTCGAATACGTCAAGACCTTCGACGGTGTTATTGCCCAGCACGCGCAGGAGCCGCGCCTGACCGAAGGCGCCCAGATGAACGAAGGTAAGGTGTCCGCTGACCTGGGTCTGACCGGCTGGCCCGCCGTCGCTGAAGAGGCAATCATTGCTCGCGACGTGCTGCTGGCTGAGCACCTGGACTCCAAGCTGCACATCTGCCACCTGTCCACCAAGGGCTCCATTGAGGTTGTGCGCTGGGCTAAGTCCCGCGGCGTGAAGGTGACCGCGGAGGCAACCCCGCACCACCTGCTGCTCACCGACGAGACCGCACGCACCTACGACCCGATTTTCAAGGTGAACCCGCCGCTGCGCACCGAAGAGGACGTCATGGCGCTGCGTCAGGCAGTTGCTGACGGCATCATCGACGTGATTGGTACCGACCACGCACCGCACCCGGCAGAGACCAAGGAATGCGAGTGGGCGTGCGCCGCGAACGGCATGACCGGCCTGGAGCAGGCGCTGTCCATCATCCAGATGACCCTGGTTGACACCGGCATGATTACCTGGCGCGATGTGGCACGCATCCTCTCCGAGGAGCCTGCGAAGATTGGTCGCCTGGACGATGAGCAGGGCCGCCCGCTTGCCGAAGGCGAACCGGCAAACATTGTGCTGGTCGACCCGAAGGCAACCCGCGTGATCAAGCCGGAGGAACAGGCCACCAAGGGTAAGAACAACCCCTACCGCGGCATGGAGGTTCCCGGCTCGATTCGTGCAACCTTCTACGCCGGTCACCCGACCGTGCTGAACGGCGAGCTGGCCACCCCGCGCAAGTAACCCGCGAGGCGAACGTACGTGGTGACCGTGCCTGGCGGTGGTAGGTTCACGCCTGCCACCGCCTTGCGGGGAGCACCGCCTCCCCAGACCCCAACCTAGACCCGAGACCTCAACCAACCCGAGCCCCTAACCGAAAGAGAGAACCTTCGTGGGAAAGTTCCTGACCGCCGTCATCTGCATCGCCCTGGTCGCCCTGTGCATCTACGGCATGTGGCACGGATGGCGCTCGCGCCTGGCACGCCAGGCGAACATGTTCGGCTCCCTCAAGGAAGTTCCCGAACGCTACGAGGGCATGACCGCTGACGCCGCTTTCGAGGGCGAGTACGTCAGCACCACGATCTTCGGCAACTGGCTAGACCGCGTGGGTTTCGACTCGCTCGGTTTCAAGAGCAAGTCCACCCTGCTGATTTACCCGGACAGCATCATCTTCACCCGTGACGGCGCGAAGGACCTGTGGATTCCGGCGAAGAAGCTCGCCGTCATCACCACCGACCGCGGTATGGCGGGCAAGGTTGTGGAGAAGAACGGCCTGGTTGTGATTGGTTGGACGCTGGACGGTCACCGCGTGCAGACCGGCTTCCGCACCCGCTACGCCGAGGACAAGCAGGCGGTACTGCGAGAGTTGCGCCGCATCGCCCCGAACGCGGTGGATGCGCCCGAGAAGTGGGCGGCAGAACCGGAAGCCTAATCGGCAGCGGGGACCTTACGGAGCACTCCCGAAAGGTACCGCGGATCAACATCCCCGGCGCACCCGCACACCCATAGATTTGGCCTGACGGCAGGCGCACAGCCCGCCGAAGGCACCATAGACTACCCCGGAACCTGCACGGTAGAGGCCGTACAGGAAGCGGGGGAGAACACCAGAGAAAAGGAAGAAGAGCATGACTGACATGACACGATCCGGCGCCCTGCGTACGGACCGCGCGCTGCTCGTCCTGGAGGACGGCACCGTCTACCGCGGCTACGGCTACGGCGCAACCGGCGCGTCCCTGGGCGAGGCGGTTTTCTCGACCGGTATGACCGGCTACCAGGAAACCCTGACCGACCCCTCCTACGCGGGTCAGATTGTGGTTCAGACCGCTCCCCATATCGGCAACACCGGCGTGAACACCACCGACGCTGAGTCCCGCAAGATTTGGGTTGCCGGCTACGTGGTTCGCGACGCCGCACGTGTGGCATCCAACTGGCGTTCTGAGCGCACCCTCGACGAAGAGCTCATCGAGCAGGGCATCGTCGGTATTCAGGGCATTGACACTCGCGCCCTGACCCGCCGCCTGCGTTCGAGCGGTTCGATGCGTGCGGGCGTGTTCTCCGGTGAGCACGCAGAACGCCCCGAAGCTGAACTGCTGGAGGAGGTGCGCGCCTCCGAGCCGATGGCTGGCCGTAAGCTCGCCGACTCCGTTTCGGTTGACACCGCCTACACCGTTGAGCCGCACCAGTTCAACTGGTTCGCACCCCCGGTCGCAACCATTGTCGCCCTGGACCTGGGTATCAAGTCGATGACCCCGCAGCGTTTCGCTGAGCGCGGCGTGCGCGTGCACGTGCTGCCCGCAAGCGCAACCCTCGAGGACATCTACTCCCACAACCCCGACGGCGTGTTCTTCTCCAACGGCCCCGGTGACCCGGCAACCGCTGACGAGCAGGTTGAGCTGCTGCAGGGCGTGCTGCGTAAGGGCACCCCGTTCTTCGGCATCTGCTTCGGTAACCAGCTGCTCGGCCGTGCCCTGGGCTTCGGCACCTACAAGCTGCCCTTCGGTCACCGCGGCATCAACCAGCCGGTCATGGACAAGACCACCGGCAAGGTTGAAATTACCGCGCAGAACCACGGCTTCGCTGTGGACGCGCCGATTGGTGACTACGTGACCGCACCGAACGCCGAGTTCGGTCAGGTCATGGTCTCCCACGTGGGTCTGAACGACAACGTGGTTGAGGGCCTGACCTGTAAGGACATCCCCGCGTTCTCCGTGCAGTACCACCCCGAGGCTGCTGCGGGCCCGCACGATTCCGCCTACCTCTTTGACCGTTTCATCGACCTGATGGTCGCAACCAAGACTGCAAAGGAAGCATAAATGCCTCGTCGTACTGACCTTAATAGCGTCCTCGTCATCGGTTCCGGCCCCATCGTCATCGGTCAGGCTGCGGAATTTGACTACTCCGGCACTCAGGCGCTGCGCGTGCTGAAGGAGGAGGGCGTGCGCGTCATCCTCGTGAACTCGAACCCGGCAACCATCATGACCGACCCCGAGTTCGCGGACGCCACCTACATTGAACCCATCACCCCCGAGGTGATTGAGAAGATCATCGAGAAGGAAAAGCCGGACGCAATCCTGCCGACCTTGGGTGGTCAGACCGCGCTGAACGCGGCTATCTCCCTGGATGAGCGCGGCGTGCTCGCCAAGTACAATGTTGAGCTGATCGGCGCGAACATTGAGGCGATTAACCTCGGTGAGGACCGTGAAGCATTCAAGGGCGTGGTGGAGCGCGCCGGCGGCGAGTCTGCACGCTCGGTGATTGTTCACTCCATGCCGGAGGCGCTGGAAGCCGCTAAGGAGCTGGGCTACCCGATGGTGGTTCGCCCCTCCTTCACCATGGGTGGTCTTGGCTCGGGTATGGCGTACAACGAGGAAGACCTCTACCGTATTGCCGGTGCCGGTATTCAGTACTCGCCGACCAGCGAGGTCCTGCTGGAGGAGTCCATCCTCGGCTGGAAGGAATACGAGCTGGAGATGATGCGTGACACCAACGACAACGTCGTGGTCGTCTGCTCCATCGAAAACTTCGACCCCGTGGGCGTGCACACCGGTGACTCCATCACCGTGGCACCCGCGCTGACCCTGACCGACCGTGAGTTCCAGAAGCTGCGCGACATCGCGATCAACGTGATTCGTGAGGTTGGCGTGGACACCGGTGGTTGTAACATCCAGTTCGCGATTGACCCGAAGACCGGCCGCGTCATCGTCATTGAGATGAACCCGCGCGTGTCTCGTTCTTCGGCGCTCGCGTCGAAGGCTACCGGCTTCCCGATTGCGAAGATTGCGACCAAGCTGTCCCTGGGTTACACCCTGGATGAGATTCCGAACGATATCACCCAGAAGACCCCGGCGTCCTTCGAGCCGACCCTGGACTACGTGGTCGTGAAGGTTCCGCGCTTCGCGTTTGAGAAGTTCCCGGCTGCTGACCCGACTCTGACCACCACCATGAAGAGTGTTGGCGAGGCGATGGCTCTGGGCCGTAACTTCACTGAGGCTCTGCAGAAGGCGATGCGTTCGCTGGAGCAGAAGGGCGCGTCCTTCTCGTTCAAGCCGCTGTCCCTGTCTGAGGCTGAGCTGGCTGAGCTGATTGAGAAGACTAAGGTTCCGACTACCCAGCGTATTTACCAGGTTCAGCAGGCTCTGCTGGCTGGCGCTACCGTGGAGCAGCTGCACGAGGCGACCAAGATTGACCCGTGGTTCCTGGATCAGCTGGTGCTGCTGAATGAGGTTGCCGGCGTGGTTCACGCTAAGCGCGACCACCTGGACCCGGAGACCTTGAAGCTGGCTAAGCGTCACGGTTTCTCGGACGCTCAGATTGCTGAGATTATCGGCTCTTCTGAGGATGTTGTGCGCGGTGTTCGCCACGCTCTGGGTATCCGCCCGGTCTTCAAGACTGTTGACACCTGTGCCGCCGAGTTTGAGGCGTTCACTCCGTACCACTACTCCTCCTACGACCTGGAGGATGAGGTTGCGCACCACGAGAAGCCCTCGATTATGATTCTGGGTTCGGGCCCGAACCGTATCGGTCAGGGTATCGAGTTCGACTACTCCTGCGTGCACGCTTCGCTGGTGCTGCGTTCGCTCGGTTACGAGACTGTCATGGTCAACTGCAACCCTGAGACTGTTTCGACTGACTACGATATTTCGACTCGCCTGTACTTCGAGCCGCTCACCCTTGAGGATGTGCTTGAGATTGTTGAGTCGGAGCGTCGTACCGGCGGTCTGATGGGCGTGTTCGTTCAGCTGGGCGGTCAGACTCCGCTGAAGCTGGCTCGTGCCCTGAAGGATGCGGGCGTGCCGATTCTGGGCACCACCCCGGAGGCTATTGACCTGGCTGAGGACCGCGGCGAGTTCTCTCGCGTGCTGGAGGAGGGCGGCCTGATTTCGCCCAAGAACGGTACCGCGTTCACTTTCGAGGGTGCTAAGCGCATCGCTGACGAGATTGGTTACCCGGTTCTGGTTCGTCCTTCGTACGTGCTGGGCGGCCGTGGCATGGAGATTGTCTACGATGAGGCGAACCTGGCACGCTACCTGGAGAACGCTACCGAGGTTTCGCCTTCGCAGCCTGCTCTGATCGATAAGTTCCTTGAGGACGCTATCGAGATTGACGTTGACGCCCTGTTCGACGGCGAGGAGCTGTACCTGGGCGGCGTCATGGAGCACATTGAGGAAGCCGGTATTCACTCGGGTGACTCCTCCTGTACTCTGCCTCCGATCACTCTCGGCCCGGACATCATCGCGAAGGTGAAGGACGCTACCGAGAAGATTGCTCGCGGCACCGGTGTGCGCGGTCTGATTAACATTCAGTTCGCGTACGTGTCTGAGAACCTGTACGTGATTGAGGCGAACCCGCGTGCGTCTCGTACTGTTCCGTTCGTGTCGAAGGCTACCGGCGTGCAGATGGCTAAGGCTGCTGTGCTGATTGGTCTGGGTAAGAGCATTGCGGATCTGAAGGCTGAGGGCTACCTGCCGTCGAACATGGATGGCGCGTCCCTGCCTGAGGAGACCGCGATTGCTGTGAAGGCTGCGGTTCTGCCGTTCGCTCGTTTCCGCACCCCGGAGGGTGTTGTGGTGGATTCGCTGCTGAGCCCGGAGATGCGTTCGACCGGTGAGGTCATGGGTCTGGATAAGCACTATGACACCGCGTTCGCGAAGGCTCAGGCTGGTGCTGGTTCGCCGCTGCCGACTTCCGGTAAGGTGTTTATTTCGGTGGCTAACCACGATAAGCGTAACGTCATTATTTACGCGAAGATGCTGGAGTCGCTGGGCTTTGAGATCGTTTCGACCGGTGGTACCGCTGAGGTTCTGCGTCGTAACGGCCTGAACTCGGTGATTGTGGCTTCGAAGTTCGCTGAGGCGAATGGCGACCACTCGATTGTGGACATGGTCCGCAACGGTGATATTGACCTGATTCTGAACACCCCTGCCGGTGGTGCTGCTCGTAGCGATGGTTACGAGATTCGTGCCGCTGCGGTTTCGGTGGGATGCCCGGTCATGACCACCATTTCTGAGTTCGCTGCGGCTGTTCAGGCGATTAATGCTCTGCGTGAGCACAGCTGGGACATCATGAGCCTGCAGGAGCACGGCGTTCAGCTGGCTGCCGCTGTGGATGCTCGTTCTGAGGGTGGCGAGGCGTAATGTCCGCTGCTTTTGGTGATCGTCTGGCGAAGGCGATGGCGGAGCGCGGCCCGCTGTGTGTGGGTATTGACCCGCATCCGAACCTGCTGGAGCAGTGGGGTCTTGAGGATTCTGCTGCTGGTCTGGCTGCTTTTACTGAGGCGGTCTATGAGGGTTGTGCCCCGTTTGCGGCGGCGTTGAAGCCTCAGGTGGCGCTGTTTGAGCGTCACGGTTCGGCTGGTCTTGCTGTGCTGGAGGCGCTGTTCGCCCGTGCTGCCGCTGATGGTGTGCTGATTGTTGCTGACGCTAAGCGCGGCGATATTGGTTCGACCATGAAGGCGTACGCGGATGCGTGGCTCGGCTCCTCCTCGCCGCTGGGTACCGATTCGGTGACGTTGAGCCCGTACCTGGGTTTTGAGTCGCTGCGTCCGGCGTTGGATTTGGCTGATGAGAATGACCGCGGCACTTTCGTGCTGGCGTTGACCTCGAACCCCGAGGGTAAGAGCGTGCAGCACGTGGGCGCATCAGAGTCCGAGGGCGCTGTGGCTAAGCGTATTATCGCTGCGGCTACCGCTGAGAACGCTTCCCGCCAGTGGGAGCAGATGGGTCCGTGCGGCCTGGTGGTTGGCGCGACTGTTGGTCAGGCGCTGGTTGATTTGGGTATTGACCTGAGCGTGTTCAACGGCCCGATTCTGTCGCCGGGTTATGGTGCGCAGGGCGCTTCGGCGGCTGATCTGTACCGCGTGTTTGCTGGCGTTGAGTCGCAGGTGCTGGTGAATTCTAGCCGTGGCGTGCTGGCTGCTGGCCCGTCGGTTGAGGGTTTGGCGAAGGCTGCGCAGGCGGCTCGTGATGACCTGTTGGCGGCTCGCGGCGCATAGTTCGCGTGTTGCGTGAGGGGCGTGTGCTCCGGGTGGATTCTGTTGAGGATCTGCTCGGGGTGCGCGCCCTTTTTGCGTGTATTGTGGGGGCTGAGGTGCTCAGCGTGGTGCGAGTTTGCTCACCTCTGTAGTCGGGGAGTGCGCCTGCTCTGCAAGGTGCGTGCATGGCTCCACTTTTGATAGGGCGAATACTCCGCTATGCTATAGGGGTACTCCCTGATATTTACGTGCTGACGTGCGTAGACGCATTGTTGGTGTGAGGGTGAGTGCCGCGGGTGGAACGGGGGTTCTCGTGCTATCCGTGTTACATTAGTTGATAAGTAAAATTCTATAACTCGCAGAAATGGGGGACCCAACCATGCCGCTGACTCCGCTAACTGAGGATGCGCGCGCCTCCGCCCGCGAGAAGGCAGTACTTGCCCGAGCACACCGCCAGGAAATTAAGCGTGCACTGAGTGACCGTGAACTTTCCGTGCGTCAGGTGCTCGACATGGTCGATTCCGACCCTGCACTGGCTAAAATGCCGGTGGGGCAGATGTTGCGCGCACTTCCGGGCATTGGTGCCGTTCGAGCTGAACGCATCATTGAAGAACTTCATATTGCACCGACTCGCCGCCTTGGCGGCCTGGGTGTACACCAGCGTCGCAAGATGGTGGAGTACTTCAACCGTAATTCGCGGTATTTGAACCGTGCACGTCGCAGGACTAATACTCTGCCTCCTGAATCTTCTCAGCCCTAATACCTCGTGCCTTCAGCCGATGAAGGCGCAGTAAGGAAGCTATGTCTCAGCCGACTCTCACCGTACTGGCTGGCCCCACTGCTGTTGGCAAGGGTACGGTGTGCCAGTACATTCGTGAGAACTACCCGAACGTGTGGTTCTCTGTTTCCGCTACTACTCGTGATCCTCGCCCCGGTGAGGTTGACGGTACTCACTACTATTTCGTTTCGATGGAAGAGTTTGACCAGATGATTGCTGACGGTCAGATGCTTGAGTACGCTGTGGTGCACGGTAAGAACAAGTACGGTACTCCGCGCGCTAAGGTCCAGGAGGCTCTGGATGCTGGCCGCCCGGTGATCCTTGAGATTGACCTGCAGGGCGCTCGTCAGATTCGCGAGACCATGCCTGATGCCCGCCTGATTTTCTTGGCTCCTCCGAGCTGGGATGAGCTGGTGTCGCGTCTGGTGGGTCGAGGTACCGAGAGTGAGCAGGAGCAAGCTCGTCGCCTTGAAACCGCGAAGATTGAGCTGGCTGCTGAGAAGGAATTTGACGTCACGGTCGTCAACGACTCTGTTGAGCGTGCAGCGAAGGAAATTGCTGAGCTGATTGGCGCCGCCTAATCTGCATGCTTTGCGTTTGCGGTGGGGCTAGAGTTTCTTCCGACCTGTAGTTCTGCCGTGAGGCGTTGTGAAGGGTGGGGGTTTCGAAGAGTTTTCTTCGGAGCCCCCACCTTTTTGACTGGCCTGATACCTTTTTGGCTGGGCTGGTACGTGCGTTTTAGCCGTTGAGAGGGTAGAATAGTTCTTTAGTTTTGACCGTGCCCTCAGTGTGCCCGGTTTGCGCCATAGCGCGAACGGTGTGCGGGGGCATTCGGTACGTACATTCCATCAAGCTATTTGGAGTTTTTAGTGGCAAACGAAAACAAGGAACACGAGGACTACAACTTCGTTGACGGTGTCGCTCCCGAGGGCATCGTGAGCCCCAGCGCTGACGCGCTGATTGAGAAGGCGGAGTCCAAGTACGGCCTGGTGATTTTCGGTGCCCGCCGTGCACGCCAGATTAACGCGTACTACGCTAACCTGCAGGACAATACTGCTGCGCACGTTGGCCCGCTGGTTGACGCTGAGTCTAACGAGAAGTCCCTGTCGGTGGCAATGCGTGAAATCATTGCTGACCGTGTTGTGGCGGAGCACCGCCCGGGCGCAAAGTTCGACGAGGACGGCTACCCGATTCCCGAGGATCTGTCCGCTGTGATTGATTTCAGCGCGGCTGAGTTCCCCGGCGCTATCGAGGAGGAGTACATCCCCGCAGGTAGCGAAGAGGTTATCGCTATCGAAGAGGTTATCCTCGACGAGTCCGCTGAGTAATCTGCTTCTACAAGGATTCTTTGACGTACCATGCGCATTATCGTTGGTATTGGAGGGGGCATTGCTGCGTACAAGGCGGCGATGCTCCTTCGTCTTTTTGCGAAGAATGGCGACGAGGTAATCGCCATGCCCACCCCGAACGCGACGAAGTTCGTGGGTGTTCCCACCCTGGAGGCGCTGAGCGGCAACCCCGTCTCAACGGACGTGTTTGACCGTGTGCCGGAGGTGAACCACGTGCGTCAGGCCGAGCAGGCTGACACTGTGGTGATTGCCCCGGCGACCGCTGATTTGCTGGCTCGTTTGGCGGCTGGTCGTGCGGATGATTTGCTGTCCTCTACGGTGTTGACGACGCACGCCCCGGTGATTTTGGCGCCGGCGATGCACACCCAGATGTGGGAGCATCCGGCGACTCAGGCGAACGTGCAGACGCTGCGTTCGTGGGGTTATCACGTGATTGAGCCTGCGATTGGGCGTTTGACGGGCCCGGATTCTGGTCCGGGTCGCATGCCTGAGCCGGAGGATATTTTCGCGGTGGCTCAGGATGTGATTGCGCGCTTCCCGAAGGGTCAGGTGCACCCGGTGTACACGCCCGGTTACGCGCCGACTGAGCCCCTGTACACGGGTACGGAGCAGGAGCGTATGGCGGCGGCACGTGCGGCGACGCTGACTTCGGCACTGCTGGGTCAGGGTGATTCAGGCAAGGCTGAGCCTGATCAGATTGAACCCAGCCAGGCAACTGGTGCATCCGAATCGCTGCGTGGTCCTCTGGCCGGCCGCCTCGTGGTCATTACCGCTGGCGGCACCCGTGAGGCGCTGGACCCGGTACGCTTCCTCGGCAACCGTTCGACCGGCAAGCAGGGTGTGGCGCTCGCGGAGGCGGCACGCGACCTGGGCGCGACCGTGCACCTGATTGGCGCGAACCTTGAGGTTCCCGCGCCGGAGGGTGTGCAGGTGACCCGCGTGGTGAGCGCCCTGGAGCTGCGTGAGGCGACCCTTGAGGCGAGCGCAGCGGCGGATGTACTGATTATGTCTGCAGCAGTGGCTGATTTTAGGCCCGCCGAGTTTGCCGAGTTCAAGATTAAGAAGAGCGCCGATTCTGAGGATGCGCCGGTGATTCAGCTGGTGCGCAACCCGGATATTCTGCGTGAGGTCGTAGTGCGCCGCCAGCAGGCTCGTGAGGCGGGGGAGAGCACCCTCGGCCCGAAGCTCATTGTTGGTTTTGCGGCGGAGACCGGTTCGGCGGAGAAGACTCCGTTGGAGCTGGGTCGTGAGAAGCTGCAGCGTAAGGGTACGGACTTCTTGGCAGTCAATACGGTGGGCGTGAATCGTGGTTTCGGCACGGACGATAACACGATTACGCTGCTGTCGACTCTGAATGATGAGGCGCCGGTGTTCTCCGGTTCGAAGAAGGAGCTGTCGGTGCGTCTGTTGGAGCATGTGGCGGCTTTCCTGCCTGAGCTTTCTGCCTAAGAATCCTCATGCGTCCGCGTAGCTACTCAGCTGGTGCGCGCTTGCTTACGTATCTTCAAAGCCCGTGCGGTACTTCCTGTGGGAGGTGTCGTGCGGGCTTTGCTGTATCCTCCGGATCTGCTATACCTTCCGGCTCTGCTATACCCCCGGCTCAGCTGTACCCTTACGGCTCTGCCGCCCGCCTCTTTCTGTAGCGCCCTCGGAGAGCATTATGCGCAAGCACTTGTGATGCGGGTTTCTTTCTTCTGGGGTTCCTTCTGGGGTTCCGCCGGGGAGCGTCTCATATTTCTGTCATACTGGTGAAATTTCTGACCGTACCCCTGAACCGTCAGATAAAGGTCTAGTATCATGGCATAGAGAGTATTTCGCGTTGAAGGGGAAGAAGCACCATGCCCGAGAATCAGAGCAAGCTCGCCACGGTACAGTCCGCCCAGAGTGAGGAGCGCCCTCAGATTCTGGTGATTACCGGTATTTCCGGTGCCGGCCGCAGCACTGTCGCAAACGTGCTGGAGGATGAGGGCTGGTACGTTATCGATAACATCCCGCCGCAGATGCTCGGTTCCCTGGCTGATTTGGTGACCCGCGACGGTGCGCGAGTTCCGAAGGTGGCGCTCGGCATTGACGTTCGCGCCCGCGCACTGTTCTCCGATCTTCCCGCTGCGATTGAGACTTTGCGCAAGTCCGATATTGACTTTTCCATGCTCTTCCTTGACGCCAAGGACGAGACCATTATTGCCCGCTACGAGGCTCAGCGCCGCCCGCACCCGCTGCAGGGTGAGGGCCGCGTCCTCGACGGTATCCGCGCTGAACGCACTCTCTTCGAAGGTCTGCGCCTCGCTTCTGACCGCACCATTGACACCACCGGCATGAACGTTCACGAGCTGGCTCGTACCGTGCGTGAAATGTTCGCTGAGGGTGCGGATAAGAAGCTGAACCTGACCGTGATGAGCTTCGGCTTCAAGTACGGCGCACCGTCGGACGCTAACTACATGGCTGATATGCGTTTCATCCCGAACCCGCACTGGGTTCCGGAGCTGCGCCCCCTGACCGGTCAGGACGCCCCGGTGCGCGACTACGTGCTGGAGCACGCCGGCACCGAGGAGTTCATCAGCAACTACCTTGCGGCTCTTCGCCCCGTGCTTGAGGGTTACCGCCGTGAGGGCAAGTACTACGCCACCATCGCAATTGGCTGCACCGGTGGTAAGCACCGTTCCGTGGCTGTGACGGAGGAACTGGCTCGTCGTCTCTCTGCTTTCGGTGAGCTGAACGTGAATGTTCAGCACCGTGACAAGGGCCGCGAGTAAGTTCCACCCGGCGCGTCCCAACCACCGCGTCGTGTTTCATTAGCCGCCGTCCGGCCCCGCACCCGTGGGGCTGGCATACCATTCCTTCCGGGTATGTGAGGTATTACTATGTCCACCCATTCGACCAGTTATGACACTCAGGGTATTCCGCGCCTGCCGGCTCTGCCGACTCAGGCGTTGCGCCTGTTGAAGACCACGCACCGTTCGCCGAAGGTCACGGCGATGGGCGGCGGTCACGGGCTGTATGGTTCCCTGTCTGCGCTTCGCCACGTCACGCCTGATTTGACGGCTGTTGTGACGGTTGCTGACGATGGCGGCTCGTCGGGTCGTTTGCGTGAGGAGATGGGTATTCTCCCTCCGGGAGATTTGCGTATGGCGCTTTCTGCGCTGTGTGATGACACCGATTGGGGTCGCACGTGGCGTGATGTGATGCAGCATCGTTTTAGCGCGCCCGAGGGTTACGAGGGTGAGTTCCCGCTGGATTACCATGCTCTCGGTAACCTGCTGATTGCGACTCTCTGGCAGCTGCTGGATGACCCGGTTGCCGGTCTGGACTGGGCGGGTGCCCTGCTGAATGCGCGCGGCCGCGTGTTGCCGATGGCGCTGGATCCAATGGTCATTTACGGCACCGTGCTGCGTGAGCATAACGGTGGCGGTATTGAGCGTGTGAAGGTGGTCGGTCAGGTGAACCTCTCGAAGGAGGAGCGGGTTCACGATATTGGTCTGACCCCTGAGAATGCTCGCCCCTGCCCGGAGGCGCTTTCCGCTATTGAAGAATCCGACTGGATTGTTTTGGGTCCTGGTTCGTGGCGTACGTCGGTTCTGCCGCATCTGCTGTTGGACGCTCAGCGTGAGGCGATTATCCGCACGGAGGCGCGCCGCTGCGTGGTCATGAACCTCTCCGACGATAAGGAGACGGTCGGCTTCACCCCGGCAACGCACTTGGATTTGTTGCGCCAGTACGCCCCGAAGCTTCACCTTGACGCGGTGATTGCTGATGCTGACATGCAGGCTGATCACCGTTCCGAGCTGGAGCGTGAAGCTTCTGCGATGGGCGCGAAGGTTGTGTGGGCGCATCTGCGTTCGAGTTCCCAGCCGAATGTGCACGACCCGCTGAAGCTTGCGGCTGCGTATAACGAAGCGTTTGAGCTGAGCTCCTAGAATCACCGTTGCGGCTGCTATTTTGGTGTGCCCTTTTTACCGAATTTATAGACTTTAAACACTACGCCTAGAAGGACCTGTTCATGGCATTAACCACGCTCGTCAAGGACGAACTCGCCAACTACGAGGCAACGAAAGTCTCTGCTCGTAAGGCAGAAATCTCTACGATTCTGCGTTTTACCGGTGGCCTGCACATTGTCTCGGGGCGAATCGTGGTGGAGTCTGAGGTCGACCACGAGGCAACCGCCCACCGCATGCGCCGCACCATCGCGGAGATTTACGGCCACGACTCTGAGCTGACCAGCGTCAGCGGTGGTGGCCTGCGTCGAGGCGGCCGCTACATTGTGCGTGTGGATCACGGCGGTGAGGCGCTGGCTCGCCAGACCGGTCTGCTGGATCTGCGTGGCCGCCCGGTGCGTGGCCTGCCGCCGGCCGTGGTGAACGGCTCCCTGCAGGACGCTGAGGCGGTCATGCGCGGTGCGTTCTTGGCGCACGGTTCGCTGACTGAGCCGGGTCGTTCCTCCTCCCTGGAGATTACCTGCCCCGGCCCGGAGGCGGCGCTCGCGCTGGTGGGTGCGGCTCGTCGCCTGGAGATTATTGCGAAGGCACGCGAGGTGCGCGGCACCGACCGTGTGGTGGTGCGTGACGGCGAGACCATTTCGCAGCTGCTGGAGCGTATGGGTGCGACTAGCACCCTGACCACGTGGCGTGAGGCGCGCACCCGCAAGGAGGTTCGTGCGACCGCGAACCGTCTGGCGAATTTTGATGATGCGAACCTGCGCCGTAGCGCTCAGGCGGCTGTTGCGGCGAGCGCCCGCGTGGAGCGTGCCCTGCAGATTCTGGGTCATGAGGCGCCGGATCATCTGCGTTATGCCGGTGAGTTGCGTGTGCTGCATAAGCATGCCTCGTTGGATGAGCTGGGTCGTCTGGCTGATCCGCCGATGACGAAGGATGCGATTGCGGGCCGTATTCGTCGCCTGCTGGTGATGGCTGATAAGCGTGCTTCGGAGCTGGGTGTTCCGGGTACTGAGCTGCCGCGCGAGGACTAGGCGAAGGCTAGATTCTGCTCTTAAACGGCGCGGGAGGCTCGTGTGCCTGAGGTGTTTGTGACGGTTTTGTGACAAGCCGCAACCCGCTGTTTTTGAACAAAAACCGCATATTTTTCAAAAATGAGCCTGTGGATGGCCCCTTTCGCGTTGTGCGGGGGGAGTTATCCACAGGTTCTTTGTGTGCCCTCGTGCGTTCGCGCGCGTGAGCCTAGGGTAGGGGTATGACGAGCATGACCCCCAACTCCGACCAGAATGCTGTACAGGGCACTGTGCAGGACAGTGCACCCCAGCAGGGCGGCGCGCAGCGTAGCGCCCGCTCCCTGATGAACAGCCTCTACCGTAGCCCGCGCGCCCGCAAGAACGGCGCGCCGGACGCCGAGGACACAGTGCCGCTGGCTATCTCAACTGAGGTAACGCCGGCGGAGGTGCCTGCCGCCCAGTCTGTACCTACCAGCCAGCATGTATCTACCACTCAGCCAGCGGCATCCCACCCGGGGTCGAACGGTTGGGCTGACTGGGATCAGCAACCCGACTGGAACGAGGTGGACGACTGGGCGGAGTGGGAGCAAGCTGATCAGCCCGGCACCACCCGCAGTACCCGCTGGGGTCTGTCGCCGCGCGTGCTGCTTCTGGTGGCGGTGTTGGCGTTGGTTGCCGTGGTGTGGGGTGTGACCCAGTTTTCGGCGGCGCCGCGTGCCGAGCAGATTGCCTCCCCGAGTGCTACCGCCGAGTCGGTGCAGGCGGTGGGTGCCCAGCAGAGCCCCGGCAGCCAGTCCACCGCCCAGCAGAGCGCTAACCCGAATGAATCCGCGCAGGGTGGCGCCTCCGGTGAGGCTACCGTGCGGGTGCACGTGGCGGGTGCCGTGAACAACCCCGGCGTGTACACGCTGCCCGCGCAGGGCCGTACCGTGGATGCGATTGCCGCCGCCTCCGGTGCCGCCGCGGATGCTGACCTGGACCGCGTGAACCTCGCCGGTACGCTAAGTGACGGGGTGCAGATTTATGTGCCGCATCGTGGTGAGACGGCCGCCCCGGCACAGATTCAGCCCAATGGCGGCACGGCGAATGCCGGTCAGGGTAACGCGGCGAATGGTGCAGCACAGAACGGTGCTTCTCAGGGCGGCGCTCAGCCCCAGCCTGCACGCACGCTGACCGCTTCGGGTAGCGCCCAGAAGGGCTCAACCCCGGTGAACATTAACACCGCCACCGCTGAGGAGCTGCAGTCCCTACCGCGTATTGGCCCGGCGATGGCTCAGCGCATTATTGCCTGGCGTGAGGCGCACGGCGGTTTCCGTAGCGTGGATGAGCTGGATGCGGTGCCCGGCATTGGTCCGTCGATGCTGGAGAATCTGCGCCCGCTGGTGACGGTCTAATGCCCCGCCAGCAGAACCACCGGCAAAACCGCCAGCAGAACCGCCAGCACGCAGGGGAGCGGGAGCTATTTCCCGGTTCCTTGCGCCTCACCCGGGGCCTCACCCGGCACTTCACCCAGTCCGCGACTACGGCGTATGACCGTGCCCGCTACCGCTGGAGCATCGGCGCTGAGCGGTGGCGTACCCGCCGCGACGAGCAGGAGCTGCGCGCCCAGGGAAGCCTCATTCACCTGGACTTTCGCCTGAGTTTTACGGTGCTGGCGCTGTGGGCTTTTACCGCGGCGGCGCTGACCGTGGGCACGTGGCGGGTGGTGCATCCGCTGGCGTGCGTGCTCATTGCCCTGCTGGGTTGCTTGGCGATTCTGCTCTTCTTTCCGCCGCGTGCGGTGATGCCCTACAGCCTGCTCTTTTGCACGACCGGTCAGCTGGTTTTTCTGGCGTGCATTGTGACCGTTCAGGCGGTGCTTTTGTGCGCTACGGGGGTGGATGCATCCCGCGCCACCCTACAGCAGGCGCAGGGTGCCTCGCTTCGTCTGAATGGCACGGTGGAGCAGGTTCGCCGCGTGGATCCGCGCACTACTCTGGTGGTTATTAAGCTGGAGGAAATTCAGGGGCGGAGCGTGCGTGCGCTGGTTAATGAGCGGGTGCGCGTGTATCGGCGTGACGGTTCGGCAAAGAGCGCCGCGCAGCGTCTAGAGGCAAGTTCAGCGGCGAGCTCGGTAGCTCAGCACCAGGGGAGCGGTACCGCGCGCTCGCAGGCGATTTATCCGGGCATGAAGGTGACCGCCCTCGGCACGGTGGAGTTCAACGGTTCCACGGCGAAGCTGAGCGGCGCAACTATTTTTCCCGCGCCCGCCTCCGGTGCCGGATCGAACGCTACCGACCAGACGGCGGAGGAGCCGTACCTGTCCACGCTCAAGGAGCAGTTGCGTACCCGCGCCCTGGACACCCTCGGCACGGAGTCGGCGGCGCTGGTTTTGGGCACCGCCTACGGGGATGATTCGCTGATGAGTTCCACCGCGCGGGAGGAGTATAAGCTCAGCGGGCTCAGCCATATTACGGCGGTGTCCGGGGCGAATATTGCCATTGTGTTTTTGGGTGCGTACCGGCTGGTGCTGGTGATTCGTCCGTACCGTTTCGCCAGCGCATACCTGTTGCTTCGGTCCTGGAAGGCACGGTTGCGGGGGAGAGGTGCGGCTCGTTCTCGCCGCCCCGCGTACCCCCGGAATCCCGCCCAGCCCCAACAACCTACCCCGCCAAATGCCCACGCCCTGCCGCCGCTCGTGTACCGGCTGAGCACCTTCGCCATTCCGCACCGCGTCATGGTGCTGTGCGGGGTTGCGGCGGTGCTCGCCTACGCCATGCTGCTGGACTCTGAGGGTTCCGTGATTCGTTCCCTCGCCATGGGTCTACTCGGTGCTTACGCGATGTTGCGCGGTTCGGGTCGCCAGTCCTTGGCGGCGCTTCAAACCACGGTGCTGATGTGTCTGCTTGCCGCCCCGCACCTTGCCGTGGATATGGGGTTCGCCCTGTCGGTGACGGCAACTTCCGCGCTGATTCTGCTGGGCCCGCCGCTGATTCGTCTGCTTATGCGTGTCATGCCGGTGTTCTGCGCGGAAATGCTCGCCGCGCCGATTGTGGCGTCCCTGTGGTGCACTCCGCTGATTTTGGCGATGAGCGGTAAGGTGCCGCTCTACTCGGTTCCTGCGAACCTGATTGCCGCTCCTTTGGCGCCGCTGAGTATGCTCGCCGGGCTGGTGGCGCTCGGATTCATGCTCCTGGGTCTGCCCACTTTGGCGGATCTGTGCCTGCGCGCCGGTGGTCTTGCCGCGCAGGGCATCGAGTGGGCGGCACACACTGCCGCGCACGCGCCGGGTAACCCGTGGGAGCCCGGTTCGAGCGTCCCGGCGGTGGTGTGTAGCGCCCTCTGCGTGCTGGCGTTGAGCGTAGCCCTGTGGTGGGTGGATGCGCGCCGCTACCGTGCGGTCACGCACCGGCAGTATTTGCGGGTGGTACCGCACACTGCGCCCTCCTATCAGCGCTCCCATCAGCCCGCCCGTTCCTAACCGACTAACTGCGGGCATCTAACCCTGACCGACTACCCCTAACCACCGCTAGGAGGCATCCGAGAAGAAAACGCTATGATGGATACTCGAGACTCTACCCGCGCAGCACCCCCGTGCGCATCGGGGTCGAGTTCAGCCCGTACCCTGCAGATAAAGGCGAGTGATAAGCGTGTCCGAGCGTAAGCGTTCAACCCAGCGTGGTGGTTCCCGAGGCTACGCCCGCCGAGGCGGCCCCGCCCTCGACACCGCGTGGCGTACCGTCACCCCGGCACCCGCCGTCATGCTCTACGGGCCGGAGGAGTACTTCGCGTCCCGCGCTGCGGCGCGCCTGCGTGAGCTGTTCCGCGCCACCCACCCGGAGGTGGACCGCGTTCAGATTAACGCCGCCACCTACACGGCGGGGGAGCTGACCCTGCACGCTTCGCCCTCCCTGTTCGGTTCGGCAAAAATTATTGAGGTTGAGAACGTCGCCTCCATGAGTGACGAGTTTTTGACCGATACGCTCGCCTACCTGAACGCCCCCGAGCCGGACATCATGCTGATTTTGAACCACTCGGGCGGTAACCGCGGCAAGAAGCTCATCGACCTGGTGCGCTCCCAGTTCGTGCTCATTAACTGCAAGGCGCTCAAGACCGACCGGGAGAAGAGCGAGTTCTTGGCGGGAGAGTTCGCAGCAGCTCAGCGCCCGATTACCGGTGGCGCCCTGGCGCTGCTGACTGCTGCCGCCTCCGACACTGCGGAGCTTGCCGCCGCATGCCAGCAGTTGCTCTCAGACGTGCCCGGCGACATCACCGAGGAGGCGGTGAACCGCTACTACGGCGGCCGTACCGAAGTCACCGCGTTCCGTGTCAGTGACGCCGCGATTTCCGGTAACGCCCCGGAGGCTCTGCGTCTGCTCCGCCACTCCCTTGCCACCGGCACGGAGCCGATTCCGATGCTGGGTGCGCTCGCCATGCGTATCCGCAATATTGCGCGCGTGCACCACGTGCGTATGAGCGCTAACGAGCTGGCGCGTGAGGTGGGTATGTCACCGTGGCAGGTTGAGCAGGCTCAGCGTGACGGCCGCCGTTTTACCGGCGCCCAGTTGGCGCATATTGTGCAGCTTCTGGCTGATGCGGACGCCCAGCTGAAGGGCGAGTCACAGGATGCGGTGTATGCGGTGGAGCAGGCTGTTTTGGCGATTGCTCTACCTCCGCGTCTGTAGTGCATAATAGAGCCCATGCTCGAAATTCTGAAGAAAATTTTCTTTGCCCTGCTGCCCTTCCTGCAGAAGGCGGCAGAGGATGCCCTCAACGATGCTACTGCGTCTAAGGGCGGCTCCGAGTCCTCCCAGAAGAGTGAGTCTCACAAGGGCGAATCTCGTCAGCGTGAGGCTCGTACCTCCGGCTCTTCGGCGCCTAAGCCGAGTGCCCCGCAGCCTTCCTCGGCAAAGTCCTCGGCACCTAAGCCTTCCGAACCGGCTTCGACCGTCGCATCCGACGGTTCGGATTACCCGGGCGATTACCGCGACATGATTAACTTTGAGTACTCGCCCTCCCTGGACGGCGACGCTGACCCGGGTGAAATCGTGTGGACGTGGGTTCCTTTTGAGGAGGACCACTCGCAGGGTAAGGACCGCCCGGTGCTTCTGGTGGGTCGTGACGGTGAGTACCTGCTGGCGCTGATGATGACCAGCAAGGATCACAATAACCGTGAGCACGCTGATCCGAACTACCTTGATATTGGTTCGGGTCCGTGGGATCCGCAGGGCCGCGCTTCTGAGGTGAAGCTGAACCGTGTGATTCGTGTTCGCCCGGATGCGATGCGCCGCGAGGGTGCCATTATGCCGGAGGATACGTTCCGCCTGATTGAGCGTGCGTGGACTCGCCATAACGGCTAACACCCTGTGCCGGTAGTTTCACCGGCGACCGGTGCGGATTATCTGTGCCGGATGTGAAGGCTGCGTGTAGCGGTTTTCACAGTATTTTTCTCTCCGCGGGGGTCTGTCGTGGAGGCTGTTCATCTGGTATTATGTGTGGTTGAGTGTCCGATGGTCATCGGGCACTGCTGGCCGGTTGCCATAGGCATCCCCACGCCGCTCAGTCGATGATCGGCCAGCGTCGCCCTCACCGACCAATAAGACAAAACAGAAAGTTTAATTGTGGCTAACATTAAGTCTCAGAAGAAGCGTATCCTCACCAACGAGAAGGCTCGCCTGCGCAACAACATTGTAAAGTCCGAGCTGAAGACCGCGACCCGCAAGGTCAAGGCTGCTGTTGAGGCACAGAACCAGGAAGCTGCTGTTGAGGCTCTGCGTTTTGTGAACCGTAAGCTGGACAAGGCTGTTTCCAAGGGTGTTCTGCACAAGAAGACCGCTGCAAACAAGAAGTCCGGTCTTGCTGCGCTGGTAAACAAGGCTTTCTAAAACTTGCGGGGTACCTAAGTACCTCTCTGGTTTAAGGGCAGAGACCCCCTGTGTTCCCCTTCCTCTAAGGGGAACGCAGGGGGTTTCTTTATGCCCGAATCGTTTACCTTACCAGCTTAAAAATTGTAGCCAAGTCTATGTAGCTGACGATATTTTCCAAATCATGATTAGTTGTCGCGAGACACAACTAAAGTTAGAAGATCGGTGGGAAAACTATTACAAGTTTTGACCTTATGCTGGTTGAGAATGGATTGATGATGCACTTAACCTATTGTTGGTGATTATTTATATTCAATTGGGACGCAGAGGATATTATCCCGCCCGTCGATTCGGAGGCGTAGGTTAGCGTCTGACCCATAATAACTTAGGGTAACTCGGACCATCTCGCCAGAGCCAAACTCTTTCTCAATAGTCTCTTTGAGGTTTTCTTGATTCTCAAACTGGCTTAAGTTAACCACCTCAAGAACCTTAATAGGGCCCATAGTGACATTACGTAGACTAAAGTTTCCTGTCCTCGGTATATTAGTCAGTTCAAACTCAGGCCGCCATAGGTTGGAAGCAATATCTGACATCTGTTCAAGCAATTCCTCCGCTTGCCGGACTCGTTCCTCTGCTGCCTCTGCAGAACGCTTAGCTTGGTTGGCCTGTTCTTCTGCAACTGTTACAGAACGCCGAGCTGCATCGCGCATATCTAGAGCTGCCTTGTGCGCTTCGTCTGCCTTCGCCTTCGCTTCCTTCGATTTGTTGGACAAGTACCATGACACCACTGTGAAAATAAAAGAGAGGGTCGCCGCACCCGCAGATACCCAGGCAGGAATATTACTCATGCCAACCATTCTACATTTATCACACTTACAGGGTGAGTCCAATCATGATAATGACCTTGGGGTGGGCATAAATATGTAGCAGGTAGCTGGCCATATTAATTGCGTACACGGAACGCTCTATGAGTACCTTACCCGCCCTAAATCGCGTCGTGAAGATTAGAATTAAGGGTGAAATAGTTCTCGTAATTTGTGTTGTAAATATGATGAATGTACCCCTGCCGCGGTAATTTTCCTAGACACCTCTGCCCCAGAATAAGGCAAATAGATGGCCCCGTACCTGTATCGGTACGAGGCCATCTATTAGGATTCAGTGGGCCCCTCCGTCGGTAGGGCATATACCAGCGCGGATACTTGCTTTAGCCAGATTTAGCTGGAATCTGAACGTAGATAGGTTCATCTTGGTCCGCAACCTGAAGAATTAAATTTGATGGTAAGGGAATCTCTGCCATACCTCCTAAATGAATATCGAGTGATTCACCTGGATTGAATCGTTGGCGAATATCATTGCACCAAACAAATTCATTCTGGTTTACAACTTTCAGCACATCTAAAGAATGCTCGCTAATGTTTTGTAGTTTGTACCGCATTTCTCGGACATGAGTTAGCTGGAATTTAGGGCGCCATAGGTTAGCCGCAATCTTAGACTGTGACTCGGATTGGCTCTGCTGTTTGGCGACAATCTGCGGCATCTGCTTGATCGACTTTTTAGCTTGTCGGGTTCGTTCCTCTGTAACCTTTGCAGAACGCTTAGCCGCATCACTCATATCTAGAGCTGCCTTGTGCGCTGTATCTGTCTTCGCCTTCGCTGCCTTAGAACCAATAACCTGCCACCCTGCAAAAATAGCCGAAGCAATGGCAGCGGCTGCCGATATGCCGGAAATAAGATTTGCTATAAATTGTGAGTCCATACCAGTCATCATAACCAGTCACACCTCACCATGACAGGACAGGAGCAACATGTGAAAGCCTAAACGCAATTGTGGGTGAATGATGTGTTCGCCTCTGATGACTCGTTACTGAATTTTTTATGCCCCATCCTCGGGGAGGCGCCCGCCCGGTGACGAAACCGCTTGCGGGTTACGGAAGAGCCCGTATAGTGGGAACTATCGGCGGTACCGCACACCGCCCGCGCCCTAGCAATAGTGCCGTATAGACGGCACCGGGGGAGTGAGCACCGCCGATACACACCACACAACCACCGACCAAGAGCTAAGGACAACGATGAGCCAGCCGAACTTCCCTCCCGCCCGACTTTTTGACGCTTTCACCAAGCCCGCCTCCACAGAACAGCCCGCGAAGAAAGGCCTGCTCGGCAAGCTGCGCCTGAGCGAATCCTCCGAGGAGGACAACTACACGACCGTCATGCTGGTCGGTTTCAACTCCGCCAAGGAACCCCCGGGCAACGGTGAGGACGCCCTCGACGTGATTCACCGCGCGTTCGACCCGTGCGATGAGAGCCCCGGCTTCGACATGGACGACTTCTACGACTACGCTTCCGTCGCCCCGCAGCTGCTGAACAATGACGACTCCGAATCCACGGTTCTGGTGTGGCCCAAGATTTTCTACAACATGGTCACCATCCCGGAGCGCAGCCTGCGCCTGCTCGTGGTGACCGGCCCCGCCCCGAGCCTGTGCCTGCAGCGGTTCATGACCCGCTTCTTCAAGTACGTGAAGAAGCTCCACGTGGACCACGCGATCTTCGTTGAAACCTTTGAGGATCAGGTGGCGCACACCCGCCCGTACCCGTACACGCTGACCACTCACGACGAGAAGCTGGCGGCAATCCCCGGTATTCTGCACGAGTATTTCACCGGCCCCACCTCGGTGACGATGGCGATGTCTGCGCTCGCCGCCGAGCACGGCCTGCCCTCCTCGGTCATGTTGCGTATGAGCATCCCGGGGTATCTGAGCTTTGACCAGCAGAACCCGCGCGCGGTCGTGAGCCTGATCGAGGCGCTGGAGGTCATCCTCGGTATCAAGGTCGAGTCTGAGGAGTACGACCGCCTGCGCACCCATGCTGATGAGTGGGAGGCGGAGCTCGCCGAAGAAATGGCGAAGGACTACGAGAAGGTTGAGCTGGTGCGTGAGATTGAGCAGAAGATGGATTCGACTCTGCGCACTGTCTCCGGTGAGGTGATTGCCGAGGATATTGAGGGCTACCTGGATTCCCTCAGCGGCGCCTCCGAGGGCGTAAACCCTGCCGATGATGGTGCGGATTCCGCGGAGGATTCTTCGGAACGTTAGGTCCGTTCGCACATATGGCGCGGGTATGGGAAAATGATAGGTAACTATGCCCATACCCGCAGCCAGCATCTCGAAAGGATGATGTGATTGGCACCCATGTCGAAGAACCCGCCCGTTCCGGCGGCGACCGACCCCGCGATTATTCGCAACTTCTGCATTATCGCCCACATTGACCACGGTAAGTCCACCCTCGCAGACCGTATGCTGCAGGCCACCGGCGTGGTTGCCCCGCGCGATATGAAGGCGCAGTACCTGGACCGCATGGACATTGAGCGTGAACGCGGTATCACCATTAAGTCTCAGGCTGTGCGCATGCCCTGGGATGTTGACGGCACCTCCTACGCGCTGAACATGATTGACACCCCCGGCCACGTGGACTTCACCTATGAGGTGTCCCGTTCCCTGGCTGCGTGTGAGGGTGCGCTTCTGCTCGTGGACGCCGCCCAGGGTATTGAGGCTCAGACCCTGGCGAACCTGTACCTGGCGATGGAGAACGACCTGACCATCATCCCGGTGCTGAACAAGATTGACCTTCCCGCGGCTCAGCCCGATAAGTACGCTGAGGAGCTGGCGAACCTGATTGGTTGCGAGCCGGACGAGGTTCTGCGCGTATCGGGTAAGACCGGTGAGGGTGTTGAGGCTCTGCTGGACCGTATTGTGGAGGCGATTCCCGCCCCGCAGGGTGACGCATCCGCCCCGGCGCGTGCCATGATTTTTGACTCGGTGTACGACTCGTACCGCGGCGTGGTCACCTATGTGCGTGTTGTGGACGGCAGCCTGCAGCCGCGTCAGAAGATTAAGATGATGTCCACCGGCGCTGAGCATGACCTGCTTGAAATCGGCGTGATTTCCCCTGAGCCTGTCCCCTCGAAGGGCCTGGGCGTGGGCGAGGTGGGTTACCTCATTACCGGTGTGAAGGACGTGCGTCAGTCGCGTGTGGGTGATACCGTCACTTCCGCCGCGAAGCCTGCGCAGGAGTCCCTGGGCGGTTACGAGGACCCCAAGCCGATGGTGTTCTCCGGCCTGTTCCCGATTGACGGTTCGGACTACCCGGCGCTGCGTGACGCGCTGGATAAGCTGAAGCTCAACGACGCCGCACTGATTTACGAGCCGGAGACTTCTGCCGCGCTGGGCTTTGGTTTCCGCTGTGGCTTCCTGGGTCTGCTGCACCTGGAGATTGTGCGTGAGCGCCTGGAACGCGAGTTCAACCTGGACCTGATTTCGACCGCACCGAACGTTATTTACGACGTGGTGGATGAGGCTGGCAACGCTAAGCGCGTGACCAACCCGAGCGAATTCCCCGAGGGTAAGGTCGCGACCATCCGCGAGCCCATGGTGGCGTGTACGATTATTGCCCCGAGCGAGTACATTGGCGCGATTATGGAGCTGTGCCAGGCTCGCCGCGGCCAGATTGGCGGCATGGATTACCTCTCCGAGGATCGTGTGGAGATGCGTTACCGCCTGCCCCTGGCGGAGATCGTGTTCGACTTCTTCGATCAGCTGAAGTCCCGTACCCGCGGTTACGCGTCGCTGGACTGGAAGTTCGACGGTGAGGAAGAGGCTGACCTGGTGAAGGTCGACATCCTGCTGCAGGGTGAGAAGGTGGATGCGTTCAGCGCCATTACTCACCGCGATAAGGCGTACTCGTACGGCCTGATGATGACTTCTAAGCTGCGTGAACTGATTCCTCGCCAGCAGTTTGAGGTGCCGATTCAGGCGGCTATCGGTTCGCGTATTATTGCCCGCGAGAATATCCGTGCGATGCGTAAGGACGTTCTGTCTAAGTGTTACGGTGGCGATATTTCGCGTAAGCGTAAGCTGCTGGAGAAGCAGAAGGAAGGTAAGAAGCGCATGAAGATGGTCGGTCGTGTGGAGGTTCCGCAGGAAGCCTTCATTGCGGCACTGTCTTCGGGCGAGGAGAAGGAAAAGAAGAAGTAGCCTTTCGCTGCTGTAGCTTTTCCGGCTGTGTGCCGACCTGTTTGTGTGGAGAACCCGGCTGGTGCCCCGTGTACCGCCGGGTTCTCTGCACGCCGCCTGTTGATACGCCGCCGTTGATGCTACCCGCGTAGCCGCATGCGCGGTGCCCACATTGTTGATTCTCTACCCGTACACCTAGTTCCAGGAGGCAGAATGCCCGCCCAGCCCACCGGCGCCCCCGCACCCCGCGACGGGCGCATCCCCGCCACCAGCGCGGCAGGATGCGAAACCCGCGACTTCAGCCTCTACGTACACATCCCCTTCTGCTCCGTACGCTGCGGCTACTGCGACTTCAACACCTACGCCACCGAAGACTTCGGC